>PDWI01000262.1_pt1 | contig 82765 bp, 64 predicted proteins | sample 1430891 | NCBI WGS metagenome assembly PDWI01 (sample SAMN01162508, study PRJNA174530) | Oral metagenome, whole genome shotgun sequencing project. | biome: Marine environment; feature: Marine mammal; material: Swab sample of the gingival sulcus; isolation source: swab sample of gingival sulcus... | reverse complement strand
ACCCTGGTGCAACGGGATATTCGCGATCTGACCCACATCGATCATCCGGATTTAATGGGCAAGTTGCTCAAGCTCACCGCTTTTTATGCCGGTAAACTGGTCAACCTCACCGAACTGGGGAGCAAACTGGGGCTGGATCGGTTGACCATTAAAAAATACATGGCTCTGTTGGAGCAACTATTTCTGGTGGAACAATTGCCCGCCTGGCATTCCAATGAATACAAACGGTTGGTGGATTGATATTTATCGAAAGCGCGTCGGCGATAGCCGACTAATTTGGCGTTCTCTGCTGTTGAACGTACTGCTTGATGATATTGATTGGTGCTCCGTCACAAATGGAAGCAAAGTAGCCCAGGCTCCGTAGTGCTGATTTGTAGTACCAGTAGAAATTCCAAACGATTCGAACTGTGTGATCGAATTTCAAACATTATTACACGTATCCCGACTTACCCCTTACCTCAACCCTGTTTCTGACAATCAATACCACATACCTGACCGATGCCACTTTGGCTTGTCTGGCTGAAAAAACACTTTCGTATCAAGTGACAGAGACTGCCTGGCAATATCGGTCAAGGGAGAGTGGACAAACAGGGGATGCCGAGGTGAGAGGCTCAACAATCGTTCTATTCGTTTTTTTGTTTCCGGGTGTGAGCGCAATACAGATGGATTTTTTGGGTCTCGGGAAGCCAGCCCCCAGCGCTCGTAGACCGAGGCGCCACGCTCATCCAGTTTAACCAGGGCAGCTACCAGGGGGGTTGGAGTACCCAACAAAATTGCCGCCCCCAGATCGGCATTGAATTCGCGCACTCGTGACAGTGCAAGCTGCGACAAATCCGCCAAAATCGGCGCGAATATCAGAACCAGTATCGGCCACCAGGGTAAAACCTGATTGGCGTACACATAAAAAGGGAGGTTAATCAATAACAACAAACACCCGGCCAGGGCCAAAAAGCGCGTAATTCTGCCGGTGATATCGGCAAAACTCATTACTTTGATGTCATTGTTGGCGACATGGCTGATTTCATGCGCCACCACCCCGGCGAGTTCTTCGAGTGTCAGCCTGGAAAACAGACCATGAGAGACAACGATAACGGCATCCTGCCTGGAGCCCAGAGTGAACGCATTCTCCATTTGGCTTGGCATGTAATACAGTCGGGGCATCTTTTCCAGGCCGGCTCGTGTCGAAAGCAAACGAAGCACCTGATACAACGCAGGCGCTTCGTCATGGTCGAGTGGGCGACAACGATATAACCGGGTCACAAATGACAAGGCCAATGCAGGCGTCGTTAAATAGACCAGAATTACCATCCCGATCACACACAGGGCAAACCATTCGCCGGCAAGCAGTAAGGCAATATAACCCATTAGCATACCCATTATCAGAATGAGCAATATCGACTGCAATAAATTACCCAGCCGGTGCCGACGAATTTCACTTTTATCCAGCATTTGCGGTATACCGATACGTCATCAAACGATCACCTCTGCGCATCCGACGACTACTCAAACCTCCAATAGCATCCCTCACCGGCTACTGCTTGTGCTGATCTTCGTCGGCCTCCTTCATCATCTCGGCTTTAAATTTATCAATATAAGGCCGCACATCTGCCACATCCTGCGGGTCGGCATCATCCCCGTACTGCATGATTGAACGGGACTGCTCCATCATTTGCATCATTGCCTGCTTTTGTTCCTTGCTCAGATTCGGGTTATTCATTATCTGTTCCATTTGAGCATTCATTTGACTCTTGAACCGAGCGGCCTGTTCTGTCATAACACTTGCCATCATTGCCTTCATCGCACGTTCAAATACATTAGCCCATTGTTCGACCGAATCGAACCCATGTTTTTTCACCAGAGAAGAAATATCATTATAAACACCCGCCCGCTTTATATCGGATATCATTTGAGCGGATGACATGCTTTCAATGCCCTTATCCATATCGTCCAGGCGCTGCGACTTCTGCTTGTTTTCCTCCGACCAGGTCTCCAGTGACTGTATGGATTCGATCAGGTTATCCAGAACAGGCTCCGTCAATTTTACCCTGGCAGAAGCCAAAGACGGGAAAACAAGACACGCGATCAGAACAAGCCGAACTATCAACGACATTTGGTATACTCCTTTTTTAAAACCAGGGTTCATTATAAATAGAGGCGAAGCAATTCACCACACTGTAAGCATAGCAAATTCATTTTACCTGTTTTACTTTGACACTTATCTTGAACTCCCTTAATATACTGTATATAAACTCAGTATATTAAGATGAATAAACACACTGACTTACTCAATCACACCCAAATGTGGCAGGGCACACAGGCCAGGTCGAGGCTGAAAACCGTTTCGACCGGGTTCCACGCGCTCGACCGGCTATTACCCGGTGAAGGCTGGCCAAAGGGGTGCGTTATTGAACTGATACTTCCGTCACCCGGTATTGGAGAACTAAGGCTTCTCGTCCCCCTGCTGAACAAACTCACCCGTGAGCAGGACAAGTGGATATTATGGGTCGCTCCGCCCCACAATCCTTATGGCCCCTCTTTGCAACAGTATGGAATCCGCCCGGAAAACATCATCCTCGTCCGCTCCAACGATCTCAAAGAACAATTATGGGCAATGGAACAGGGGCTCAAAAGCGGTCTGTGCAGTGCAGTTCTGGGCTGGCCCCGGAGGGCATCTCCCACACACATACGCCGCCTGCAACTCTGTGCTGACAATCAGGGAAACCATTGCTTTGTGTTTCACTCACTTCAGGCAGGACAAACCAACTCCCCGGCTCCATTGAAAATCTTGCTCAGTGCCTGCACACAAACAGCCGATACATCCCGGCTCAGGATAAAAATGCTCAAACGACGGGGAAGCTGGCCAATGCAGCAGGCAAAAACCATTAGCCTGTCGCCCTATTCTGTAACAAGCTGGCCAGCCGAAGGGAAATATGCTGAACAGTCAGACGAGTTATCCGCTGTTGCCAGAAGTAACAAAGTGGTTCAGGGCCCCTGGAACACATCATGTTACCCTTTTTCCGAGGAGGGCTGACCACATGCTCTGGCTGTATATTCAATTTATCTCCCTGCCTGTGGATATGTACCAACGCGCTACGGCACAAACCGGCCCCCTTGCCATCGTGTCGCCTCCGTCATCACACTCTCCCCGGATACTGTCAACAAATCTGAACGCCAATGAGCGAGGCATAAAACAGGGAATGACCTTGCATACAGCGCTTTGCCTGGAACCGGCACTGACCTGTGTCGCTCACAACGAGCAGTTGGTGCATGAGCAACTGCTTTCCCTTGCCGAGTGGGCATACCACTATTCAGCCAGTATTACACCCTTCTTCCCTGACGGCCTGCTGCTTGAAGTTGGCAGTATGCGAAGACTGTTCGGAGGTTTGAGGTCATTATGGAAAACCCTCTCGGAAGACCTGTCAAGCCAGGATTTTCACCACCAAATGGCAACAGGCTTTACGCCTCTGGCCGCACGTATACTCGCGTGCTCCAACCAGGGCTCTCCAGACGAAAACCCCGAAGACCTGGCCCGGGCGCTGGGAGGCACTCCCCTGCACCATTGTTTTTTACCGGAAGGGTGCGCAGAAAAACTCAATAGAGTGGGAATCAATCAACTACGACAGGTATTGGACATACCCCGTTATGAATTGGGCAAAAGATTCGGTCACTCCCTTTGCCTTCATCTATCTCGCATACTGGGAGAAATCGGGGACCCCCAACATCTCTTCAAACCGCCTGAGCGCTTTCACAGAAAACTGGCATTTTGCCATGATATAACGGACAAATCGGGCCTGCTTTTCCCGTTAAACCGGCTCTTTTCCGAACTGGAAATCTTTTTGCGACAAAGGCAACTTTGCACTGACCAGGTTGAATTGACTCTGGTACACAGACAAACTTCCCCGGATCAGGTATTACCCGATCTGGTCATCACTATCCGCAGTGCAACTGCTCAGTCACAAAAAGGGGAATTGTTACAACTTGCCTTGCTTCGGCTTGACACTATTCATCTGAACTCTCCCGTAACCCGGATACTACTGCATGCGGATCGGCTATTTGAAGTCAGCAATAACCAGAAAGACCTTTTTTCCACGGAACAATCCGGTCGGGACAAAATGCAACTTGTCAGCCGCTTGCAAGCCCGCCTTGGCAATGACAAGGTATCCCGCCTGATTGTAAGAGAGGATCACCAGCCGGAAAAAGCAGGTTATATCAGCACCTGTTTCCCCCGAAAGCCGAACACAAAGTCGGCAAATTCAGCCACCTCCCACGCCTGGAATCGCCCGACAACGACGGGCGTCCAGCGCCCTCTTTTGCTCTGCGATCCACCTTGCCTGTTGAAACACCCTCCCGCACAAATACTGCAAGGCCCGGAGCGTATTGCTACCGGATGGTGGACGCCGGATAAAATGATTCGCGACTACTACATTGCCCGTTTCGGCAGCGGCAATATTGCCTGGATTTATCAGGATTGCAAAGGAGAATGGTTTATCCATGGCTGGTTCAGCTAGGTCATCAGGCAGCTCTGCCACACAAGGCCATGCCATACAGGACTATGCCGAGCTGCACTGCCTGACCAACTTTACCTTCCTGCGTGGCGCCTCCCACCCGGAAGAACTGGTCGAACAGGCAATCAGGCTGGGCTATAAAGCGCTGGCGATCACCGATGAGTGTTCTGTATCAGGTGTGGTTCGTGCTCATTGTGCAGCCAGAAATACCAGGCTGAAAGTGATAGTGGGTACCGAAATTACCCTGTCTGATGCTCCTGTTAAACTGGTATTGCTTGCGACCAATCGTGCAGGCTATGGTGAGCTGTGCCAATTTATCACCACAGCCAGACGACGGGCAGAAAAAGGGGGATACGATGCCAGGCTGACAGACCTGACAAAAGAAACACTACCCCACTGCCTGGCATTATGGATGCCGGGCCATACACTTCAGCAGATCCAACACACTACAAACAGTCAGGAAATTGTCAGTGTATCAAGCCAGATTGAGCGCCTGTTCCAGTATGGGAAACACCTTCAGCGGCACTTCAGTCACCGCATATGGGTGACGATCGAGCGTATTCTTGAAGGCCATGAGGCGAGAACCTTGCCACTGATCACGCTTCTGGCTCAAAAGTTGTCCCTGCCGCTCACCGCCGCCGGTGATGTTCATATGCATATTGCCCGACGAAAAAAACTGCAGGATACGCTGACGGCAATCAGGCTGGGCCTGACAATACAGGAAGCAGGCTTTCATCTGCCGAGCAACCATGAGCGTTATTTGAGGCCTCGCCGGAAACTGCAACGTCTTTACCCGCTGAAATGGTTATCCGAAACTCTCGCTATCGCTGACCGATGCACATTTTCACTCAACGAATTGCGCTATGAATACCCCGGTGAACTGGTGCCCCCGGGGTTGAGCGCCATCGAGTATTTGCAACAACTGGTCAATCAGGGCATTTCCCGTCGCTTCCCCGATGGACTTTCCCTTTCCCTTCGTCACCTGATTGATAAAGAGCTGTCACTCATCAAGGAGCTTTCGTACGCGCACTACTTCCTCACAATTCAGGATATTGTACGCTTCGCCAAATCCCGGCAAATTCTGTGTCAGGGTCGCGGCTCGGCAGCCAACTCGATCGTTTGCTATTGTCTGGGCATTACAGAGGTAGACCCGACACAGATATCACTTCTGTTTGAACGCTTTATTTCCAGAGAACGCAATGAACCGCCGGACATCGATGTTGATTTCGAACACGAACGCCGCGAAGAAGTGATTCAGTATATCTACGGAAAGTATGGTCGCCACCGCTCTGCCATCACAGCAACAGTCATCACCTATCGGGGAAAAAGCGCCCTGCGGGATGTTGGCAAGGCACTTGGTATTGACTCAAACCATATTGAAACACTGCTCGGCAATATTGACTGGCGTGATAAAGGCACCTCCTGGATGGAGCAACTGAAAAACTCGGGAATCAATGACAACAGTTTCACCGGCCAACAACTGTTCGAGATGGCAGAGCAGATTCTCGGGTTTCCCAGACATCTTTCACAACATGTGGGAGGTTTCGTTATTTCCTCAGGCCCCATGAGCCAACTGGTTCCAATTGAAAATGCCGGTATGGCTGACCGAACAGTCATACAATGGGATAAAGACGATCTGGAAACGCTGGGTTTACTTAAGGTGGATATACTGGGTCTGGGTATGTTAAGCGCAATAAGAAAAACCCTTGATATGATCCGGCAATACAAAAGGTTTCCCAAAGCCCTGAATGAAATTCCCAAAGAAGACCCGGCCGTTTACCGGATGCTGCAAAAAGGTGATAGTGTTGGTGTATTTCAGGTAGAGTCACGAGCGCAAACCGGTATGCTGCCCAGATTGAAACCTGCCAGCTACTACGACCTGGTGGTGCAGGTGGCGATTGTCAGGCCCGGCCCGATTCAGGGCGACATGGTTCACCCCTATCTGCGCAGGCGAAATGGACTCGAACCGGTGCACTACCCAAACAAAGCCGTTGAAGCCGTACTGAAGCGCACGCTGGGAGTGCCCATATTTCAGGAGCAGGTAATCAAACTGGCGATGGTGGCGGCAGGCTTCTCGGCAGGTGAGGCCGACCAGCTCCGGCGAGCAATGGCAAGTTGGAAACATAATGGAAAATTAAAACCTTTCCAGGATAAATTAATAGCGGGCATGACAGAACGTGGCCACTCTGCCGAGTTTGCCAGGCGTATATGTCGGCAGATCAGTGGCTTTGGCGAATATGGCTTTCCCGAATCCCATGCTGCCAGTTTTGCCTTACTGGTGTATACCTCTGCCTGGTTAAAGTACCATGAACCCGCTGCATTTTACTGTGGCTTGCTCAACAGTCTGCCGATGGGTTTTTATTCTGCCTCGCAGTTGATTCAGGATGCCCGGTACCACGGCATTACCCTGTTGGGAGTGGATATCAATCATAGCCACTGGCACCATCAGCCTGCCTTTGGTGATGATTCCGGGCAGCCGGCAATCCGGTTGGGGTTCCGAATCGTAAAACAGTTGCCAAAACATACCATCACAAACGTCATCAGGTTCCGCCCTGCCCTGGGTTACCAGACCATCGCTGAATTGGGAAAAGTGGCCTCCCTGCACCCCCATGAGCTGGAAATACTGGCAGGAGCAGGTGCTTTATCAGGCCTGTCACAACACCGCTATCAGGCAAGGTGGGATATTCTGGCGATTGAGCCGGAACGGCCTGTTTTTGACAGTGAGCAATCCATACAGGAAGAAAGTCCCCGGAGATACATGCCTTTTTCTCCCGGACAATTTCAACCTGAACACCCGACAGAGGCAGAGGATATGCAGGAGGATTACCTGTCTCTGGGGCTGTCAGTTGACAAACACCCTCTCGATCTTTTGCGAAGGAAGCACAACCATAGTCGCGGCCTTCATTGGCTAAACAACTGCAAAACAGCTCGGGAATTGCCCGCCATGCATCACGGCAGTCTGGTATCCGTCGCCGGGCTGGTAACGGGAAGACAGCGGCCTGGCTCCGGTTCGGGCGTCACCTTTGTGACTCTTGAAGACGAAACGGGTAACTGCAATATTATTGTCTGGCTGTCAACCGCACGGGCACAGCGCAAGGCTCTGATAAATTCAGTGCTGTTGCAGGTTACAGGAATACTGGAACGGGAGGGCGATGTCATCCATATTATTGCAGGCAGGTTAACCGACCGCACACAGGATCTGGAACAACTGTGCCCGAATGTGCCAGTCAGGATTAAAAGCCGGGATTTTCACTGACTGCGGCCAATCACCCGGTAACCCGTGTCAAGTCGGTCTGTTAAAAATAATCGGGCTGTTAAAAATAGTAGATAAATTCAATTTGCAAGTAATCCTCTTTCCGGAGCGAGGAGGTTTTGTACTCGACTGCCGGGTTGGCCAGCATTTGCAACATACCCGGGAGGCTTTGCGGGTAAGGTGCTCCACCGGAAAATACACGAGCTTCCGCCACAACCTTCATATTCTGACCAATACGTCTGCTGGCTTCCAGGGAATAAAACACATCGTTTGACTCGGGATCCCAGATTCCGCCCAGCAGGGCTTCTGTGGCATCTTCATCATTGGCTGTCCAGCGCCAACCGACAAACCAGTCATGTTCAAACGCAGTACTTGCACGATCCCCGCGATCATCCCACAAATATTCAACCAGCCAGCCGAGATCCATTGCCGTATCGAAAATGCCCACCTGGGTAAACTCAAAACCGGCGGTGGCTGCTGTATACCTGTCTCCTGCGCCACTGCGAGTAATTCCCTCAAACTTCAACAACCAGTCTTCCCAAACGTACTGCAACTCCACCCCGGCCTGGTCAATAGTCGTATAATGAGGTATCAGTCCCGGGTTCTGCAGGTCACCATTGAACAGAAAAACGGGTTCCCGGTTGGTACCGGAAAACCAGGTGAAAGCATACTCCAGAGCGCCCTGGTAATTGGAGTAACGAAATGCAAAATCCTGATTGGCCGCCTCGGAACCAGACGCATAGGTCACCGCACTTGCATCAATTTCAATCGGGGAACCAAGACGTCCATCAGCGCCGGGGAAAGTTCTTTCCCGGAAATACCATAACCAGTAGAAGTCAAAATTCCCCCACTCTGACTCGTAGGCAAACTCCACCATTGGTTGGCCCAGTTTGTCTTCACCGTCAGGGTTTTCGACCAAATCTGTCTGATTCACAATATCAACCAAATGCTGGCTTTCTGTTACCCCCCAAAACACCTTGCCGATACCTGCTTTGGTTTCCCAGGCATTTTCACCCACATGAGTCCAGATCAGTTCGCGAATATCAAAGTGAGAACGTTCTTCGTCATTGCTATCAAGACGGGCAAACAATGTCATCTCAAACAGGTTTGATTCGCTCTCGGTCAGGTAATCTATTTCGGGCTGGATTCTGACAGAGCCTGATGTTTTATCCTGCCCGTTCAGGCCTTCCTTGCCAAACAGTCTGGCTTCCAGTCCTGCCTCTCCCTTGAACCAGCCGGCGGTTTCCTCTTCGATACTGAAAGTGGCAAAATTGAAGCCATCACCAAAGTCTTCTGTTTTTTCGGGCTCTGATTCCACATGCCGGGAAAAGTCCGGTTTGGGTCGTCGGCCCATCATGCCAATCAGTTGGCTCGGGTCTGGTACTACACCTGCAAGATAAGACACAGGTTTGCCGACGAGCAGGGCGCGACGTCGCCCCGTACCACCGACTTCCCAAAAAGAAACTTCTGATGGTAAATCCGCAAGCGCGGCCCGGGTAATTCTGATCAGAGTGTTACTGCTAAATTGCGACCAGGTGACCGAAAGGGGGGAGTCACGCCCCGTCAGTCTCCATCCTTCCGGGTGAGACAGAGTAACCCGATGAGGTGGAACACCGGATACAATGATGCCTATCTCATGGAAATGGGACATCAACGCAAATTTATTGTTTGATGTATATTCTGCGGTTAGCCCGAAATTCTCGGCCAAATGGCGGATCGCACTGTAGAGTTTGTCCGGTTGATCCTGTAACGTCAGGTAATTTCCCCTGACGCGTCTCACCAATCTATGAAAGAAGGCCTCATCCTTGTTTGCCAACTCAATCACACTGAGTTTGATCCCCCTTTTTTCCAGCAAAGGGGCAATGGTGTTCATTATATAGTCATCCAGTAACGCATTGCGTATTGAACGTCCAGTAGCATTGCCGCCGCCGGTTATCAGGACAACCTCGGACTGATCGACTTCATCATTGAGAAAAACCACCTTTTCCAGCGCCTTTCTGAGATTGCGCTCCCGGTCTTTCCAACGAATGACTTCTATCTCTGATGCAAGCTTCTGTCTCCGGCTTTCAGTCAAAGGACCGTAGGGTAAAACGGGCCTTGTTTCATCACCAAAGGTCCAGACACCAACAAAGTCGCCTTCAGTCAAGAAGAATCCTGCGGTTGATTCCACCAAAACCTTTCTCAGCTCGGTCTTGTCAACCAGGTTTGCCATAGTGGTCGCATCAACCAGAATTCGCACATCCCCGGGCGAAGAAGCACGATCAGCGGCGGCCAAACCCGAAATCTGCCCGCAAAAGACTATGCAACAAACCAGTATACGAATCACATGCGGAGTACAAGAACCTTTAAATTGCGCTACTCTTTCCAGCATACCCGTCCCCATGTGTTTTTGATTCGAAATTTCCATAATCCGAGACAAATGACGATATAAGCCATATCTGATTGATACACCCGCATATCCATACCTGTAACCGTCTACCTGTCATTCTCGAAGAAAACGGTTCTATGTCAGTTCAGGATAATTCATCTCTTGCCATTTGCAAATTTGCAAGCCCGAAGGCTTTACAAATTAATGAATACTGGATACATTTACATGCCAAATGCACACTGGCATGCATGCATTGAAAAAAATCCCGAATTGAGAACAAATCACTTTTCTGAAAGAGAGATCAAGATGGACAAACTGACAAAAAGGCAATCAGAAGTACTGGCACTGGTGAAAAACCATCTCAATGAAACGGGATACCCGCCAACCAGAGCGGAAATTGCCAGAGAGCTGGGGTTCCGTTCAGCCAACGCTGCAGAAGAGCACCTGAAAGCCCTCTCCCGAAAGGGAGCGATTGAAATGATCCCGGGAGCGAGTCGCGGCATCCGTATTATTTCCCAGGATAACGATGAGCCAAAAGGCATCCCCATTGTAGGAAAGGTGGCAGCAGGAAACCCTGTTCTGGCAATTGAAAATATTGACGAATACTGTGAAGTTCCGGCAGGAATGTTTACCCCCCCGGCCCACTACTTTCTCAGAGTCAGCGGATTCAGCATGAAGGATGCGGGCATCCTTGACGGCGACCTGTTAGCGGTACACAGAACAAACCAGGTCAGAAATGGCCAAATAGTCGTGGCCCGTCTCGAAGATGAAGTGACGGTCAAACGTTGGCAGAAAGACGGCAACAAGGTGCGACTGCTCCCTGAAAACGAATCCTTTGACCCCATAGTGGTTGACTTGAAGCAACAACAATTGGAAATCGAGGGTCTGGGTGTCGGCATAATCAGGCGATGAACTTTTACTCGTTGATTTTATGACACATTACCATTCTTCTACTATTCTGGAAGCAAAGGCCTCCGTTCTTGAGAAAACAGCCGTAGCCGGTTTTGAGCCGCCGGACGTTGGTAAAAGTCAGATTAACGAGAGATATCAAATTGAAGAACCTCAGTCGAATACTCATTATCTCACTATCCTTGGGGTTATCCGGAACAAGCTATGGCAAGGTTTCCCAACAGGAGGCCGACAAACTTGGCAAGGAACTGACTCCACTGGGGGCTGAACGGCAAGGCAACCCTGAAGGCACTATCCCGCCCTGGACCGGGGGAATTACCACTCTGCCCGAAGGCTACCGGACAGGTGCCCCCCATATCGACCCATTCTCGGCTGACATCCCCGAATTCAAAATTGACAGCTCCAATATCAACCTGTACAAGTCGAACCTGACTGAAGGTCAGCAACAACTTGTCAGGCAATACGCGCCAGATTACTACCTGAATGTTTACCCGAGCAGACGAAGTGCCTCCTACCCGGCAAGAATTTATGCCACACTGAAAAAAAATGCTGTCGAATCCGAGTTATTGGAAAATGGCAATGGCGTCAAAAACACAATGGCAACCAGTCCTTTTCCCGTTCCCGGTAACGGCCTGGAAATACTTTGGAATCATATCTTGCGTTACAGAGGAGAACAGGCGTTTTTTCGCTCTTCATTTGTCACACCGACCATCGAAGGCAGATACAGGCCAATCCGTGTAGAATACTCCTACTATTTTGCTTATAGTGAACCCGGTATTACCCTCAAGGAAATTGACAACAAAATTTTTTATTTGCGCACAAAAATACTATCGCCAACAAAACTCGCCGGCACACTCAATCTCGTACATGAAACCCTGGATCAGGTGCACTCGCCAAGAAAAGCCTGGCGTTACCAGACGGGCGAAAGAAGGCTGAGGCGTGCTCCCGCCATGGAATATAGTACAGACTTGCCAAACAGTTCCTCCTTGAGAACCATTGATCAGCTGGACATGTATAACGGGGCGCCGAACCAGTATCACTGGACAGTTACAGGTAAAAAAGAAATCTACATCCCCTACAACGCCTACAAACTTGACAGCAAGGAGCTGGAAATCAAAGACATTATCAGGCCCCGTCATATTGACCAGTCACTGGCTCGATACGAACTCCATCGGGTATGGGTGATAGAAGGAATACTTCGGAAAGGCCTCAGGCATATTTACCACAAACGCCGATTCTTCCTCGATGAAGACAGTTGGCAGATCGTTCTTGCCGAAGAATACGACAAGAACAATACCCTGTGGCGCGTATCCGAAGCCCATACAATCAACTATTATGAAAAGCCATTACTCTGGAGCACGGTTGAGGTAACGTATGACTTGAAGTCAGGGCGTTACTTCGCACAAGGGCTTGATAACGAAGAAAATCCCGTTGACTTTTCTCCGGGATTCAAAAGAAGAGACTTTTCCACCTCTGCAGCAAGACGCGCTGCAAAAAGGTAAGTGTTATGACTATCCCGGTTCTCATTTGTGATGACTCTGCAATAGCTCGAAAGCAGATGGCGAGAATTCTGCCTGCAGACTGGAACGCCGATGTTACCTTTGCCAAAAATGGTGCTGAGGGTCTTGATGCCTTGACAGCAGGCAAGGGAGAGGTAATGTTTCTCGACCTGAATATGCCGGTTATGGACGGATATGAAGTGCTGACAGAAGTCAACAGGCAAAACCTGTCTTCCCTGATTATCGTGGTATCCGGCGACATTCAGCCAGAGGCTCACACCAGGGTTAAAAAACTCGGTGCTCTTGCATTTATCAAAAAGCCGGTGAACCCCGACCAGGTCAAACAAATTCTGTTCGACTATGGTGTTTACCGACCGTCGGACGATACGCCAACACAGAATGAGACCACCCCTGAGGATGTTGGAAGAACCTCTGCCGAGGCAATGGTTTCACAGGCGGGGCCATCCAATTTTCTTGATTGCATTCAGGAAATCAGCAATGTCGCGATGGGGCAAGCTGCTGACCTGCTTGCCAGATTACTCAATGTATTCGTGAAGCTTCCCATACCCAAAGTCAATTTTATGGAAGTGGGCGAGCTGGAAATGGCCCTGGCGTTTGCCGAACAGAAAGAGACATTTTCAGCCGTTTGCCAGGGGTTTATTGGTTCGGGTGTCGCGGGTGAAGCATTGGTCATCTTCAGTGACTCCAATTTTAAGGATATGGCCAGTCTGTTGAAATATCGGGGAGAAATAGATCGTACGGCCGAGCTTGAGCTTCTCATGGATATTGCCAGCATACTGGTGGGCGCCTGTACCAACGGCATTGCCCAACAGCTCGATATTTCTTTCAGTCTTGGCCACCCGGTTGTTATTGGCCAGCACGTCAAGGTGGCCAATCTGGTCAAAAGTGGTTCAAACCGCTGGAAAAAAACACTGGCAATCGAAATAGCCTATAAAATTGAAAACTACGATATCACCTGCGATCTTCTGCTCTTGTTGACGGAAGATTCAGTCGGCAAGTTGAAGAAAAAGCTGTCATTTTTGATGTAACAGCTTTCGTTTCGGGCGAAAAGGCCAAGGTAGCCCATTTCACCGAAGATGCATTCCGGTTTACAGTAAACAGACAGAAGAAGTGATATGAAAGACCCTGATTTGAAAATAAACGAGTTTCACTGGTTGATGGATATGCTCCAGACCATTGATGTCGGCCTGATCGTTGTTGACCAGGACTACACTGTTCGGGTCTGGAACAGCTTTATGGAAAACCACAGTGGAATACGCCCGGAAAAGGTAAAAGACAAGAACCTGTTTTCCGTTTTCCCCACTATTGACAAGGAATGGCTGATCCAGAAGACGCAGGCCGTGTTCATGCTCAAAAACAGGGCATTTACCACCTGGGAGCAACGCCCCTACCTGATGAAATTTCTCAATTATCGCCCGATTACCGGCGCTGCGGATTTCATGTACCAGAACATCACGATTTCCCCATTGACTTCTGTTGACGGAACCGTTCGCCATATTTGTATCATAATCTACGATGTAACGGACATCGCCTGCAACAAACTGGCACTGGAAGATGCCAATGAAGAACTTGCCTGCCTGAGTCGCACAGACAAGCTGACCCGATTGAATAATCGCGGCTACTGGGAAGAGTGTCTGGTCAAGGAATATGCTCGCTTCAAAAGGTATGAGCACACCAGTTCACTGGTCATGTTCGACATAGACCACTTCAAGAAGGTGAACGACACCTGGGGCCACCAGGCCGGTGACCAGGTGATTCGGGAAGTATCACGGTTACTGAGATGTTCGCTCAGGCAGACCGACATTGCCGGCCGTTATGGTGGGGAAGAGTTTGGTGTCATTCTTGTTGATACCAATGACAAGGGCGCAAAAATATTTGCAGAGCGGCTGAGAACCCAAATAGAAAACCTGACAGTAAAGTACGAAGGCCTGACCATTAATTTTACCATCAGCCTGGGAATTTCAATGCTGACCAAACGCTGTAAAAACTACAAGGAGTGGCTGGAACAGGCAGACCTGGCGCTGTACCAAAGCAAACACAACGGCAGAAACCAAAGTACGGTTTTCGATCCTGCGATTCATACGTGATCGCCTACAGGCCCATTATCTCAACCAGTATTGTTTTAATCAGGAATCCGGCAACGCCGGTAAACAGGCCAATAAAGAGTATCATCATGCCAAACCGACCGGCTTTGGATTTTTTGGCCAGGTCGTAAATGATAAAGGCCATGAAGGCAATCAGGCCTCCTACAAAAATAATGGTTGAGTAATTGGCGAACTGCTCTTCTGTCATAGACACTTAAACTCCAACGCGCGACTACCCCGAGACTGCCGAAAACTGTTTTCAGTTAGCCAGTATAGTCGCCTTGACCGGCAATTGCATCCCGAGTTTGTATCAGTATGATAGTCAATCACACCCGTAATAACTACTTCCCCCGGGTATAAGCCGCTGTGGGCGGTCTGTGCAGGAAGCATCTTTGGCATGGATGCCAAAGTCGAGCTTACGAGGTATTCACAGCGTCTTCCTGCACAGACTGTCCACGGCGGCGAGAGTAGATACTTGCCAACAACAAATTACAGCACCCACAGGATACCTGCATGAACTATTGGCTTATGAAATCTGAACCTGATGTATTTGGAATTGACCATCTTGAGGCGATGCCAAATCAAACCGAGCATTGGGACGGCGTTCGTAATTACCAGGCTAGAAACATGATGCGAGATGCCATGAAAAAAGGCGACCAGGTTTTTTTCTACCACTCGAATTGTCATACACCCGGCATTGTCGGGCTGATGGAAATCGTCAGGGAAGGATACCCTGATCACACCGCGCTCGATCCTGAATGCAAATACTATGACCCGAAAAGCTCGGAAGAATCACCGAGGTGGTTTATGGTTGATGTAAGGCTGATTCGCAAATTCAGGCGAACTATCTCTTTACAAGAGTTAAAGGCAACCGCAGAACTGGAAGATATGCCACTGGTGCGAAAAGGCAACAGGCTGAGTGTCATGCCTGTCACCGAAGATCAATTCAACCATATCCTAACGATGGAATGACAATTCGGACTGCAACAGCTGCAAAACCTGTTCGCTATCGAAGGGCCAGGCCAGCTCCCTGTCCGAGACAGGCAACTTGAATACGGGAATACTCTCTGCGTAACGCTGGAACAGGCCTTCATCATCCGCAATGTCTGTTTTGGTCAAATACACAGCAAGCTCTGAGTTATCAGCCGACAAATTCGCGACGGCATCGACAATAACCGTTTCTGCGATATCGCAAAGGTGGCAGCCCAAAGTGGTGTATAATACGAGCTCGATTTCTTTTTTCATTCTTTTCTGGATTTCACCGGTTATTTTGACAATAATTTCCGCGCAAAAACACATCTTGCGTATTTACACAGGCCATGTGACCGGGGAATCATACAACAAAATTGCCATTGAATACTTACCCGACGCCTCATTTTTCATCAAACACCCAATGAACCATAACCATTCCATCATATAAAATACAAAGAGAGAACATGCTGTTTAAAAATATCTATATCTATCGTTTCACCAAGCCATTTACCCTGACCCCGGAACAACTGGAAGAAAAGCTTGCCAGCGCCGCCATTCGGCCTTGCGCACCCCAGGAGCTTTTCAGGCAAGGCTGGTCACGCCCCCTGGGTAAACATGGCGACCAACTGGTACACACCACCAACGGCAACATGATGCTTTCACTGGCAAGAGAAGAGCGTCTGCTACCGGCTTCCGTGGTGAAAGAAATTCTCGATGAACGAGTACAGTTGATTGAAGATGAGCAACACCGAAAAGTGCAAAAAAAAGAGAAAGATGAACTCAAGGATCAAATCATCATCGAACTCATGCCCAAGGCCTTCAAGCGATCACAATTTACCCAGGGTTATATTGATGCAAAAAATGGCTGGCTGATCATTAACACATCCTCCGCCAAAAAAGCGGATGATTTTAGCAGTTTTCTGCGAAAAACGCTGGGTTCCCTGCCCGTAATGATTCCAGAGGTAAAACAAAGCCCCTCTGCCATTATGACAACCTGGCTGCAAGGTAAGGATGCGTTATCGCTCGATTTCTCCCTTTGCGATGAGTGTGAACTGCAATCCCGGGCAGAGGAAAAGTCAATCGTGCGCTGCAAGGGTCTGGATATTGAAGGTGAGGAAGTACAGGGCCATATCAAGGCAGATATGCGTGTAGTAAAAATCGCTCTCAACTGGCAGGATCATATTTCATTTGTACTCAACGAAGACCTGACCGTAAAACGGATCAAATTCGGGGAGCTGGTAGACGAAAAACTGGAAGACAGCCAGGCTGAAACCGCCGCAGAGAAATTTGATGCAACATTCGCCCTGATGGCACTTGAGTTTGCCAATCTGATAGAGCGGATTCTCCAGCTTTTCGGGGGAGAAGATCGATCGAAAATCGTTGAGAGTGCTTAAGCCCTGACAGAGGCAGTTCACCTTTTTGACCTCAGGTTCACCTGAAATCCGCCGCATCCCGAATCCGGGCAAGCCCGAAGGATGCGGCTCTCCAGGCTTCAATTCAGCCTTCAATGCTGCCGCATTACCAGTTAAAACTGTCCGGCTCAAAAAACACCGTTATCAAGCATTTCTCTTTGCCAGGAGTTTTCGGCCTTGTTGAGCGGCAACCTCAAGTCCATCACTTCCTCTTCATGGTTATACTGAATGGAAAAACCGAGTTTTCTCGCCAGGCCAAGCATAGGCTGGTTATCGGTAAGGACGGATCCTATCATCTCCACGGTTCCCTTTGAGCGACAATAGTCGATCATTTTTTTCATTAATGTGTAGCCCAATCGTTCCCCTTTCATATCATCTCGCACTATTACGGCAAATTCGCACTGAAGATTATCCGCGTCAGTCCAGGTCCTGACGGAACCCAGCGTCTCGTTCGGTGAATCTTCCTCGGCAGTGACTGGCGCTGACACGACAAATACCATTTCCCGGTCATAATCAATCTGTACCATCTGAGCCAGTTCTTCATGGCTGAACGACTTTCGATACTGAAAAAAGCGGAACCGTATTGACTCCGAGGACATATTGGCATAAAACTCCATGTGAGCGGGTTCATCTTCGGCTCGCACGGGCCTTAACAACGCCCTTCTTCGAGATTTTGGCAAGATAATAGTCTCACACAATTCTTCAGGGTATGGCTGAATAGACAATTTGGCCGGGGCAGCCAGGTCTATCGCCACGTCCACTGCCACCACACCGGATCTGTCGAACAGGAGAGGGAGTATTTCCAGCCCCTTGATTTCAGGAATATGAATAATGATTTGAGAGAGTGTTACCAGGGTTTCACACACACTTTGAATATCCTGGCGTGGCCGGTAGCTGTACTCTTTCAACAGTTTGTACATATGTGTCTGGCGCAATAAATCCCGCGCCAGGGTCATGTTAAGTGGTGGCAATGCAATACGCCTGTCTGACATCACGTTGACGCTGGCTCCCGCGGCACCACAGACAACAAGAGGCCCGAATACCTTATCACGAGTAATGCCGAGACTGAATCCCAGCCCGCCGATATGCTGATGTGTTTCCTGCACCGAGAAACCGATAAATCCGCTATTGGGAAAGTGCTCCTTATACTGCTGGAACAGCTGTTGACAGGAAAGGCGAATTGACTGTTCGTCGTTGAGGCTTCGAATCGTTGCCTGATAACGACCACGACCGTTTTTTTCCTCCAGGAAAGGATGAGCAGCCTGCTCATGCAACAGGGTGATATCTATGGCATTGCCCAACTTTTTATAGATTTCGACAACATCGTCTTCATCATCACAATACCAGGTTTTGACCACATTGATTCCATAGTCTGCGATAACCTGACGAGCCTCTTCGTTTGACAGGGTTAAATGTTTGTTGCGAAGCGCCCGGATCACAATAGATCGCGCATGTGAGCGGTCTACGCTCTGGTCGGCATAGGAGGAAGGAGTTTCACGAAGCAACGCCTGGCTGCGTTTATGATTGACCTGGTGCATAAAGGCATGAATGGCTTTTTCAGGTGAAGAAAAAGTCGGTATGCCGGCCTCGAAAAACGCCTGCCTTGCATCCCGAATGGTGGTGTGCCCCAACCAGCAGGTAAATACATTCAGCCTTGAACGTTTACATCGGTTGATCACCGAATCTGCGATTTGCAGGCTGTCCTCGGTTAGCGATGGCGCGTACATAACCAGCACATTGGACACGGTGTAATCCTTTTCGAGAATTTGCAGTGCCTCATCATAGAGTTGGGGGGTCGCGCCGTAATCCAGGGAAACCGGATTACTTTTGTTCCAGTAGTCAGGCAGGAGTGCTTCAAACGCCTTTGTGGTATCTTCAGAAAGGTAAGTGAGTTCACCCCCCAGGTAAGACAACTTGTCAACCGCCAACACGCTCGGGCCAAAACCATTACACAAAATCATCAGGTGGTCCTGTTTGACCGCCTTCATGCGGGTCAGTGTTTCCAACGCGTCAAACATTTCATCCAGACCCTGCACCCGCAACACACCGGCCCTGCGCAAAACCGAATCGTATACATCGTCCCCGTTCACAATTCCGTCCGGCAGCGGAACCGGCTCCCACTGGGATTCCCCTACCCGCCCGCTCTTCACCGCCAGCACCAGCTTGCCACGGGACGCTGCCCTGACCGCAGAAATAAATCGGGACGGACTTTTAATCGCTTCCAGGTGCAATAAAATCGCCTTGGTTGTTCTGTCCTGGGCGAGATAGTCAATCAAATCATCTGGCGCAATATCAACGCCGTCGCCCAATGTCAGGAAATGGGAAAACCCGATGCCACGAGCAAATGCCCAGTCTATGACTGCACTGCCAATGGTTCCGGATTGCCCGATAAAGGCAATTTTGCCTGGCAGGACGCCCATGTGCGCATAGGTCGCATTCAGATTGCGGGATGGAGCCATCACACCAATGGTGTTGGGCCCGAGAATCCTGATCCCCGTTTTCTGGGCTGCGTCTTTCACCGAGTACATGAGAGGGCGCCCGGTTTTGCTGTGCATTCTGGACAATCCGCCAGTCATTACAATGGCAGTTTTGATACCAGCCTTGCCAAGCTGTTTGACCAGAGAAGGAACAGTTGCCGGAGGCGTGCAAATAACCGCCAGATCAGTGGGGGAAGGCATCTTGCTTACCTTGTTCACACAGGGGATGCCGTGTACCTGCTCATACCCTGATGTGTTGACTACCCAGAGCTTTCCGGGATAGTCAGAGGCAAGAAGATTTCTCAGCACCATACCGCCCAGGTTTTGAGCTCGTTCCGAGGCTCCTACAATACAGATCGATTTCGGATTAAATAATGCTTCGATATAACGAGTACTCATACCATGCTCCAACCTGAAAAAAAGGGTAATAAAAACGCGAATGAGCCATTGTATATGAAATATATCAGGCGCATTGGGTGATTTCGTCAAGTTTACTATTTATTCGCACGCTTTGGTTCGATAAACTAGGGTCCAGATTGTTCATTGAACCAGAAGTAGAATAATAGACGTAGAATAACTGACTATGAGAACAGCTTTTATTTCCCACGACGACTGCGAACTTCACGACATGGACTACGGGCACCCCGAAAGCCCGGCTCGCCTGTCAGCGATTAAAAACCAGCTCCAGGACTCCAGACTCATACAGGAGCTGGACTTTATACGTGCCGATGAAGTCAAAAAAGATCATGTAACACGAGTCCACCCCAATAGTTATTTTGAACAACTGGACATGCTCTCCCCCACCAGAGGGCGCATCATGATCGATTCTGACACCATGATGATGAAGGATACCATGCGAGCGGCAAAACTGGCTGCCGGTGCGGCAGTACAGGCGGTTGACCTTGTTATGTCAGGGCAATATGAAACTGCATTTTGCGCCACACGCCCACCGGGGCATCACGCTGAAAGAAATACAGCCATGGGTTTTTGTTTTTACAACAACGTAGCTGTGGCGGCCAGACACGCACTGTCTTTTCACGGGTTGGAGCGCGTGGCAATTATCGATTTCGACGTGCATCAGGGTAACGGTACCGTCGATATTTTTGAAAACGATCCGGCGGTGATGTTCTGCTCAAGCTTTCAACACCCCTGCTATCCGAACAGTCATTACGCCGTTCAAAGTGACAATATAGTCAACACACCGTTGGAAGCCCACTCAAAAAGCATCGACTTCAGAAATAAAACGGAAAAAGACTGGCTCAACCGGCTTCAGGATCACAAACCCCAGTTGATCCTGATTTCCGCCGGATTTGACGCGCATAAAGATGACCCGATGGCTAACATCAACCTGGTTGAAGATGACTATCGCTGGGTGACCCAAATGCTGAAAGACGTGGCCAGTAACTATGCCGATGACAGAGTGGTTTCGTTACTCGAAGGTGGCTATAACCTGAAGGCACTTGGCCAAAGCGTTGAGGCTCATCTGGAGACTCTCAGCGATGCCTGAGCCTGACCGGGTTGACAAAAAGCCCAATTAAAAAAAAGCCCACAATAAAGAAAAAACAGGAGCGATGACTCCTGTTTTTTTCTTTATTATATTTACAAAGACCTGTCGACAACGCACCTCACACCAGCTTTTTGGCCAGAACCTCTTCCCGAATACCATCCCAGCCTTCCTTAACCGTTCTGATCAGGTGCGAACACTCATCAATAATGGTCACGTCGTTACGCACATTTGCTTCTAGCAGTCGGCGTTCAATATAGTCATACAGTGATTCAAGATTGGTTGAAATTTCTCCACCCCTGGAGTGGTCAAGAAAACTGCGCAAGCCGGCAACAATCTCGATTGATTTATTCAACAGATTATTCTTTCCTTCAAAATCCTTTGCTGTGATTCGGCTTTTCGCCATCGCCATACGCTCCAGCGCACCTTCCAGCAACAACTGAATCAACTTGTGAGGGTCCGCATCAATAATACTGGTTTGAGTTCCAACTTGCTGATATTGACGAGCTGCGTTCATAAATCACCTTTTTAATCATTATTGTTGATTAACAATACCTTATTTATCGTCCATTGCCAGAAAACCTTAAGTCAGATATCGCAGAAAAATGCACTTTTTATCTGACTCCACCAGTTACTTTTTCTTGTTTCCCCCCGCCAGAGCCTCAAGCTGGCCGGAAATAAAGTCCATGGTACTGTTCAACCTGTTTATCATAATATCTGCCGACGTAAACTGCTTTATCAACCGCTCTCTCAGGCTTTCCACCCTCACTTCCATTTTGGCTCTCTGAGCACTGATTTCCTGCAACTGTTCACTCAGGCCATCTGTTCGCGTCGTTAACGAACCATCGACACTGATGATATCGGTGAACAAGTCAACAAACCTGTCTGCCACACCTTTAATGATGGTTACCTTGCCGCGACTACCTGTTGTTCCACCGTTTATATCTACCCCTATGCCGTCTGCGGCATTCCCCTCAAGGGAAAGTGACAGCCGCTGCCCTTTTCCGGTGGCGGATTGGCCGTTAATGGTACCGGCCACATCCAGGCCATTTGTTCCGGCAGCAGCGGTAATGCCAAGTTGTGACCCCATATTGGCGTCAGCCGAGGTAAACTCCACGGTAGACCCGCTCCCGTAACGGGTAGATGTAAAGGTAAGCTGGTTATTATCATCAAGCCCGACGACGACCTTTTTGCCGCTTCCCGCAAGGTTGGTGTCGGCATCAATTTTGGCTTGTAATTGAGTCACCAGTTGAGCGGAAGTATAGGTACCTGCATCCAGGGTGATATCAGCCGATTCGGTGCCATCAATACTCAGCCTGAAAACATTGGCTCCAATGGTGGCGCCAGCACTGACATCAAGGGTTCCGGCATATTCACCGTGGGTTGCGAGTTGCGAAACACTGATATCATAACTCCCGGGTCGGGTACTGGCGGACTTGCTGACAAACTCGACCTGACTATCGCTGACCCTTCCCTGATCGGAAAACAGAGCGACAACATCTTCCGTATGATCTTCCAGTGCGGAAATAAAGGTATCCCGGTCAAACATCACTTCACCTGAATCCTTATTGGTAGAAATACCCACATCAACGAGAGAGCGCACACTCGCATTTTCCAGTCCGGGAATAATGCCACTGAGCAGGTTTCTTGATTGGGAAGAAATCCGGCGAACGGTGGAGTCACCAAGCAAAATGCCCGAGTTTTGCGGGTTAGTCGCATCGTACTCGGTAAACTCGGCAATGAGTTTTTTCAGGTCATTGAATTTACCAATAAATTCTTCAACCCGGTCTGCCACGGCTCCGGAATCTTCCGCAATTTTTACTACGGCAGGAGAGCCGACATTGGTACTGCTCAACTCCAGTGTTGTACCCGCGATCAGGTCGTTCACCGTATTGGAATCACGAGTCACTGCTATTCCGTTTATCTCCAGCGCCGCATCCAGTGCGGCAACCGACTCGTTCAGATTCTGTGTGGCATCGTTAAACGCGAGTTGGGACAGCCCCCCGGAGTCCGTATCATTCGAGTCGTCGTCATCTACGGTAATGGCAATCTTATTTGCAAGCCCGGTCTGGTTGGACGCAATAACCAACTGAAAACCCGACCCGTTATTGATTACCGAAGCAGTCACATCCAGCCCGGACTCACCGTTAATGGCGTCGGCAATACCGCTCAGGGTGTTGTTACTGCTGTCAACGGTAATATCAACCGAAGCTTGATTGCCCACTTGAAGGGTCAGTTTTCCTGTGCCCAATGTGGTGGTGTCATCATCCTGAAAAGCGCCGGTTGATATGGCATGCGCCTGGGCCAATGCCGAAACCTCAATGGTATAATTGCCTTTTTGAGACGAAGAAGAAATTGTACCTGTTATTGCAGAGCTCGATGAACTGAAGGTGAGCTCTTTCATTGCGGAGGGGTTACCGAGGGTACGAGCAGGCAAACGCAAATCGGTAATGGCACTTCTCAGGCGTCCGTAAGCGGAAAGCCTGGCATTTACCTCTTCTTGCTTGCGATCAAGACGAGCTTCTGTGGGTGCCCTCTCCGCTTCTGTCAGTTTATCGATCAACTCGCTGGTGAGAACACCAGAGCCAATCCCGACCGAACTGATACTTGCCATTTCGCCATCCTCAATCTGATCAAACGCTAAAAGCCTGTCGCGTTCCGGTACCTGGTATAGCTATCGGCAAAAAGGGGCAAAACTTTGCCGTGTTTTGCCCCTTTAGTGTTACAGTATGTAAACAAGGCATACAGTCTGCCGTTGAAACTACACTTTCATGGTAAACAGACTCAATGGCTCTTCCTGGTGCAAGTTGCGCGCCATATTCAGAGCCACCTCATCCGGTATCTGTCGAACCACTTCATTCGTATTCCGGTCAACTACCTTGACAACCATTCTTCCCGAATCATCATCAACATTGAAGTGCAAATCCCGCTGAACGGACTGAATATAATCATTCAACCTGGTGACAGCCTTTTCCAACTGCTCCCGTTGCTCTTCAGGTTTCAGTAACGATTGCGCATCTTGCTCGACCGCCCGGGCGTTTTGATTTTCTTCTGCGTTGGCGACAACGTTGGCAGCGTTCACCTGCGCACCGGCAGATACTTCTTCCCTTGTTTTATGAGGTGCAGACGCGACACGATCCGGCTTCTCTGCATTCACAGCAGATCCGGACAGATTGATACCGCTCATTCTAACGTCATTCATAATTCACCTCTCGGAAATGCAGCCCGGCTTGGCAAAAAGCCAGGCTGCATTACCAGATCGGGGACTCCTTATTGCAGCAAGGATAATGCTTGCTGTGGTCGGGAGTTCGCTTGTGACAACACAGAGATACCAGCTTGCTGCAATACCTGAGTTCTGGACAATTCAGCTGTTTCCGATGCAAAGTCGGCATCCTGGATTCGCGAATTGGCAGCAGCGAGATTCTCGCCTCTAACCGCCAGGTTCGAAATCGTTGCTTCAAATCGGTTTTGCACCGCACCTAATTGTGCCTGAACCTGGGAAACCTGGTTGATCGCATTATCGATACCCTTAATGGCGGCGTTTGCCCCGGCAGCTGTCGATATATCAATATCTTTCAGCAAGGTACCGGTTTTTCCTCCACCATATGAGCCGACACTGAAACCGGCGGCACCGGGCCCGGTTCCATTGGCTGTTCCGATGTTAATGGTACCGGCAGATTCCAGCGTAATCGAGCCATGTGTGGTCTCGGCTGTTAAACCGGAGTTGGTGACCGTACCACCAACAGTAATATTGCGCCCATCTTCCGCAACCAATTGATATTGATTATCATCGACAACTTCTGCACGCACCCCCGTCTGGGCAGATTTGTTATTGATTGCCTGAACGATATTGTTCATTTGGCCACCAACATCAGCAGCCTCGGCAACATCGTCAATAGTAACGCCGTTTATGGTCAAACCCGAGACCGCACCAACTGAACCGATATCTGCTGACAATACCTGCGTGGCCTGAGCCTTCGCAGTCACACCGGTTTGGTCACTTACTCTGTTTATGGCTGCCGCCTTGGCTATGGCACTGACATCTTTACCAGTTGAAGATGCGGTATCATCACTGGCCATTGACGCACCCACTGCCACACCATTAATGGTCAAGTCACCGGCGGCCAGAGCGTTACCAGACACAACATTACCATTGACGCCACTATTGGAGCCGCTGTAAGTACCCACCTCGATACCGGCATGTTCCAGTGAATTACCTGTTGTGCTGCCAATTTCGAAACTGGTGCCATCCTGAGAAACGAGTGAAACCGTGCCTGTTGTTGTGCCGGCAGCTGCAATACCCACATTTTCAGGATCACCACTGGTAGTTTCTATCTGGATATTCCTGCCATCAGCAGCAGTCAGGGTCACACCCGAATCCAGGTTGTTAATATCGATCGAGGCGGTTACACCGGTTTGTTCAGCAAAGGAATTAATAGTATCTGCCACGCCCTGCAAATCAGCGGCGAGGTTAGCCGTTTGACCCGATCCGGCCAGACTCATCGAAACACCATTGATTTCTACTACAGCGGCAGTAGCAGAGACGTTGCCTACTTTCGAACCGACTACCGATGTTGCATCTGCAATCGCCATCACACCTGTCTGATCAGAAACTTCATTAATAGCGGCAGCGACAGCAATGGCTGATCTGGCAGCCTGATTTGTAGAAGCACCATCTGAAGATGCAGTTGCCGCACCTACTGCCACACCGTTTATAGTCAAATCACCAGCAGCCATCGCACCTGAAGTGGAAGACGTACTGATACCGTTGGAAAGTGCAGTACCCAGGGTTTCTTCAGTCACTTTGGCAATACTCACGTTGATTGTATCACCTACATTTGCACCGGTCTGGAAGGTTTTACCTTCAAAAGAACCATCAAGCAGTTTTTGTCCATTGAAGCTGGTCTTTTCAGAAATACTCGCAATTTCCGATTTTAATTGCTCCACCTCTTCTTGAAGAGAGGAACGTTCCAAATCTGTGTTTGATCCGTTTGCTGACTGCAATGCCAGTTCCCGAATCCGCTGCAGACTATCCCGCATACTGTTTAATGCGCCTTCAGCCGTTTGCGCCAACGAGATACCATCGCCTGCATTTCGTCCGGCTACAGTAGTACCACGAATCTGTGCGGTGAGTCGATTGGAGATCGCAAGACCGGCCGCATCATCTTTTGCACCATTGATTCGCAGGCCTGAAGAAAGTCTTTGCAACGCACGATCACCGGCTTTCTGGGAATTGTTCAAATTACGCTGCGCGCTTATGGAAGCCAGGTTTGTATTAATAATTTGAGGCATTTTCGCTTCTCCTTCGGTATCCAATCAAAAGTCAGGATTGTCTGAGAGGCGTAACGCATACTTGTTAGTACCATTGATGCATTGCGCTCTACCTGTTACCTGGTTTAGCGGCACTTTTGGGCAATGCTTGAGTAATGTTTATCGTATGATTTGTAAGCATCTGTAATAGGCAAGACAGGTTACGAGCTGCGACAACTTAAAGAACCAGCCAAAATAGCCAGACAATGAAAGAGCCAGACACAAAACCATTCGGAGGAAAAACAGAAACCGGTTGTCAGTCATAAAAAAAGGGCGCCAGGCCGTGCCTGGCACCCCAAAAGGGTAGTGTAAAACACCAACCCTGGCTTAAGTATTCTCCTCTGCAAGAATTACTGCAACAATGAAAGCGCTTGCTGAGGTAATGAGTTAGCCTGTGAGAGCACAGAAATTCCCGCTTGTTGCAATACCTGGGTTCTGGATAATTCGGCCGTTTCGGCTGCAAAATCCGCATCCTGAATCCGGGAATTTGCCGCAGTCAGATTTTCAGCCTGTACCGCCAGATTGGTAATGGCCGCCTCAAAGCGATTCTGTACCGCACCCAATTGCGCCTGGACCTGGGAAACCTGATTGATCGCATTATCAATACCCTTAATGGCGGCGTTTGCCCCTTTGACGGTCGATATATCGATATCTTTCAGCAAGGTGCCAGTTTTTCCACCTCCATACGACCCGACAGTGAAACCGGTAGCACCTGGCCCGGTCGCATTTGCCGTTCCAAGGTTAATGGTACCGGCCGATTCCAGTGTAATCGAGCCAAATGTGGTTTCAGCCGTTAATCCGGAGTTGGCGACTGTGCCGTCCACAACAATATTTCTGCCATCATCAGCAATCAATTGATATTGATTGTCATCAACAATTTCAGCGCGAACCCCTGTCTGGGCAGACTTGTTATTGATTGCCTGAACAATATTGTTCATCTGGCCACCAACATCACCTGTGCTGGCAGCAGCGATATCATCGATGGTTACACCGTTCACGGTCAGGCCGGAAACTGCATTCACTGCGGTGAACTCTGCTGACAATACCTGAGTGGCCTGAGCCTTCGCAGTCACACCGGTTTGGTCACTTACTCTGTTGATGGCTGCCGCCTTGGCTATGGCACTGGCAGCTTTATCAGTTGAAGATGCGGTATCATCACTGGCCATTGACGCACCCACTGATATGCCATTAATGGTCAAATCACCGGAGATCAGGGCTGTGTTTGTCACTGCCGCACCATTGACACCACTATTGGAGCCACTATAGGTTCCCACCTCGATACCGGCATGCTCCAGAGAGTTGCCTGTCGTACTGCCTATTTCTATTGTGGTGCCGTCTATAGAAACAAGAGAAACGGTTCCGGTAACAACGGTAGCGTTGCCTGCCGCTACTGCTCCACCCAGTCCGTACCCTGCGGCATCCTCATCTGTCATTGCCAGCTCGATATTTCTGCCATCGGCTGCAGTCAGGGCTACGCCGGCATCAAGGTTATTTACATCGATCGAAGCCGTAACACCGGTTTGATCCGAGAAAGCATTAATCGAATCGGCAATTCCCTTAAGGTCTGCCGCGAGGTTGGCAGCAACACCCGAACCGGCAAGATCGATATCGACGTTATTGATCGTTACCGTACCGGCATTTTCATTGACTACACCACCCGTTGCCGAAACTCCTCCCAATGTAGTGGCATCAACAACCGCCATGACGCCACTGGCCTCGGAAGCATCATTAATCGCTGCGGCAACAGCTATGGAAGACCTGGCAGCCTCCGTGGTGGAAGCGCCATCATCAGAAGCGATAGCCGCTCGAACTGAAATTCCGTTAATTGTCAGGTCACCCGAGGCCATTGCGCCTGTTGTTGAAGAGGTGCTGATACCATTTGACAAGGCTGTTCCCAAAGTATCTTCAGTCACTCTGGCGATACTGACACCTATGGTTTCGCCAACGTTGGCGCCTGTCTGGAAGTGTTTCTCTTCAAAAGAGCCATCGAGCAGCTTTTGACCATTAAAGCTCGTTTTCTCGGAAATACCGGCTATTTCCTGTTTGAGTTGTTCCACTTCCTCTTGCAGGGAGGAGCGTTCCAGATCCGTGTTTGAACCGTTGGCAGACTGCAAGGCCAGCTCACGTATTCTCTGCAGGCTGTCCCGCATACTGTTAAGCGCACCTTCCGCGGTTTGTGCCAAAGAAACACCATCACCTGCATTTCGGGAAGCCACCATGGTACCCCGGACTTGCGCGGTAATCCGATTGGAAATGGCCAGACCCGCTGCATCATCTTTTGCACCATTGATGCGCAGACCGGAAGAAAGTCGTTGAAGCGCCCTGTCACCCGCTTTCTGAGAGATATCCAGGTTACGTTGAGCACTGATTGAAGCCAGGTTGGTATTTATTATCTGAGGCATTATTGCATCCCCTTTTGATTATATGTGTTTGAAATAAAATCAACTGAATGCGGTCTTCTCAAATGTGAGCCGTACGTCGCATCCGTTAATTCTGTTATCGGTAGATAAAAGACTTTCTTGAGGTGTTTTTTGAAATTTTTTCTTGATTTTTCAATGAAGTAGAAATTACGCGAGAGGGGCAATAAAGGTTAGCGGCAAAATGAATTAAAACTTTACAAAAAAAATCGTTTTATTTCCTGTATCTTGCATTTGCGCCACCTGTCTTGCCTTCCCTTATATTTTTGGCAGCCTTTCCCATCAGGAGAAAATGTTTTAACATAGCCGGGAATGGAGAGAACGCTATGCCAGATTAAATACAGCTCGTCAAAACCTACTCCTTCTTCACTCGCCTTAAACCTGGTTAAGAACTTGAAAAAACAATGAATAAACAAAAAATATCCGTTATCGGGCTGGGTAAACTCGGTTCCCCGATGGCCGCCGTTTTTGCGAAAAAAGGCTATGAAGTAATCGGCCTCGATATTAACCGGTCTTTTGTTGACCGAATCAATTCCGGCCAGGCACCGGTAAACGAACCTCAACTGCAAGAGTTTATCAATCAGAGCAATGGCCGGCTTCAGGCCACAACCGACTATGATCGGGCAATCACTGAAACCGACATCACCTTTGTCATACTGCCAACCCCGAGTCAGCAGGATGGTTTTTTTTCCAACGATTTTCTATTGGGTGCCGTAAAAAGCATTGGCGAAATTCTGGCCCGAAAAACCAACTGGCATCTGGTGGTCATCACCAGTACCACCATGCCCGGCTCTACCGGAGGAGTCATAAAACAGGCACTTGAAAAGTCCTCAGGCAAGTCTGTCGGCCGGGATATCGGCCTGTGCTACAGCCCCGAATTTATTGCCCTTGGCTGTGTCATTCGCAACATGCTTAACCCGGATTTTATTCTGATCGGTGAATCAGACAGCCACGCCGGAGATGTGCTTGAGTCCGTATACGTGACTTGCTGCGACAACTCCCCGGCCATCAAGCGTATGAATATCACCAATGCCGAACTGACAAAAATATCGGTAAACACCTACGTCACAACCAAAATTTCCTATGCCAATATGGTATCGGAATACTGCGACCAACTGCCTGATGCCGATGTGGATGTGGTCATGGATGCCGTAGGCAGTGACTCCCGTATCGGAAAAAAATACCTGAAAGCCGCCCTTGGCTATGGTGGCCCGTGCTTTCCCCGGGACAATAAAGCCTTCGCTGCCCTGGGCCGGGAACTTGGTGCTAACAGCGACCTTGCCATGGCCACCGACAAGATAAACAATCACCAGGTAGAAAGGCTGTTCAATAAAATACAGAGTGCATGTAATCCGGGCGAAAAAATCGCCGTGCTGGGGCTGTCTTACAAACCCGACACTGATGTTATAGAGGAAAGCCAGGGCGTGCTTCTGGTCAAACGTCTTGTTGATGCCGGATATAACGTCATCGCCTTTGATCCGGAAGCCATGCCAAACAGCCAAAACGTGCTGCCAACTTCATGCATTCGGGCAAATAACCTGGAAGAGGCAACGGCACAGGTTTCGGTTGTCGTTATCACTACAGCCTGGCCGGAATTTGCAGGCAAATCGGCTTTTCATGGAAAAACCGAAGTTCACACCATTATTGACCCCTGGTCACTGGTTGAACCCTCATCTTTACCTGATTCTATCCGTTTGATCAGAATGGGAAAAAGCACCTGATCGGGTGCTTTTTCATTCAAATGCCATGTCATTTAACCGATTGTCATTAAACAGATTGTTATTCAACAGATGACGGCAAAACCGGAACCCCGACTGACGCTATTTACCACCTGCAAACCCTTTGAAGGGGAAACGGCGGCGATGCAATTCAATGCGTTGAGAAGTTGGCATGAGCTCCAGAAATCCCGAAAACTCACCTTCAATATCCTGTTACTCGGCAAAGATAAGGGAGTGATTGACGCAGCAAGGTCAATTGGTGCTACCGTTATCAGTCATATCAACACCACTCCTGCCGGGATTCCGTTGGTAAGTTCATTGTTCGAGACCGCGAAACAACACAGTAGTAGTGAGTATCTTGCCTATATCAATAGCGATATTATTCTCCGCACCGACTTTATTGATACACTGGCAAGTGTTTTGCAATCGGAAATCAAACAGGATTTTCTGCTCACCGCCAGAAGAATAAACATTCCTTTAAATACTCCATTGGTTAATCAGTCACAACACTGGAGGAGCGATCTGGACAGCATTGTTGACCAGTCTGGTAGCTGGGATGGGCCAAATGCGGTGGATCTGTTTCTGTTTAACCGAACCCTGTTTGACTGTATCCCCGACTTTGCAATAGGTCGAATGCAGTGGGACAACTGGCTGATCTGGAAGGCACGGGAGAGCAACGCACTGGTTATTGATGCCTCTCAGGACTTTGCATTGCTTCACCCGATTCATGGTTATGCCGGGCATGCCAGAGGCTGGCAGGATATTACTCAGGGTGATGAAGCGGGAATGAACCGGAACCTTGCACAAGGCCATATACTCGGGCTGGAGCAAGGCTGCACGCACCTGCTTAAACAAAGGGAACTGGTTGAAAACAACGCGGAAAACCAGCGAACACTCGCCACCCATTGCACCCCCTCCCCTGAAAAAGAATTTACAGCTTACCTTCGGCAACAATCCGTACAGCCTGGCTCAACGCCCTCTGAAGCAGAGACTGAACCAGATAAGGCCATTGATGTTTTCAGAACATTGCTTTGGCGCAATGAGCGCTATCTGCCTCAGGATATTTCAACTGTGACAGACCACGTGGAATTTTCCCGGGCAATCGAAAGCGCGGTAAAGCATCTGGAAGAAGGCAGAATATCAAGCGCGATGGATACCATTCAAGACACCCTGGCAGCCACCTTTCTTGACCGGATAAGGCAAAGTCAGGCCACCTGTCGACCGATAATCATCTGGGGAACAGGGCAAATGGCCGAGCGGCTGGTGATATTTCTAAAACGCAACCACATCGAAATTACCGGCTTTGCCGACAGCAATGCCGATAAGGCAGGAAGGCTGTTTATGTCGTTGCCTGTGACAGGCAGTCCGATTGATCAGGTCAGCAAAAAACCGGGTGACAGGCCCTTTGTTATAATAGGCTCCATGTTTGTCAATGAAATACAGCAAGCTCTCCATAATCAGGGGCTGCAATATAACACCGACTACTGCTATTGATCTGTAATAACCATTCCTCTTACTTTTAATGGCATAATGCTAACCATGATCAATAGCTCAGCCAACCATGATAAATAACTCGACACTGACTATGACTCGACACTGACCATGAACAAGCCCGATGCCAACCTGGATAACCCGATGACCAACGCCCTTTACTCTTTTGAAAGCATTATCTGGCCGGCAAACTACGTTCACAAGGCCTACCAGCGATCAACGCAGTTTCCAGATGGACAGGAAGACCTGAAAGCACTGTACCAGTCTGTATTTGAACCCTTTGGCGTACTAGGAAAGTGTGCTCCCTTTACTCTGCCTTTCAGCAAGGATATAGACCTGAATGAGTATCGCGCCTTTTTATCTGGCCATACCCCGCAATTACCCTTGAGTATTGTAACCATCACCAGAAATGACAATCATGTTGAAAGAATGCAGGAAAGAACACAGGCATTTATTGATTGTATTTATTGGTTGTCCGAACGCCATGAAACAAAGGTCGAACTGATTATTGTCGAGTGGAACCCGCCCGGTGACAGACCACCTGTAAAAGAAGCCTTTAACTTTGTAGAGCAGCACCCCTTTGTTTCGGTTATCATCGTTCGGGTACCACCGGAAATACACGCGCACTACACCCTTTCGGAAAACCTCCCGCTATACCAGATGATAGGCAAAAATGCCGGCATCAGAAGAGCAAGAGGTAACTATATCCTGTCAACCAACATTGACGTACTGCTTTCAGATGAACTGTTTCAGTTTATCACCAGCGACCAGATGCAACCTGGCAAACTGTATCGTTCCAATCGATGGGATATTGACAGGAAGGTACTCGACCTCGAAAGCCCGGAGGAAATGCTTGGAAAAGCCAGAGACCTGTGTTTCCAGATCAACTATTCTGACGGAGTGCGCGCAATCAGTGAGCCAGAACCGGATACAGATGCCAGCGACGACAGCCTCTGCGATACCAGTCTGGCAATAACCCATCTGCATACCTGGGCATGTGGCGATTTTCAGTTACTGCACCGGGATGACTGGGCCAGGGTATCGGGATATAGTGAACTGGATGTATTCAGTTTCCACCTGGATTCCCTTTTCAGCATCACCTGTCATTATGCGAGCCTGGATGAAGTAAGCTTGTCAAATGAGTATCCTCACTATCATATCGACCACACCCTGGGCACTCCAGTCAAGTCAAACACCTATGTTATCAACGAGAACAAAGCCCTGTACCACATCCCCTACATGACTTTATTCCTGTTCGATTTCCAGATGAAAGAGAACGGTGATCATTTTGTATTTAATGACTCAGGTTGGGGGTTGGCGGGTTTTGATCTCCCCTTTACACAAGTCACACGAGCGCACTGGGAGAGGGTTCCGCCAGATTATAAAAAACCGGGTTTTGCAGCTTCAAAACCGTCAAGTATTCTATCTACACAACAGCTTGAGAAATTGGAAAAAGATGATCAGGACAGAATTTACCGGCACTATCTTCGAGCTCACCAACAGACAGCCAATTATCTGCGATCACGACATTCAGATAAAAAGTGCTATATATGGGGTGCAGGAGAAAGAGGGAAAATTCACTGTACACACCTGATCAATCATGGCGTAGCCATTGCCGGTTTCATTCACGGAACCGATAGCACTTGTCCTGACTATCTGTTAGATTTACCCGTCTACAAGCGGGACAGGGTTTTCCCCGAAGACAACTGTTTTTATCTGGTTGCATCCATTTATGCAGAGGAAATAAGAGTAATCCTGGAAAAACAGGGCAAAGCCGAGGGAACCGATTATATGGTTCTCTTTTGACGAACCACAAACCGGAACAGCTTGAAACAATGAACATTCTGATTACCGGTGCCGCCGGTTACCTGGGCAGCCAGTTAACCCGACACCTGCTTTGTGAAGGCCATGATGTTATTGCATTTGATAACATGTTTTATGGGGGGGAAGCACTGCTATTCGGGTATTCCAGTCCAGCCCTGGAAATTGTCAGAGGCGATGTAAGAAACGCATCTGCCATAAAAGAACAGATTCAGAAAGCAGATTGCCTGATCTATCTGGCCGGTATCGTTGGTGAACCGGCATGCAACACAGCTCCGGATATTGCAGAAGAAATTAACCTGGTAGCACCCGGGAACTGTCTGCATCTCGCAGAAGAATCAGAGATAAAACAGGTTATATTTATAAGCACCTGCAGTAACTATGGCGTTTCAGCCCCCAATGCGTTAGCCAATGAATCTTCCGATTTGAACCCGCTATCCGGCTATGCCGAAGCAAAAGTCAGTACTGAAGCCTACCTGCTCGGCCAATTTACCAAACCCTGCACCATTCTCCGCCTGGGCACACTATGCGGGCCGAGTACCCGAATGCGTTTTGATTTGCTGGTAAACGAAATCGCCAGAGCCTGCGCGTTAAATCAGGAAATTGAAATCTATACACCGGAAGCATGGCGACCTTACCTGTCATTGCGGGATGCAATCCGCTGTATCGGCAAGGTTGTGGATAACCCGCCCCGGAGTGGCACGGAGGTCTATAATGTCGTCGCTGAAAACCTGACCAAATCAGCACTGATCAACACCGTTCACAAGCATTACCCTGATATGCAAGTACACTATGTCGATAAGGTACCGGATTTGCGCGACTACCGTGTTGACGGAAGCAGGTTTATCCATCGATTCGGCAACCTGCCCACCACTTCGATTGAACAAACATTTTTAGAAGTAGCAAAAGCCGTAGAACAGGGCATATTTCAAAACCCCGAATCCCCTATTCATTCAGCTATCCCCATACAACCATTTGTTTAACGGATTTTTTGGTAATGCAAGTTTCAGTTTTTGGAATAGGAAAGGTTGGCATCACGCTGATAGCCAGTCTGCTCAAAGCGGGGTTCAAGGTCACGGGTGTTGATACCGACAAACACCTGGTTGACAGAATGAATACCGATCAGATCACCTTTGGTGAACCCGGTGTACAAGCCCTGATTGACGCTAACAGGGCAAGGCTGACCGTTACCCTTGATGCCGGGTACGCCGTATCCTGCAGTGATCTCAGCTTTATTATTGTACCCACCCACACCAACGAATCAGGCGGGTTTAGCAATCGCTACATACTGGATGCCGTACGTTCCATCGGGAAACACCTGGCAAACAAACCCGGCTTTCATACCCTTGTGGTGGTTAGCACTGTTATGCCAGGTTCCTCAATAAACGACATCATTCCTGTTTTGGAGCAGGCATCAGGGAAAACGGCAGGGATCGACATCGGCTTCTGTTATAACCCGCTGTTTATCGCCCAGGGAGAAATACTAAAGGGAATCGTCACTCCGGATTACATACTGATAGGTGAGCATTGTAAAAAAAGCGGGAACCTTCTGGAGTCCATTCAAAAAAAATTGCTGGGCAATAACGCACCTATTGTTCGCATGAATCCAACAGAGGCGGAGATTACCAAACTGGCCTCTAACACCCATGAAACCATGCGGGTATCATTCTCGAATATGCTGGCACAAACATGCAATGAAATGCCGGGAACCAACGTAGACAATGTAACCAACGCCCTTTCATTCCGGCTGGGCAAGCGTTTTTTCAAGGGCGCAACCCCCTACGGTGGCCCATGCTGGCCAAGAGACAATATTGCACTGTCGTCATTACTGAACAGTATCGGGTTGAAGCCATTGATACCGGAAGCGGTACACCGCTTTAATCAGTATCACAGCCAGTACCTGATAGAAAAACTGCAACATCTGGTAAATAGCGGAAAACGAACCATCGGCCTGATCGGAGTTGCTTACAAGGTGGGCACGCCACTGATAGAAGAGTCATTTGCCCTGGAAATTGTCAACCGCCTGACCGGAGAAGGGTTAGAGTTTGTGATCTTTGATCCATTGGCATCTGATGTATTTCAGTCACACTACCGCCACACCGGCAAACAGGTGCGTACAGCCAACGAAGCGGACGAATGCCTGAAACAGTCCATTTGCCTGTTGTTACAACCCTTGCCAGTTATAGGTAAACTCTCTTTTGAGAAATATCAGGATACAACCGTGATCGACTATTGGCGGATGGTTCCGAAAAACACCAGTGACCATCTACCCAATTACCTTGCATTTGGTGTCAACCATCAAAAAGAATTTGATGCCCCATTCCTCGACACACTAAAGTCACTCACCAGTTAGCAAAGGCCGGAAACAATGAAATTACATCTGGGTTGCGGCAAAAGACATATACCGGGTTTTATCCATATCGATCTTGCAGACTTCCCCCATATCGATTATCACTCCGACATAGCTGACTTGTCTTTTATTGACAATGATTCCGTTTCACTGATTTATGCCTGTCAAGTGCTGACGTATTTTGATCGGGAAACCATACCTGAGGTGCTTGGTGAATGGCGACGAGTACTAAAAACGGGTGGCATACTTCGCCTTTCCGTTCCCAATTTCGCGACCCTGTGCAAACTATATAATGCAGGACTCTCTCTGGATTTTTTTCTCGGTACACTCTATGGAAAATGGCAGGTAAGGGGTGCTGACACCCTTTACCATAAAACCACCTTTGACGCGCCTTCCCTGAAAAAACTCCTTGAGGATAACGGCTATAAAAACTGTGAACTCTGGGACTGGCGCACCACCGAACATAGCCATATTGATGACTTTTCACAGGCTTATTTCCCACATATGGATAAGGAAAAAGGCGTGCTTTTCAATCTGAATATGCAGGCAGGAAAGGCCTGATCATGCAGTTTATTCCACTGGCTGAACCAAAAATCACCAAAAAAGACGTTACGGCCGTCTCATCTCAACTTACATCCAGCTTTGTAGGCCCGGGTAAGACTGCGGAAAAGTTTGGAGACCAACTTGCCAGACTGACCAAAAGAAACTACGCGATCCCGACTATCAGTGGCACGGTGGCCCTGTCTATCGCCGCAAAAGCTATCGGGTTAAAACCGGGCGACGAAATTCTCGTACCTGCTTATGGTGTAGTCTCTGTTATCAACGCATTCAAGACAGTGGGGCTCAAGCCCGGGTTGGTGGATATCAACCCGCATCATGGGTGTATTGACACCGACACCATCAGGGCAGCACTTTCACCAGACACCAAAGCAGTCTGCTATATCTCGTTTTTAGGCAATATAGCAGGCAGTTACGAAGAAACCATCGACTTCTGTAGAAAAAACAACCTTCAGATTATTGAAGATGCGGCATGGAGCCTGGGCAGGACAACAGCACGAGCCTGCGGTGCCAGTGGCGGGGATATTGCCATCACCAGCTTTAGCGTACCCAAACTTATCACTACCGGGCAAGGCGGTGCCCTGTTTACCAATGACGAGGAAACGCAGAAAAACAGCATACGCCTGATTGACCAGGGTGGCATTAACTGGAGAAAAACCGGCGATATCGAATTGCCAGGTTCCAATCTGAGAATGAGCGATATCAATGCCGCCCTTGGCCTGTCCCAGCTTCATTCACTGCCAAAGCGGATGAACAGAAAACAACAGATTTTTAACACAATCAACTCGATTTTGGAGGGCAATCTTGTTCAACCTGAGGACGGACTCTTCCCCGCTCAAAATGTCATTTTAGTCCATGATAGAGATCGAGTGCTCTCCGAGATCAAAAAGCTCAATATCGGCGCGGCAAGTAACTATGGCTGTATTTACAACCTGACACCTTATGTAAACCTGAAACAGGGGTGCTTTATAGGGGCTGAGTTCTGGGCAAAACATGCCCTTTACTTACCCTTTGGTATCGGGACATCGAAGCGGGATATGAAAAAAATGGCCCAGGCAGTTATGACATTACCTATCGATTTTGTTGATACTGTTGATATGGAACGGGTGCGATGACAAAAATCCTTATACTGGGAAGCCGGGTCGAGAGCTATCATTGCTTTCATTTTCTGATCAACCATTTTCAGGATATAGATATCGTCGCCGTGGCACCGCATGTTACCCCTGTAAACCTTCGTTCAGATCAGGATATTACCACTCTGGCGAAAGCGCACAATATCGAGATAATCCACAGAAATCAGATTTGTGAACAGAAATTCGATCTGGGAATCAGCCTGCTTTACGACAGCGTGCTTACCGAACAGGAGCTACAGATTCCTGCAAAGGGGTTTATCAATCTGCACCTCGGCCCCCTGCCTCGTTATCGCGGTTCAAACAGTGTACTTCACGCGATAGCGAACGCCCGCAAGGAAAACTGTTGGGAATTTGAAGTGACCTTGCATTACATGGTTGAAAAACTCGATGCCGGCCCGATTATCGACAGGCGGTCAATGCCCATCTTCGAGGATGATACCGCCTATAGCCTTCATTGCCGTGCTTCTGACAAAGTCTACGAACTCTTTATTGATAACATAGGGAGAATAATAAAAACTGACGGTTTTGTTCCAGCGCAAGCGCAAACAGGTAAGGCCGGGTTTTACCCGAGAGACAGGGTCAACCACCATATTGACCTCAGCCTGCCGGAAGTGGAAATCTACGACAAAATACGCTCTCTTACCTTTCCTGGAAAGCCGCGCCCATACACGTTAATCAACAATAAAAAGGTCTATTTGACGCTAGATGAAAAATAAACAGGTTTCTATTGTTCTTGCCACCAAAAATGCCCGACCCATGCTGGAAAAGGCCATGCTTTCCCTTATGGAGCAAACCTGGCAACAGTTTGAAGTCGTTGTGATTGACGGCGCATCGACTGATGGAACACTGGACTATCTAAAGGAAGTGCCACTTAATCTCAGGGTTATTTCGGAGCCTGATTCAGGAATATCTGATGCCTACTCCAAAGCACTGAAAAATGCCCGGGGAGACATCGTGGGTATTTTTTCAACCGACGAACGCTATTACCCGAACACCATCGAAACTGCCGTGCGCTGGTTTGAGCAACACCCAGGTCATATTGTGTGTGGTGGTATCTGTACCTTTCTCAATGACCAGGAGAAACCGGTTGATCAGTATCAGGATGACTACCTGGCACTTGAACGCCACCTGAGCTGCGAGCATATCTGTTCCATTTCTTCGTCATTTTTTAACAGATCGCTGCTCAAGGATGAACTCCACTACCTGCCGGACTACAAAACCTGTTGCGACTACGAACTTTGGGCAAGGCTTGCCCTCAAATATCCTTCTGATCGTTTTGAATGGTTCGACAAACCCGTAGTAAAAGCACTCCGGGCACAGGTGTCCATGTCATTCAGAGACGACACATTCCGTCAAATGGTTGATGACAAAATCCACTATCTTCACCATTTTCACAGACAATTCGGAAACCACCCGAACCTTTCCGATATTAACCTTGACCGATGTCAGGCAGGCATACACATGTGGGCGGCAGAACAGTTAGCCTTCATCAACTACCAGTCGGAGGAAATTTTCTTTCATTGCGAAAAAGCACTGCAACTGGCTCCCGACTATCAACGAATACATCACTTCATCAGAAAACATGGCTTGCTGAAACTTGAAAATGGCAACATTGTCCAGCGAGCCGGAAAACCTGTTTCAGCAGGCAGAACACTTTGTCATTTCAGTAGAAAAACGATGTTGCTCCACCATGATTCTGCTCTTTCCGATACAGACCCCATGCATCTGATCACCCACTCGGGTGCATGGGGGTATTCTCTGGAGCTATGTTTCGACCCTGAAGAAATTGACACCCTTCTTCCACCGGATTCCTGCTGGATACAAATCTCTATAGAAGTGATCAAAGGTGCCATAGGTATAGGCTCGTTATTGGAAAACCGTGATATCGCACAGGAAAGAATTCTACGCGCTGCACCGGAACTGGTTGAAGTTTTCATACCTGTTGATCACCCGGAAAAAAAACAAAGCCTTATGATCCGCAGCGGTGGAGAAGGGAAATCAGAGGCGCTGATACATGTTATTACAGTGGTTGCTCAGGAGTGACCACCAATGCCAGGGGGCTGAAAAAGCAGTTGAATGCGATCAAGAAAGAGCTTATTCTCATCAGCAATAAGAATCCAGGAGACCTGAAAAACTCAATAGGCCAACCAGGTAAATACCCGCTTTCAACAAATGACCTTTTTGAAAAAGGGAGCTCAAATGAACGAAGTAACAATACAAGATGTAAAGGAATTCTGGGATAAAAGACCCTGCAATATACATCACTCTGCCAAGCCTTTTGGTAGTAGGGAGTATTTCGATGAAGTTGAAAAGCGCAAGTATTTTGTGGAACCACATATCCCCGGTTTTGCGGGATTTAAGGAATGGAAAGAGAAAAATGTTCTGGAAGTGGGTTGCGGCATTGGTACGGATGCAATCAATTTTGCCAGGGCTGGAGCCAACTATTCCGGCGTTGACTTATCCATGGAAAGCGTCAAAGTAGCCAGGTCTCGGTTTGATGTTTTTGGACTCCCCGGAAAAATTGATTGTGTTAATGCTGAAGAGCTTTCATCCTGTTTTGATGAGAGTACATTCGATCTCGTTTATTCTTTTGGTGTAATACACCACACTCCCAACCCGCACAAAGTGATTCGGGAGATACACAAACTGGTTAAACCGGGCGGCATATTTCGTCTGATGCTGTACGCCAGAAACAGCTGGAAAAATATCATGATTGAGGCCGGACTTGATCAACCGGAAGCCCAGTATGGATGCCCTGTTGCCAATACCTATACCGAACCCGATGTTATTTCCTTACTGGCCGGATTTGAGTTAACCAGCATTCAACAGGATCATATTTTCCCTTACAAAATTGAAAAATATGTGAACCATATTTATGAAAAAGAGCCCTGGTTTGAGAGCATGCCGGACACAATGTTCAGAACCCTTGAAAAGCGACTGGGCTGGCATCTTCTGATTGAAGCGACACCGATCAAATAATGCACTGCCATTCCATTCTCAGGTCAATAATAAAGAAGTCTGAAACAACAGAAACCACGCACTACCTAGCCTTAAGACGTTGACTTCTATATTACAGGAATACCCAATCAATGATGATTAAAGAAGGCATGATGGTAACGCTGAGGCAGAAAACAGACTGTCCGATAGTGGATTATTCCAGTGACTTTGAGATCACAGGAATATACCCAAGACATTTCGATGCAGTTTTGGCAAACCATTTGTCCGGCAGAAAAATCAACGATGAGTTTTCCTTTGAATTTTCATCACCATTATTTGAATTCCAGCAATTTAAAGTAATAAAAATACGTAGAAAAAACCTGAAGTCTGACAAGCCTCTAAAAGAAGGCATGCTTTTTATCACAAATGCCATTATCGGAGGGTGTGATACAATCGGACGGGTTATCAGCTTTGATGAAGACTTTGTTTCCCTGGACTGTAACTACCCTTACTATAAAGGCGCCAGGCAAATTGTATCTAACCATATTCTGGATATAAAAGTCCCGTCAGACGAAGAACTTCTGCAACTTGCCGGGCCGAGCCCTTTAATGCGATTGACCTCAACCTCAAACACCTGACGGTTAACACTCCACATACCCTGCACCGGCAAAACTCCTCTTTCTTTAAAAGCCCAGGTCGCCAGAATCCAGAAAATAAAACACACTGACCAGGCTGATCAATAGCCTTGGAACCAGGCTTCGGAAGATTCTACTTTTTTATAAAATGTAGTGGCTAAAGTGATGCTGTTTCATAATCAAGATTTTCTGGCAGCAACTATTTTAGTCAGGTTTGCATATGTTTGCGGGGCTGGCAAGTTACCCCGATCTGCCTTGTGTCAACAACAGCAAACCTGCTAGCATAGGGGCGCAACGGCGTACAAGCCGGTTTATGACGTTCCCAAATGATGACAAGTCATGAATTGTTTCAATTTTGCCGCTAATGAATTATTTGGTGAAGAATAAGTACAATCAACTAAAACCCGGGAAGGAACAGACACTTGAACTCGAAATGGGATTACTCACAGCTCGCCCAGGCATACTTAAAGCGGCCTGACTATTCGACTGAAGCAATAAAAAACATGCTTGAAATAATGGAATTAAAGGCTGATGACCTCATTTGTGATATTGGCGCAGGCACAGCTCACCTGACGCTTGCCCTGGCAAAAGCCGGGTACAGTGTGGTGTCCGTAGAACCAAACACCAATATGAGAGAACTCGGTATTCAAAGAACCAGGGAATACAGGAATGTAAGATGGGTTAGTGCAACTGGAGAAGACACCGGGCAGGCCGATACCACATTTGGGGCGGTAACTTTTGGTTCTTCCTTTAATGTTTTGGATCGTTCTGCAGCCCTTAAAGAATTTAAACGGATAGCATTGCCAAAAGGCTGGCTGGCGGCCATGTGGAATCACAGGGATTTATCTGATCCGATACAGTCGAATATCGAAAATATTATTCAGTCTCATATTAGAAATTATGAATATGGAACCCGACGAGAGGATCAAACAAAATTTCTCAATGATAGCGGCCTGTTTAGTCGTGTTGAAAAAATTGAATACGACATACTGCATGAACAAAGTCGAAAAGACATAGTTGAAGCCTGGCGTTCCCATGCCACTTTGCAGCGTCAAGCCGGCAATCGGTTTTCAAATATAATTAAGGACATCGAGCATTATTTAAGCGAGATGGATTCTGAATCAATTCATGTACCCTATACAACACGAATATGGTTGGCTCAACTAAACAACTAAACCTCCAGGCACCGATTTAAAACGAATCATTTTGGAAAATGAAATATCTTTGCATGCTTTGTAAGCATTGCCAAATCATGATTACTTACCCCAGGGAGGCGCAAGTAAATACGCCAGCTTGTTTCTTTGGAAGACGTTTATTAAATGGTGTTTACAAACTGACAAACAGAAAATCAAATACACTGGCCGAACTGAATAATTGTCCCGGAGTCTGACTTTGGAAGGTTCTACTTTTTATGGGATGTAAAGGAGCAAACACGCCATGAGTAGTAATTCACTATACATTGATTTGTGTTACGAAACGGTGCAACAACATGATAGTGCTTTGATGGCTCCGATCAGTTGGGACAACGCATATAAACTGTTCCGTTTTTTAGAAAAATTTATTTCAAACCGGCCCGGTGGGAGCGCCAGGTGTTACTTGTATGGCGCTGGCAATAGTGGAAAACTGCTGCTTTATATTTTAAAACGTTACGATATTGAAGTGTCAGGCTTTATTGATAGAAATGCTGATATCGACCGGGTGGAGTTCTTTGGAGTTAAATATCCGGTTTTTCCGCCAACCGCAGAGCTCGACCAGAACAGCACACTTTTTGTGTGCACATCACCATACCACTATCATCAAATAAATGAGTCGTATTTAAAGAGAACCCGGTATAGAAATGTCATTTTTTTGTGGGAAATGCCGACTCATAACGAGTATATACCGACAGCACTGAATCAAAGAAGCAACAGACTGCTGGAGTTAACTGAAAGGCATCTCATAAACGGGCAAATAGATGATGCATCAGACTGTTATAAACAAGCCAGATCGCTGCATCAACATATTGATAAAGAAGATTATCTTGGCTTGATAATACATGCAGCAAACAAAAATTTTGCAAATGCGTTTGAAGTCTACAACAAAGTCCTGGCGAAAAATGATTCGAATGCAGTAACAAAACAGGCCGATTATAGTAGATCAGGTATTCTACACTCCTTGACAGACCCCAAAAAGAACAGTGATGAAGAAGCCTTGTTCAAGCACCTGAAACGACTCACTGGTGATACTGTATCGGCTTTAAATCTGGAGGGGTTATATCTATCCCGCATCGCAAATATCGAGAAGGCGATAAAAACATTTCAATCGGCATGCAGTCTGGAAGAAACGAACAGTGTGGCGACATATAATGCCATTCTCCTGACTTTTGACTTTGAATCACCAGAAAAAGCCAGGCAGTTATGCCTGCAGGCAATGGAAAAACAGATTGATCATCAGCGCATTCAGTCTCTCCATGACAGCATCTCTTTCTCACAGGTAAACTTTGACAGGAGCAGGCCTCGATATATAACCACTGACCTGACTGAAAAAGGTGTTGCGTCACCACAGGTGCCCGTTAGAATTCTGGTTTCCATGCATGGGGCTGGCACCCATTTTCTGGCAAATTTTATATACCGTATCCTCGGTAAAAATCCCCCCCAACTTTCCCAATATGATGTAAATGGCATGAATAGTGAAGTGCTTATGTCACATTTGGTTCAGGAAGAAAACCGGGACAGACTGTTGTCAGTACACCTTAAATACAGCAAGTATTCAACGCTGCTTGATAGCCAGGCGAGAATCATCCATTTATTGAGGCATCCTCTTGATGCCCTGGTCACCCTGTTCAGGCACAACGCCAATTACAGTGAGGCAAAATCCAAAGATAGTTGGGATATTCAGCTCAAGAAGCAAATACGCATCAAGGGGTGGCTGGCAGATTTTCTGGAAGGTGATTCTATTAACTGGATAAAAAGCGGTAAAGTGTACCCGTTACGGTATGAAGACTTCATATACCAACCCGCAAAATATTTACGGGATATCTGTAATTTTTTGCAGATTGCTGTCGACGACAGACAACTTGACAGAGCAGTTATGGATAACTTCTATTACATAAATGATGATTTACGTTTGGGAAGGTACCCGATGCTGTTTGATCCTGCCAGTGATGGCAAGCGGCGAGGTACACCTGGTGAATGGAAAAACTACCTGGATAACAAGGATCTGGAAATCATCAGGGCCGAATGTAAAGAGCATTTCGATTATCTGGGATACACAATCTGATCCGCAATGTTCACATGAGAGTTACATGAACCATGTGGCACACATCTTTTGTTCAGTGATAGATTTCGGATGATAAATAAACCCATGCCGACAAAAAACAGTACAGCCCCGGTTTATTGGATCACCGGCCTTTCCGGAAGCGGAAAATCCACCCTGGGGGAGCTTCTATATCAATTTTTACAGGGGAAAAACCCGGCAACCGTGTATCTGGATGGAGATATACTGCGGCAAGTATATGGCGATCATGGTGGCCATGACCTGAACTCCCGTAAAATGATTGCCGGTAAAAATGCCCGACTGTGCAAGCTGCTGTCTGATCAGGGAATACAGGTCGTCATCGCCACAATTTCTCTCTTCCATGAAGTGCAACAATGGAACAGGGCCAATATCGAAAACTACACCGAGATTTTCCTGAATCCCCCACAATCCGTTATCGAGGCCAGATGCAGCAAAGGGCTTTACCAAAAAAACATACAAAATATGGTGGGTAAAGACCTGAAAGCCGAATACCCTCTACAGGCTGATCTGACATACGACACATCAAAGCTGACCCCGCAACAGATACTGGATGATATTCTATCCAGTCAGTCCATCAATTAATACCACTCTGATGATTAGTACCACTCTGATAGAGATCCAAATCAGCCTCGCTATCCACTTCTCCCCAGGGTAATTCATAACGAACGGCCCTGATTGGCAGGATTTTCCTGGCAATGACGAGCTGTAGCAAATCAGTCAGGTAAAGCCGGGCCAGTTTTGACTCATTCATTTCATCAAGAACAGGTAGCACCTTTTTCCAGGCCTCGGGGGTAATATAAATCAGCCCCATATACTGCCCGTGGATCTTGTCTGGTACAGCATTATGTTGACATACAGGGGGTTTCTGACCAATCTCAAGTAACTCATCATTCTCGCCTAAAACGAACGTCTCGGCATCTTCCAGCGGGTCGCTGAATCTCTTGCGCCACAGGTCAAGCCAGTTGGCATCGTAGGTCAGAGCAAGCCCGGCACTGGCATTGATCAGGCTGATCACTGCATCCGGCTGATAGAAAATGTCGGAATAGCTGATAACACAGGGACAGGTCTCCAGCCAGGAACTGGCACAAAGCAATGACGAAACCATGTTGGTGCTTTGCCAGTCAGGATTGTAAAACTCGGTAATACCATCGAACTGCAGCATCTCCCGCCGGTACCCCGTCACGATTCCCGTCTCATCGATACCTGCAGCCCGTAATGCCGCCAACTGCCTGTCCAGCAGGGATTTGTCACCCACTTTTAACAGACACTTGGGGCGGTCACGGGTTAACTGTTTCATCCTGCTGCCCCTTCCGGCTGCAAGAATGATTGCTTTGACATCATTTACTTTCAAATCATTCACTTCCACATTATTCACATCGGGTTATTCCAAAAAGCTGTTTTACCCGCTTGATTTCTATCTCGCTGAAACCTGCTTCTCTCTCCGGGTGCCACATCCAGCCTTCCCATTTCAAAAAGCGATGTCTGATGGCTTCTATTTCATTATCTTCACTGGTTGCGATGATGTCATAATCAGCGGGGCAGTGGCGCACAGAAAAATGGTGGTAGCTATTCACACACTCGGGAAAACTCTCGCCGTCGGCCGGTACAATCCGGTGCCTGGTTCTGACATGGTTTTCTACCGGTTTCAGCTCTGCACCAGCGCTGACCGCCATAAACTGTAACCCTCGACAAATCCCCAAAACCGGCACGTTTTTTTGCTCTGCCCAGTCAAGCAGACCCGATTCTGTCTGATCACGCAGGGGGTGTTCACCCGGGGTATTGCCACCAGACAGAATGATTGCCTGTGGCCTTACCGCTTCCAGCCATTGCCCGACCTTCGAAAAATCCGACCCCGCGACCAGATGACTGGAAACCGGAAACGGTACTCCCCCCCAACGGGCAATCCACCTTGTTAATCGCGAATCCAGGGAATCACGCACTTCATTTATCTCTGCAATCACATCAACTCTCTGGCTGACGGCTACGCGAAAAGCGGGTACCGCTGACTCACTCATGCGATGATTTCCACCCTTCCTTCAGCGCAATACAAACAGATTTTCTTCGCGTGTGACCATTTGTGAAACAACGGCTGTCCACTGCCGATAACTGCCGGAATACCCAGTTCGCCAGCTCTTATCGCCATATGGGAATTCATGCCACCCCATGCCGTTATCAGCCCGGCAATAGGATAGGTAAAAAGCCAGTCATAACCAGGGTCAGCATTGGGAATAAATACGATTTTGCCATTGATTTGAGAGGGGTTGACCTCTGTTTCGGTAGAGGCCAGCACCGTTTTTCCTGTGATAAAACTGGGCGTGGATTCAGGCCAGTAAAATGACCAGGCATCTTCCGGTCTGGTAATCAGTGGTGGCAATGCGGTTCTCATCGTCTCTTCATAGCGGGTTTTTCCCTGCTCGATTTCATTTAGCAGAAGTTTCCTTGGCTCTATTGACGATGAGAATATTTTGCCAAAAGCGGAAATGTCACAAAAAGCCATGTCTTCTTCCGATATATCCAGTAACTGACCATAATGCTTTATCAGTTGCAACACATCTGAAATACTGCGGGTGAACTCAAATTTTGACCATTCTCTCAATTCGATTCCGGATTTGATGAAATCAAACAACCCGACGACATCATGGCTCAGGTCATGCGTATCCATCAGGCGGAAAATCGTTTTCATCTGGTCAAGGGTCAATGAAAACACCGGGCTGTCCGAACTTCGATGAGCCTTTTGAGACCAATCAAAATAGGCATCCGGGGTTTCATCATATCTGGGTGAGAGAATGTCATAGGTGCCCGGGCGCAAGTGTCCGTATTTGGCCAGAAACTGGTTTTTTCCCAGCGTAAAGCGATCTCGGGAAAGCTGACCACTGACTGTGTGTAAACTACCCATAAAACAATCAAAATCCCTGTCTGCCAACACACCAACAGCGACCAGGGAACGAAGGATCTGCACCGCCATAAAACCCGCCCGGGCCAAACCGGCAAAAGGCAGGGTGCCATAGCGTTTTACATCTTCCAGCAACCAGTAAATCCTCTCGATTGTGTCCAGATCAGAGGCAGCAAGCCGGGCTCTGCGCTGCTTTAGACTATCCAGTTTCGCTGCATCTTTTTTCCATAATCCCTTATGAGGATCAATAATGCGATTCGTCAAACCCTTCAGACTATTGACCAGATCATCCAGGTCGGTATGCCGGAAGCCGAAATCCTTCAGTTCTTGTATTCTGTCATGCAAATCAAAGGTATAGCAGGAATGCACAATCTCAAACTCGACCTTGTCATGGTGCCGGGGTTCCCCCATCAGTTTTTCGATATAGTAATCAACCAGTTTTTCCGCCAGGCTGTCCGATAATCCTGCCGGGATAAAGGAGTTGAAGGATACCCTGACATCGATATAAGGTAACCCAAAATAGTCGATCAACAAAGGAAAGCTTCTCAGGTTTCTGTAACCATAGTTATGCCTTTGATAGGCCCAAATCGAATCGGTAATCACCTCTTTGTAGAGGGAAAGGGAAAGCGGTTTGGGGCGAATACCAATAATCTCGGCCGGGTTCCAGTCTGGCATAATCCCGTAGATCGTACTCTTGCCCTTGAGAAAGGGGTGTGGTTTCATTCCCTGGCTGATTTTCTCGCTAATCAGTTGAATCCGGTCAGTTTGAGTCCGTTCGCTTTCAACGCGCTTTGGCATAACCAGGGGTCTGGCCTGGAGAAGCCATACTTGCTCACCACCTGTTTCTGTACGAGAAACGGCAAACTCGATATCTATCGGTTGCTGAAAGAGGTTCGTCAGCTCGTCAACCAGGCTGCAAACCTGAGCAATTTCCCGGGGTGGTGGCACTGAAGAACAGGCCGCTGACTGCCAGGTGTGTCCGACCCCGCCACCAGTAACCATTGTTGTATCCTCACCATCACTCCAGTTATAGATGTGATAGGGTGAGGCCGTTTTTGGGTCATGGGAAAATGCCACGCCGGATCGAATCACATTCTTCAGCATTGGCTGCACAAGCACCTGATTATCGCAGCTATGGTTTTTGCGGTGATGGCTTTCGCAGTGATGGTTATCATAACTGGCGATAACCTTTTCAATGCCATGATCAAGTTGATCAAATTGCACATTGGTCAGGGAAAGATAGGCACCTGCATTTGATTTGTTCTGGCCGTCTTCGCCAATTGCGCTGGAACGAACGATAAGCAGGGAGGCTTTACCAAAACTTCTTTCAATCCCAGACAAACAGGAGTCGGCAGACTCTCGCCACTGCTTCACCGAAAAGGAATACTGTGGCAGCACCTTTGCGTACTTGAGACCAAATTCGTACAGGCATCTCAACGTCCCGGCCTTGGTTGAAAAATAGAGTTTACTCAATGAAATTGCAGTCTCTGTAATTATTGTGGGTGGCAAAATGTCGGCTTTAATCATGCAGCCTTTAAAACCGTTACGCTTATCAACGGCGTCAGTCAGAAAAGGACAACCGTCAGAAAAGAACAACAGTGACAAATCATAAAAATTAAAAACACGAGACCTGGAATCTGATATAGAATTGCCCTTGCAGGCTTGCCCTGGCCATTCGTTTTGACTTTATCGAAAACGGACTTTCAACCAATTCAGGTCAATTACTGGCAACTATAGATACTAAAAAACAAATCGGCAACAATGATGAAAATTGAACAAGGCAGGGTAGTCAAACTCAGGCAGCAACAATATTGCCCTTTACTGCAATACTGGGGTGCGTTTGAGATAACCGGTTTATACCCGGGGCACTTCTCACCCCCGCTTTCAGACTTGTTGAGGGGCAAAAAAACCGGTGATGAATTCCTGTGTCAGATGGTGCTGCCTGAAAGCCAGTACAGAGAGTCATTTGTATTAAAAACAAAAATCGACCACCTGAATATAACTACGCCTCTTAAAAAAGGAATGATTTTTACATCCCGGCTCAACAATTCCATTATCAGGGGTACGATAAAACAGTTCGACAATACTCATGTTTATATTGACTGTAATTACCCATACCTGGGTGTAGCCAGGATCACCTTGAATACGACCATATCTGATGTCAGGAAACCCTGCCTGGAAGAACTGGATTATCTAAAACGCCAGGAGTCAGCAGCAATAACCATGGTACTCTAGCGCTCACTAAAAACGGAAATTCAGAGAGTGCCGGTGCCCTCGGCAATAGCGGTGTCCTAATAAAGTGACAACCCTCAAAAAACAGAGCCATCAGAAAACTACAGCTCTTCATAGGGTAAGAATTTCTTTCCGTTGAACCCGTAACCGGCATACTTCCAGTCGAGGTCATCAAAAAAGCACTGCCCGTTTTCTATGAGAATCTGCTCGTAGTCCCATTGCAATTTGGAATGTAACAGTTCTCTATCACATTCACGAGGATCGGCAATAGACCTGGATACCAGCTCATCTTCCCACATTGCACGGTTCATCGCTACTATGCGTTTTGTTTCTGCACAGGATTTTGTTAGAAACAGACTGAACTTTTCACACCAATACTGGCAATAGTCTCCGGTTTCCGATTCTTCCATTGTGAGCAGATGACTGTACCCCGCATAGAGGAAGTGCCATATACTGCCCCGGATAAAGAAATACAACCCGGCATTACGGACAAGCAAATTCTCAAAGCTCGTTCTGACAAAAGAACAGTAATCCACAAAACCGGATAGCGAATCTATCGGGCTTTTATCCAATTCAGACTGGTAGAGACGAATCAGCTCCTGAAAATCGGCACAGAAGTCTTGCTTCTCTTTCACTATTTTTTCCCATACGGGATACTGTCTGTGATTATTGAACATGATCAGAAATTGTTGTTTATCAGTTGAAAACCGCCCCTTATCGAGCTGCAATTGCTCCTTCGGTATCCAGTCTGCGCCTTCGATTTTCGCACCGTCCGAGCAGTTATGTAATTGCACACCATTCATGGTGCGAATCAAATTTTCAATACGCCTTTTACTCGAAAAAAAGAAGGGCGTGGTCGTAATCAACCCACCCCCGGCGGCCGGTATCTCTATGGAGTTTCCATACTTTTCCTCATTGGCACTTTTCATATTCTCCGAGTAATAAACACTGCCTTTGGCATGATGATATTTACTGTCGATAAAGCCGTAATCCAGACCGAATAAATAGACCTCCTGAAATCCGGATTTTCGCACAAAAGCCAATGCTGCATTGGTACAGGTAGGGGTGGCATTGGGCACAATATCTGCCGGGTCAGCAAAAATATGGGCAAGTGAGCCATCGTCCTTGAAAAAAAGCCGGGCATCACCAAACAGAGACACCAACATGGGGTTCAACTGAGCCGCTCCAACCAGGCATATCCCTTTCAAATAATCCTCATCGCAAGACTGTTTCTGCAATCGGTACGTCAAATAATCAGATTCAAGTTCGACATGAATATCAACCCGAATACCCAGCCTCTGCAAGGACGCAAGCGCGGTACCGCAGGAAATAATCAGCGCCCCTGCTTCCTGAAGCTGTCGCAGATCATCGGCTCTGCCGTCCAGTGAAGGGCCTGCCCCCACCACACAGACAGGCAGGGTTTGATTCCCTGAGGGAGCCCGAAGCAAGGGGGTGTTATTCCTGAAATTATGGAGTGCATTGTTTAACTGATTGAGCTCGTCATCAAAATTGCCAAATGAAAACAGGTGTACATACAGGTCGGCATTCACCCTGTCAGACAATCGGTCAAAAAACGGGCTTCCCTTGTGATTGTAAAACAGCGTGGTCAGGGGAAACAGTGGGCAATAGGTGAGCAACGCATTCCACAATGAACCGAAAACCTGCTCCTCGTCATCGGAAGGAACCAGCACAAACTGAAAGCTGCGATCAGGATCATTCCGGAACGGGGTGACGACGGCCTCCCAGTCAACAGCATAAAGGGAAGCGGCGAACCGATCCATATTGTTTTCCAGCAGTATTGCGTGACGAACCGTACGAACACTGGTCAACACCCTGATATGCTGTCCCAGACCACAGCCGGTAAATACCACCAAAGGAAAAAAATCAGGAATCCGGTAGCCTTTGAAATTCCTCTCTTTCTTATGATAATACCGATATACAGCATCCAGGCTTAGCGCAAAGGTTCTCGGATTCTGGTAGGTATTATTGTCTATTGGTTTGACCGAACTGATTCGACTGCCATAATCAAAGGATGCAAGAAAGGTGGCCACTTCCCTTTTTGCGTATGCCTGAGACTGTTCGGCGTAAAGCGACCGCCCCTCACAGAGAATATCCACTTCACCCGTCTGCGGGAGAATATTGACTTTTTCATTCTGCATCTGATAGTTGACGAAATGCGCGTAGATTCCCGGATAATAGCGTTTAAAAAAAGCCAGGTTTTTCGCTTTCATGGTCATAATGGGTTGTAACAGGTCAGTACTGGAATCAGTCATGGAAAATCTCAACAGTCTTAAGGGATCATCGCCACTCGCCTGCCGGATTCTCCCCTATTTTTCGGTGCTCGACAATCCAAATTGCTCGTGAACACTGGCATTTTCCTTGCTTGAACCTGCTCACGGTGGCCAATGCCGGGCGAGTGAGTCGTTACGCCTGAAAAAAACAAAGCCCCAAAATTGGACGAATCAATCTGTTGCAGGCTATCCTCTCTCCAGTTAATCTACCAGGAAAACAAAATGCAAAAGAAAGCTCTCGTATTAGGCGCAGGCGGCTTCATTGGAAGCCATCTGGTCAAGAGATTAAAAAAAGAAAACTTCTGGGTGCGAGGAGTTGACCTTAAATTTCCCGAATTCAGCCCTACCCGGGCCGACGATTTTGTACTCGCCGACTTGCGTGAACAACACCTGGTTCGCGGAGTCATCGATCAGCACTTTGACGAAGTCTATCAGTTAGCCGCTGATATGGGCGGGGCCGGTTACATTTTTACGGGCGAAAATGACGCCGACATCATGCATAATTCAGCGACGATTAACCTTAACGTATTGGAAGCCTGTCGAAAAAGAAACATCAAACACCTGTTCTACTCGTCATCTGCCTGTGTTTATCCCGAGTTCAACCAGCAAGACCCGCTGAACCCGCTGTGTTCGGAAGACAGTGCCTACCCGGCCCAACCGGATAGCGAATATGGCTGGGAGAAGCTGTTCGGTGAGCGCCTCTACCTCACCTATGGGCGCAACCATAATATGGCCTGCAGAGTGGCTCGCTACCATAATATTTTCGGGCCGGAGGGAACCTGGAGGGGCGGCAGGGAAAAGGCACCGGCAGCCCTTTGCAGAAAAGTGGCAGAGGCCAAAGATGGTGGCGAAATCGAGATATGGGGTGACGGCACCCAGACCCGTTCGTTTTTGTACATTGACGAATGTATCGAAGGCACGCTAAGGCTGATGCGCTCAGACCAGACCGGCCCGTTTAATATCGGTTCGGAAGAAATGGTCAGCATCAACCAACTTGCCGAAACCCTGTCTTTGATTGCAGGGAAGCAATTATCGCTGAAGCATATCAGTGGCCCACTCGGGGTAAGGGGGCGAAACTCCGATAACCGGTTGATTAAGGAAAAGCTCAACTGGGCTCCCTCGCGGCCACTGTCTGAAGGACTCGAAAAGACCTACCAGTGGATTGCCGCACAAGGCAGCCGGTAAAAAATTGACCGGGCAGCGAATAAATCTTCATAGTTAACACCGGTTCCAATATGACCAAACAATACATCTCCGCTAATGATTAACCTGAAGTCCAGCGTATTTTTCGCCATACTGTGGTCGTTCGCCACCAGGATGAGTCTGAAATTACTTGGTTTGGCAAGCACAATTATTCTTGCGAGGTTGCTGGAACCCGGTGACTTCGGGTTAATGGCACTGGCCATGTCTTTTTATGCAATTGTGGATCTTCTAGGTGCATTTGGACTTGATATTGCGCTGATTCAAAAGCGGGGAATGAAAGATAGCCACTTGAATACAGCCTGGACAGTAAAGTTTCTGGTCGGGTTGATATCAAGCTGTGTGTTGGCACTATCTGCCCACCAGGTAGCTGCTTTTTACAATGAACCCGGGCTTGTTGAACTGCTTCATTGCATTGCTGTCGTGTTTTTCCTGAATGGCCTGACAAATATTGGCATAGTGGTATTTCAAAAGGAGTTGGACTTTAAAAAAGAATATATTTTTCAAATGAGTTCCAAGATTATCTCGTTTATTACTACGATTTTTCTTGCATATTGTTTGAGGAGCTATTGGGCGCTGGTGATCGGTTTTATAGTTAACCAGATGTCAACCGTTGTTATAAGCTATATGATTAGCTCCTACAGACCAAAGGTCAGCTTTTACAAGGCAAAAGAACTGTTTTCATTCTCTGGCTGGATATTTATAAATGAATGGATTCGCTTTATAAACAATAGAGTGTCCGAGCTTGTTATCGGGAAGTTATTAAACCCGGCTTCAGTCGGAATCTATAAAATTGGCGAGGAATTCGGTTCCCTGCCTTTTGCAGAAATAACGGCGTCTATTAACCGGGCATCCCTACCCGGTTATTCCAAAGCACAAACCGATATGGAACAGCTCAAGTCTCTGTTTTTTGATATTCAAGCCACAATAAGCCTGGTCAGTTTGCCCGCCTCTGTAGGGCTTTATATTATCGCTCCGACCTTCGTTCCCTGGGTGCTGGGAGAAAAATGGCTGCTCTCCATTCCAATACTTCAAAGTATTGCCTTGGCAAGCGCTTTTCTCTCATTTTCCTCAAATACCAGTTATGTTTTTTTAGCTCTGGGAAGGCCCGGGCTATCAACGTTTCTTGGTCTGTTGCGTGTTTCCCTGTTCTTCCCTCTGCTGATGGTGATGACAAAGAGTGATGGCGCACAGGGTGCTGCAGACGCACTTTTTTATACGGCCATAGTAATGACCGTTTTACCGATTCTGGTCGTTTCCAGAATCGTGGGAATACAGATTACGGAGTACTTTAAAGCAATAAGCAGTGGTATATGTGGCGCCCTGGCGATGCTTCTGGTCAATCAGTTTGCTGTAACTGCTACTGCCTTTGGGGGGGCTCCAGGATTTCTCGCTTTATCATCCGAGATATTGTGCTATGGGGGCGTATTCTGTATTGTTGTTTTATCACTTTGGCTGATTAAAGGTAAACCTGACGGTTTGGAAAGCAAAGCTCTAAGATTTATCAAAGAGTATCGTCATTCGTCCTGATTCTTGACAGGGGCCAAAGACGTTTGATTATGGTGCATCTGGTATGGTTATTCGGCACCAGGATGTATCTGATCGGGATTGACTTGAGTGTTGCCAATACCATGACGAAGGCTTTTGGAAAGCCTGATTGCCAGTTGTTTTTAATCGAGTGATTTACTGTAACGTTGGCACAAACCTCAAAATTTACACAAGCCTGAAAATTGGCAGAAGCCTCAAAATCAGGTTCAGAAGAGGGGTACTGGCATGAATATGTGTTTAAGAGAAAAGCTTTTCGAGAACAGGGAAAAAAACTGGTTTTTTGTTGAGCCCGGTGGTAACTATGGCGACCAACTTATCTATGATGGGGCCTATAAACTGGCAGACGAAATTGGTTGCCGTTACGAAAAATATGACTTCAATCGCTTTATGTCCAAAAAGCCGGGGCAGGATGAATTTATTTATATTCATGGTGTGGGCGGCTACAACTCGTACAACTCGGGTACACCTTTTGATATCCTTGAACGTGCCTCATCTGCCAGGAATTCCACTGTCATCCAGGGGCCTTGTACGGTTGATCCTTCAGAAAAGACACTTGACAGAATAAACAGGATAGTGGACGCAGGAACACATAAAGAACTGTCTTTTTTCGCAAGGGAATATAAAACTTATAATTCAATCTCCAATAGCTTTAAAACCAAAAATGCATTTATTTACCATGATAACGATACAGCCTTTCATTTGGACAAGGCGCATTTGGAGAAACTATACGGAAAGGTTCGATCTATATATGATCTGGATGTGATTAGAATAGATACCGAAGCTGTGTCTTTAAATCCGCGCAGACAATCTGCAATCAGGCTGGACCCCGCCTTTTATGCAAACTCTTATGAGCACTGGATAAAAATTCATTCACAGGCAAAATCTGCACTTTCAAATCGAACACACTCTGCTATTTTGGCCGCGATATTGGGTAAGCCTGTTATTTTTTTTGGCGGCATCTACCACAAAAACCGGAGTATTTGGGAGTATTCGCTTAAAGATAGAGGCGTCAAGTGGTTGAACGAAGCGGACGAACAGTACTTTCAGGATGAAAGAACTGTTATGAAACTCCTGCCCTCCAGGATAAAAAACAGTTACAAGGTTATTCGAGTGATTAATTCGGTCAAGGGATTGCCATCCGGCTGACAAGTGATGTCGAAGCAAAAGACAGAATAAGCACCTTGTCAATTTTCATAATCAACCACATTTCATAATCAACCACGTTGTAGTATCGTATCCCGATAATAGCGTGCCCTGCACCCGGGTACGGATATTTGGATATTCGATAGGACTCTATGGCTTGCCCTGAAAAAGAAGTTACTGTTGTAATCCCTACTACAGGCGAGACTGTTCGATTAAACTGCCTGGAAAACGCGATTGGTTCAGTATGCAATCAGTCCGGGGTAATGACTGTTCCACTGGTTATGCTAAACGGTACTATCTACAACCGGGAAATCCGGAACCGGCTTTCAACGGATGGCCGAATTCGTTTCTTCTATGAAGAAACACCAAGCCTGCCAAATGCTATCCATGAAGCAAGGAAAAAGGTCAATACGGAATATTTTTGTTATCTGGACGATGATGACGTACTGATCGAAGATACCGTCCAGAGAAGGTTGGCTCCTTTTGAAGCAGACAGCACTCTGGATGTTGTTGTTTCGAACGGATATAAACAAAAATTGGGAAATGGCAATAAAAAACTCTTTTTCTCAAATATTGTTGAAAACCGGTATAACCCGATGTATTCGCTAATGACTGGAAACTGGCTCGTATCTTGTGGCGGCTTGTTCAAAACAGAGTCCATAGGCCCCGAGTATTTTGACAGGCACCAAAAATATTACGAGTGGACCTACATTGCTTACAAATTGGCCAAAGACAAGCACCTGTATTTTCTTGATGAACCCACATTTATAGTCAATGAATCAGACATCTCCCTGTCAAAGAGGGAAAACTATCTGATAGAACTACCGATTTTTTTGAACAAACTACTGCTCCTTGAGTCACCTCCAGAGGGAGTTAAGCCCATGTTAAGAGAAAAAATTGCGAACTCACACAATTGCCTGGCTACTTACTATTTGGGCAAAGGGTGCTATAAAAAAGCACTCAAAAGTCACTGGGATTGCATAACAATAATTCCACAGGGTATAAAATATCACCCGTGGATTGTTGCTTTCTTGAGAAAAGCCATTTTTCGACACAGAAATCATTAAGTTGCAAGTGCAGTTACAGTCACCTGGATACCTTGATCATGTTCAAATCACTTCGAACCGGGATATCGCTTGCCACTCTACCGGAAGGAATACTCGCCCCGGTAAGCCAGTTTCCGCAGGGGAACAGCGGTAAGGTGCTGTCCGTTTTTTTCTGCATTTCTTCGGGCATCCAGATAGCCGCTCTTCAAACCCAGAGCCTGTTGAAACAATGCGCTGCCATCATTACCTGCTCTCTCCAGACACACTCCCAGGTTATTGTATAACTCGGCAGATTCCTCAATGGAAAGCGCTTTCTCAAACAAGGCAGAGGCACCGGCGATATTGCCCACCTGGTATTCAGCTACACCGGCAAAAAAGCACCGCATCCAGGTCGTTCGGGAATCCCCCTCTTGCTCATAAAACGAAAAAGAGGCAACAAGGTTCAAAAGCCCTTTCCAGTTTCTCACCCTGACAAGAAAGAGGCTGAGGATAACAAACTGTTCCAGCCTGGGCAGGCTGCTTTCCACCACTCTTTTTATCAGTTCAGACTGGTCAATAAATCTGCAGGAAAGAGCAAGACAGGCATTCTGTTTTTCCAGGTTGCGCGAAGTGGAGTCATCCCTGCCATACTCCCGATAGCTGATGCCCGGTGAAAGCTGAACAGACTTGTTCCTGTAAATTGCCTTCAGCAAATGCTCATTGTCCTCGGCCTGCTTTAAATCCGGGTTATAGCCTGTTTCTTTCAATGCGGAAAGCCTGGCCATGGGCACACCGATTGTGGGTAGATAATTCCGCCCGAACTGATGTAACAAACCGTCTTTTTGTCTGATAAAGTCAGGGAACCGCAAGTCGGTTGTTTTTTTGTGCAAACAATTCCGGTTTGAGCAATAATCAACCAGTTGAGATTCATCAAACACATAATCTGCACCACTCTGAATAAAGGGGAACAGCTTTTCAATACGCCCCGGCAACCAGATATCATCGGCATCGAGCCAGCAGGCAACCCCGGTTTGGCAAGCGTTTACCGCCGCCTGACGGGCAGCCCCTATTCCCCTGTTACAGTCAAACCGAATCACCTGAATACGCTTGCCACCGGCCCTTGCAGCCACTTCAACCGTGTTGTCACCGGAGCCGTCATCAACCAGTATCATTTGATCCACTTGGGACAATGCCGAGTCAATGGCCCGATAAATTGTCGCCCCGGCATTGAAGGCCACCATCAGGCAGGTTATATCCGCAGACACAATCCACCTGTCCTCAAGATACAGGCAAACACGCAATCGCTCCTGTTATTCATCATCTGTTTTTTATTTTGCCTGTTAACCTTCTACAGATTCGCCATAGTGTGTTCTATGAGTCTGACCACGCGATCCTGGTGATGCTCCGCCATCCCCTGAAATAACGGTAAAGACAATGCCGTATCAGAATACTGTTTGGCGCCTGGACAGGGGCGAGTACCCGCATTCATCTCCGTATTCATCCGCTGATAATAGGGTTGCTCGGGAATCGGGATATAATGCAGATTCACGCCGTAACCGGCCTTTCTCAATTCATCGAACACCCGGTTCCTGGCTTTTTCCGAGTCAAACCGGACAACATACAAATGAAAACTGCTGTCACATTGCTCAAGCCTGTCCAGCGGGACGCAGTTCTTTGTCGAGAAACAGTTTCCCGAAGCGAACCGGCCATCATAATAGCGAGCCAGTTCGTGCCTGGACTGCACCTGTTTATCCAGCCGTTTTAACTGGGAGTAGCCAAGGGCGGCATGAATATCACTCATTCGATAATTAAACCCCAACACCTGTTGCTCATAATACCAGCCGGGATTTTCCCGGGCTTTTGACCGGTTCTGCCACCGGTTTGGCTCTTTGGTAATGCCGTGAGAAGCGTACAGCCGGGCTTTGTCAGCCAGATTTCTGTTATTGGTGACCAGCATCCCTCCCTCGCCCGTGGTGACAGGCTTCACCGGATGAAAACTGAACACAGCAATATCGCCAAATTGGCACCCCCCGATCGGCAGCCCCTGATACCGCCCTCCCAGTGCATGACAGGCATCTTCGATAATCGCCACGCCATAGCGGCGGCATAACAGGCTGATTGCCTGCATGTCGCAACTCTGTCCGGCCAGGTGAACCACAATCAGCACCCTGGGTATTCGGCCTTGCCTGGCGGCCTGTTTCAGCTCCTGTTCCAGTACATCGGGTGATAGATTGCCTGTCCGCGGGTTGATATCGACAAATTGAATGTGGGCACCACAATATCGGGCACAATTGGCCGATGCAACGAAGCTGATGGCACTTACCCAGACAGTATCCCCCTCACCAACGCCAAGTGCCAGGCAGGCACAATGCAGTGCCGCAGTGGCATTGCAGGTGGCCACCGCAAAATCGGCACCACAGTAATCCTGCACGCTTTTTTCAAATTTGGGAACAGCAGGCCCCTGGGTCAGAAAGTCAGACTGCAGTACCCTGACGACCGCATCAATATCCTCCCGGGTGACAGTCTGACGACTGTAGGGAATCACGATGGTTCAACCTTGTGCAAGGCCCGAATCTGTTCCACCGTCAGGAAATCCGGATTGCTGGCAGAGTCGTAAGTGAATCCGGGAGAAACATATCTCCCCCTTTCACCTTTTCTGGATTCCTGGTAATCCACATTCCTGTCTGCAAACTTGATGGTGGGAGTAATGACAAAATGCCGGTCAAATTCGATGGTTCTGCCCGAGTCATCGCCCGGCACCATTTTTTCGTTCAGTTTTTCCCCGGGTCTGATGCCGATTACATCCCATTCCATACCCGGCGCCAAGGCTTCAGCCAGGTCTGAAATACGCACAGAGGGCAATTTGGGGACAAAGGTTTCTCCCCCATACATCCGCTCAAAGCAGTCAATGACAAAATCAACCCCTTGTTGCAAGGTAATCCAGAACCGGGTCATTCCGGGGTCAGTGATCGGCAATTTTGTTGCACCCCTGGCAATCCGCTTTTCAAACAGGGGCACCACAGACCCCCTTGAGCCGACCACATTGCCATAGCGAACAACAGAAAATCGTGGATACTTGCCACCCACAATATTATTGGCGGCTACAAAGAGTTTGTCCGAGCAGAGCTTGGTCGCACCATAAAGGCTGACCGGATTGGTCGCTTTGTCTGTCGATAAGGCAATAACACGGGACACCTTATTGGCAATCGCCGCCTGAATGACATTTTCGGCACCATTGATATTGGTTCGAATACACTCGGTTGGATTGTATTCCGCCGCAGGCACCTGTTTCAGCGCAGCCGCATGAACAATTATATCCACACCCTTAAACGCCTGGACAAGGCGGCTTTCATCCCGGACATCCCCGATGAAATAACGCATCTCCGGCCCGTCAAACTCCTGCTGCATTTCATACTGCTTCAGTTCATCGCGCGAGAAGATAATGACCTTGCGAGGCTGATAGCGTTTTAGTATCGTCCGGGTAAAACACTGGCCGAACGACCCGGTTCCTCCGGTAATCAAGACTGATTTGTTATTAAACATTCAAATATCCAGGTTGTAGCGTAAGGTTGCAGTGTCAAGGTTACAGTATTCAGGTTGCAGTATGGATAAAGCAGTCAGATCCATTCCAGAATATCAACTGATTTGTTATCAATATAGTAATCGGCAAAAGGTTTATCCATAACAAGGCGGTGATACTTCACCCCCCACCCGGACAACTGGGCTTCAACCAGAGTTCTCCAGTTGGCTCCACTTGCCGCACCCCTCGCCGTCGAAATAACGATAGTATGCCCCCTGTCGTACAGTGCATTGACTTTTTTCACTATAAGAGGAACGGGTTTTGCGGATTCGTAGGGGCAGGACTCGGTACATAACGTACCATCAAGATCGAAACAATACACCTTTGCAGGCCCGGTTTCTGAAAAGAAAAGGTCTTTTTGAACCCGAACCATTTGCAGTCCGTCCACTGCATAGTCATCCGGTATTTCCAAAGGCAGACCTGATGCCTCCCGGACAATATATCGGGGGGTATCCGCACCGGCCTCGACACCCAGTGTAAAACCTCCACCAAAACGCGGGTTCAGCTCGATAAACACCACCGTTTCCTTGTACAAAAAGCATTGTACGGTGTTATGCCCGGCCAGCCCGGATTCAAAAACCATCTCCGAAACCAGTGATCTGGTGGCATCAATAATGAGCGGGTTCAAATCTACACGCCCATGAATGGACTCTCCACGGGCAGTCAACATCCGTTGTCGAGGCACAATCGTTCTCACAGCGCCTGTACCATCCACATAGACATCTACCGTGTATTCAGGTGCATCATAATACGGCTGTATCAGCAGGCCGGGGGGTAATGCGTCGCGTATGCCCAGCCAATGATTCCAGCTTGCGACCCGTTGGGCTCCTTCGCTCCCTGAACCCTCGTCCGGCTTGACAAACAGCGGCAGGTCTTTTTCCGTGACAGCCGCCCTTTCGATTATCCGGGGTGTAAAAAATCCGTGACTGATACACCATTCGGAAAAACGGGTTTTGCTCAAACAGCATTGCAGTGCCGGTTCTTCCGAGACATGAACCGCACAATGAAACAGTGATTGGATTTCCTCCTTCCATTGACTGAACAGTAACAAATCTCCATCTCTGGACGGGATAATCAGGTCTACACCCTGCTGCTCGATGGTGTTGTATAACCAGGCCCTATACCCGTTGGCACTGATGTGCGGAGACAGAATAAATTCGTCAACGAAATGCTTTCCCGTGTTTCGGGCACTGCAATCGACCCCGATGATTCGCCCTCCCCCCTCATTGAACAGGGCCCGGCGAAAGTATTTGATCAGGTTGGTTTTATTTCCCAGGCTGGTAATCAGTATATTCATGGCAGCATTTCGCAGATTCGGTCGATAAGTTGATCCTGATTTTGGGCGATTTTCTGTCTGCCTTGCTGTCTGCCCTGCTCTTTGCCTTTTTCTCTGGCTGACAGGGAACTGCCCGTTAATTCACTTCCGGCTGGCCGCAGCCTGTTGTTTAGAAATTGAGGATATATCTGGCCGATATAAAAGAGCAAGTCATTTTCGACAGCATTGAGATCATTTAAAACGGGAATGCCCAAACCGGAGAGCAAACGACCACAGTCACGCTGATTGGGAGCTATCACAACACCAATCACCGGCACCCCGATATAGCTCATTTCGATCAGGGTCTGGCCAGCACCACAAACCACCAGATCAGCCTGCCCGGCCATAACTTTGATAAAGCGGTCAGAAAACTGATTGATAACCGACAGATTATCGGCTTGCAACCGCAAAGAGCTTGCACTGCTGTATACAATCAGTTCAACAGCCCGATCCAGCAACTCAACCAGGGCGTGAGTGATGCGTTCAAGTACCGGGGACTGCTCACTTACCCCCAGAGTAACAAACACTTTCGGGGCTGAACGGTATCCGGTGTAATCGTCTTCGTTTCCACGGTCGTATCCGGCACTCCTCGTTCTTCGGGCCTGCCTTACCTCCTCCCGCACAAAAAGGGACTCGACTCCGGTTATGACTTCAGATCGAGGAAAGCACTTTGCCAGGGCAGACGGGTTTCCCATCGGGCTCACGACAAGCATACGCCGGTCACTGGTCCGGTTGGCTTCGTCATCGACAAGCACGACAGGCAGGGATGCTGGCCAGGGAGCCAACAGGGTATCTATCGGCAAATAAGAGTCGATAATCAGACAGTTGCAGGCAGGGTGATCGGCAAGACTCAAGACAGGCACATCCACAGACAGTGCTGCTCTCGAAACACGGTCAGTCACCGACCCGACAACCCCGATCTGGAAACCTCTGCGCCGCAGACCCTCAACCAAAGCGACACATCGCATCAGGTGCCCGGCACCTGTTGCGGAATCCGCATCAACACGGAACAAAAAGTCAAACATCAATCAAGATCACTCTCCAGTAGCGGGGTATTCACCGCCTTGGCCACCTTCAGTTTACGCCCTAACACGGCCTCGTAAAATCGGGGAGCCAACCCGAATCCGGGGCGAACCACCCTGATATTGTCTTTGGTGATTCTCATGCCACTCTCCAATGGCTTGCAGACGTAAATCGAGCGGCGATATTTCAGTGAATCCATTTCAGACTCGGTCGGGCCGTAGGAGACTTTCCCGATAGCGAGATTCAGGTCTTGGCTTTCCTGAACCAACAAGGCCATTTCGTCAGGTGTAGACGAGAAGGCCCCATCAACAGCTTCGGTGTTTCGATCCAGAACAAAATGCCGCTCGATTATACTGGCACCCAAACCTGCCGCCAACAAAGACACTCCGATGCCCCTTGAATGATCTGACAAACCAATCGGAACACCAAACCTGTGTTTCATATCCTGCATGGTTTTCAGGTTTGCAGCACTGACGGGGGCGGGATAACAACTCGTACACTTTAACAGGGCCAACTGCCGGCATCCATGCCCGGCCAGATAATCAACCGCCTCATCGATTTCTTCAAGCCTTGCCATACCTGTTGACAAAATCACCGGCCTTTTTGTTCTGGCGACGGCTTTTAACAAGGGAAAATGATTCAGTTCAAAGGAGGCAATTTTGTAGCAGGGCACATCGAGGGACTCAAGAAAATCTACACTCGACTCATCAAACGGAGAACTGAAGGCCGTCAACCCCTTTTTTCGGGCGAGCTCAAACACAGCTTGATGCCAGCTCCAGGGGGTATGCGCTTTTTTATAGAGTGAATACAGCGTTTCTCCCTGCCACAAGCTGGAACTTTCCGTTATCTGAAATTCCTCATTCTGACTGTCCAGTGTAATCGTATCAGCCGTATAGGTTTGCAGCTTGATTGCATTGACACCGCATGCTGCCGCAGCATCAATCATTTTTTTTACCACGGAAAAATCATGGCAGTGGTTTCCGGAAAATTCGGCCACAATAAAGGGGGGCGAATGTTCTGAAATCAAATAACCATCAATACTAAAACCCGGACTAAACGGTGCCACAACCATTCCTCTTGTTCGCTATTGTCTTGTTCGCTATTGTCGGTTCGCGATTATCACTGTTAAACCCTGTCACCTGGCATTCAGATAGTGATAGGCATGGTACATCTGTTCTGCAACGGCCCAGTCTTCTTCCGTATCAATATCCTGAACGGTTATTCTCGGAACCTGCACACCAACCGTAACAGGAGCCGCAACCTTGCCGGTAAAGGCATCACCGGAACCGGCATAAAACTGTGCGGCATCATGATAGCGCTCTTCAAGATCCTGGGATCGGGTTAACGCATAATCCGGGTTCGCCATCGATATTCGGCCTTGCCCATCCATTTTAAGGGCTCTTTGAATGGGAAAGGGAAAGGTGCACACAGACATGACAAAGTCCGCCTTGCCTTTTGTCAGCAGCTTCATTCCTTCGCAGATAGACTCGGGTTGTACCAATGGAGCAGTGGCATAGATACAACATGCCCAGCTGACTTCCTGCTGACGTTCGAGGTTAAACCATTCTATTGTGTGACTGATCACATCCGCTATCACGGTAAAGTCATCTGCCAGTCTGGCCGGCCTTAAAAAAGGCACCTCCGCGCCACAGCTTGCCGCTTGTGCCGCGATTTCCTCATCGTCTGTCGAAACAATAACATGATCAAACAGGCCACATGCCAGCGCAGCTTCGATGGAATAGGAAATAATGGGTTTGCCCGCAAATTGTTTGATATTCTTTCCGGGAATTCTTTTGCTGCCACCTCTTGCCGGAATTATTGCTACTTTCATTTCTTCTCCCGATGATTGATCGTTCTCCGCAATCAATATAGCAATAAACGCGATAAAGAATAGAACTGACGCAAAAAACTGACGCAAAAACGAATGCCTGTTTCGGTTTGAAAGCGGCAATTTGCCGTCTTTTAACTTTTGATAAAGGTGGCAACCCCCTTCCTCCAGTCGGCTTATCGTCGCATAAAAACGCATCCGGCGCACTATCAGCCTGTTTTTTTAGCCGGGTAACTGACTGTTATATCGGCAATTTGATCATGTTTTCGATTTTTTTATGGAATTGGCATACCTTTGGCATCCTCAATGGCAAGGACAATTTCGGTTGCCACTTTGTTAGCAATACCATTTTTAGCAGTACGTTATTAGCAATACCGTTTTAACTGGTTGCCGGTTTCAAAGACAGAACCACCGGCGGTTTTAGAGCAAGGGGAAAAGCTATGCCTCAGATCATTAATACAAACATCGCGTCAATAAATGCGCAGAGAAATCTGGACACTTCCCAGACTGCGAATCAGACCGCGCTGCAGAGACTTTCCTCCGGTCTTCGTATTAACAGTGCGAAAGATGATGCTGCCGGGCTTGCCATCTCAACCCGATTCACTTCACAGGTGCGCGGCCTGAGTGTCGCAATCAGAAACTCCGGTGATGGTGTTTCTCTGGCTCAGACTGCAGAGGGTGCATTAGGGGCAATGACCGAAGGACTGCTGAGAATAAGGGATCTGGCTCTGCAATCCGCCAACGCAACGAACAGCGATATCGACAGAGCGGCACTGAATCAGGAGGTGGCCCAGCTTAAGACGGAGATTCAACGAATCTCGGAACAAACCAATTTCAATGGCACAAAGCTGCTGGACGGTACCTTTTCGGATGTCACTTTTCAAATTGGTGCCAATGAAGGGGAAAGTGTCACCTTTGGTATAGACGGCGCAACGGTAGACCAGCTTGGTGCATCAAATACTGACGGTATCAGTTCAGACCCGCAAGGCGGGGCAGCCAACCCCGCGATTCAAATGTCTGCGGGCGATCTGGTTATTAACGGCATTGCTATCGGCGGGTCAAGTGGTGTCGACGACGCATTCTCCAGTGCAAAACAGGAAGTATCCGCTATTGCAAAAGCGGCTGCAATTAACACCAAGACCGAACAGACAGGTGTCGAAGCTGTGGTCAACAATACCACTGTCAGTGGTTCCACAACATTCGATGCGGCAAATGCAAATGGCACGATTGTCATCAATTCGGTTTCTATCACCATTCCTGCCGATAGCGCTATTACCAAAGAAGCCAACCTTCAAAACATTGTCAATGTCATCAACCAGAACACAGGACAAACCGGCGTTGTTGCCAAGTTTAACGGCAACCCTGATACCGGGATTACCCTGAGTGCCGAAGATGGCAGAAACATAGAGCTCGCCGATGATACAGCACAATTGACAGCAGCCGGCATTGCCGCCGCTACGACCTATGTGGGTTCATATACTCTGATATCCAGTGATGGCTCCAGTATCAATCTGGATACCACAACCGGCAACATTGCCAATGCGGGCCTGGCGATAGGAAATTTCAGTGGCAGTAACAGTGGAGCAATTGGCCAGGAAGTAGGCGTGAATCCGTTGTCAACTGGCGACATAGTCATCAACGGCGTGCCGGTTGGCCCGACTTTGCAATCCTATGATACAGCTTCCAGTACCGCTCGTGATTCAAGCGCCATTGCAAAGGCGGAAGCAATTAACCGGGTTTCGGATCAGACGGGTGTCACCGCCATCGTCAACGCAACTGTTTTCAATGCGGGTAGCATTTCTACGGGTAGCGCCGAGTCTGGAAGTTTCGATATCAATGGTGTCACTATCAATCTGAGTTACAGCGCCGCTGACACAGTCGCCGACAAACAAAATGCCATTACCTCTGCGATTAACAACAAGGCCGGACAAACCGGTGTCAGAGCCGAATCGCTGGGAGATACCTATCGACTCATTGCCGACGACGGCAGAAACATCACACTGGACAACCTGTCGGGTTCACTTACCCTGGGTGGAATCGGACAAACCGGTACCACCTACCCCGACACTACTCAAAGTACCATCACTCTGCAATCTGCCGGACAAATCGAGGTAGATACCATCACCGGAAATAATGAAGAAGCCGGATTCGAAGTGGGTACTTATGGTTCCAATGTTCGTGGCCAACTCGTTCAGGATATTGATATTTCAACAGTCAACGGAGCCCTGCTCGCCCTGGACTCTGTAGACAACGCATTGAACCTGATTAACCTGCAACGAGCAAACCTGGGTGCCATTCAAAACAGATTTGAATCCACCATCAGCAACCAGGCAATCGCTTCCGAAAACCTGGCAGCGGCAAATTCGAGAATACGTGACGCTGATTTCGCCGCAGAAACAGCAGAATTGTCACGAACCCAGGTATTGCAACAGGCCGGTCTGTCTGTTCTCGCACAGGCAAATGGTCAGCCACAGCAAGTGTTGCAGTTACTTCAGGGCTAATTACCAGTTTGAATAGCGAGACACCAATTCGTAACCAATCAGGGGAGCAGGTCATGCAAGCCTTACAAGCGTTAGATACATTTGATGATTTTTCACCCATTGAAGGAATGGACGCTGCCACCGCTCGTGAGTTGATCGACGCAAATCGATGGTATCAAATGTCCAACAACGCCAGTTTAGATCGGGTTCATCGACAACAATCCAGGGAAAAAGTGGCCGAGTTGCTTGATATTATTCTGGCACGTCTGCCTTCCTCTTCCGATGCGCTTAATCTCAAGGGGCGTATGGCACTGGACGAATCAAACTTTGAGGAAGCAAAGAGACTGATTGATGCGGCAATAAGGCAGCATCCGGAAAAAGCCTCCTACTGGACCAACCGTGGTTTTGTCGCCCTGCTCGAAAAAGACTATAGCCAGGCGGAACTGTTTTTTAACCAGGCACTCTCCCGCGACAGTACCAATGTTCAGGCATTTTCCTCCATCGCACTATGCTGTTACCTGAAAAGCGACTACCTGGGCGCCTTTCTCCGCTATCGTTCCCTGATGAAAAAAGGTGCTCTGAATCAGGCCGCTCGCAGTATTCTGGCCGAAAGCTGCTCTCAACTTACCGCTGACCGGTACGACGAAGAGTTGGAGAACGACCTGCTCTACCTGTTCTCTCTGGATGATTTTCAACATGAGAAACTGGGTAATATTGCCAGCTCATTGATTAAACAAAAATACAACCTCGCCAATTCAGACTGTCGCCTGGACATTGACACCCTGGCACAGGATCAGTTGCTACTGAGCGTACTTGCGACAGGTTGTGTCAATGATATTCATCTGGAAGAACTCGTCGGCCTGCTAAGACAGCATATCGTCATTGAGGTGTCACAAACCGGTGCATTGCGTGACGAATTGCAAAAACTGGCCATTGGCATCGGCTTGATGAGCGAAAAAACCGACTATTTACTGACTACCTCACCGGAAGAAAATCAATTTATCGAGGATCTGGATAATTGTATCCGTGAAACGGTGCAAACAAACTGGAACCCTGCGGATATTATCGGCGCTCTTATCATAGTCAGCATGTACAAGCAGTTGTATACACAAAACTATAGCTACAAACTGCTTGCCATGGATCTTTCCGACTGGCCTGCCGGATTGCAATCGTTACTGGAGAAAAACCTTTATCTCAAATGCGACCTGCATGCCATCCGCTTCTCTCTGCCACAAAACAGCCAGGCGCTCGCACGTGAGTTCGACTCCTCTTACACTTTCAGCGCCTATCCCAGATGGCAACACCTTCCCTACAACTCCCGCTCGTCCTATGCACAGGCACTGAGCAATGAAGTAGGCTGTGAAAACGTACCCGGCAGCCTTTGGCACAATGCAACCGATATGTTGATTATAGGGTGTGACTCGGGCGAAAGGGCGGTCAGGCTGGCTCGTTCCTTTGAAAACATGCACATCACTGCCCTCGACACAAATGAGGAAAATGTCGCCTATGCCATTCATCAGTCAAGGCAGTTGGGGTTATCGAATATCGAGTTTACCGTTTTCGAGAACGCTTCAGACATCAAGAACATGCAACGCCATTTCGACGTTATCGAAATACACGATGCCCACTGTGACAACATCGAGATCATTCTTGCAGCGAAAGGCATACTGAACAGTCAAGGCCTGATTCGCATCGGATTTGTGGAAATCTCTCCGGAACTGGAGCAGATTGTCGACAAATTGCAACAGGTTCACCGTCTTCCAACCGCAGAGAATATCCGACAGATGCGGCAGGAGGTAGTGAAGTTGATTGTAAACACTCCAAACCAACTTGTTTCCAAACAACCCTGGTTTTACTCACTTGCGGGATGCAAGCGAATGCTCTTCAGAAAAAACAGCAATAATAGAGCTCGAATAAAAACGATACTTGATAAAACAGGACTCGTTGCCGTTTCAGATATTGAGACGAGCAATGAAGGTGTGCAACTTAATGTCTACTCGAAAGTTGAGTCCGGCTAGCATACTTGTGTGATAGGAGATGCAGAGCGGCATTTCTCAATACCACTCTGCATCCCGTATCACAGTTTACCGGATATCGTGTTACCGGATATCGTGGTGCACCCGGTGCAAAATTTGATCGTTTGATCGGTAGCGGGTATCAGAAAAGAACCACCGAAGCCTGTTTTTGAAATCTTCGCCAATCTGCCTCTTCATCCACATCCCATAACTCGGGCAAAAGCTGGTAATCCAATCCGGCATTTCGAATGTTATCCAGGGTTTTCTCAAGTACCTCACCGGTTCCCCAATTGACTTCGGAAAACACAGCCTGCACAACAGCGTCACTGACAAGACGCCGATTTATCCCCACCAACACGTACCCCCCATCTTCAGCAGGGCCCAGCACATAAGATGATTTTTCCAGTGCCCGAAATGCCGACTCAATATAGTTCTCGTCCAACACAGGACAGTCACTACCTGCAAGGATCACCCTGTTACCCTGCTGCCTGTCCCCGCTGATTAGCGCGTGGGCCATCCGCTGCCCCAGGTCAGCACCTTGCTGGGTAAAGCGGCCGATATTGTAGCGAATACAGAGGGTATCCAACTCGGAAAGGGTGGCTTCAACACAGCCGGGGACAGGACGAACCAGTGAATCAGGATGAGAAGACCACCATAGTTGCTGGGGCCACCTCCCTTGGATGGCAAGCAAGGTGTCCAACACCAACCGGCAATGAATGCGCAACGCCAGATCATCCCCCATCGTTTTGGCCAGACGGGTTTTCACCCGGCCGGATTCAGGAGTTTTCGCAAACTGCATCAATAAGGTATCAGTATACATTTGGCACTGCATTTGAGGGTGGATTTTTGAGAGTCGATCATTGTTGGATCATCGAACCATGAGACTGCGGGTAATATATTTTGGCCAGGCGCTCGGGGGAAACACCAAAAAAGTACTGTAGACGTAACCACCACATAAGCAGGACAGTTTTAACAATGCCATTATTCTCCCACCGACGACTGGAAGTGACGACTTTCATTCGGCTGCATAAAGGGGAATCCAATGCTGACAACCGGGCTGAAAACTCCACATCCTCCATTAATGGAATGTCAGGAAACCCGCCGACAATATCAAAAACACTCTTCTTGACAAAAATGGCCTGGTCGCCAGTTGCGATTCCGGTACAGCACGAACGTTGATTGATCATCAACGAAATCAACCGGTACGCCCAGTGTTTACCATCCAGAGCAACATTGAAACGCCCCCAGAACTTGTGTGATGCACGAAAACAACCGAGTTCCCTGACAAAACCGGGAGGTATTCGTGTATCTGCATGAAGAAAAACCAGCACACTCCCCTTTGCCACATTGGCACCGGCGTTCATCTGCGCCGCTCTCCCTTTTTCAGCATTGACCCATCGAACCGATTTCCCCGCGCACACAGCGGCGGAACCATCGGTACTTCCCCCGTCTGCGACAATTACTTCCACCCCGTCCGTACACCCCTGCTCCAACAAAGACAGAGTTAACGGCAGAGCGGCTTCCTCATTAAAAACGGGAATAATAACACTCAACCAAACAGATTCAGAAGAATCGCTTTTATCCATAGTCCTGAAACTAAAGTGCTCCTCCACAACTACTACCCTGACCGGCGGTACATCCATAACAATGGTTTGCCACCTTGATCGAATGCCCCTCCAAATCCTGTTTCAGGATATCGGACAAATGAGCACGGGGTTTATCTGAAATACTCAGCGGCAAATCCAGCATCTGGTTAAAATCACAATCAAACACATACCCCTGCCAGTCAATACTGATCATGGTTCTACACATCACACTGGACAGATTTCCCTCAGAATAGGAGGATTTCAGCAACTGCATATAGTCGTTAAACTGTCCTTTGGATAACAGTACACTGCCAAATCGGCTGATCGGCATATTGGTGATGGTATACAGATTATCAAACTGAATACCAAACCGGGCATCAAGCTCTTTTTTGTAGGCTTCTTCAAGAGGTGCCTGGGGCGGCGGCAACTGTGGGCCGCCGGGGTTAAATACCAGACTTAAAAGGCGTTCTTCATTGCCTTTTCCATAACCGGCCTGATTGAGTTTCAGCAAAGCATGGATACTCTTGTCATACACACCCTTGCCACGCTGCTTATCCACATTCTCCTCAAGATAACACGGCAGGGAAGCGACCACCTCAACCTGATTTTCCGCCAGAAAATCCACCAGGTCTTCATGCCCTTTCTCAAGCAGGATTGTCAGGTTGCAACGGTCAATCACATGTGCATCGAGACGTCGGGCTTCTGTCACAATATATCTGAAATGGGGGTTCATTTCAGGCGCTCCACCGGTCAAATCAAGTGTTTGTATCTTATGATAATCAATATACTCAAGAATAAGATCCGCCGTTTGCCGATCCATCATTTCAATACGGTTTGGCCCCGCCGCTACATGGCAGTGAGTACAGCTCAGGTTACATTTGTAACCCAGATTCACTTGAAGAGTGGTGAGTCTGGATCGTTGCACATCAGGAAAATCCGACAACAAAAGCATAGGTCGGGTATCAAGCATAACACACCCTGTTTTCCGGTTTTAAGAATGAACCTGGCAGATTATGCCAGAAAAAAAGCGGCAAGCGTTCACAAAAAGCGGAAAGAACCAAAAAATTCTGACCACAGAAGAACCAATAACTGATCCTGCAACAAACATTTTCCCCAACTTGATACAGTTACATACTGTTTTTTTAAGGTTAAACTGGAAAACAACCCGGTGTATCTGTTGATTTTCACCCCGCCATTTCCTATTATTACCGGGCTTGAGTAAAACCCGACTTGTTTCGCAAGTGCCACGCACAATAACGAAACATAATTGCAAAAAGCACGATAGCACAGGCTATCACCCCTCCTGCCAGATAGTTAGCGCATACGCTCCGGTGGCACAGCTGGATAGCGCGGCCCCCTCCTAAGGGGCAGGTCACAGGTTCGAATCCTGTCCGGAGCGCCAATTAAATCAAGGGTTTACATACAAAAATAACCAAAAGGCAAACAACAAAATTGATCTGGAGGGCACACTGGGGGCACAATATTTTTTGCTACCCCGGCCCACCACCCCGAAAAAACACCATTGCCCGATCATTAGTCACTGGCTTTTCATAGCCAATAGTACCGTTACGGGATGATCCCGCTTCGCTTTGTACGTTACGCCGGAGCGGCTGTTACGCGAATCATTTTTATCCAGGAGTCAAAATGGCACTTAGAGCAATAATAAAGAACATAATACAAAGAATAGACATGCTTTCTCCCCACCCGTTTTTCTATCCATTCGTGATGTCTCGTGATGAGAAAATTGCTTTCGATGAAGCTATTGGCAAATCCGGTAACTATCTTGAGTTTGGGCTGGGTGGAAGCACTTTGCGAGCACTACAAAGATCGGAAGCAAAAATATACACGGTTGAGTCAAGTCCGGAGTGGATAGGTCACATGCGAAAGTATTTTATTTTAAGGCGGTCCGAGAATAAAAGGTTACATATATTCCCCGTAAATATTGGCCCCACCGGGGATTGGGGATACCCTGAACCGGGTAACGACCCTGATTTATTTGCGGCCTACTCCTCAAGTGTCTTCGATTCAATTGATAGAAAATCGATAGATTTGGTATTGGTTGACGGAAGGTTTAGAGTAGCGTGCATATTAAAAATTATTCTGTCGTGCCATGATAATCAGCAGCTGAATATATTAATTCACGATTTTTGGAATCGGCAACAGTATCACGTAGTCCTCAAGTATCTGGATGTAATAAAAAAGGTTGATAGTCTGGGTGTTTTTTCCATAAAAGATGACATTGACATGGAATCGGTGCAAAAAGATTATGAGTCCTACAAGCTTGACCCAGAATAAAATACCTGGCATCGAGCCTGAAACGTGGCTGTAAGATAGACAGGAATCCAATATGATCGAGTCAAAGCTGCAAATCAATAACCTTTCACAACTGAAAGCCCACCTTGCAGATCACAAGATTGATTATTCAAAATGGGAGCTGAAAAATGTCAGTGATCTTCTCAAAGAAATTGAACAGGGAGATTGTCAATTGTGGGTTTCTCAGGGAGAGCATCAGCAGGAAAGCAAACTGACCCGAAAGGTCAAGGTGGGGTATTGCCATATATCCTGCAAGGGAAAATGGATAAAAGAGCTTCGTCAGGAGTGGCAAAACGGAATAATAAAAGAAAGGATGCAGCCGGTCGCAGGTAAACTGAATACTGCGTTACCCACAAAAGAGGAAATGGCAAGGGAGATAGTGGAAGAACTGTCTCTACCCTGTACAATCCTGCCAGTTATCAAGGCATCACTGGCAGTAAAAGAGACCACAACCAAATACGGAGACAGCCCGTTTTACCCTGGATTACCCGCTGTTTGGGACGCGACTGTTTTCGAGTGGCAAATGCCTGAAGAGTTCTGGTCAGAAGAGTATGTAGAAAAACAGGATAATAAAATAACCCGGTTCGGGTGGGTAGACCACCCTCCTGCTATTGCTTTGTGAGCCGGACTCCTTCCTGATTACACACGACACAGGCAACCTGGTGTGATTCACATTTCACCTCCAACCCGACGACAATGCAACCTCACGCGTATTCGTTGTAACAGGACGATTTTTTCTTCCCTGAATCTGATCAATGCGAACACCCTGCTCTTTCGATATGCGTATCCCGAACGTTGCCCGTTCAGGAAAAAACACCCTGTAAACGTAATAATTTCCCCATAGTATTTCCTCTGCGTAGCTTGTTTTTTGCGATTCACAGAGAATCAAATGACGCTTCTGTTTCCTGATCCGAATAACTTTCCTATATCACTGAAAATCCGGGTCAGTGTCGGAATAATCAGGAGCGTGACAGGGGTTGCAAACAATTCCCCCCAAGCCAGGGAAATGGCGGCCGGTATCAAGTATTGTGCCTGTTCGCTGGTTTCCAACAGCAGCGGCGTCAAGCCACAAACGGTAGTCACTGTGGTAAGGGTAATGGCGCGAAAACGACTGCCACCGGCCATCACTAACGATGCATGGAAATCGTGGCCTTGTTCGCGGAGTTCGTTAAACCGGGTCATCATCACAAGGCTGTCATTCACCACAACACCTGTAACCGCCAACATGCCGAAAAATGACAAAATGCTAAGTGGCACATCGTTAAGCCAATGGCCGATAACTGCCCCGACAAAACCAAAGGGAATAACGGACATAATCACCAATGGCTGCCAATAGGATTTTAATGGAACGGCAAGAAGGGCATATATCAGAACAACAATCATAATCAACCCGTGCAGCATCCCGCCTTTGATTTCGCCAATTTCTTCCAGCTCGCCAGCCCCCTTAATAGTTAATTCTGGATAGAGGCTTTTCAACTCCGGGGACAGGTTATCTTGAATCCACTGAAATGCCTCGCCGGGACTGATCACCGTTTTATCCAGTGAGGCGCGAACCTGAGCTACACGTTGGCCGTTTCGGCGATTAATCGCAGTGGGGACATAACCGCTTTCTATGGTGGCGACCACTGACAGCGGCAGCAGTTGGCCATTTTCGGTTTCGATGTGCGTGTCGAGAATATCACGCAGATAGCGGCGGCGTTGCTGTTGATATTTGACGTATATTTTTATTTCGTCGTCATTACGCTGTATCCGTTGCACTTCGAGCCCACCGAAAGCATCGCCAATCTGGGTGGCAAGCGCGGCGGCGTTTAAGCCCAGGTGCTCGGCTTGCGGTTTTAACTTGAGCCTGATCTGCGGGACGCCCTGTTGTAAATCGTCGCGAACATCATGTAATCCTTCAACCCCCCTTAACGCTGTTGAAAAACGGTTAACCGCATCCTTTAGAACGTTTTCGTCTCTGGCGCCCAATTCAACAATAAAGCCACCGCCGGTCTCAAAAGCACCACTGAAATTTAACGCCTCTACACCTTCCAGCACACCCACCTTTCGGCGCCAGCGTTTAAGGGTTTCCATGGTCTCCATTTGGCGTGACGCTTCCGGTTGCAGTTCAGCATAAATCTCCGCTTCGGAAGGGCTGGTCAGTGCCGTCATCACGCGGGCAATGGGTGGCTAATCGGTATCGAGTTCGGCCATTGCTTCGCTATTGAGTGCTTCGGCGGCAACTTCAATAGTTTTAAGGTTATCCAGGGTTAAATTCAGCGGGCTACCGCTGTTCATCCGCAGCTTAACGGTAATAATCTGGCCAGGAACTTCCGGAAAAAAAACCGTTCGCACCCAGCCATTTTCAATCATCGACAGCCCACAAATGGCCATGGTGAAAAAAATCAATAAGGTGGTGTAACGGTGTCGCAGGGTTTTATCGAGCAAAGGCTGATAGAGTTTTTTATTCACGTAACTGAGCCCGCCCGTGAGGGTAAGCTGGATGTTGTGCCACAGGATTGAAATCCAGCTTTTTGGTGGCCGATTTTCGGTGTTAATGGCGGCCAGATGCGCTGGCAGAATAAACTTGCTTTCAAGCAAAGACATCAATAACGATACAATCACGACTGCCGAAAAGCTGGCAAAAATTTTTGCAATGTCGTTGTCGATAAGCAGCAGTGGGTAAAATGCGGCAATAGTTGTAAAACAGCCAAAGACCGTCGCTGTCGATACGCGGCGAACGCCAACAATGGTGCCTTCAATGGGGTCTTTTATTTTACCACGGGTTGCGAATACGCTTTCACCCACCACAATCGCATCATCGACCAAAATGCCCAACACCACAATCATGCCAAATGTGGTGATATCGTTAAGCGAGTATCCAAGAAAACGATCTCCCATCAGAATCAGGGTGGCCGCCAGTGAAATCGGTATGCCCATGGCCACCCAAAAAGCCAGGCGAAAATTCAGAAACAGGGCCAGCAAAACAAAAACGATTAACAGCCCTTGCCAGGCGTTTGTCGCCAGCAGGGACAAACGCGCCTTCATGTAAATGCTGGTTTCGCCCCATATATCAATATTGATGGTTTGCGGGAACTGGCCGTTCAGTTCGGCAACCACAGCATGAGCAGCCTTGCTGACCTCAAGCAGATCACCTTTTTGGCTGGTGTATACCAGCATCCCTACAGAGGGCAACCCCTGAAAACGAGCAAACCGATGCTCCTCTTCAAAGCCATCAATGACCCGGGCGACATCGCTTATGGTCAGGCGAGTACCATCGCCGAGGGTGCGTAGCGCAATAGCGGCAAACTCTTCGGAATTAAACGCCTGCTGGTCTGCCCGAATAACCACTTTGCCGGCATTGCTATCAATGCTTCCGGGGCGGTAATCCAGCGAGGCGGTTTCAATGGCGCTGGCAACATCTTGTATCGACAGGCCATAAGCGCGTAACTTGGCATCGTTCACTTCGATGCGAATTTCGTGCGGCAAAAGGCCAAAGGGGGTGATCCTGGCGATTTGTGGGTTGGCCAGCAGGCTATCTTTTACCGTGCGGGATACTTTTTGCAAGGTTGCCGTATCGGTATCACCGTAAACCTGTACCAACAAAGCCTCTACGTTGAATTCATCCCGCGTGATAAGCGGCCGATCCGCAAGCTGAGGCAGATTACTGATGGCATTGACCCGCGATTCGATGTCGTTCTGAAAGCGATCCAAATCGAACCCCGACACTTTTTCTACCCATACCGATGAAACCCCTTCTTCAGAGAAAGAGGCGGTTTTTTTTACCCCGGGCATTTCCTCAAGCGCCTTTTCAAGCTTGCGGGAAATGCCGCGATCCACCTGTTCTGCACTCGCTCCCGGATACAGGGTGGTGATGGTGACGGAGCTGGGCGGTAACGCCGGAAACCCTTCGATGCGAATGGATTGCAGGGAGAACAATCCGGCAATCAACACCACCAGAGTCAGCAAATTGGCGGCGACCGGGTTGCGGGTGAACCATGCTGATAACGCATGCATTATTGGCCCTCCCCAACAATGGTTTTTGGACTAACGCTTAATCCGCTGACAAAACGGGCGTTGGGGGATTGCGCGACACGAATGGGCGTATCAATGCCGCTCGGGGTATGAAGATAAACGACGCCTTCCCCGTAAAAGACTGGCTTAACACGCCGGGGTTGCAAGCGGTTTTGGTTATCAACAAACCATACCATGCCTTGCTTTGTCAGCGCCGGCTCGGGAATTTCGATCAGGTTGTCGATGTTGCGGCCCACGATTTCAACTTCAACAAAAGTACCAGGCAGCAGCGCCGGGGTTTGCGCTAAGGGGCGCTGCACCCTGATAAACAGAGTACGAAGGCGCGATTCACTATCCAGATGAAAGCTCTTCCTGACAATTTCTGCAGGCCACTGTGCATCCCTTTGCGGCGTGTACAACCTCACCGCCTGCTGTGCCTGGGGTTCGGGAAGCAACGCCCATTGAGATTGATCCAGTTGCACGGCGACTTCAGCCACATCCAGGTTATATAGCGTGGCCACCTCTCCGCCGTTGAAACCGCCATTAAGTGTATCGCCCAGGCTGACTTTACGCTGCGTGATGACACCATCGAAGGGGGCCACCACCTTTGTGTAATGCAACAGCACTTCTGCCCGTTTAAGCGCTGATTGTGCCGCTTTGACATCGGCTTCGGCCGCTTTCAGTTGCGGCGTACGCAGCACCAAAGGGGAATCAGGCTGGCGGTTGATGTTGGCATGTTGCCAATCTTTTTGTGCTTGTTTGGCTTCTCGCTGCTCTGTTAACAAAGCAACCTTTGCCGCAGCCAGGCGGCTTTTTGCCTCGGCAACATGCATCTCAAACTCGCTTTTTTCCAGCTGCACCAACAATTCGCCTTGCTTAACCCTGTTGCCGACTCGCAAGTTGTCGGACAAAAAACGTATGCTACCGCCCACTTCGGCCCTGATGGTGGTCTGCCATTGTGGAACGACCTCGCCGAAGGATTTGATGATTGCCGGATAACTTTCAGGTTCAACCACACGCACAGAAACCGGCATGACAGCGGTTTGCCTGTGTTGATCCTGGAGGGTTACGGGCGTATCCGGCTGTTCCGACAGGGCAACCAATATGACCAGGCTGCACAGCATAGCAACGCCGATAAAAACCCATACCCTTTGCCATTTTCTACAGCGCATTAATTTTCTCCTCCCACACCTGCACCCAGAGCCAACGCCAGATCAACGCGATTGCTCCAGCGTTCTGCCTCTGCTTCGTGCAAACGAATGCGAACCGACAACTCCTGCTCTTTGGCAATAAGCAGGCTTTGCATGTCGGCCAGCCCCTGATTGTATCGGCTTTCGTAATAGTCACTGCTTGCAGCCGATTCGGTGACGGCGACCTCAAGCGCCTGAATTTGCCTGGCCAGGTCGCGATCCACATCGAAAGCATCTTCCACTTCACTCAGTGCCTGCAAAACCGTTGCCCGCAAATCCATCAGTGCGGCCTCGGCTTCAACACGCAAGGCTTTTGAGGTGTTGGTAATTCTGCCGCCAGCAAACAGGGGTTGAAAAAGCCCACCCAATAAATGCCATGCAGAAGTCGCATCACCCAGGCCGTTTAAATGGGCGGCCTGACGAAATACCTGAGCGGAAAGCCGCAATTCTGGAAGGATGGCTTTATCGGCCGCACGCGATCTGTGGCTGGCGGATTGCAACTGTGCAAGTGACGCTTGAATGTCCGGCCGGTTCAGCAATACAGTCGCCGGAATAGCAACCGGTGGCGGCTGTATTTCCGGTAGTTCCATGCCAGTGGCCAAAATCCCCCTGGGGTAGCGACCAATCAGCACTTCGAGTTTGCGCATCGCACGCCGCAGCGCTGTGTGGCGTGCGCTCAAATCAGCTATGGCGATTTCAGTTCTGCTCCTGGCCACAGACAATTCATCCAGATGGCCAATACCGCTTTTATAGCGGTCGCTTAAAACCGTTTCGATGCGTTGTAAAAACGCTACGCGGTTTGTTTCAATATCGAGGGAGCGTCGAATGGCCACCTGTTCTATCCAGGCTTGAATTACACGGGCAGCCAGCGCATCGCGGATATGCAGATAATGGTATTGTTGCGCGAGCACCGTTTGTTGGGCCGCCTGCTGTTCATTGGCCAGCCGCCCCCATATATCCAATTCCCAACTCACCCCCAGGGACAGTTGCCGCGAATTTGAGGTTTTGCGTTTGCCGGTTTCGACATCAATGTTTTGATTCCCCCGCCCGCTGGAAAACTCGGCACTTATCTGAGGGCGGCGTTGTGAGCCTGTACCGGCAAGCATATAACCGGCTGATTGCAGGCGCAGCGCGGTTGCGCGAAGATTCGGGTTATGCTTCAAGGCTTCGTCAAGGTGTTGACGCAACAGCGGTTGCTCACCAAGTAAATCCATTAAGCTGGTCGTCATCGGTAATTTGTCGATAGCAACGTCCGCTGCCCATTCCTCAGGAATCTGCTCTGGCAATTGGCTTGGCAATGGCTGTCGAAAAGCAACACAGCCCGAAAGCCAAAAAGCGCACAGACAAGCAAGCCCGCAAACACGCAGCACCAACCGCAGCGTTTGAAAAAATTGGCCGTTATCCTGTTCCATCAGCATGGATAACTCAATCTGCCAACGGGTTGGCGGCTGCGATAACCAGATGAGTGATGTGCCTGGCAAGCGCATCGCTTTTTTTGAAATAATCATCCAGGCCCGGTGCCACAGCATCAATCAAATGCGGATAAAGCCCGAAGGTTTCTATCAGCGCAATTAAACTCAAGACAGCAAATCTAACCTGATGATCAGCGGCAGATTTACTGACCACCCTGCCGATAAGTTCCGCCAAAAACTGTGTTTCAGGCTCAAGGTAGTCTTTGGCTATTTCGTCAAAAGCATGGCTTGGTTCCCTGCACTCCCTGGCCACTAAAGCCGACCGCCAATTTGAGGCCGCCTGTTTTCGATACTCCAACAACGATTCTTTTACCAATAAAAACAGTGCGTTATGGGGTTCAAGCTGTAACAAGTGCTGTTTATCGTTCGCGGATACCGAATCTGCCTGGCAAGCCACAATAAGCACTTCGCGATACAGCGCCTCTTTCGTTCTAAAGTGATAATTCAGCGCACTTAAATGCGTATCTGCCGTTTTGGCAATATCCCGAACCGTCACTGCGCTAAAGCCTTTTTGGGCAAATAGCTGACCGGCGGCTTCGATCAGCCTGGTGCGCGTTTTCTCGGAGTCTTTAGATGTTCCCATGGGTGTTCTCCTATTGTTTGTTGGCATAAAGCCGGGCAGATCAGAACCAACGAAAAATTAGGTCATTTGTTCGATACAAATGTACAAAACAAATGACCTAAATTCAACTCAATATTGGAACCTGCCTTTAAAACATTGAACCTGATTAACATCAGGTACCCATGGCAACAAAAAACAAGATACTTGGCCGACCCTGAAATCGAGTCAAAGCTGCAAATCAATAACCTTTCACAACTGAAAGCTCACCTTACAAATCACAAGATTGATTATTCAAAATGGAAACTGAAAAATGTCAGTGATCTTCTCAAAGAAATTGAACAGGGAGATTGCCAATTGTGGATTTCACACGGAGAACATCAGCAGGAAAGCAAACTGACCCGAAAGGTCAAGGTGGGATATTGCCATATATCCTGCAAGGGAAAATGGATAAAAGAGCTTCGTCAGCAGTAGCAAAACGGAAAAATAAAAGAAAGGATGCAGCCAGTCGCAGGTAAACTGAATACTGCGTTACCCACAAAATTTCACCTCCAATCCGACGACAATGCAGCCCCCACCCTGATCAAGACTTCCGTGCTATCTCTGGCTATCTCTGGCCGCTTGCCAGATTTAATGTCTGCTATTCACGGCATGGTGAACAGTTGTCTGATCTTTATCTTTGGTTTTCCTGGACGCTGAATTAAACCACTGAATAACAACCTCACGCGTATTTGTTGTAACAGGACGATTTTTTCTCCCCTGTATCTGATCAATGCGAGCACCCCGTTCTTTCGATATGTGTATCCCGAGCGTTGCCCGTTCAGGAAAAAACACCCTGTAAACGTAATAATTGCCTGATAGTATTCGCTCTGCGTAGCCTGCGACACAATGCGCCATAATTTGACTTTCAATATAGAGTTCCTGAGAAGTGGTAATCGGTTTAATCGTTTCATTGCCAGCAATCGGGGCTTCTGGAAATTGAGTAATTTTTTCCCCTGATGAAGAAAATTTTTTCGAAGCCGGCTCGGCAATCAACTCAAGTACCATTTGGTCATGAAGCTGTGTCAGTTGTAACTCCGTTTCGCACATACACAGTTTTTTCAGACACGAATCCCGGCCAGAGCACTCGCACATTCTGAAGCAGTCTTCTATGCAGGTTGCGGCCTCACGGGTAACCGCCTTGTCCGGGTTTCTGATGAAATGGGCATTCTCTATTCCGGGATGCTTTTCAATAAGAGAGAGCCGCTTTTGATCAATTCGGGGTAAATGGCGCAAACGCTGAACCTGTTTTTGCCAGTCAAAAGAGAAAAGTGTGCGTTTAATTCCGGTGTCAAACCTGTCCGCAAAAAATTTGCTGATCACCTTTAACATCGCGTTGGTAGCCGGAAATCCGCATTCACCCAATATTTGCCTGCGTTTCTGGCTGTACAGCTCCAGAAGGAAATGATCAGGCCACAATTGAGCTTCGGCACGTGAAAGGGTCAACCAGAACAGCGTGCCGGCCGATAAAAACAGCTCCCTGGCTTCACGCGATTGATAAATCAGCTTGATAACACGCCAGATATTGCATTGATACTTTTTTTCAAATTCGATCAGCACACTCTCATCGCCAGGTTCCTTAAACAAATCAGTTAACGAATGACTGGAACTCATTGAATTTTTCAAGCACGCATAGGAAAATCCAAGGTCATGGATGTCTGTCCAGTCACCATCTCCATAACTACGGTATCGGATTGAATTTTCGACACAAATATGCAAAATCCGCTCGTGCCCTACGACCAGGCTCAAATCGATCTGAAGCACATTATCTAACTTTTTAACTGTTGGAGGAGAGAAGTTTTTTTTCATTAAGCTGTTTATTCCCTTGAGCAGATTCTGGATTGATAGTAAAGGGTCGGTGTTTTTGATGTTGCCATCAAAAAGGCATTGATAAAAAAGGCCAACTCAATTTAACGAAGGAGAGAGACCTGCTTGCGAGTGTAACATCTCTACCACTAAATTCAGACCACACTTTTTTGCGATTCAGAAAAAATCAAATGACGCGACAGGCATCCTGACATAACAGGTTTAATCCAGTTTGAAAATACCTCAGGGCACTGCCTGGCGACAGGTAACAATGCACTCGCAGGCCCCTTCGGCTGACGCCTCCCCGCTTCCAGTCTTGCAAAGAGTATCAGAACGAGGAAAGTTTGTAGAAAAGCCTTGCTTTATCGGGTCCTGTGGAAGAATCCCCAAATTTGTAAACTTTGATGGTTTCAGTACGGTTCCGAGCACTTCGGATTGCCTTCCTGAGTTCCATGTTATCGATCAGATTGAGCACATGCGTGCTTTTGAATATAGCGTTGTATTCAAACAATGCCGCTTTGAGTCTGGCATAACGGGCATGGGAGTTGAGCTTTCGAATGATATTGCTTTGAGTGTTTTCCTGC
>PDWI01000259.1_pt1 | contig 82934 bp, 79 predicted proteins | sample 1430891 | NCBI WGS metagenome assembly PDWI01 (sample SAMN01162508, study PRJNA174530) | Oral metagenome, whole genome shotgun sequencing project. | biome: Marine environment; feature: Marine mammal; material: Swab sample of the gingival sulcus; isolation source: swab sample of gingival sulcus... | reverse complement strand
AAAAGGAAGAAACGTAAAAACGTAGAGACGTGAAAAGCAAAAGTGTAAAGGCATATATTCCGGCTATTTTGTCGCTATTCCTTTCAAACTTTTTTTTAGCAACTCAGCCTTTCTAGGCTGAGAAAGATAGAAACTGCTAAAAAATAAATTTTGTTATTCCGGTTCCAGCTTTGCCGGATACCGGAATGTCTAATACTCTATGTCCTTGTTTAATAGATTCGGGTTTTGCCTCGTGTCAAAAATCGTTATTATTTCAATCTCTTTATTTTCAAATGAAACTCTATAATAAAATGAGGTTTGTTTTATAACAATACATTTATGAAGACCTTTAATTTCTGATGACTTTGGACAGCTTTCAGGATGCGTAGATATATGATTAATCTTAGCAGTTAGTTTTTTTTACAAATATTTCTTTAGTGTTTAAATCCCAGTTCTCTAAAAGGTATTGTGTCAATGTCAGAAGTTTTGATTCAGCTAATTCAGATAAGAATACTTTCATCATTGAGAAATTTTCTTTAGAACAGATTCATATGGAACTCTTTTACCTTTATTCAGTTCGTCAATTCCTTCCTTTATTTCTTGCTGTTTAGAAGTAGATAATTCTTGCCAAAAATCATTATTCTCTTTTTTTATGAAATCGGAGATTTTTTCAATAAACTCTAAATTTTCATTTTCTATTATAATTTTAAGCAATTCTAATTTTGTAGTTTGAATATCCATATGATTTTTTAAGTTAAGTTTAAGAAAAAAATAATTCAGTTGCAATATCTATGACCAAATCTTAAGTCTTTAAATTAAAAAATGATATCATAAAAAATTATAACCAATCTGCTAAATCTGAGTTCTATTATATAGCACACAGATGCTACTGATTTTTATGATAAGCTAAGATTTTTTTGATCTTATTTTATCCCAAAAGTACATTATAATAAAACAAAACAAACCTACTAAAATTGCTGTAAAATAAGTTATGTTTTCAAAGCCATGAGCAAGCAAATCAAAAATGATAATACCTACTGTGGTCCCTAAAGGAAATAAAATATTTTTACTTTTCATTCGTTTCTCTAATATAAATACAACATTTTTATCAACAACATTAGTGATAATTTCTAAAATATAGAAATAAAAACTTTATTTCCTTTTTACAATATTTAAATTTTGATTGAAGTTCTTATCCCCAAATCAAGACTTTAATTATTGGTTTTATTAAGCTATTTTTTAGAATATGAATTATTTATAATATTTGAGGTACTAATGAAAAAATTAACATTTCTATTTTTACTAATAGCATTTACATTTTCATTTTCGCAATCAGATTTTTATAATCCATTAGATATTGATACCGTATCTTGGTCTTACGATGATTTTGGTAAGATGTGGACATTCGATGATATTCCATTTGATTATTTTAAAGCAAAATATAATTTTTCTCCAACCAAAGAATGGTTAGAAAATGTACAAAAATCAGCTTTGCAATTTGGTGGAGGTTGTTCTGCTGCTTTTGTTTCTGCTGATGGCTTAATTATGACAAATCATCATTGTGGCAGAGGACAATTAAGGGCAATTCAAAAAGAAGGTGAAAATTTATTGGAAGATGGATTTTATGCCAAGAAATTAGAAGACGAAAGAAAAATAAAAAATCTTTTTGTTGATCAACTTATTAACATTGATGATGTAACAGATGTTGTTAAAAACTTTATGTTAAAAGGTAAAGACGATAAAGAAAAAGTTAATTTAAGAAAAGGTATTATAGATTCACTTCAAAGAAAATATAACAAAGAAACCGGATTGAACTGTAAGGTAGTTACATTGTATAACGGAAGCAAATACTCAATGTATTGTTATAAAAGATATACTGATATTCGTTTGGTGATGGCACCCGATTTTCAAATAGCAGCAACAGGTTGGGATTGGGATAATTTTACTTATCCTCGTTATGAATTGGATTTTATGTTTTACAGAGCTTATGATGAAAATGGAGAACCTGTAAAATCAAAAAATTACTTTAAATGGAGCAAGCAAGGTGCAGATGAAGGTGAACTAATTTTTGTTGTAGGAAGACCGGGAAGAACAGATAGATTAGTATCGTATAATGAATTGGAATATTTGAGAGATTACTCTTATAAAAATAAGCTTATTGGATTTAACGCAATTTACGATGCATATTTTGACATGTACAAAGATGATCTTCAAAATCAAGATTTATTAAATAGTGTGATGGGCTGGGGAAATGCTCGTAAATCTTATGCCGGAAGATTAAAAGGTTTACGAAACAAAATAATAATGAAAAAGAAAAAAGATTTTGAAACAGATTTGAAGGAAAGAGTTAAAGCTGATGAAGAGTTAAATAAAGAATATGGCGAGTTATGGAATTCGATTTCAATTGTTATTGATGAATTGGAAAATTATAACGCAGAAGTTACTGCTCTAAGTTCCCTTAGATATATTAGCCCTGTTTACTTAAGAATATCTGCTGAGTTACTTCGTATTGCTGAACAAAAGAAATTACCTAATGAAGAAAGAGCTGAAAAATATAGAGATGAAAATTTAGATAGCACAATTGCTGAATTATATCCGAACGAAATTGATGAGCGTTTTGAAAAGAATATACTTAATGCTCAAAAAACATTTTTGCAAAGTTTACTTGGTGTAGAACATGAGTTAGTACAAATTCTTTATCCCAAAGAAGAAATAAACATAAATAAGTTATTAAGTAGTTCAATTGTTTCTTCAAAAGAAAAAGTTATGGAACTTGCAAATAAAGAAAGTAATGAGATTTTAGCATACCCTGAGCCATTCTTAAAATTTAATCTCTTTGCAAAAAATTTAAGTGATAGTTTAAATCCTATGATGCATGAATTATATAGTACACTTTCTGTGCTAAATCAATCACTTGGCGAAGTTATTTCTAAAATTCATAAAGATAAAATTCCACCAGATGCAACAAGTACTTTAAGAATTTCTGATGGTGAAATTAAAGGTTACGAATATAACGGTACTTTAGCACCGGGCAAAAATACTTTTTATGGATTGTGGGATAGATATTATTCATTTGGTGAAAAAATATATCCTTGGGGTTTGCACGAAAGATGGAAAACTCCGCCTGCTGATTTGGATTTATCAAGATTTATTGGATTTGCTTCAACTACTGATATTGTTGGAGGAAACTCCGGAAGTTCTATTATTAACAAAAATAGAGAAGTAATAGGCTTGGCACACGATGGTAATTTAGAAAGTCTTGCCGGACATACAATTTTCTTGGAAGAAAATAATAGAACAGTTGCTTCCGATTCAGATGGAATTATGCAAGCATTAATTCATATTTATAAAACGGAAAGATTAGTAAAAGAGTTGATGAACTCAAAGATAGTTAAATAGTTTTAAAAAATAAGTCTCCCGTGTTCTAGAAACTCGGGAGACTTAGAAAAAGTTATTCAATTCCCAATAGCCGTAAACCATTAACTGTAACAAAAGTAGCAAAATAAGCTGCCAAGGTATAAAAAACAAGTTGAATTATTGGTAATCTCCAACCACCCATTTCTTTTCTAGCAACGGCAACAGTTGTTAAACATTGCAGAGCAAATACAAAGAAAACTGCTAATCCAATTATTGTAGCCGGAGTAAATATTTTTTGATTTGTTCCATGTATTTTGGCATTTCGCATAGCATCGATTATTGAATCTCGAATATCATCTTCTTCACCCGTTATTCTAAACATTACTGCAAGTGAACTTACAAAAACTTCTCTTGCAACAAATGCTGAAATTAAAGAAACTCCAACTCTCCAATCCATTCCGAGAGGAGTCATTACAGGCTCAATAAATTTACCCAACTCTGCAGCATAAGAAGTTGAAACTCTTTCTATGTGAATTGCATCTTCCATTGACATTCCGTTAAGAGTGCTTTCATCAATTTGTGGATTAGGATTTGGGAAGTAGCTTAAAGCCCAAAGAACTGCAGAAAAAATAATTATTACCGGACCAGCTTCTTTTACATATTGTTTAGAACTAGTATAGGTACTTCTTAAAACACTTTTTAATTTTGGTAATTTATAACTAGGAAGTTCTAAAATAAAAGATGAATTGTCATTTGCTTTTAGTACACTATTGCTAAATTTATTTATAATACCAGCTATAACAGCTGAACTGACAATACTGAAAAAATAAATAATTGCTAATAATATACCACCCATTAATGCACTATTGGAGGGAATTAAAAAGGCAATTAACAATGCATAAACAGGAAGTCTGGCACTACAACTCATTAGTGGAATAATAAAAAGGGTTAGCAAACGCTCTCTTTTATTTGAGATTGTTCTCGCTGCCATCATCGCAGGAATTGCGCATGCAAAGCCTGAAAGCATTGGTACAAAAGATCTTCCATTTAGCCCAATTTTGGAGAGAGGTTTATCAATTAACATTGCACCTCTTGCCAAATATCCTGTATCTTCAAGAAAACCGAGTATTAAGAAAAGAATTATAATTTGAGGAACAAAAACTAATACTGCACCAAGACTTGCAATTATACCATCTGCAATTAAATCACTATACCAAGTATTACCTAAAGATTCGGCTGCCCAACCGGCTAAAGAGCTAAATGATTCATCAACAAAATCTATTAACGGAACAGCTAACCAAAAAATAGAGGTGAAAATTCCTACCATAATTACAAGGAAGAATAAAAATCCCCAAAATTTATGGAGTAAAACACTGTCTAACTTTAGTGAAAAATTATCAGGCTTATTTACTAAACTATTGCTAAGAACATTTAATTTAGAATTTGCTACTTCTATATTTTTATTATCTACAATAGGAATTACTACTTTATGCTCAATTTCTTCAATCTCTTTATATCTTTCAAGAATTTTTTTAGCATCTACTTCAGTTTTTATTTTTTTTATTTCTCTTTGGGCTTCATTCTTACTTAATTCAGATTTAATAATTGAAATTAGATCGTCTATGCCTTCACCAGTTCTAGCATTTATAACAGCAACATTACAATTTAGTAATTCTGCTAGCTTGTTTTTCTGAATTTTGAACCCTTTTTTATTCAGAATATCGTGCATGGTTACTGCAACAATAACATTAAAATTTGAACTTAATAGTTGATTTACAAGTAGTAAATGTCTAGAAAGTTGACTTGCATCAGCAGTAACAATAATAATATTTGGAGTTCCAAACTTTGGGGGGTAATATAATGAATCAACTGTAACTTGTTCATCAGGAGAATTTGGGGTTAAACTAATAATTCCCGGAGAATCTAATAATGTTGCATCTATCCCAAACTTTGATTGAAATTTGGTTGAATTATATTCTATTGTTGAACCCGGATAATTTACAGTCTTAAAATTTTGACCACTAAGTTGATTAAATAAAGTAGTTTTACCTGAATTTGGGGAACCAACAAGTGTAATTAATGCTAATTGTTCGGAAGTAATTTCACTCATAATATTCGAATTGATTCAGCTTCATTTTTGCGGATAGCAATCATAGTTCCTCTTAAAGAAAATGCTAGTGGATCATTAAAAATGGATTTACTTAATAACTCAATTTCCTGACCGGGGGTAAAACCAATTTCAATTATTCTTCTAAAAGATGGATGACTAGAATCAATTCCATCAATTATTGCTTTTTCACCGTAAGTTAAATCAGCTGCTGTTTTCATAGTTTATTTTAAAAGTGCGACTATTATTTAGATTAAATCTTTATAAAATTATGGAAGGGGAATCACTTAATCAAGATAAATATTTGAGTAATGTACTTTAAATATTTATAAGTTCTAAAATAATTTAACTTTTTGTAAAAGTTATAAACCTAACATATCTATTTAAAAATTCATTAATAAAAATTTGTAAAATAAGAATCTTTTAGAACTTTATTTAATAACAATAGAATAATTAGTTGTATAGTTTTTTAATTCTAATTTAATGAGGAAACAAAGTGAAATAAAAAACTTCATATTCTTTATTAAATAAGGTGATTTTAAATGTTTTCAATGAAATAAATTCTTTTATTAAAATTTTGTATTTAAAGTCTTAATTTCAAATTATTCTGTTCGATAATAATAAAAGTAAATATGTAGTTTTAAGAGGGAATAATGAGAAATATAAATAAAATGTTTTTCTTGATAATAATACTGTTTTTCTTCACGTCAAATAGTAAATCTCAAACTAATGGATATTTAGCTTATGCTGATAAAATGCCTGAACTGATAGGAGGAATGGCTACTATCTATAAACAAATTGAGTATCCTGATATAGCAAGAAGAGCAGGAGTTGAAGGTAAAGTATATGTTTTAGCTTTTATTAACGAAGAAGGTAGTGTTGATGATGTGAAATTAGTTAAAGGTATTGGGGCTGGTTGTGATGAAGCAACAATCACAGCAGTAATGCAATCTAAATTTGTTCCGGGAGAAGTAGAAGGAAAACCGGCAAAAATTAAAGTGGCATTACAAGTACAATTTAAGCTAAATTAAAAAAGGAAAGAGTTGAATAATTATATAGAATATTTGGGAAATATAATCATATAATTACATCAAAAAAAAAAAATTATAGAAACGTAGACTAATAAAATATTCGGTGAAAGACGAATTTTTGCATTAATCACCAATATTTTGTTTGGGTGTTTTAGTAAATACTTTATTTTCAATTAGCTTTTTAGATACAACTTCCGGTACAAAATCACTAACATCACTATTAAACTGAGCTAGGTTTCTAATTATAGTTGAATTTAAATATGTATATTTTTCATGAGGCATTAGTAAAATAGTTCTTAAATTTTCATTTAATTTTCTATTCATTAATGCCATTTGGAATTCATATTCAAAATCACTAACTGCTCTTAAACCACGAATAATTCCAATAGCTCCAATTTCTTTGGCATGATCGACTACTAATCCTTCAAAAGAATCAACAAATACATTGTCGTATTTTTTTAAACTCTCCTTTAACATAATTAATCTGTCTTCAACACTAAACATTGGCGATTTTACAGGGTTACGGGCAACAGTAACAACTATTTTATCAAATAAGTCCATTGCTCTTTCTATTACATCAATATGTCCGTTTGTAACGGGATCAAATGTTCCCGGATATAAAACTGTTTTCATAGAATTTATTCTTAATAGTTATTTTAGAAATTATAAGTTAAGAAAAATTACATTCATAAATTAAACTATCTCCAAGTTTTTTTAATGGATTTAGTTTAAAATTTTCAACATCTTCTACTTCTGTTTGTATTGATCTCTCAATTATAAGCTTTCCACCGGGCTTTATTAGATTATTTTCTTTAATTTTTTCTACTACTTTATAGATATCATCCTTAAAGAATGGGGGATCAGCGATTATTAAATCATATTGCTCTTTAATTGTTGAAACAAATTTTATACAAGACATTTTATAGACCTTTGTCGAATCAGCAACTTTTAATGAATCTATATTAAAAAGTAAATTTTTATAAATTTGATAATTTTGTTCTACAAAGTGTATTGTTCCTGCTCCGCGACTTAATGCTTCAAATCCTAATGACCCGGAACCAGCATATAAATCACAAACCTTTATATCAAAAAAGTCTATTTGATTTACTAAATAGTTGAAAATCGATTCTTTGTTTTTATCAGTCGTTGGTCTTACGAGTTTTGACTTGGGCATTTTAATAGTACGCCCTCTAAATTCGCCGGCAATTATTCTCATCTGGCTAATCTTAAAGCTATAGCCGTTGTTGAAATGAATTTGGCTGAGTGATCTTTAATAAATTTTTTATCTTCTAAATTTGGGTTTATATTAAATATACCAAATGGAGATGCCTCAATTACATTTAGTTTTGTTGAGTTTTCAACAGATTTCTTTAATTCTTTTGTTACTAAATTTCCATTTAAGAATACTTTTGTTATCTCGTCTTTTACTATTTCTCTAGTTTTAATTTCTTTACAGATTTCCTTTATAATTTCGGGAATATTTGAAATAAGGTTATAAGACTTATTTTTTTGATAAACAACATTACCTTCATAATGCAGTAGTACAGAAAGAAGATTATCTTCCAAATGTATATTTAAATAGTCTTGTTTTCCAATTTCTTCTACAAACCATTGGGAAGCAGCTATTTGTACATTATCAATAAATTTTAGGTGTAAACTATTTCTAACACAAAACTTGTGTATTTTTTTCATCAATTCTTTTGGAATAGCAAAAATAATTGCTTTTTTAGTTTCTTTAATATTTAAAGAATCTAAAACAATTTTTTGAAATGAAAAGGAATCAGATTTTACATTAGGAAATAGTTTTGTTAGTTCCCATTGTATATAATCATTTAAATCATTTTTTGTTAAATTTTTATCAACGGGAATTTCAAATATCTTAAAAAAAGAAGGGGGAAGTGTAATAGAAATTTTACTTGAAGTTAGAGGTTTTCTTAAGACTATTTCGTTAAAAGCATTTTGGAGAATGTGGATAAACTTAGCTTCTTTTGTACTTTCGTTTATTGCTTCTTCAAAGTACTCTTCATCAACATTCTCCAAATAAAAGGTGTTATCTTTGTTAACTATCTCAACTAATTGTATTTTATTATGATTTATACTTAAACCAATTTGATTAGTAAAGATAGACATTAAACAATTATTCCCAACTAGCTGTATTCTTTAATGCTGGACTTTCTAAGTCGCCAATTGTTCCATAACCATCTGGGCACTCTATAAAATAAATAGTTCCCATTACAGTATTTGTATCAATTCTAACAATTTTACCTCTTCTATTAATTACAGTATCAATAGATGTAGTAGTATCAACTGCAAGCTTATAAACTAGACCAGATTTTGGTGAAAATTTGATTGAATCAGCAATAAATTCTCCAGCAGATAAATTCTTAAATGGATTAGTTGGACGATTTGTTAAAGTATCTATCCCAACTATCAATTGTTGAACAGTGGCATCTGTTTTTACGAATTGAATTAAAGAATCAAGGTCATCAGTGTAAGCTTCTTTTTGTTTTTCCCAAAGAATTTGTGCCTGACGAATATTATCCATTCTTAATTGAGATTCTGTTCTGTAATATGTTTCTTTTTCTATGTAATCAGCAGGATCAATTATTGCAACCCTAACTAATACATAAACCAAAATGGCAATAACTACATATAATATAGCATGAATATACCAAGGTTCATTCTTTTTCATCTTTCCTCCAGAGGTTAGGAACTTATTATTTTTCTATATATATAAACTTTTTAATTTTATCTAATTTCTTTAAGCCAATTCCACGTACTTCAAGTAATTCGTCTAAACTCTTAAGCCCTTTCTTTTTATTTCTTAGAGCTATAATCTTCTGAGCGGTTTTAGATCCAATCCCAGGAAGCTTTTTAAGCTGCATTACATCTGCAGTGTTAATATTAATACTAGCTTCTTTTAACGAAAAATTACTTTTCTTCTTAGAAACTAATTTTAGTTTACTAAAATTAGAAAGTTTGACCTCAGAATCAACTCTTTTTTCTTTCTTTTTGATTAAAAGTAGTTCTTTAGAACTTTTTTGTCTAATAGCTTTAAACAGACTATCATTAAAACTATAATTAAATTTCCTTATCGGTTTAGTTTCTATATCAATTTTTATTGATTTTGCAATTAAACCAACAATAAAAATTATAATTATAAACCCAAAAGTTCTAACTTCTATTTTAGTTAAATTTGTTTTTAACGAAATAGTTTCTAGTAATTTTTTCAACTTATAAACTGTTGATTTTATTTTTAGCTATTTATTTACATTCCCTACATTTGGTAATTTATCTAATTCTTTTAATAAATCTTTTTCTTTAGAATTTACTTTTTTAGGAACATGAATATTAATTCTAACTAATTGGTCTCCGGAACCGTGATGATTTAGATGTTTAATTCCTTTTCCTCTCATCTTCAAAAATTTACCGTGTTGAGTTCCTGCTTCAATTTTTAAACTAGCTCTACCATTAATTGTTGGAATTTCTACCGATGTTCCTAATACAATTTCAGGGTAAGTTAAAAATAAATCGTAAATTAAATCATCATTATCTCTAACAAAATATTCATGTTCTAACTCATGGAATACAACAATAATATCGCCTGAAGGACCACCATTTTTTCCGGCATTACCTTCTCCACGCATTGTCATATAGCTATTATTTGTTACTCCCGCAGGAACATTTATTTTAACTTTAGTTTCTGTATGTTTTCGTCCATCACCTGAACAAGTACGGCAAGGGTCAGAAATGATTTTACCTGTTCCTCTACAATTACTACAAACAGAAATGTTAACAAACTGACCAAATAATGATTTTGAAACTTCTCTAACTTCACCGGAGCCATTACAGACTGTACATGATTTAAAACCTGAACTGTTGTTTGCACCTGTGCCGCTACAATCGGAACATTTTTCATATTTTTTTATTTTTATAGTTTTGCTTGTTCCTTCGGCAATTTCTTCTAATTTTAACTTAAGTGTTACTTTAAGATCAGAGCCCGGAGTACCTGTCTGTGATTGTCTTCTTCTTCCACCACCTCCGGAAAATAAGTCATCAAAGATTGATGAGCCACCAAAACCACCTCCACCAAATATATCGGAGAAGTGGCTAAAAATATCGTTAACGTTTTGATAACTGTGAAAGTCTTGACCGCCACGTAAACCATTGTGCCCAAATCTATCGTATTTTGCTCGTTTTTGAGAATCACTTAAAACTTCATAAGCTTCTGCAGCTTCTTTAAATTTTTCTTCCGCTTCTTTATTATCCGGATTTTTATCGGGATGATATTTAATTGCTAATTTTCTATAAGCTTTTTTCAATTCGTCAGCCGAAGCACTTTTGGAAACTCCAAGTACTTCGTAATAATCTCTTTTATCCATTATTTCAGTTCCTATTCTTCACTATCATTATTTGATTCGTTTCTATCTTCTTCATTATCTTCAGTTTTTTGACTAACTATAACTTTGGAATGCTTAATAACTTTATCTTTATATGTATAACCGGATTCCACTTCGGTTAAAATTGTATTTTCCGGATGTTCATTTGAAGGTTGTTGCATTAAGGCTTCGTGGTAATCAACATTAAACTCTTTCCCAATTACATCAATCTTTTTTACGCCTTGCTCATCAAGTACTTTTGTGAATTTTTCAAAGACCAATTTTAAGCCTTCTTTTAATGAATCTTGATTACTCTCATTAAGATGAGTTACAGATCTTCCTAAATCATCATAAACAGGAAGAACTTTCAAAATAAATGATTCGGCAGCATATTTCAAAAGGTTTAGCTGATCATTCTCAGTTCTTCGTTTATAATTTTCAAACTCAGCAACTTTTCTAAGTAAAGAGTCTTGAAGTGACTTTACTTTTTCTTCAAGGTCTTCTTTAGTTTCTGCTTCTTCTTTCTTGCTTATTTTTTCTTCTTCTTTTGAGGATTCATCTTGTTCAACTTTTTCTTTTGATTTATCATCTAATTCAGCTTCTGTTTTGATGTCTATTTCTTTTTCCTCTGCTTTTTTATCTGACTTTTTTTCCATTTTGTTCCTTTATATTATACTTTACTAAATACTTTAGATAGCACTTCCGCCATTTGAACAACGGAAGCAATTTCATGAGAGTAGGTCATTCGTTTAGGCCCGATAATTCCAATATTGCCTACAACCTGACCTATATTATATTCTTTTACAACTATGCTATAATCATTCAATTTTTCTTCGTTACTTTCTGTTCCAATTGAAACAGTTACTTCACCCTGTTTTTTATTTATGTTTTCATCCATTACGTGAATGATTATATCTTTATCCTCAACCAATTCAATTATACTGCTTATACTTTTACGATCATTGAATTCAGGCTGATTTAAAATATTTTTTGTGCCTGTTATTATTGATGCTTCATCAGTTTTTACATCATCAAATATTTCGCCAACGGATTCTAAAAATACTCTGATTATCGGTTTAAGTTCTTTTTGAGAAATACTTTTTACTCTTTCTGCAATCGAGTTTTTTATTTCGTTAAATGTTAATCCGGAAAGTCTTTCATTTAATAATCTTTGAATTGTTGAAAGATTATTTTTATCGTAACCTGCATTAACTTCCATTGTTATAGTTCTTATCATACCAGATTTTATAGAAACGACCACCAACAACCGTGAACCTGAAATAGAAATAAGTTGAATCCTTTCCAAAGTAGCATTATTTAGTTTTGGATAACTTACATAAGCAAGTTGTTGAGTAATATTACTTAAAATGCTTGAAGTAATTTTTAATATCTCATTTGGTTCAAATTTTTTACGATCAAAATGAGATTCAATAAAATCAACCTCTTCTGGAGTTAATGCTGGTGTTTCCATTAAAGAATTTACATAAAATCTATAACCCAAATCTGTTGGAATTCTTCCTGCGGAAGTATGAGGATGATCAAGATATCCTGACTCTTCTAAATCGGACATAATATTACGAACTGTTGCAGGGGAAAAACCAACATCATATTTTTTTGATAGATTTCTAGAGCCAACCGGATTTGCTGTCAAAATAAATTGATGAATCACAAATCTGAGAATAGCTTTTTCTCGTTCTTTTAATTTTGTATCAAGCATTTCTATTAATTCTTAAAAATAAACTCATAAATTTATTAAAAATCTCAAAAAAATTCACTTATTTACATTAAATTTAAAATCTATAATTGTTTTGTTTGGAGTAATTTAACATAATACTTATAAATTTGTTTCAAACAAATTATCTTAAAAGATACTTAAAGGAATAATTAGATTGGAAAAAAGTTATAAAGATTCAGGTGTTGATATTGAAGCCGGAGAAAAAACGGTTGATGATATTAAAGATGTTGTAAAATCTACATTTAATAAAAATGTGATTACCGGAATAGGACATTTTGGAGCATTCTACCAACTAGAATTGGGAGAATATAAAAATCCGGTTTTGGTTTCTAGTGTTGATGGAGTAGGAACAAAACTTAAGGTTGCCATAGATTCCGGAGTGCATAATACTGTTGGGCAAGATTTAGTAAATCATTGTATAAATGACATTGCGGTTTGTGGTGCAAAGCCACTCTACTTTCTTGATTATATGGCTTTTGGCAAACTAGATCCGAATGTTGCCGGAAATATTGTAAGAGGTTTTGCAAAAGCATGTAAGGAAAATGGTGTTGCCTTAATTGGTGGTGAAACAGCAGAAATGCCCGGATTGTATGAAGAAAAGGATTATGATCTTTCTGGAACGATTGTTGGCATAGCAGATAAAGATAAAATTGTAACAGGTGAAGATATTTCTGAAGATGATATTCTCATTGGATTTAAATCAAATGGCTTACATACTAATGGATATTCTTTAGCAAGAAATGTTCTATTTAGTAAATACAAACTAGATGAAAATATTCCTTCGTTAAATTCTACTTTAAGTGAAGAACTCTTAAAAGTTCACAAATCTTATTTTACTTTAGTCCAAAATCTTTTACAGAATATAAAAGTAAAAGCGTTTTCTCATATAACTGGTGGTGGAATAATAGGGAATACAAAACGAGTTGTTCCAGATGGATTTTCAATTGATGTTGAATGGACTGCGTGGGAAGTGCCTGAAATTTTTAAATTGATTCAAGAAACCGGCAATATTTCTGATAAAGAAATGAGAAAGGTTTTTAATATGGGAATTGGTTTAATTGCTGTAATAAATAAAAACGAACTTGAAAAATTAAAAAATGTTTGCAGTGAGTTAAATGAAGAACCTATAATGATGGGAAAAATTGTTAAGTAAATATTGAAATGGAGTTTTATTGCTATGTATATTGATACACACGCACATCTTTTCTATCCTAATTTTAATGGAGAGATAGATCAAATTATTGAAAGAGCAAATACGGCAGGTGTTCAAAAAATTATAGTGCCCGGAACTGATTTAGCAACATCAAAAAAAGCAATAGATTTAGCTGAACAATATGAATCGGTTTATGCTGCTGTTGGTGTTCATCCGCATGATACTAAGGAATGGAAAGATGAATTTATTGAGACATTGGAAGACTTTTCAAAACATCCTAAAGTAGTTGCAATAGGTGAAATAGGGCTTGATTATTATTATGATTTTTCACCAAAAGAAACTCAAATAATTGCTTTTAAATCTCAAATTGAATTAGCCATTAAAATTAATTTGCCAATTATTGTTCATAACAGAGAATCAAATGATGATGTTATGAATACTATTAGAGAGTATAAAGATTCTAATTTACGAGCTCAATTTCATTGTTTTGCAGGAAGTGCTGAAGATGCAAAAGAGCTTATCGGGTTGGGACACTATATTTCTTTTACAGGAAATATCACATTTAAGAAAGCAGAAAGTTTAAGAGAAATATTAAAGCAAGTTGAATTAGATAGATTATTGCTTGAAACTGATTCTCCTTTTATGACTCCTGAACCTTACAGAGGGAAAAGAAATGAACCAAGTAATGTATTATTAGTTGCGGAAAAAATTGCTGAAGTTCATCAGGTAAGTTTAGAGAAAGTTTTAGAAGCTACGAATAATAATGTATTAAAACTTTTTGGGATTGGCAGCTAATAATGATGCTTGTATAGTAGATTGATAATCTTCAACATACTGCACAAACAGATGTGATGCGGACTGTGTATTTTTTTATAAAAAAGCTAAGCAATTATTTATGTAAAGCCAACAGTTAAGAGTACATTCCCAAATATACCACAATATTATTTGTTGTTAAAATAAATAAATATAGAATTTAGAGAGAGAATATTTTTAATGAAAAAAATAATTCCGGTTTTATTATTGATAAGTTTTGTTAATACTTTTTTTGCTCAAGACTTTAATACAGATTTAGTTGAAGAAATGGATGAAATATTTGAGGACGAATATTTTCAGTCTACAATATTATCAGTAAATATTTTTGATTTAACAACTGAGCAAACTCTTTATGCTAAAAATGAAAAATTACTTCTTCATCCTGCTTCAAATATGAAAGTGATAACAACTTCAGCAGCATTAGAATTCCTTGGTCCCAAGTATTCTTTTAATACTTCATTATATCATACAGGAATAATTATGGACTCAATTTGCTATGGTGATATCATTGTTGTTGGAGGTTGTGATCCGGACTTTACTTCCGAAGATATTGATACTCTTGTATACTCACTTAAAGATTTCGGAATTACTGAAATTAGAGGAAATATTTATGGTGATGTTTCTAAAATGGATAGTTTGTTTTGGGGAAACGGATGGATGTGGGATGATGATCCATCTTCGGATTTTCCTTATATGACACCTTTAATTGTAAATGATGGTTGCGTAGAAATTGCTTATGAACCAGGCATGATTGGAAAGCCGGTACAAACAAATCTTTTAACAGAAACAGAATATTTTGATGTAACAAACACATCTATTACCTCTAAAGAAGATACTTCTAACTTTGATATAACAAGGGATTGGATTCATAGAGGAAATGAAATTTTGATATCAGGTGATTTGTCATACAAAGCTGAACCGGATACAGTTAAAATAAATATTGTAAATCCTGAATATTATTTTATGTACTTATTCAAAGAAAAATTAGAACAAAATAATATTGAGTTTTTAGGAAGAATTGATACTTTAACATTGCCTAGTTATTCAAAGCATATTTACACAAAAAAAAGAAGCTTTGCTGAAATAATTAATAATCTTAATAAAGAGAGTGATAATCTTAGTGCAGAAATGGTGTTAAGAGCTCTTGCGATGGAATATAGTGATGAACCAGCATCGGCAGAAAGCGGAGTAGAAATAATAGATAGTTTGATTGCTCGTACTGAACTTGATTATAATAATTATAGAATTGTTGATGGGTCTGGGATCTCTCATTATAATTTAGTAACTACGGAATTGATGATTGAACTTCTTAAATATATGTACTTTAAATCTCCTGAAAACTATAAAATACTAAAAGACTCATTTCCAATTGCCGGTGTTGATGGAACATTAGAAAATAGAATGCAGCAAGGTAAAGCATTTAACAATGTACATGCTAAAACTGGAACTTTAAGCGGAGTGAGTACACTCTCCGGTTATTTACAAAGTGTAGATAATCATGATATAGCATTTTCAATTTTTACTCAAAATTTTATTGGTAGTTCAAGAGTTGCCAGAAGATATCAAGATAGAATTTGTGAATTTCTATCTGAATTACAAATAAATAATAAGGACAAATAAGTGGAAAATTATAGACAAATTAATGTTAGTTCAGTTCCATTTAATGTTGATATTCTTAGTGGATCATTATGGGAATTAGATATTTTAGGATTAAATGAATATGATAATTATTTATCCATTTTTGTATATGAAAGTTCGAATATTGATGAAAATATAATTTTTGAACAATTGAATAAATTAGTCTCGGAAAATTTAATAGAAACATTTTCTGTTGAAACTAAAATTGTAGAAAACAAAAATTGGAATGAAGAATGGGAAAATAAAATTAATGTTATTGAAGTAACAGAAAATATTATTATTAAACCATCTTTTAGAAAATATGCTGCTAAAGAAAATCAAATTGTAATTGAAATTGATCCGAAAATGTCTTTTGGAACCGGTGAACATCAAACAACAAAATTGGTTCTTAGAATGCTGGACAAATATTTTAGCGACGTTAAATCAGTTTTGGATGTTGGAAGTGGAACTGCAGTTCTGGGTATTGCTGCATCAATGATGGGTGCAGAAAATGTAATAGCTGTAGATAATGATGAATGGTGTTTTATAAATGGTAAAGAAAATGTTGAGAGAAATAATTTATCAAATGTTAAATTAGTTTATGGAACTATAGAAGATATAAAAGAAGATAAATTTGATTTAGTAATGGCAAATATAAATAAAAATGTTCTATTAGAAATAAAACAAGAATTATATAATAAAGTAAAACATGAAGGCACTTTAATTCTATCAGGTTTGTTAGTTAGTGATTTAGCAAAAATACAAAGACAGTTTACCCAAATAGGATTAACTGCCCTTGAATTTCAACAATTAGATGAATGGATATCTATCATTTTTAAAAAGACTTAATCCGATAGTTTTTCTAACAAAGCAGATAGTTGTTTAATATCTGAGTCTGTTAATTTTTTAGTAAATTCGATTAAGCTTTCAACATGAGAAGGATAAATTTTTTCTAACTTTTGTTTTCCTTTACTTGTCAATTCAGCATTGATAACTCTTCTGTCAGATTTAGAATGAATTCTTCTTACCAAATTTTCTTTTTCTAAATTATCCATAACACATGTTATATTAGCTCCGGTAACCATTAATTCATCACTTATTTTCTTTAATGGAATGGAACCCTTTTTGGATAGAACATCTAAAACACCAAATTGCGGTGTAGTTAATTTTTCAGATCCAAGATTTTTTGCATGTACTTTTTTTAATTGATCATGCGTTTTTGCAACAAGATTATAAAGTTCAAGTACCTGCTCGTTCTTTTTTTGTTTAGCCATTTTTCCCCCAAAAGAGTTTATGAATAGAAAAATTTATTTAATTGTATTTTATAAGTTTTATATTCCGGCATAATTTCTTTAACATGATCCCAAAATTTTTTTGAATGGTTCATTTCTTTAAGGTGACAAAGCTCGTGTATAATTACATAGTCTATAACTTTATAGTCAAAAAACATTAACTTATAGTTAAAAGACAAATTCCTTTTTATTGAACAACTTCCCCATCTAGATTTAAGATTTTTAATTCTTACTAAATTATAGTGGAAATTGTATTTGTTAGATAAAAAAGAAACTCTATTAGGAATATACTCTTCTGCTTTTTCCCTTAGCCATTTAAAAAATAACTCGTCATTAGATAAAGAATTATTTGGATATTCAACTATCAAAATATTTTCATCTGAAATATAGTTAAAATTTTTATGATTGGTATTAAATTTATTTATTAATCTAATATTATTTCCTAAATAATAATATTTATTTTTCCGCAAACTTAAAATGTTAAGTTTTTCTTCTATCCAATTCAAGTTTTTTTTTACAAATTTTTCTGCAATAAAATATGGTATATATGTTGGTAGTGAAATTTTTACTACTCCTGAGTCGTCTATTCTAATTTTAATATTTTTTGATACTTTTCTTTTCTTATATTCGCAGACAATATTTTTTGCGTTGTTTTCAATAATTTGCGTTTTCATTAAATTAATAAAAATTAGTTGAAAGCTCTTAAAATTAGAATTATATTACTCATTTATAATGATTAAAATTACTGAAAAAAATAGTGGAAATAAAGAAAACTGAAATACTTGCTGAATTTAAGTCTTTTTTGGATTCTTTCCCTTCTTTAGATCATAATAATTTAAGTCCGGGGATATTAAGTTTTTCCTTTGAGATTCTTTCGATTAAAATTGTTGAATTATTAACTCTAAATACAATTAGTAGTAAAGATAATTTTTATTGGAACATTGCTGATGAACAAATTGAATTTTTAGCAATAAATCCTATTGTTGAATTTAAGAAAATAGGTGAAAATAGATTAGCAAATACAAGTTTAGCAGTTGCTGAAATTGAAAAATATTTTCATTCTAATTGGACTAAAAATGGAATAGAAGATGCTCCTTTGGTTGTTGGTGGAATTAAGTTTGCACCTGATCAAAATAGTGAACTTTGGCAAGACTTTAGCGATTCTGATTGGTTTATTCCCCAAGCATTATTTTATCGTAAAAAAGATAAATATTTTTTGATTTACAATTTTAAGTTCTCCAATAATGAAACAAACCTAAAAGAATTTGAAGAATTTCTTAATTCAATTCAACACTTAGAAACACTTTCACTTACTAATAAAAGCAAAAATAAAATTTCAGATCTTATTAATAACAATTCTTATGAAAATTGGGAATTAACAATTAAAAAAGCTTTAGAAAGGATTTCTAAGGGAATGTTATCTAAAGTTGTATTATCCAGAGAAGTAAAAATTCAATTGGAAGAAAAACCTATTTGGGGAGAACTAATTACACAACTTTCAAAAAAATATCCTAGATGTTATGTATTTATGTATAAAAGGGGCGAGTCTGTATTCTTTGGAGCTTCGCCGGAAAAACTAGCTAAAGTTGCTAATGGCTGGATTGAAGTTGATGCATTAGCAGGTTCTGTTCCACGCGGAAAAAATGATATTGAAGATGTTGAAATGGAACATTTTCTTTTAACAAGTGAGAAAAATTTATTTGAACAAAGAGCTGTTGTTAATTTTATCCATAATCTGCTGAGTAATATTTCAGATGAAATAATTTTTGATGATAAACCGATTATTAGAAAGTTACCGAACATTCAGCATCTTTGGACAGAAATTAAAGCCAAATTAAGAGAAAATACAAAAATGTTTGATGTATTATTAACTCTCCATCCAACTCCTGCAATTTGTGGCGATCCTTGGAAAATTGCAATGTATTTTATTTTAGATATGGAAATGCATGATAGAGGATTATATAGTGGAAATATTGGATGGTTTAATTTTAATGGATTTGGTGAATTTAGTGTGGCAATAAGATCTGCTTTAAACAAAGAAAAGTCTTTATATGCTTATGCCGGTTGTGGAATTGTGCAAGGCTCAGAACCAAAATCTGAGTTTGAAGAATCAGAAATAAAACTAAAACCAATTTTATCTCTCTTTGTTGATGAAAAAATATATCAATCTTAATTATTTTTGGACGAGCTTATTTGTTGAACAAGTTGCTGCCTTGGGTGTTAAAAATGTATGTATTTCACCCGGTTCAAGAAATACACCGCTTACTTTAGCTTTTGCAGAAAATAAAAAAATTAAAAAATATATTCATGTTGATGAACGCTCATGTGGATTTTTTGCATTGGGTTTAGCAAAGTACACTAATTCTCCCATTGCAATTGTTACAACTTCCGGAACAGCAGTTGCTGAATTATATCCTGCAATAATTGAAGCATATATTCAACGAATTCCTTTAATAATCTGTACGGCTGATAGACCAAGTTATTTAAGAAATACAGGAGCTAACCAAACTATAAATCAAGATAATATTTTTGTAAATCATATCAGAAAATTTATAGACTTTGGATTACCTTATTTAACTAAAAAAAACTTAAATGAGTTTTGTGAAAAAATTGTAAAGACAGTATCAATTGCAACAAAAGAAAACTCCGGTCCTGTTCACCTCAACTTCCCATTTGTAAAACCGTTAGAACCAAATACTTTTACGGAAAAAATAAGCTTCAAAATCTCAGATTTTATTATTTCTGAAAAGAGGAATTATAGAAATAAAATAAATGAAAAAGATTTTCTTGAATTCTTAGAAACTTTAAAAAATGCTGAAAGACCTTTAATTCATTGTGGTTGGGATAATTTTAATAATGAATTTTATAAATCGCTTCAAAAATTTAGTACAAAAAATAATATCCCCATTTTTGTTGATGGAACAAGTGAATTAAGATTTATAAAATCCGGCAACAAAAATATAATTTCAAATCATACAGCATTTATTGAAAATATAGACGAAGAACCAGATTTAATAATTCATTTGGGTAATGCTCCAACATCACAAATTATGTTAAGATATTTTGAAAATTCTAAAGCTGAAAGGATTTTAATTAACGAATTTGGTGATATAAAAGACCCTTCAACAAATAAAGGAAGAATAATAAAATGCAATCCTTTACTATTATTAAATAAAATGCTTGATGAAGAAAATCTTTCCCCTAAAAAAAATGATTGGTTAAAGAAAATTCAAAATTGTGAAGTAGTATCAGAAAAAATAAAACATAGGTTTTTAGCCAATCTAAAATTTGGAAGTGAACCTAAAGTTTCTTTCGAAATTCTAAATTGCATTGAACCTAATTCGAATGTTTTTATTTCTAATAGTTTGCCAATAAGAGATTTTGATTATTTTGCCTCTAAAAGAAAATTAGGATTAAAGATTTTTACAAATCGTGGTGCAAGTGGAATTGATGGAATTATTTCTACTGCAAGTGGAATTGCAGCAACTTCAAAAAATCAGACATATTTAATTATTGGAGATTTAGCTTTCTATCATAATGTAAGTGCACTTTCTACTCTTAATGAATTAAAGATTCCTTTGAAAATTATTTTGGTTAATAATAATGGTGGTGGAATTTTTAATATGCTTCCGATTGCAAATGATAAGGAAAATTTTGAAGAATATTTTATTACAGCACAAAATTTAGAGTTTTCAAAAATAGTTAAAGCATTTGGTGGAAATTACTATTTACCAAAAACTTGGCACAGTTTTAAAAAATATTTGATTGGAGTAAGTAAAAACAAGAATTTTAGTGTAATAGAAATACAAACTGATTCTATAAAATCTGTAGAGCAACGAAAAGATTATTGGGAACAAGTTAAAGCTATCCTTTAATATGATTATCAATATTAAGAATCTTAAGATAAATGTTCATGTAAATGAATATGAGTTAAATAAGAAAATCCCAATTCTCTTTCTTCATGGATTTACCGGATCGTTGGAAGATTGGAAATTTTTAGAAAATAAACTTCCCTCAAAATTCTCTCCAATTTTTATTGATTTAATTGGACATGGAAAATCAGCATCTCCAAATAATATTGATGAATATTCTTTTACATCTCAAATTGAAATTATAAATCAACTGCTTAAAAAAATACGAATTGAAAAATTGGTAATTGCTGGATATTCAATGGGCGGTAGATTAGCTCTTTCTTTTGCAATGGAATATCCGGAAAAATTACTTGGACTGATATTAGAAAGTACATCATTTGGTATTGAAAATAATGAAGAGAGAACTAATAGAATTGCTAATGACGGAAATTTAGCCAAGCAAATATCAAATTCCCAGATAGAAGGTTTTATAGATTATTGGTTGCAAATTCCTCTTTTTAATTCACTTAAAAATATTTCTGATGAAAGGTTTGAAGAATTAAGAATTAAGAAGATAAAAAATAATAATAATCTGGGATTACAAAATTCTCTTTTAGGATTTAGTACTGGAAAGATGAAAAATTATTATCCTTATTGTTCTAGTTTTAATATTTCAACATTTCTAATTTGTGGGGAATTAGATACTAAGTTTACAGAAATCTCTAAAAAAGCTCATTCTCTTTTATTAAATTCAAAAATTAATATAATAAAAGACTGTGGACACAATGTTCATTTAGAAAAACCAGAAGAATTTCTTAAATTACTCAATAAAATTTTACTAAATATACGAGAATAAAATATGAATTTTGAATGGGAAAAAGTTAAAGAATATAAAGACATAATTTACCAGAAAAAAGATGGTATTGCTAAGATTACAATAAATAGACCGGAAAGAAGAAATGCATTTAGACCGGAAACTGTGCTAGAAATGTATGATGCATTTTCTGATTCCAGAGAAGATCCGGAAATTGGTGTTATTCTGTTAACAGGTCAAGGTCCGGCAAAAGATGGTAAATATGCTTTTTGTTCAGGTGGTGATCAAAAAATTCGTGGAGATCAAGGTTATGTTGGTGGCGATGGAGTTCCTAGATTAAATGTACTTGATCTTCAGAAATTAATAAGAAGTATTCCCAAGCCTGTAATTGCGTTAGTTGCAGGTTATGCAATTGGTGGTGGTCATGTTCTTCATGTTGTATGCGATTTAACTATTGCTGCGGATAGTGCAATTTTTGGTCAAACGGGACCAAAGGTTGGAAGTTTTGACGGAGGTTTTGGCTCAAGTTATTTGGCAAGAAGTGTTGGGCAGAAAAAAGCTAGAGAAATTTGGTATTTGTGCAGACAGTATAATGCAGAAGAAGCTGAAAAAATGGGATTAGTTAATAAAGTTGTTCCGGTTGATAAATTGGAAGAGGAAGGAATTTTATGGGCACAAGATATTCTAAAACATAGCCCTCTTGCATTAAGATTATTAAAATCAGCTTTTAATGCTGAATTAGATGGACAAACCGGAATTCAAGAATTAGCAGGTAATGCAACATTGCTTTATTATATGAGTGAAGAAGCACAAGAAGGTAGAAAAGCATATAATGAAAAAAGGAAACCGGATTTTTCTAAATTTAAAAGATTGCCGTAGGAATTTTTATGCCGGATGTAATAAAAGGGATTAGCAAATTTGATACTTGGGTTTTAGCAAGCAGACCTAAAACGTTACCGGCTGCTGTTGTGCCGGTTTTAACAGGAACTGCTATTGTTTCATTCGAAACGAAAGTAAATTTTTTAGCCGCTGCCATAGCTTTAATTTGTGCTATGTTAATTCAAGTAGGAACTAATTTTGTTAATGACTTATATGATTTCCTTTCCGGAGCCGATACTGAAAACAGAAAAGGTCCAACTAGAGCGCTTGCTTCAGGGCTTCTTCATGTTAAGGAAATGAAGACTGCGATATTTATAGTTTTCTTTGTTACTTTTTTACTTGGCTTATATTTGGTTTACATTTCTACATGGGTAACATTGCTTATTGGCTTGCTTTCTATATTTGCTGGAATAGCATATACTGCCGGTCCTTATCCGCTTGCTTATAATGGTTTGGGAGATGTTTTTGTATTTTTATTCTTTGGAATTATTGGAACAGTTGGGACCTATTATGTTCAAGTTGTTGATATTTCCGCTTTGGTTTTTTGGGCTTCAATTCCGGTTGGGGCATTAATTACAAATATTCTAGTTGTTAATAATTATCGTGATATTGATGAAGATAGGGAAGTAGGGAAGAATACTTTAGCTGTAAAAATGGGAAGAAAGTTCACTCGTTATCAATATTTAGTTTTTATGATCCTTTCATATTCCATTTTATTTGTAGTTTATTTTACTTATAACCAAAGTCTATTTGTATTTTTGCCTTTCCTAACATTACCTTTAGCAATAAAATTAATAATGATGCTCTTTTCCTATAAAGGTGATGAGCTGAATAAAACTTTAGAACTGACTGCTAAATTATCTGCATTTTACGGATTCCTTTTTGCAGTTGGTATTTTAATATGAAATTTGTTGAAGTAACATATAAAAAATTCTCATTCGTACTAAACCAACCTTTTAAAATTTCAAATAGACAGATTTCTCGTAAAGATGTTATAATTATACAAGCTAAAGATGAGCTTGGAAAATTTCATTACGGTGAGATTTCTCCTTTAATTGGTTTTAGTTCTGAATCTATAGATGAATGTGAATGCGAATTGCATAAAATTAAGAGTGAATTATTAAAATTAGATCTACAAGAAATAAAAGAAAGTATTCTGAATTTAATAAAATACCCTTCGCTAAAATTTGGAATTGAGCAATTATTATTCAGCTATGATATTAAAAGTAAACAAGTAATTATTCCAATAAATAAAGTGATAAAGATAAATGCTTTGTTGGGAATAAAATCCTTTGAAGAATCAATTGAACAAATAGAAAATTTTATTCATCAAGGTTTTGATACAATTAAAATAAAAATTGGCAAAGATAATTTTGATAATGAATTGAAGATTATTCGCGAGATTCAGAAACTAAATAATAAAATTAAAATACGCTTAGATAATAATGCTGCTTGGGATTTTGGGGTTGCAGAAAATAATTTAAAAAAACTAGAGAAATTTAATATAGAGTTTTTTGAACAACCGATTGAAGATTTAGTTGAACTAAAATTGTTATCTAGAAATTCTAAAATATTAATTGCTCCCGATGAAAGCATTACCAATTATGAAATTGGAAAAAAAAGTATTGAAGAGAAAATATTTAAGAATATTGTACTAAAACCTTCAATTAGAATTGGAATATATGACTCAATTAAATTGATTAAACTTGCAAATGAGAATGGAATAAAAGTAATTATAACATCTGCTTTTGAAACTACAATTGGGCGGAACATACTGATTTTATTAGCCGGATTAACTAATCACAATTCTGCACATGGACTTAATACAGAATTAGTTGGTGCTGAAAAAATTAAACCGAATATAAATTTTCAAAATCCAACAATTACTTTGTCAGAGCAACTTATAATTTCTAAGCTTCATTTTTAATTATTATGATAAATGTAACAAATAATAATTTTTGGCTACTTGATCAATTGGAAGAAAATTCTGAAAAGGAATTTATTCTAATGAGAGAAGAAAAAATATCGTTTAAATTATTTTACGAAAATTCATGTAGACTTGCAGAGTACTTAAAAAGTAACGGTATTAAAAAAAATGATCATATTACTTTACTCCTTGAGCAACCAAAAGATTTTTTTATTACAATTCAAGCTTTGTGGTTTTTAGGAGCAATTCCAATTCCAATTAATTCAAGATTAAAAAAAACAGAAATTGATAATCAATTAAAAATTTCAGATTCTAGATTTATTATCAGCGACAAAGAAAATAGTCAATCATATTCCGGAATTATCCAAATAAAATTTGATGCGAAAGAGTATGGAAATTATTTTTGTAAGCATACAGAGTATGATTATAACCCAGCCTCAATTGCGTTAATGCTTTTTACTTCCGGCTCAACAGGAAATCCCAAATGTGTAAAGCTTAGTTTTAATAATTTATTTGCAAGTGCAAAAAGTGCTGATGAATATATTAACCATTTTTACAATGATGTTTGGTTGGCTTCACTTCCATTTTATCATATTGGTGGATTTTCAATTTTTACAAGAGCAATAATTTTTGGATGTAAGATCGCAATTCCTGAAAGTTTGAAAAGCGATAAATTATTTGAGTGTATCAATAATTTTCATCCAACTTTGCTTTCATTTGTTCCAACAATGTTAGCAAAAATGATTGAACATTTCCCTAATTCTTGGAAAGCATTAAGAATTGCTTTTATTGGTGGTGCTCCTGCTGAAGAAAATTTTATTGTTAATGCAATAAATAATGGTTGGCAAATTTCTACAGTTTATGGTTCAACAGAAACAGCTTCAATGGTTACAGTTGCTTCACCTGAAAATATTATTGCGAATGGATTATCGGCTGGCAGACCGTTTAATGGAGTGGAAATAAATTTTAGTAATCAAAAAATAATTGTAAAATCAAAATCAGTTGCCGAAGGATATTACAACCTTAAAGATGAATCTGAACATCAAATAGAAAGAGGTAAATTTTTTTCAAATGATATTGGTAAAATTGATAAGTTTGGAAATCTAAAAATTTTAGGAAGATGTGATGATATAATTATTTCGGGAGGAGAAAATATTTCTTTAACCGAAATTGAAAATATTTTAAATAAAAATAGTGAATTGAAACTTTGTTCTGCAATTGGAATAAAAGATAAAAAATGGGGACAAAGTTATATTGTAGTTTCAGATTCTAAAATTGCTGACCTTGAAAAGGAAATTTCTAAAATCCTAAAAAATGAGATTGGCAAATTTAAACTTCCCTCTAAAATAATTAGGATTGATGAAATCCCAACCAGCTCACTTGGCAAAGTGAGAAAAAATGAAATTAGAAAAAAACTTAATCTTGAATTTCTTTAAGAGCAGAAAAAAGTTCAGAAGGAATTTTTGCTTTTTTGAACTCTTTTTTTGAAACTGCTACATGTTTTGTTATAACTTTTGAGGCAATCTTTGTACCAAGCTTTAATGAATAAAAAAGCTCAAATGAAGAAGCAGTAAGTTTGCCAATGCTTACTTCACACATTAAGGTATCACCAAATTTTACCGGTGTAAAATAATCGGCTTCTGTATGAACAATAGGCAGTGCAATTTCGTCATCTAAAAAATAGTTGTTTGCTAAATTCAAGCTATCAAGAAATCGTTCGTAGGTGATATGAGCAATTTTTAAAAATTCCGCAAAAAATAAAATTCCACCTGGATCTGTTTCGGAAAATGTAATTTTGTATTCAGATATAAACAATGTACCCTCGTAATTATCTATTTAGTAAACTTAATTATAATTATATTTCGTACCCAAATTACTATAAAATAGTATAAGATAATTTGAATATTTAATTATGAAAAAAAAATAATTTACTTCTAATTTACAAATTACTTTTATTCGATTATTCAACATGAAAATTTTCAAAAATTTTAAAAACATAATACTTATTGTAATCATTTTTTTATTATCCGATGCTCTCTTTGCTCAGGTAGAAACTAAAAAAACTTACTATTCCAATGGAAAGTTGGAAAGCGAAGGTGAATATTTAAATGATAAAAAACATGGAACGTATAAAGAGTTTTATTCCAATGGTGCTTTATGGAAAGAGTGGAATTACTTATTTGGTAAGGAACAAGGAATTTCCACATGGTATTTTGATGATGGAACTATAAGTATGATTTGGAATTATGTAAATGGAAAACTTGAAGGTGAAGCTAAGTGGTATTATGAAAGCGGTGAACTTTGGTCAACTCCAAATTATGTAAATAATATTCAAGAAGGCTTTACAACAACATATTATAAAAGTGGAGCAGTTCAAGGAATTTGGCTTTATGGAAATGGAAAGTTAAACGGAACTTCTAAAATATATTATGAAAACGGTAAGCTTGAAGTAGAACGAAATTATATTGATGGAAAACTTGAAGGAATTAGTAAAGTATATAATAGTTTTGGTGGAGTAGCTTTGGAAGCAAATTACAAACATGGTAAGTTAGATGGTACTTCGTATTTTTATTACCCGGATAAATCTATTCAATTGGTTGATACTTACAAAGATGGACAAATTGTAAAAAGGATTCGTTATGATATTTCGGGAAATTTTGAGAAAGAGGAAGAAGAGTTTACAGAACATTATGGCGATGGCTCAATAAAATCTGAACAAAGGTTTAAAGAAGGTAAGCTAGACGGATTAAATAAGTATTATTATCCCGGTGGTTTTTTGAAGGCTGTTCTAAAATATAATGATGAAAAATTAGATTCGACTTGTACTTATTACAACGAAAATGGACTTCTTAACAAAAAGGTAAATTACATAAAAGGTGAAAGATTCGGTTATACTTTTGAATATGATTCATTAGGATATTTAGCGGCAAAAAAAAATTACTTAAATGATAAACTTAACGGTGAAAGCATCTTTTACTATGAAGGTGGAAAAGTAAAAGGGATGTTAAATTTTCTTTATGATGAAAAAGAAGGAAAGCAGTCTTATTTTTATGAAAATGGAAATACCAAACTTGAAACATATTTTAAGAAAGGCTTAAAGCATGGTGTGGAAACCGGCTTTTTCCCAAATAAAGAAATTTCTTTCTTTGGTAATTATTCTGAAGGAAAAAAAAATGGTAAGTTTTACGAGTATTATGAAAATGGATTATTAAAAAGTGAAGCCGTTTATGAATTGGATGAATTAATATCAATTATAAAATATGATGAAAACGGGTTGAAAATTAAAATAAATAATGATTAAAAGGTATAAGCTACAATCATGCTTCAAAATCATCTCATATATTAACGCTCGCTTAATTTGTGTAAACTATTTTAATGAATTATAAGCTTAATCAATCCTAATAACTTCTTTACTTGTTTTTACTAAAACATTTTTTTCAGTTTTAACAAGTTCTATACTTTCAAAAGGCTCAGTAATTTTTCTTTCAAAAAGCAATTTTCCGTTAATACTTTTCTTTAAAATTTCACCTTTGTTGTATTGCCATTTTTTTTCAATAAAGATTGGTGTTTCGGCTTTTATAAAAATCACCTCATTATTGTCAAAAAATCCTTTAAGAAAAACTTCTTCGGTTTCTAAGTTCTCTTTCCATATTATATCATTAGCTTTTACACTTATTAAATAAATCTGAAATTTATTTTGTGCTAAAAATAAATTTTCTGTTTCGTTAAAATCTCCTTTTTCGAAAGCAAAATTATATTGTGAAATGATCTCTAAGTTTTTATTATAAATATAGGTCGAAGATTTAAGATTATCTTCATCCCAATTATTTGTTGAATATGCAATATGATTCTCTTTCTTGGAAACAGTAAATCCGCTTAAAAGTCCGTAGGGAACTTCAAAACTATTTTTAATTGTTCCTTCGTTATCTAAATAGTAAATATTATTTTTCCGATTTTCGGAAATGACTAAATAAAGTCCGTTATTTATTATAATATGTTTTAATGCTTGTTCTTCGTATGGTGGTCTTTTATAAAAATACTGAGTTGATAATAAATTGCCATTTTTATCGCAAAACTCAATTATTCCTTCAATACCATAAACAAAGGCTAAATTGCCATTGCTAAGTTTAGAAACATCTGGAACAGAAGTATAAGGAGCAAGAACTTTCTCAAAAATTAAGGGTTTACCGTTTTGCTTTATTACAAGTTTTCTTTGTTGGTTATATTCCCCAATTGCTTCTACAAATAAATTATTATTTTCTTGTGCAAATAATTCTATAACACAAAACAGAAATACAAGGATTGTTCTAATTTTAAATTTCATATTTCTCTACTTAATTAATATCATTTTTTTTGTTTGAACAAAATTTTTAGTTCTTAACTGATAGTAGTAAACACCGCTGGTTAAATTTGTAGCATCAAATTCAATTTGGTAATTTCCGGAAATTTGTTCTTTGTTAACAAGAGTTTTTATTTCTCTACCAAGAACATCATAAACTTTTATTGTTATTTTATTTTCTCCGGCTATGTTCGGACTAAATACGGTTGCTTTTCTATTTTTAGTTTTTTGGGGAACGCTATATCTTATTGTTGTAACCGGATTAAATGGATTTGGATAATTTTGTTCAAGTTTGAATTCTGTAATAATATTTTGTTCGTCTTGATTTTTTACATCAACAAAATCAAAACCTAAATACAATTGAATTTGTCTCATTAACTCATTTCTACTATCTTCATCACCTATGGTTTCAAACGGAAAGGAAAGATAAACTAATGCTCCTTGTTTAGCACTTTCACCAAATGTTCCTTTATAGCCAATGCCGCCCTTTCTATATGTGCCATCTCGTTCGTAAGTATAATTCAATAATGCTTCTGCACCGTTAATTGGTTCTATATCATCTGGTGCATCAACAGGATATGTTTGCCCAAATTGAATATTCATACCTTCAAAATTTGTATTTTCTGCTCCGTTTACCTCAAACAGTATATCCAGACCATCGTGTATTAAATTTGCTTTAAGGTATTTATGAAAAAATAATGTATCTGTAAATTCGCTATATGAATGAGATATATCCAAGTCTTGCCCAATATCTTCGCCGGAGACTAATAATTTGCCGCCACTTTCTAAATAGAGCGCTAACTTATATTGTTCAATATTTATAAAAGTATTATCTTCTTTAGATTCATCTCCGAGAAACCAAATTACCATATTAAAATCTGTAAGCTCAATCTCCTCGTTAATTACCACCTCATTAGAAACAGAAGAAATATTAAAACTTTGTGAAACCTCTTGAACGGATTGCGAATAAATAGTATTAAAAGTATGATTTGGATTTTTCCAACTGCCTTTGCCACCATATCTGTCAAAGCCATCAACAATTAATAGTTTTGGTGCATTTGTTTCATTATTTACAGCTGAATAAGTATCACTTTTAGCTGATTCTATCCCTAAAGAATCAATTGCCGTTAAGTAAAATTTTAACGAATTGCTTTCGGTTGGTTCAATAAATTCATTTGTGTTACCAAAAGAAATTTCTGTTGTTTCCGAATTAAGGGTTGTTTCATCTGCTACAAGATTCCAATTATCTGAATTTAGATTGGAATAATAAATTCGATAACCAATTAAAGAATTTGAATTAAACTTTTTCCAGCTAAATGAAATGGAGTCATTATTTACTAATACTGTTTTTAATTCCGGTGGTAATTTTATTACGGAAATGGGGAACCTTCTTGATGTTTTATTGGCTCTTGTATCTTCAGAAAATATTTCAAGTAAATAATTTCCTTCATCAAGTAAATCCGTATCAAGATAATTATTTGGAACCGATAGATTTTGGTTCATATAAGCTTCACCGTTTCCATTTGTTAACCAATAAATTGGATCTGACAAAGTAGCAACATTTTTTACAAATACTTTATGAACATAACTATCATTAGGAATAAAATAAAATCTATATTTCATCCCTGCATTTTTAGGTTCGTAAATTGTTGTGTTTCCGTCTTCCGAAAGTATTCTGTAACCAAGAATATATGTTCCATTATTTGTGTGAGAAGAACTGGTTCCATTTCTTTCTCTTACATCAATTCTTATATCTACTTTTCCGGTCAATTGGTTTTTGGGTATTTCAATAGAAGTATTGTCTTTAAAGAATTTTAGACTTTGTTTATTTATTACTGGCGCATAATTATCAACATAAGGATTAAGACCTCCTTTGGGTCGCACAGGATTAATTCGATTCCCATAACTGCTTGATGAAGCATTAGTTAATTCATATTCAATTAAATGAACGTGTCCGGAACCATCTGCTACAGTTCCTATAATTGTTTTGCCTGCTTGAACACTCTTACCTAAAAATAATGATGGACTTGGTTCTATATGGTAATAAGTAATATGCTTTTTTTTACCATTAATAATTGATTTAACATTAATGTATGAATTATATCCGTTACTTCTATAACTGGCTATAGTTCCATCAATACAAGGATAAATTGGATTCCCGTCCGGTTCTCCAACATCAACTGCATTATGAAAGTGATCGACATTACCTGTATTTCTGAATTCACCAAAGGTTGCATTTAAGTTTTTACTTGTATGGAAATTCGGTATTGGCCATTGATATTTTGTAGTATCTGATTGTGCAAATATGTATGTAAAAGAAAAAAATAGAAAAATGAATTTATAATTTTTCATGGGAACCAGTAATTAAAAGCAAATAAGTGGAATTGTTTTGTTACTAAAGATACGGAAAAATATTATTGAAATGGAGGCTAGTTAAATATAACAGAAAAAGTAGATCCAATATCTTTTTTGCTCTTAACTTGTATTTCTGCATTGTTAAGTTCTGCATAACTTTTCACTAAAGATAAACCAAGTCCTATGCCTTCGTATGATCTTGTATAACCTTGTTCTTCTTGAGAAAATGGTTCAAATAAATTTGGTAAGTATTTTTCAGAAATACCTATACCTGTATCTGTTATATCAACTTGTATTTTTCCTAAATAATTTTGAAAAGCTTTAATACGAATTGAACCCTTTTCTGTATACTTGATTGCGTTATCAATTAGGTTAACGAATAACTGACTTACTGAATATTGGTCACAAACAATTCTGAGAACCTCTTCAGATTCTTCAATAATTAATTCAATTGGTTTTTTAATAGTGTTTAAAAATTCTTTTTGAAGAGGCAATAAAATCTCATTATAAATATCTATGTCTTCAAGCTTTATTTGATATTGGTTGTTTTGAGACTTTGAAACATTGAGGATTAAATCAATTGTTCTGGTTAATCTATTTCCACCTCGTTCAATATATTCAAATGCTTCTTTTAATTCGTTAGTTAGATTAGGTGTTAATTCATTTTTAATTAGAGAAGAAAAACTTAATATTGAATTTAACGGAGTTCTTATTTCGTGAGAAATTTGTGCTAAAAATTCTGATTTAATGTTAACAGCTTCTTCTGCTCTTTGTTTTGCACGAATCAATTCATTTTCATAATTTTTTCTTTCAATTACTCTTGTAATTTGTCCTGCAACCAACTCTAATAATTCTTTATCTTCTGTGGTAAATGTTTTTTTCGAATATTCTTTTAGAATTATAGAGCCAACAAAGTTATCTTGAATAATTAGTGGTATACCAAGAATAGAATTTGGAATTTTATTATATTGTTTTAATTTACCATTGTTAACTAAATATGCAATTTGAGTTTTATCTAAAATGGTTGAATCACCTAATGATTCTATAAAAGTATGTTCAGCTTTTAAATATAATTTAGTATTATGATTTGATTTATCAAGTACAAAAGGAAATTCCAACTCTCCGGTAATTTTTTGTTTTATACATACAGAAAAATAATTTATTGGTAAAAGTTTAATTAGTGCTTTATGAATTGAAGAATAAAACTCCTCATCTGGTATTGAATGATTTGTAAGATCTGAAATTTCTAAAAGAACTGATTGAACTAATTCATTTCTTAACCTGCTTGTAACATCTACAGCAGTTGTTATTCTTAACTTGTTTCCATCTTCGTCATTTATTCTAAGATTAGTTGTTTGGATATAGAAATAAGTTCCATTCTTATGTTGAACTTTTTCTTCTGCTTTAAAAATATTAGAACTATTCAAAGCTTTCAGATGATTTTCTTCAACAATTGGCAAAGAATCATCAGAAATTATTTTTGAATAATGACGACCTACTAATTCTTTTTGTTCATAACCAAACATTTTGGAATAAGTACTGTTTAGTTCAACTATATTTCCTTCATAATCAACAATACAAATGCCGTTTTCGGTATTATTAAAAATAGATTTAAACAAATTAGAATTTTCTTTATTTAATGAATTTAACATTAATTTATTTTTCATGATCTTAATTCATTAACAATTTTTATAATAATTGGTTTATTATCGGTATATAAAAATAGTTTTTAAGTGGGAATGATTTTTTTTTGTTATTAACGCGCTTGATAAATATTAAAACGACAGGTAGTAATCGTAATTTTTTGTTTTGTAAGTTATTTATTATAAACTAATTACAGATTTTAATTATTGTTTTAATAGTTGTTGGGTTAATATTATAGATTTATCTTTTTATCTTTCTGCCTTTCCATTTATAGTTCCCAAATAAACCGGCAATACCGGAAATTAAGATGTACGGAAAATGAAAAAATTCTGCTATAATAAAAAGTGAATTACTTGATCGATTGAACAAATCTTTAGAATCCAATTGAACAATTTTATATTCAAATATACCTTTTAGTAGAAAAGATATTACTCCGGTAATAATAAAAATAGGATAAATAAAAATTCCTAAAATAAATTGCGTTGGCAATGCAAGATAAAACAAGAAGACTAATATTAGCTTTAAGATTATAAGCTTATCAACATAATGCAGCCCTTTACTAGCCCATCTTTTACGTTGTTGATAAAATTCATCAATTGAATTATTTGGCGTAGTTAAAGAAATTGCATCTTTATTAAAACAGAATTTTATTTTATAGTTGGTTTCTCTATGAATTTTCTGCATTAAAAATTCATCATCACCGGAAGATAAATTTAAGTTATCTTGATAACCTCCAACTTGGTTAAATACATTTTTTCTAAAACCTAAATTTGCTGCATTACAAATTATTGGTGTCTTTTCCCCAATAAGTCCTGCACCAACTAAAATAAGACTTGAAAATTCTAATTGCTGCAGATTTTGAAAAAGCGTATTGTTGCTGCTAAATTGAACCGGTCCGGATACAAATGCAGTTTCATTATCAAAATATGAAAGCATGGTTTCTAACCAGTTTTCTTGATGTATACAATCAGCATCTGTAGTTATAATTATTTCTCCTTTGGCTTTCTCAATAGCATAGTTAAGTGCTTTTTTTTTGTGAGCTTTTTCTTCTAGACTAAAAGGAGATTTTAAAATGTGAACATTATTGGGTTTGTTAGCAGATTCAAGAATCTGAAATGAATTATCTTCTGAATTATCATCAATATAAATTATTTCGTAATTGTTATTACTTGTTTTTTGAGATGTAACACTTTTTAAACTATTGAGAATATTTTTTTCTTCATTTCTAAATGGAATTAGAATAGATACTGATAAATCTGTTGGCTCTGCCTTATATTGTTTACGTACTTTGTGTATACCGGAAGAAATACCAACAAGAAAATAAAGGTAATAAAATAATAAAATCACGAAAAGTGCTAGAAGAAGATACATCAACAATCTCTTTGAATTAATTACTTCAATAATACTAATTTTTTTACTTGAAAAGAGTTGTTTGATTCTAAAACACAAAAATAAATTCCTGATGGAACATTGTTTGCATTCCAATAAACAGAATGTTCTCCAACAGCTTGATAAGAGTTTACAAGAGTCTCAATTTTTTGACCAAGTGTATTAAAAATAGTTACTTTATTTTGTGAGATTTTAATAGTGTTATATTTAATTACTGTACTATTATTAAAAGGATTTGGAGTAATATTAAGTGAAATATTTTGTTCAAGTTTAGTTTTAGAATTTATGTTTGTAATAAAATCATTCCCGTAAATAGTAACATTGTACAGTTCAGCATTACCCTTGTTGAAAATCTTAAAATAATTCATTCCTTTTTTTAGCGTTACATTTGTAATAATTGTGTTGGGTTTATCTTTTAAAATATTACCGTTTATAGAAAAATCATTATACTCATCAAAATTTATATCATTTAATTCAAATGTTAAATTCTCATCAATATTTGCAGTACCTGAAACTATAATTGTTGCATCTGTATTCTCTTGTGAATTAAGTTGAATTTCTTTCCAAAGTCCGTTGTTATTAGGAGCAGTATTATTGTATTGTTTATTATAAATTACCTTTCCATTTGGGGAATTAACAACAATTACATCTCGTAAAAAAGGAGTTTGATTTGAAAATAATTCAAGTTTATGTTTACCGGAAGAAAGATTGAGTGTTTTAGTAATTGAAGAACCTGAACCTTTTAGAGCTTTTCCATCTAATGCAAAATTATTTTTCCAACCAAAGTCTTGTTCATCAATTTTTATTTTTAGTTCATCTTCAGTTAGTATATCTCCATAATATTCAGCAGAACCTGTAACAAAAACGAGAGTTTCACCTGAAGGATTTGTAGTGAAATTATATTCCTTCCATTTATAATTGTTATAACCATTTGGATAAGAATTTGGTGAATCCCATAAAATTATATCATCTTTTATTTGTCTTTCTATACTTGGTCCATCAAGTCCAGATACTTCAACAAAATCAACAAACATTTCTGAATTAGATGTATTGTTATTCCAGAGATCAAGAGGATTATGCCTATTCAAAACTCTATTATCAATCCAAATATCTACTCTCATTTTTTGGTCTGGTAGGTTTTTTGTAGAAGTAAATAATAGAACATCATCAACAGAAAAAGTAACTTTATCGTTTGCCCAAACTATTTTATAAGTATGCCAAGTATTTTCATTTAATATATTGTGTAGATTGATGTAACTTAAATTGTTGTGATGTTTTCCACCAACACCAAATTGAAACCAGTTATAATTTGGACTATTTTTTTTACTTCCTTGTTGCATTACCCAAGCTACATCAAAATCATTCAAACTAGATATTTGAAGATCGCCATCCCAAAATCCCCAACCTCTTGAGCCTTGGTGTATCTTTGATGCTTTTAGTCTTATTCTTAATTCTGTACCAGGAGCATAAGGTTCTGTAGGATTATATATTTCTGTATTACAGTATTCTGAGTCAATAGCATTTTGCAATTTAAGTTTTAGAAGACCGTTTTCAACAATCGGTATTGATTGGTTTCCATCAGCACGCCAATACCAATGCTTTTCAGCATTTTTAAAATCATCATTTAAAATTGATTGAGCAAAAATTTGAATTGGTAAAATGCACAAGAATATAACAATACAATATTTTTTGAAAAAAATATTCATTATTTACTAAAATAGATTACTAAAAAAAATTATTTTAAAAAGATATTTAAGTGTTTTTTAATATAATTTTCGTGCTTTCAAGCACAAAAATTATATTTTTTTTATAAAAATATTTTTTCGAGAAACTATATTTATTCAAAAATTTAACGATATTTTAATAATGGATTAAAAATTACTTGATTCTATTTTCTGTGTTATGAGTAAATTCTTATTTTTTTCAATTATCAGATTTAAAAGCATTTGGAACAAAAATTAAATATTTCTACAGATAACCTGCAAAATGTATTTCAACATCTTGATTCTGCAATTATGATAGTTGATAATAACGAAAAGTTTGTTGCTTGGAATAGTGCAGCAGAAAGAATATTTGGTTATACGTTAGAAGAAATTGTTGGACAAAGTTCATCTGCTTTATTACCTAGTGGTAAAAAATATGAGGAAGAATTTAAACACATTATAGAAGAAGTAACCAGTAATAATTTTGCCAAAGTAATTGAGACTGAACGTAAAACAAAAGATGGAAGGATAATTCCTGTTGAATTAAATGTAGTAAAATTGCCGGGTAAGAATAATGAATATTTGGGTAGAACTATTGTTATTACTGATGTATCCGAAGTAAGGAAGTTACGTCAACAAGTGGATCAGTCTGAAAAACTTGCTGTAATTGGTCAATTAGCAGCCGGAGTAGCTCACGAGATAGGAAATCCACTTGCTTCAATTTCATCAATCGTTCAGATATTACAAAGAAAGTCGAAAGACCAATTTATTAGTAAACAACTGGTAAATGTAAAAGACAACATAAACAGAATTTCTAGAATTGTACGAGAACTTGTTGATTTATCCAGACCTCCTAGTCACGATCTAATTATTACTCAAATAAACGAAGTAGTTAAAACTGCCGTTGGAATTGTAAAATACGATAAACGTGTAAAAAAAGTTGAATTTAAAACTAATCTAGAAGATAATTTACCAATGTTAAAAGTGGTTCCCGATCATCTAATTCAAGTTTTTATTAATATTTTAATAAATGCGTTAGATGCAATTCAAGGGAAAGGAGTAATAAAAGTAAAATCGGCTTACGATGATAAAAATATTTATATTATGATTTCCGACAATGGAATAGGAATGGAAGATGAAGTTAGAGATAAAATTTTTGATCCCTTTTTTACAACAAAAGAAGTTGGTAAAGGAACCGGATTAGGATTATCTGTGAGTTATGGAATTATTAAAAAAATAGCTGGTGAAATAAAAGTTGATAGTAAAATAGGCAAGGGAAGTAAATTTACTATTCAAATTCCCTACTAATAGAATTTTAAGGATTGTTAAATGGATGTAAGAATATTAATTGCAGATGATGAGAAAGGTATTAGAGATTCTCTTCAAATGATTTTAAGTGAGGAAGGATATGACACAACGGTTGTATCAAATGGAGCCGAAGCTTTAGAGTTAATTGAAAAAAATGAATACCATCTTGTTATTTCTGATATAAAAATGCCTGTTGTTAATGGAATGGAACTTTTAGAAAAAGGTTCTAAAATTTCTCCGGATACTTATTTTATTATTATGACTGCTTATGCATCGGTAGAAACAGCAGTTGCTGCTTTGCGTAATGGAGCTTACGATTATTTACTTAAGCCGGTTGAGTTCGATGATCTTTTAATTAGAGTAAAGAGATTATTGGATTTCAAAAAACTTTCGGATGAAAATAAATTTTTACGGCAAAAAATATCGAGTAAAGCGGATTTTGAAAATATAATTGGTAGTAGTGAACCAATGAAAAAAGTCTTCAAGGTAATAACACAGGTTGCTCCAACAAATAGTAATATTTTAATTTCCGGTAAAAGCGGTACCGGTAAGGAACTTGTTGCAAAGGCTATTCACTATAATAGTTTAAGAAAAAATAAAATATTTTTGCCTATTAACTGTGGAGCAATTTCAGAAAACTTAATAGAGAGCGAATTGTTTGGCCATAAAAAAGGTTCTTTTACAGGTGCTGTTAGTGATAAAGATGGACTTTTTAAAGTAGCCGATGGTGGAACATTATTTTTAGATGAAATAGGTGATTTACCGCTTAATCTTCAAGTAAAACTTTTAAGAGCTATTGAAGATAAAGAATTTATGCCTGTAGGAGGAGTAAAATCTGTAAAAACAAATGTTAGAATTATTGCAGCTACACATCAAGATATTTATGAAAAAACCAAGGTTGGGGAATTTAGGGAAGATCTTTATTATCGTTTAAATGTAGTTGAAATTAAATTGCCTTCTCTAAACGAAAGAAGAGAAGATATTCCATTATTGGTTAATCATTTTGTTGAAAAATACTGTAATGAAATGGGCAAACCGGTTCTTGGAGTTAATAATGAGTCGATGAAAAGATTAATTAATTATGATTGGAGAGGAGGAGTAAGAGAGTTAGAAAATATAATTGAGCGTGCAATTATTTTTTCGACCGGTGATTTAATTAGAATTATTGATCTTGCTGATAATATTAATGCTTCAATAAGTATTCAAAATGTTCCGGAATCTCTTAAAGAAGCAACCATGAATTTTGAAAAAGAACATATAAAGAGAATCATACAAAAGTACGATAATAATAAAGAAGAAGCTGCAAAAGTTTTAAATATTGGTCTTTCATCTCTTTATAGAAAAATGGAATTAATGGGAATTCCTACTAGACAGACAAAAGAGTGAAATTTTTTTAAAAACTATACACTTAATTGATTATGAATAATTTAAAATTAGAAAATCAAAAATATTATTTTATTGTAAATTGGAATGAAGCAGGAGTTTTTAATTGTTCTAAATCTTTTGAAGAAATAATTGGTTATACCGCTAATGAAATTTCTCAAATGCCGTTTAAACATCATTCCCTTATGAGTAATGAACATGTTGCCAAAATTCATCAAACAGTTTTAAACTCATATTCAGATACACAAAATGAACAAAAGCCGTTTGATATAGAATTAGTTTCTAAAGATGGAAGAAGTTATTGGTTTAGAGAGTTTATTAGTTTAACTGATACTAATGAATTTATTTGTACTCTTTTTGATATTTCTGATTTTAAAACTGTTGAGGTTGAATTAAATAAAACTATTGAAGAAAAGACTGCTTTAAATGATTCCAAAAATAAATTAATTTCAATTATTTCTCACGATCTTCGTGCTCCATTCAGTAGTTTGTTAGGGTTTTCAGAAATACTATTAAATGAAACTAATTTACCTGAAGAAGAACGAATAGAATATTTACAATATATTTACGATGCTTCAACAATTCAGCTTCAGATGGTAAACCATTTATTAGATTGGACTAGATTACAAACTGGTGCAATAAAATTTGAACCGCATAGATTAGATATTAGAGATATTGTAGATAATTGTGTCTCAGTTTTAACCGGATCGGTTATTAGAAAAGATATTGAAATAAAGGTAAAAGGCAATCATGGTATTTTTGTTACTGCTGATGAAAGACTAATTAGCCAAGTTGTAACAAACTTATTGAGTAACGCAGTTAAATTTACTCCTTCCGGAAAAACAATTACAGTAACAATAGATTTATTTAAAGATAATATGGTTGAAATAGTTGTTGCTGATGAAGGTGTTGGTATTGAAGAAGAATTCCACGACAAATTATTTAAAATTGAATCTAAATTTACTAAAACTGGAACAGCCGGTGAAAAGGGAAGTGGATTTGGTTTAGCTCTTGTTAAAGAAATTGTTGAAAAACACTCAGGTAATATTTGGTTTTATTCAGAAATTAATAAAGGTAGTGAATTTCATTTCACACTTCCCAAATCGGATGATACAATTTTGATTCTTGAAGAACATGAAGATTTGCAAAATGTTTATAAAGAAATTTTTGGGGACTCATTCCAAAATTATAACTTGCATTTTTGTGCTAATGGATTTGAAGCATTAAACTTTTTTATGCAAAAAATGCCTGCAATTTTAATTACATATCATAGTATGCCGTTAATGAATGGTGTTCAGTTAGTTTCAGCATTAAGAGAAAAAGATATTCATAATAAGGTTACTATTATTGTGTTAGGTAACAAAATTACTGATGAAGAAAAAGATGAATACAAAAAATTGAATGTGAATCAGTTTATGGATATTAATTCATCGCCAGATGAAATTAAAATACTATTGAAAGATATGTTTTAGTTCTAGAACTTTATATTCTAAATAGAGGTAAAGCTTTTCTCAATTTTAAACTCAAAAAAATAATTGAGAAAATATTTATTTTAAAATCCTACTTTATAATTTTTAAAATTAACTAAAAGAAACTTCTGAAAAATTTATTTGTGAAAAAAATATAATCAGTTGTGATTCTGAATTTAGATAAAAATCTCAATTTTTATAGGTTTCTAAATCACATCTGTCCAAAATAAAAAATACTGAATGCCCTATATGCTTATTGGGCTTTAGCAAGCGACAAGTCAATAAGCAGGGGCAGTCTCCCAATAAGATAACTTCACCTATTCAAAGTCTTAGAGTGCGGGGCAAGACCGCAATGAAGATTTTTTTTAGCAGTTGCTAATTTTCTCAGCCTGGAAAGGCTGAGTTACTCAAAAAAATCCCTTTTGAAAGCTTTAACGCTTTTACTTTTCATGTTTTATGTTTTTCCCTTTTGAATTCTTCCTTTTGAATTTTGAATTTTTGATAGGGATTGTTTTTATCCTCTTAATAAATCAAGTTATTTTCTAATCAAAACTTTTTATTTTGGACAGCAGTATTCTAAATAAAACAGTTAATTTTATTTATCAGAGAATTCATTATAATTATTTATTTTTACATTTATTAATTACTTTAAATGAAGAGGCCCTTTTGGTTAATCCTGATTTTTCTATAGATAAAAAATGGTATGCTCTTTATACTAAACCAAAACATGAATTTAAGGCAGAAACTCAGTTAACAGCTGTCGGTATTGAGTATTTCTTACCATCAATTATAAGAATAAAACAATGGAGTGATAGAAAAAAGAAAGTACGAGAACCATTGTTTAGTGGATATATTTTTATAAATGGTACAGAGAAAGATAGAATTTTAGCTCTTGAGCAATATGCAATAGTTAGATCAATATTTTTTGAGGGGAAGCCTGCAATTGTTCCAAACTGGCAAATTGAAAATCTCAGAAAAATGTTGGATAAAGGTGAAGAAATAAGTGTTACAGATCAATTAAAAGTTGGTTCACATGTAAAAGTTATTTCTGGTCCTTTTAAAGATGTTGAAGGAATTGTTTATGATTCGGGTAATAAAAAAATGTTAGCAATAACAATTGATTTATTACGAAGGTCAGTTGTTGTTAAAATTCCGAGAGATAGTATAATTGAACAGACTTCAAAGGTGAGCTAAATGTTAGAACAAAAAAAATTAAATGAATTAAAAGTGAATGATAAAATACTTCATTTTCTTTTAATGACATCATTTTCAGTTAAAACCACTAAATCCGGAAATAAGTTTTTGGATTTGCAATTGCAAGATCAGTCAGCTAATTACAATGCTAAAATGTGGGCAAATTTTGATTCGTTTATTTTAACTGCTAAAGAAGGAATGGTTGTAAAAATTCAAGGAACTCTAGAAGAATTTAATAATCAACCCCAAATTAAAATTGAAAAAATTAGAGCTGCTAGTGATGAAGATAAAGTTTATCCTTCAGACTTTCTTCCGAGATCGAAAAGAAATATTACCGAAATGAAGAAAGAACTTTTTGATTTTATAGAAAGTATTTCTGACCCTTATTTAAAAGAATTACTTGCTAAAATTTTAAGTGATGAGAATCTTGAGAAATATTTAAAAGTTCCTGCGGGCAAAGCTTGGCATCATGCTTATATTGGTGGTTTAATTGAACATACTTTAGAGATTGTTAAAATTTGTCAGCTAATGTGTAACATTCATTCTGAAATAAATAGAGATTTAATTTTAACAGGTGCCATATTACACGACTTAGGAAAAATTGAAGAGTTGGAATTTGGTTCTGGATTTGATTATACTGACAAAGGAAAACTTTTAGGACATATTGTTATTGTTGCAAATTTGATAGAAAAAGAAGCTAGTGGCATTAAAGATTTTCCGGAAGATTTAAAAAATCAACTAATTCATTTAGTTTTAAGTCATCAAGGTAAACTTGAATATGCTTCTCCTGTTGTTCCCAAAACTTTAGAAGCAATAGTACTTTATCATGCAGACGAATTAAGTGCAAAGTCTAATGCTTATAAAAGTGCAATCTCTAATGAAGTTGATAAAAAGTGGACAAGATATTTACCTTTAGCAGAAACTTCTGTGTATATTCCGGATTCATTTTCTAAGAAAGATGATTTTAAAGAAACTCTATTTTAATTAAAGGGAGATATTTTGGAGTTTAACCCTGAATTTATTGAGCAACTTAAGAAAGCTAAATCGTTATTGTTTTTTACCGGTGCAGGAATTTCAGCCGAAAGTGGGATTTCAACTTTTCGTGGAAAAGATGGATTATGGAATAAACTAAAGCCGGAAGAACTTGCCAGTTTTGATGCTTTTATGAAAAATCCCGATTTAGTTTGGGAATGGTACCAATATAGAAAAGATATTGTGGAAAGCACTGAACCAAATCCTGGACACTTTGCTATTGCAGAATTGGAAAAATATTATAATGTTAATGTAGTTACTCAAAATGTAGATAATCTTCATGCAAGAGCTGGTAGTACTAATATTGAAGAATTACACGGAAGTATTGTCCGAAATTTTTGTATGGATTGTAACGCATTCTATAATCACCAAGAATTTGAATTTAAAAACAAAGTACCTCGCTGTAAAAAATGTAATGGTTTAATTAGGCCTGATGTTGTTTGGTTTGGAGAAAGTTTAAGGGGAAACGCATTCCCTAATGGAGAAAAAAGTGCAAAGCAATGTGATATTTGTTTTGTAGTTGGAACTTCGGCAATTGTTTATCCTGCTGCTTATATTCCATTAACCGCGAAACAATATGGAGCTTACGTTGTAGAAATAAATATTGAACCTACTGAATTTAGTTCGCAGGCTAATCTTTCACTTTGGGGGAAATCGGGAGAAATATTGCCTGAAATTTTGAGCTTGGTTATTTCCGGTAAGAAGTAGAAATTTTTAATTATTATATTTTATAAAAAGAAAATAGATTATTACTGTGCAAAAATTAACTAAACAAATATTTTTATTGTTACTTTTCCCCGCTTTTATTTTTGCTCAAAAATCGGGTTCAAACGCTGCATTTTTTTCTTTTTTTGCCGGTGATCTTTCTATCATTTCAGAAAATATTACTAAATATTATGGTTCTAGAAATGATTTAACCTATGGTGTTGGTTTAGGTGTTCCGCTCAGCCGATCTTTAACTTTAGATTGTTCTGCTTCATATTACAAAAAAGAATCTCGAGCTCCTATTACTGAAGAAAAAACAGACTTAAGTAAATCCGTATTAAAACAATTAATTCTTAATGCCGGTTTACAGTTACATTTACTTCCAAATAGAATTGTTGGACTATCTTTTTTCTTTGGTGGGAATTATGCTTTTATTGATGAAGAAAGAAAAGGAATTGATGGTAATTTTGTTTACGAAATTGAAGGCAGAGGAAACTTAGGTGCTTATGGCGGTGCTAATTTTGAAATTAGCTTAGGTAGAAAACCTATTGCATTATTTGGTGATGTGAAATATACAATTTCTTGGAATCCAATTTTTGAATTTGAAGATACCTACCGCGAAATAAAATATACTGCCGGTATAAAAATTTATCTCGCAGATAGGTGGCGTTAATCTTACTTATCTTCTGCTAAACATAAAGACTCTTCTGCATAAGTATTTTCTGTCTCAAAAACCTTCACCATTATGTCTGTAATATTGCTAGGTAAATTTGAATCTTTAATTTTAGTTAAAAAATAATGACATAAATTTTCTGCCGTTGATTCAAAATCTATTATTACATGAGCAGAATTAAGCCTCTTTAATGCTTCCAATAATTTTGTATCATTTTTATTTACAATTACGGTATGGTCTAATTCTTCAACAATTGAACCTACAATTTCCTTAACATCAAAATAGTCGATAACCATTCCGTTTTCTTCTTTTGTACCTGTAAATTCAACTAACATTTTATAAGAATGTCCGTGTAAATTAAAACATTTTCCTTTGTGGCATAAGAGTCTATGACCCATTTCCCATCTAAATTCTTTTGCTATTTTCATACGCCTCTTTTCTCCGGTTCCCAAATATGTTTATGTAATTGAGTTTGAAATCTTACAGCTAAATTATCTTCTAAAATCCATTCAACAAGTGTTCTATTTTCCAGTTTTTCAAAAACTGTTGAAAATAATACTTCACATTTTTTATCTAAATTATTATCTAACAATATTTTTTTTGACCATTCATAATCTTCTCTGTTGCCAATAACAAACTTTACTTCATCAATTGGTTTTAAATAATCAATATTTTCAAAAAGATTTTTTTTCTCCATTTTACTGGAAGGACACTTAAAATCTATAATATTTTTTACTCTTTTATCTACATCTTTAATTGATAAACTTCCGCTAGTTTCTAACATTACCTCGTAACCTTTATTGCACAACTTTTCTAATAATACTACACATTCTTTTTGTACTAAAGGTTCGCCTCCGGTAACTTCTACTAAATTACAATTAAATTTCTCTGTTTCTTCTAAAATTTTTTCAATTTCCATCTGCTTACCTTCATAAAAAGCATATTCGGTATCGCAATACGAACATCTTAAATTACAATAAGTAAGACGAATAAATACGCAAGGTAATCCGGAGGCAGTTCCTTCGCCTTGTATTGAATGGAAAATTTCGTTTATTTTAAGCAATTTTTTAACTTTCTATAATAATGTAACTGTAAAAATAACAATAAATACATTCTATTAGTACAATTTAAAGTTGCAGAAAAAATAAAAATTCTCTAAATTTCTTTTCTTAATAATTTTTGATAGGAATATAATGGCAAATAATCAGTCTGCTAAGAAAAGAATAAGAACAAGTGAAAAAAGAAGATTACGCAATAAAGCGTCAATCTCTAAGGTGAAAACATTAATTAAGAAAGTTCTTGATTCAACCGAAAAAGAATCTGGCGAAGCTAACTTAAAAGAAGCAGTAGCATTTTTGGATAAAACAGCTTCAAAAGGTAGATTACACAAAAATAATGTTGCAAGAAAAAAATCAAGATTAGTAAAATTTGTAAATAGCTTAGAAGCAAAATAAGCTTTAGACTTACATTTTTTATAAATTTTAAAAGCGATTCTGATTTTTCATAGTCGCTTTTTTGGGTTTAAATGATTCTAAAAATTATTTTGTGTGAATATTGAGCTTGGTTTTATAGTATCATGAAATCTGTATATAAAAATAAGATAAAACAATAGCCCAACTCTTTCTTCATCTTATAATTGCCAAGGATTATTTATTACCTCAATTTTTACTGTCTTGTTGTTTATTCTCTCCTCAGCCTAGAAAGGCTGAGTTACTTATAATTCACTCAATAACTCATAATTTATATTTCACTTTCTACTATTCATCTAATAAAATTCTCTTGCCATTGTTAAAATAATAGTTAAATTTACGATTGTAATAACAAATTTAACGGTAAATATTATATTATGATAATAAGATTACTGAAAAAAAAGCTATTAGACTCCTTGTTTAAAGGAAAAACAATAATTTTATACGGAGCAAGACAAGTTGGTAAAACAACTCTTGTAACTGAATTACTTAAAGAATTTGATGATACCGGAAGATATTTAAATTGTGAGATTTTATCCGTTGAACAAAACCTAAGAGAACCGGAGCCGGAAAAATTAAAATCATTTTTGGGTAACTATAAAGTTATTGTTCTTGATGAAGCACAAAATATTCCTAATATTGGTAAAGTTTTAAAAGTTATTACAGATTCAATAAAGGATATTCAAATAATTGCGACTGGTTCTTCGAGTTTTGAGCTTGCAAATAAAACAGCAGAACCAATGACGGGAAGAACAGATACGCACAAACTTTTTCCATTGTCCACTATAGAAATAAAGGGTAAGAAAGATTGGCTAGGAGTTGAAGCAAATTTAGAAAAGCTCTTGCGTTTTGGCTCATATCCGGAAATATATAATTTAGATGAAGAAACAGCAGAAAAAAGATTAAGTGAAATTGCATCAAGTTACTTGTTTAAAGATTTATTGAATTTTGAAGGAATTAAAAAATCAAATTTGTTAAAGAAACTGGTGATTTTATTGGCACTTCAAGTTGGTAATGAAGTTACTTATAACGAATTAGCTACAAAATTGGGTGTAAATCACTTAACGGTTCAAAAATATATTGATGTACTTGAACAGAGTTTTGTTTTATTCAGATTAAATTCATTTTCAAGAAATGTTCGCAAAGAATTATCTAAAGCAGTAAAAATATACTTTTATGATGTTGGTATTAGAAATGCTCTTATAAATAATTTCAATCCTATTTCATTAAGAAATGATGTTGGAGCATTATGGGAGAATTTTTGTATTGCAGAAAGAATAAAAGCTAATTCATATAATAATAGAAATGTAAACAGTTATTTTTGGCGAACCTATGACCAAAAAGAAATTGACTATATTGAAGAACATTCAGGTAAAATATATGGATATGAACTAAAATTTTCTGAAAAACAAAAATTTAAAATTCCGAAAGAGTTTAAAGAAAATTACAACGCAGAGGTCAATAAAATAGATAAAACAAATTACTGGAAATTTTTTGAGTTATTAGTATGAAAAATAATAGGAATATTTGGAAATATATTCAGTTCCTCAGCCTGGAGAGGCTAAGTTACAATTTTTCTTTTGAAAGAGAACAAATTGCTGAATTATATATTTTCTAATAGATTGTATATTTCATTGTATCATAGTGAATAAAAAGTTAAATTCTAGTATTAAAATTTTTTATAGGAATATACTGTGGCAAATTTAGCAGCAAATAACGAAGTACTGAATAAATATTTTGGTCCCTTAAAAAACTTAGATGATGATTCAAAAAAGAATCTTATTATCAAGTTAACTAAATCTATTAATTCAAAACAAAATACAAAACTGGGTATAAGTAATTTTTTTTGTGCATGGCAAGATTCAAGAACTGCAGATGAAATAATTGATGATATTGAATCTTCTCGTTTTAATAATAGAGAAATTGAAGAATTGTAATGCAATATTTATTAGACACAAATATTTGTATCTATATTATTGAAGGGCAAATTTAATCTTGATAAAAAGATTGATAAAATAGGTCTGGAAAATTGTGCAATATCAGAAATTACTTAATGATAATGGTAACACGTAATGTTAATGAGTTTGAAAGATTGAAGAATATGAAAATTGAAAATTGGATAGATTAGATTAATTTTATTATTCTATTTTATCTATCCTGTCAGCTTATTTCAGCAAAATTTATTCTCCTCTCAGCCTAGAAAGGCTGAGTACAATTTCTCTTTTAAATCAAAAAAAAATCCCAACTAAAAATGGTTGGGATTTTTTAAGAAATTTTTATTTTTTACAATTTTTCAATCGCATCAATTCCTGCGGGCATTGGTAAGAAGAATTTAATTTCTTGAACTTTACCATCTTTTTTAATTAGTTTATCAACTTTCTTTTTAATTAGTACACTATGTTCAATAAATAAATCATCATCTATTATTGAGCCGAAAACATAACTTGTACCTTTTATTACTACATTTTTTCCAATTTTAGTTGGGTATTCATCACTTCCGGTTATATTTACACTAGATTCAATTCTGGAATTTTCATCAATAACAATATTGCCTTTTATAATATCGTTCCAAAGAATTTCCACATTGTCTTTTAGCTCAAGTTTTTGATTTGGGAAACATGATAAATGAACATTTTCTCCAACAGTAACATTCTTACCGAAAACAACATTTCCATTAACAAAAACATTTTTTCTTAATTCAAGATTATAATTTAATTTAACACCTTCTCCAATATGAACACCTTTTCCAATTCTTATATCAAGAGGAGTCCCTTTTTTATCTTGCTTTACTATTTCTTCTATAACATCATCAGCAATAAAGAAGTCATCCGGATCTGCTATTTCAATTATATCTTTAATTTGGCTGTAAGCTAATTTACGAGCAATTGCATCCATTTCTTTTAAAACAGATTTATTATTGAAGCCCATAATTACATGTTGTTGTTTAGCACTTACTGCTCCAACCGGTAATCCGCTTTTATTGAATAGTGCAATTAAATCGGTAATGTAAATTTCTCCTTGAACATTATCACTTTTAATTTTGTTTATTTGTTTAACTAAATGTTCATATTTAAAAGCAAATACGCCTGAATTAAATTCATTATTATTAATCAATTCTTCTTTTGTAAATGAATAATTTCTGCCATTAAATTTTCTTACAATAGGTTTTTTATCATCTATGTTAAGAATGTCTTTGTGTTCCATAATCTCAATAACTTTGCCGGCATCTTTTCCGGAGGATTTTCCGGTATCGTCAACATCTTTTACTCTTATAATTCTACCATAACTATTTTCGTTTGGGTTGCCTACATACATTCCGGTTAAAACCATCATATCAGTTTTTGACTTTATAAATTCTTTTCGGAACATTTTCATTGTTTTATCATTTATTAATCCCATATCACCGGGTAAAATGTAAACTATTCCATCAAATTTTTTCTGGTTAACCTTTTTTAGTGCTATTTGAACTGCGTGACCGGTTCCATTTTGTTCTTCTTGAAAAGCGAATAAATTATTTTTCTTCTCTCCAATAACTTCAATTACATCTTCAGCTTTTATACCTGTTACAATAATTGAATTAGATTTTGGCAATCCGCTTTTACAAGCTTCAAAAACACGTTGTACAGTTGCTTTCCCCCATATTTTATGCAACATTTTAGAGGTTTGAGATTTTATTCTTTTTCCGTGACCGGCAGCTAATATTATTACAGTTTCTTTGTTCTTATAATCAAAGTCTGATGAATAATTATCAATTAATTTGTTAACAACATTTTTTCTAGAAGTTGTCATGAACTCTCCTGATATGATATTTTATACTTAAAATTTGTAATGATGGGAGTAAAATATAAGGACTTTAGTCTAATTTCCAAATCTTTTTTGCTTCTTATTTTCTATTGCAAGATTTAATTCATCCATTCTGAGACTAAACTTTTGCGATAATTCCGGTTTTAATACTTTTAGTTTTTCGTAAATATCCAAAGCTTCTATATAATTTTCTTGCGATGCATAAATTTCTGCTAAGGTTTCCGTAACTATAGTATTATTTTTTTCATACTGAAAATTTGTTTCTTTTTCAGTAGTAGAAAAGTCTAAATCTTCATCGTCTAATAAAAGATCATCAACATTATTAAAATTGTTCGGTTCAATAAATGATTCATCTAAAACATCATTTACTGTATCTTCAAAATTTACGCTAATCCCTTGTTTCTCAAGTTTAATTTTGTCAATCTGCTTAGAATAAAAATCTGCTGTAGCTTTTTCTCCCAAAAGATTATCGCCTTTGTTGATAATTTCTTTAGCAAGATCAAATTGGTTATTATGAGCTAAGGCTAAGGCGTACATAAAATATGCAGTTGTATGATGTGGGTATTTCTCAATTGCAACAGATAAAAGTTCAAGAGCATTATCATAATTTTTAGCTTCCATTTCTCTCGAGGCTTTGTAAGTCATCAACGGAGATTCTTTATTAAACTCATATACTAAAGCAAATTTATCCACTACAGATTTCTCCTAAGAATTTTTCTTTTCCATTGTGTGTTTAATTGAAAGAGATGCAACAGACGCAAATCCTAAAAAGAACATTAAATGAAACGGAAGTGCTGCAATTTCCATAAAGTATAATGATGCTAAAACTCCAATTAAACAGTAGAACGCTAAAATGATTTCTACTAGAACTGTAGAATTTATTTTATACGATGCAAGATAGGAAGAATTAGAAATAATTGAATCACTTTTATTTACTATTTTGAATTTTGGTGTTCTTACAAATTCACTTTTTCTATCCATCAGTCCTTCAAATACTGCACGAGAATTATTTACTGCAAAGCCCATACTGCCCGCCATAAAAATAGGGAACAGAGCCATCTTTTTTCTCCAATCAGTATATACATCTTTTTGTGCAAAAAGATAAAATAAGAATGAACTTATAAATGCTATTACAAATATAGACATAAAATTAAAAAAGATAGAATACGGTCCACTATTTTTAATAAATATTAATGGTACATTTAATATTCCTGCTATAAGTATAAAAGGGAAAACAATATTATTACTTAAATGGAAAGTAGATTGTAATTTTATTCTTAAAGGAATTTTTGATTTCCAAACAGTAGGTAATAATTTTTTTGCAGTTTCAATTGCACCTTTTGTCCATCTAAATTGTTGAGCTTTCAAAGCATTCATTTCTGATGGCAATTCTGCAGGAGTGGTAAAATCCCTCAAATATACAAATTTCCATCCGTTAAGCTGTGCTCTGTAACTAAGATCAAGATCTTCAGTAATTGTATCATCATGCCAGTTTCCGGCATCTTCTATGCACTCTTTTCTCCAAACTCCGCCTGTACCATTAAAATTGATAAAAAATCCGGCTCTATTTCTAACAGGTTGCTCCATAACAAAGTGACCATTTAAAGCTAAAGCTTGAATTCTTGTTAAGATAGAATAATCCTCGTTAAGATGTTCCCAACGAGTTTGAACCATTCCAATTTTAGGATTTGTAAAATACTTTAACGTATTTTTTAGAAAATCTGCTGAAGGAACAAAATCGGCATCAAAAATGGCAATAAGTTCACCTTTTGCAGTTTTCAATCCTTCTTTTAACGCACCTGCTTTATAGCCTTTTCTATTGGCTCTTCTAATTTGTTTTATATCAAAGCCTTCTTTAGCTTTTTTATCTACCATAGATTTAACAATTTCTACTGTTTTATCTGTAGAATCATCTAAAACCTGAATTTCTAAAAGTTCTTTCGGATATTCAATTTTACATACAGAATCTATTAATCTTTCTACAACATATTCTTCGTTATAAAGGGGAAGTTGAATTGTAACTTTCTTATCAAGTTTAACATTTTCAATTGGTTCAGGAATATTTTCGATATATTTTCTGTGATAAAAAAGCATAATTATTCCATGACTTGCAAAGATAACAAGTACAGTCATTGTTAAGATATAACTAATAAGTACAATTTCATCAAAAAGCATTTTATACCTAATTTGTAAGACAAAATTTTATTTTAATAGCTCACAAATATAATACTTATAATTATATTATGTTGCAATAAGTCAGTAGTGGTGAAACCAATTTTTTGTAAAATTAAGAATAGATATAAATGATAATTCGTAAAAAATTGCAGATTTAAAATGTGCATAAAATTAGATAAAAGATTACTGCTGTCCAAAATAAAAAGCTTTGATTGGAAAATAACTTAAATAATTAAGATTTATTGAGAGGATAAAAACAATTCTTATCAAAAATTCAAAATTCAAAAGGAAAAAACATAAAACATGAAAAGTAAAAGCGTTAAAGCTTTCAAAAGGGATTTTTTTGAGTAACTCAGCCTTTCCAGGCTGAGAAAATTAAAAACAGCTAAAAAAATATCTTCATTGCTAGCTTGACCAGCAATTTAAGACTTTAAATAGGTGAAGTATCTTATTGGGAGCCTAACCCTGCTTATTGGCTTGCCGCTTGCTAAAGCCCAGTAAGCATATAGGTCATTCAGTATTTTTTATTTTAGACAGATGTGTAAAAGATGATAATCTAGCAGTAAATCAATAACAAATGTGTTTTTTTGTACTTATAAACCTCTGAAAAATTGATTTGCTCAAAAAAAATATAATCAGTTGTCAAATTAAATTTAGTTTAAAATATCTTTTTATAAACTCTAAAACAAGTTCGGAATAATGACAACAATTTTAATTTTTCCGAAGGTTTACTTAATAAATTTTTAATCCGTATTTTATTTACCAATCTGAAACAACAGCCAATAAAATATCTTCCGTAATTCTATCTATAGCAGTTTGTATTGCATCTGTACGATTTGTGGTTATATCTCCTTCAGTTGTAGAATAATCACCTTCGTTAGAAAAACTTTTTTCAAAAATAGTTTTTTTCATAACAAAATCTTTATACACTGCTTTAGCTTTAATTGTTATTCTTCTTGTGGAAACTGTTTCTCCACCTTGAATTACAGTTGGTGCATCGGAGATTGAAATAATTGTACAATCCAACATAGCATCTGCTTTAGATTTTTCGGTAACTGCTAAAGAATTATCACTAATAAAATGATCAATTAAAGTACTGGTAAAATCATCAGCCATATTGGGTTCACCGCTACCGCTTCTATCAATACAAAACGGAATGGCAATTGATTTTAAATGACTTGGTACAGAAGAACCTGTAAATGAATATGAACATCCGTAAAGTAGTACGGATATGAAAAATAATATAATTATAGAAAAGAGTTGAGAATCCTTAAATTTATTAAGTTCCCAAATTGGTTCATAGAAAGAATTTTCTGTAACCTTTTGAATTTTTATATTTTGTTTTTTACTATTTTCAATTTCCATCATATTTGATATTCTTTAATTTTTCTATACAATGTACGTTCGCTTATGCCCAATAATTTTGCTGCTTTTCTTTTATTCTGTTTTGTGAATTTTAGTGCCTTAATAATAGCTTCTTTTTCTAAAATATTTATTGGTATAATTTCATCTAAAATAGGTAAATCTTCTTCCGGCTGATTTTGAACATTACTATTATAAGCAAAATTCTTTAATTCGTTAAGGTCTTTTTTTATTTCAATTAATGCACCTAAAATTATATCTCTGTCTAAAGACTCTTTCGTTTTGTGCAAAGGCATTGGTAAATTTCTTATATCTTCTTCAACTTTTTGAGATGAAAGTAGATTTAGAAAAGAATTAGGTGAAAGTATTCCGTTTGTATTTAATGCAACAGCAGTTTCAATAACATTTTTTAATTCTCTAACATTTCCAGGCCAATAATAATTGTTAAGTAAATCATAAGCCTCAGTTGTTATTTTTGGCTGTGCAATTTTGTTTTTTGTTGAATAAAGTTCTAAAAAGTGTTCAATTAAAGGATTTATATCATCCTTTCTTTCTCGTAAAGGAGGAATATAAAGCGTTACTGCTTTTAATCTAAAATAGAGATCATTTCTAAATCTTTTAGAATCAACTTCGGTTTGCAAATTTTTGTTAGTTGCAGCAATTATTCTTACATCTACTTTTTTTGTTCTCTCACTTCCAAGTGGCAAAAGTTCGCCGGTTTCTAAAACTCTAAGTAATTTTACTTGAGTTGTAAGAGGCATTTCTGCAAGTTCATCAAGAAAAAGTGTACTTTGGTCGGCTAGTTCAAAATATCCTTTTCTGTCATCAGCGGCTCCGGTAAATGAGCCTTTTTTATGACCAAATAATTCACTTTCTAAAATCCCTTCGGGGATTGCACCACAATTTACGCTTACTAATTCTTTTTTAGATCTTTTACTAAAATTATGAATTGCTCTTGCAAAAATATCTTTTCCTACTCCGCTTTCTCCGTAAATGAGTACGGAAATATCAGATTGAGCGACTTGCAGAGCAATATCTACTAAATCTTTTATCTGCTTCGATTTTCCTATAATTCCTTGTTTTTGTAACACTTAAATTACCTATGTATGACAATTTGACAAAAAAAATAATAATGATATTAAGAAAACTAAAATTTTGGTTATAAACAATAGAAATATTTAGGAAACAGAACATTGTATTAAATCATGCCATTTCGGTTGATAATATGAGAATTATAGTGTATAGAATAAATTCGAATTCAAAATCGTTTTCCCTGCTGAAAGATATGCACGCTAAATGTAAGATATTAAGTCTATTTTCCCATTTCGTCAAAATAAAATGTAACCGAAAATCTGTTAGTTTTAAGGTTACAAAATATAGTTGATTAAGTTTTTTTAACATACCAATTACCCAATTAAGTTTAAGATATTTGTTATAGATTTTTTAATATGTTTTTCTAATTCAAAAAGATTTAACTTGTTGTAAACCATAGTGAGTTCTTTTTTAGTTTTATCATTTATGAATATAGAATCCAAAACTCTTTGATATGGAGTTTTAGGTTTATCCCATACTTTAATTGTTTTACCTCCAACTCTTTTCTTAGAAATCAGTTTGACAGATGGGATAAAGTAATTGAAAAATAGCCTCCAACGATTTTGGTAAAGTTGATTTAACAATAATACTATTTCTCTTTTATCAAATCTTTGATAGCCAAGATATTGTCTTATAAGTGTCCAGTTCTTTCCTTCAATATGTGCATTATCATTTTTTTGATAAGCTCTTGATCTTGTATATTCAACGGGATTTTTCTCTTGGTAAAATATTTAAGCATATGCCAATTAAGAAATTCAGAACCATTATCAGAATGAAATCCTAAGACCTTAAAGGGAAGTTTTTCTTCGATGGATTTAATGGCTTCTAAACTGCTTTTTTGTCCTTTACCCCATATTGCTCTACACTCTATCCAAGCAGTTGCTATATCAACAGTATTTACTGTATATATAAACTGTCCAGATACTGAATTACCTCAATGAGCAACCTTCAATAAACCCCGGTCTTGATTCATCCCATTGGTTGGTTTAATGGGAACTTGTTCCTTTATTATTGAACCCGGCTTTGTGGTGCTGAGTCTTTTTTTATTATACTTATTTCTTGTTTTCTTTGATAGTCTATCAATTGTTGAAGCAGATATTTTTAATAACTTAGCTTTTATTGTCTCATTTATTTGTTTGTGATAATGAGGTAGCCATAAAACAAGAACTGCTTTCAGAGGTTTAGAACATAATAGATTTGTTTTTATCCATATAAATTTAAGTATTGATAATAATCTTTTTCGTAATATTCTTTTTTACGACCGGAGCAACCTTGCTTAGATTGGTTGTAATTTAATAGTCTAATTGCATACCTTCTGTTATACTTGCATATCTTACAGAATTCATCCAAAATTTTTTGTTTCTCTGATTTACTACTTTCTAAATATCTATTCCTTATTTCTTGAAGATATTCTTTTTTGCTTGTCGTACTAATAATAATTTTCCTTTTTTCGGTTACAATTATTATGACGCAACGTCTTTTTTACAAATTCTTTTCGGTTACCTTGGTTGTGAGGCAATCAGTGAATAATAAATATTAAAAAATAGTATTGATTTTAAAACTAATTATATTTAAATTAAAATTATTCTACCTCTTTTTGATATATTTTATGAAAAGTAATAAAAAAATAGAATCCCTCGTTAAATTCATTCAAATTTTTCTTGGTATTGTTTTCATATTTTCAGGCTATACTAAACTAGCAGATTTAAACTTGTTTGCAGAGGCCATTGCTAATTTTAAAATATTATCGGAGCAATATATCTCTTTTGTAAAGTACATTATTCCTATTATGGAGGTAATAATTGGTATAGGAATTATTTTTAATTTTAAATCAAGTTTCCCAACTTTCGCTGCTACATTATTGCTCTCATTTTTCACCTCCTTAATTGCTGTAAAATTATTTGAAGGAGAAGAAATTAGTTGTGGGTGTTTTGGAGCTTTAAGCCATGATACTTTAGATGAATATTCTCTATTGAGAAATATAGTCCTAATAATTGTAAGTGCATTAATTGCTTTTTTCTATGATTATAAATCTATTCAAAAGAAGAAAAATTCAAATAAAACTTCAATTAAAAATAGTAAATACAAGATTATCAAAAATATAATTTTTTATAATATTTTCTTTTTTATTGCAACACAAAATTTAATTTTTGCATTACAAAACAAGGGTTTAAAAACTAGATTAGCTTTACTGGTTAATGACCATAATATTCTTAAAAAAGATGAACTGGTAAAATCTTTTGAGATTAATTCTCTTGAAGATTACAATATCTTAGTTGAATACAATCTAGAAAACCCTAAGAGCACACTCATCTTTATTTTTAAACCAACTTGCTTATCCTGTAAATTGAATTTACCGAATTGGATAAGTTTGTTTAATAAAATTGACACATCTTATGTCAGAATATTACCCATTTCTATTGCTGATCAAAAAACTACATTGAAATATGTTGTAAATAATAATATTCCATTCAAATCATTTTATACAAAAGAGGATAGATTTTTACTTGATTACAAAGCTTTTATTACACCGCAAACTATTTTGATCAGTAATGAAGGGAAGGTAATAAATATTTGGAAAGGAATACTGGATAAAACTTCAATAAGAGAAATAATTAATTTTTTAACAAATTAGAAGGGGGAATATGAAATACCTTCAAAGATTTATTTTAATATTTTCGGTTTTAGTAATAATTTTTGGTTTTGTTCAACTTAATTATAAAAATGATATTTTTGCAAATTCTAAGGCACATTGTTGTAACGACGGATTATGCAATTACTATTTTGAGGATCCAGTTTTATGTACAACTCTGGCAGATGCTTATTTAAAGCCATGTTGCAATGGAATTTTTTGTACTGAATATACTATGACATGCAAAAAATGTGTTGAAAAAAGCGAGCAAGGTTTAGTATGTAAAGACCCTAAGAGTTCTTGTGAGGATCAATTTGGCAATTGTTATGGATGGTGTTTAGTTAATGGAAAATGGCAATGGAATTTAACACAAAAATAAACTTTTTTTATAAAAATGTGACAAGAAATATTATTTGGAGGATAGTATGAAAACGATAAAATATCTATCAATATTATTTGTTTTACTCCCAGTTTACAATATAGCTCAGTGGTATAAAGTTACTAATAATCTTCCAAATTCATATGGTTATGCTATTGATGCAGTTAAGAATTGTGCAGTTGTTGGAAAAGGAGGAAATGTATATAAAACAAATAATAAGGGTGAAAGTTGGATAGCACTACAAACACCGGAATTTAATATGCGAGTTGATAAAGTAACGGATATTTCTATAATTGATTCATTACATTTTTGGGCAGCAACAGAATCCGGAAGAATTTTATCAAGCTCGGATGGAGGAACAAACTGGCAAATCCAATTTGAGAACAGTGATCTAACAAAATTTATGAATTATATTGAAATGTTCGATCTAAATAATGGTGTAGCCATGGGGGATGCTCCGGATTTTTTGGGAATACCAAGTGATTCAAATAAGGCTTTATTTTTAAGAACAACTGATGGTGGCAACAATTGGCAAATTATGGAAAATAATACTAATATTTTTGCTTCCGGTAATTTATGGAGAAGAATTGATTTTGTTTCACTAGAGACTGGTTTCTTCTACGAGAATTTTCAGAATTCCTTAGTACGTGGTGTAATGAAAACAACCGATGGTGGTGACAACTGGAATGTAGATAGTTCCACATTTGGTAATGTATTGAAATTTTATGATGAAAAGTTAGGACTAATATTTTCAGCTGATCAGAAAGGTCCTATTTTATTAAAAACATATGATGGTGCTCTAACTTGGAGTGATACCCTCAGAATTAATATGGACTGGTTGGGAGACGATATCGAGTTTGCTCCAAACAATCCGGCAAAAATTTGGGTAATAGATGACGAGAACTTGATTTTTAGCAATGATACCGGAAATACCTGGACAAAGCAAACAATAGGTGGACAGTTTAGAGGAAGAGATATTGTTTTTATAGATGAACATGAAGGATGGATCTTAGGCGATTATGGTGTATTTTATACAAATAATGGAGGAATTACTTCGGTAGTAAGTGAAAATGAAATTATAAATGATTATAAACTTCATCAAAACTTTCCAAATCCATTTAACCCAACAACAACGATTAACTATAGTATTCCGATAAACGAAAAACGTGAAACGGAAAACGTTAAATTGATCGTTTATGATGTGTTGGGTAGAAAAATACAAATTCTTGTAAATAAAGAAAAACAACCTGGCAATTACGAAGTTATTTTTGATGCTTCTAATATTTCAAACGGAGTTTATTTTTACACTTTAACATCAGGTAATTTTACTGAAACCAAAAAAATGATTCTTCTGAAATAATTCTACTTAATTGATTCTAATGTTATTGCAAATGAGTGTGTGTTTGTGATAACATTAGATTTGCATTCTCATTTCATCTACCGCAATTTTGATTCTATCTTTTTGGTGTAAAGATAATTGATCATACCAATCAGAAATTTCTTCTTCGTTATCAATATGTGTTAAATATGTTTGTTTAGGATTTAGAATAGTAATTGCATCTTCAATTTTGTTTAAAGGAATATGTGTAGCTTCTGTAATAAAAATATTTGGTTCAACTTCATTAAATAAAAATAAATCATCATATTCTGCAATATCGGAAGTGTAAACAACTTTGTTATTATTAACCGAAAATAAAAATGACGAAGAAATAAAATTTATTTCGGCATTCTCAATTTCATATTTATTTTTGATGTGAGAATTTTGTTTAGCCGAAAAATTAAATGATTGCGTAATATTCATTTTGGAAGAAAAATCATAGCCAATAATTTCTACATCAAATTTCAATTTATTTGTAAAAATAAAACTGAATTGTAAAAATGAATTAAGTGTTTTTTTTAAATCTTGATGTGTGTAAATTTTAATTGGAGTTGTTCTATCTTCAATTATCATTTGAGTTAATAATGATGGAAGTCCGGCTAAATGATCTGAATGATAATGTGAAAGTATGATATGAGAAATTGAGTTTACTGAAATATTTTGAGTAAGTAATGCTTTAGAAATCCCATCACCTGTATCAACCAAAATAGAATTTTTAGAATCATGAAATAGTAGGGAAGAGTGAAATCTATTTAAGGATGTTCTGCCTGAGCTTGTACCAATAAAAATTAGTTCCACTTCAAAATATCCTTTCAAAAAATAAATTTATGCTTTGTTTAACACTAAAAATAATGAGTTTAGAAAACCAAAAAAGATGCTTAATCAATTTTAACTATTCTACCCTTTAGGGAATAGTCTCGGAGTAGAGGAGCTAAGGAATATTCTGCATCGGCTCTATTCTTAAACTTTTCTACGGTTACAATATAAAGTAGTACATTATTAATTCTCTTAGGAGAAATTTTTGCCTTTATTCTATCAAGTTTCAACTTATTTTGTAAATTCTCGGCATTTTCATATTGCCCAAATGCTCCAACTTGAATTGTAAATTTATATTCATTATCTGTTGTAAGTTTATACGGAGAAGAATCTACCACAAGCATTTCATCTGCCTCAGGAAATCTCTTATCAGTATTTTTTAGATACGGAGAATTAGGATATTCTCTTTGTAATTGAATTTTAAGATCTTCTGCTTTTTTGTAAAGACCTAATGCATAATAGTATGAAAAATCTCTAAATAAAGCTGCATCAGCAAATTTGCTATCGGGAAAATTTGTATAGACTGCTTCGTAAAGCTGATGAGATTTATCTCCATCTTCGGTAATTACACCTTCAAGAAAAATTACATTTGGGTCTGCTGCATTATCTTGTTTTAAACTTAGTAAATCTTTCTTTACACTTTCAATTTCGCCTGCTTCAACTTTTTTTAGAAAAGGAATAATATTAGTATTTTGAGCAGTAATTGATGAAGCAATAAAAAGTACAAGAAATATTATTTTAGTATTCATAAAACCCATTAAGCTGTTTTTTGATTTTCAGTTTTCGTTAAATCAACTTTCTCAATAATATCAGCAAATAAAGTTCCGGATGTTGCTCTGTTTATTCTTACTTTAACATAATCTTTTTTTCTTATTCCATCTGTATTTGGAATTATAACAACTTTATTCGTGTCAATTCTTCCGGCAAGAAAATCCTTAGATTTTTTACTAAATCCTTCAACTAAAATTTCTTCTTCAGTTCCAATTAAGTTTTGATTAATCTCGTAAGAAATTCTTTGTTGTTCGTCTATAATTTCTGTTAGTCTTTTATCTTTTGTTTCTTGATGAACATCGTCTTTCATTCTGTATGCTTTAGTTCCTTCGCGAGGAGAATATTTAAACATATATGCTCCATCATATCTAACTTCACGCATAACCTCAAGTGTTGCTAAATGATCTTCAAAAGTTTCTGTTGGAAATCCTGAAATAATATCGGTAGAGAATGAAACACCGGGAATAATTTTGCGAGCTTTTTCAATAATGTTTAAGTAATGTTCAATTGTGTAAGTTCTATTCATCAATTCCAAAATTCTATTTGAACCTGATTGTACGGGAAGATGAATATAATTACAAAGATTTCTGTGTTCTGCAATAGTATATAATAATTTATCTGAAAAATCTTGTGGATGAGAAGTTGAAAATCTTATTCTCATTGATCTATCAACAACAGCAACTGCTGCCAATAAATCAGCAAAATCTCTCCCGTTATCAATATAGGAATTAACATTTTGACCTAGCAGAGTTACTTCTTTATAACCTTGTTCAGAAAGTTGAGCAACTTCATTTACAATCGACTCACTATTTCTACTTCTTTCGCGTCCTCTTGTATAAGGTACAACACAAAATGTACAATATTTATCGCAACCGCGCATAACAGAAATCCAAGCTGAAAGCCCATCATTATTTGCTCTATAAGGCATTAAATCATCATAGGTTTCAGTTCTGGAAAGTTTTACACCAATTCCCTTTTCTCCATTAAAAGCTGTATCAATAAATTCAGGTAATCTTCTATATTGATCAGGTCCAACTACTAAATCAACAATTTTCTTTTTATTAATTAAATCTTTTCGTAATCTTTCTGCCATACATCCAAGAATACCAACTACCATATTGGGGTTATGCTTTTTTACAGTTTTGATATTACCTAAACGTCCATAAATTCTTTGTTCTGCATTTTCTCTAATACTACAAGTATTTAATAAAACCACATCAGCTTTATTTATATCATTTGTTAAATCATAACCTTTGTCAGTTAGAACGCCTTGCACAATTTCAGTATCGGCAATATTCATTTGACAACCGTATGTTTCTATATATACGTTAATTTTACTCAAGTTAAATCCTTTCATGGAATAAATTATTATCAAACATTAAATTTACCTATTTCATAAATGAATCTCAATGATTACATTTTTATAAGTTATTATCCTAAAAAGAGTTAATTTATTTGTTGAATTTAGAGTTTAGCAACTTTAATTTTATTTTTAAGAAAATAAAAGGAACAGAATGGATTTACAAGATAAAATAATAGTTGTTACCGGTGGTACTTTAGGTATTGGTTTGGCAACAGCAATAAAATTAAAAGAACAAAGAGCAAAAGTAATAATCACCGGAAGAAATAAAAAGCGTTTAGAACAAGCTTCAGAAGATTTTGATTTAACTCCATTTTTATCTGATGTTTCCAAAGAACAAGATGTGATAGATCTTTTTGGTTTTATTAAAAAAGAATACGGCAAATTAGATGTTTTAATAAACAATGCAGGATACGGATATTTTGATAATATTGATGAAGTAGATGCCAAAAAATTTAATGATGTTCTTCAAACCAATGTTATTGGAGCCGCTTTAGCAGCAAGAGAAGCTTCTAAAATATTTAAAGAACAAAATAGTGGAGCAATTATAAATATAGCTTCAACTGCTGCAACAAAAGGCTTTGCCAGTGGAACACCTTATGTTGCTTCAAAATTTGCTTTGCGCGGAATGACAGAATGTTGGAGAGCTGAATTAAGGCCTCATAATATTCGTGTAATTTTAATAAATCCTTCTGAAGTACAGACAGAGTTTGCAGTAAATGCAGGAAGATCTAAAAGAGAATTTAATCCTACAAAACTTGTTGCAGAAGATATTGCTCATGCAGTTGTATCTTCACTAGAAATGGAAGATAGAGGATTTATTACTGAATTAACTGTTTTTGCCACTAATCCCAAATAAAATTTATGAACGAAGAATATAAAAAACAAGCTGCCGAAAAAGCTGTTGAAGAAATTGAGTCTGGAATGATTGTAGGGCTGGGAACAGGAAGCACTACTTACTATGCAATACATAAACTTGCCGAAGAAGTTAGAACAAGGAGATTAGAAAATGTATTTGCAATTGCCAGTTCTTTACAGACAGAAAAATTAGCTAACAAATTGGGAATTCCGATAATTAGTTTTCATGAAAAACAAGAAATTGATGTAACAATTGATGGTGCAGATGAAGTTGATAAATATTTGAATTTAATAAAAGGTGGTGGTGCTGCACATCTTCGCGAAAAAATTCTTGTTCAAGTTAGTAAAAAATTCATTTGTGTAGTTGATGAATCCAAATTATCCGGAAAACTTGGTGAAAGCTGGGCTGTTCCAATTGAAGTTGTAAAATTTGCATATCCTGTAATTGAAAAATATATCTCAGAAATTAATGGTGAGCCTGATTTAAGAACTTACGAAAATGGTTTGCCTGTTATAACAGATGAAGGTAATTATATAATTGATGGCAATTTTGGAGTTATTCAAAATCCATTTGAACTTGCAGAAAAATTAGAAAGTAAAGCTGGAATAGTTGAACATGGTTTGTTCTTAAGATTAGCTACAAAAGTTATTGTAGCTGGAAAAAATGGAATTAAAATTTTAGAAAAATAGTTGAAACTTTCTTTTTCTTTTGTTGTTAAATTACCTTGAAAAAGTAATTTGTTATTCTTGATTTTTTTTAAAAGTGTTTATAAGTTTGCTCCGTTCAAAAAAATAGGCTATATGTTTTATGAGTGTTTCTGTAAAAAATCTTACTAAAAAGTACCAAACACAAAGAGCAGTAGATAATATTGCATTTGAAGTAAAAACAGGGGAAGTGCTTGGTTTCCTTGGTCCTAATGGTGCCGGCAAAACTACAACAATGAAAATAATTACCGGTTACATGGCTCCTTCGGAAGGAGATGTAACTGTAAACGGAATTTCTGTTTTGGAAAATGCAGATAAAATTAAACCGTTAATTGGTTACTTACCCGAAAGTAATCCGCTTTATCAAGATATGTATGTAATTGAATACTTGGAATTTATTGCAGAACTTCAGAATGTCCCCAAAAATAAAATTCAAGATAGAATTGCAGAGATGATTAAAATTTGTGGGCTTAATGTTGAAAAGCATAAAAAAATCAATGAGCTTTCTAAAGGTTACAAACAAAGAGTGGGATTAGCACAAGCATTAATTCATGACCCTGAAATTTTAATTCTTGATGAACCTACAACTGGTTTAGATCCAAACCAAATTGTTGAAATAAGAAATTTAATTAGAGAAATAGGAAGAGAGAAAACAGTAATTCTTAGTACACATATTCTTCCGGAAGTTGAAGCCACTTGTGATAGAATTTTGATTATTAATGATGGAAAAATTGTTGCTGATGGAACTTCAGAATCTTTAAGAAAACAAGCTCAAGGTCAAGAAATTTTAAAAGTAGGAATTTTTGAAGCAGATGATAAAGATAAAGTAATTACAGAGCTTCAAGGTTTAGAAACTGTTGGAATGGTTGACCCAAAAGAAGATGGAACTTTTATTGTTCAAAGTAAGGATGAATTAGATTCCAGAAAATCGATTTTTAAAATGTGTGTAAAAAACAATTGGGTGCTTTCAGAGCTTACTCCAATTGAAACAAAGTTAGAAGATATTTTTAGAGATTTAACAACAAATTAATTTTAGGTAGTCATTTCAATAAAAATTTAATAGAAGTATTCGGAAAGGATATCTTACTTTTACTGTAATACTGAATTTATTTTAGTATTGCAATAATAGAGATTTTGGAATGACGGAAAATATATTTAGGTACAAAAATGAATTCAATTTGGACAATTGCTAAAAGAGAATTTAGAACATTTTTCGATTCACTTGCCGCTTATATTTTATTAGTAGTATTTCTTGGTTTAAGTGGATTTTTTACATGGTTATTTGGTTCCGATATTTTCTTTATTGGTCAGGCAACCTTAATGCCTTTTTTCTCAGTTGCTTACTGGACACTCTTCTTTTTTATTCCTGCATTAACAATGAAAATGCTTGCTGAAGAAAAGCGAAGTGGAACTTTAGAGCTTCTTTTAACCAAACCAATTACCGATTTTCAAGTTGTTGCCGGTAAATTTTTTGCTGTACTTATGCTTATTGGAGTTGCGTTACTTTTAACAATTCCATATTACATAAGTGTTTCAATGCTTGGTCCTATAGATCATGGAGCAGTTTGGAGTGGTTATTTAGGAATGATTTTAATGAGCATGGCTTTTATTAGTATTGGTTTATTTGCAAGTAGTATTACCAATAATCAAATAGTTGCCTTTTTGCTCTCGTTATTTATTGGAGTATTTTTTCTTATAATTTTTGATGTGTTGGCAAGTAGCTTTACGGGGGAAATAGCTTACTTCTTCAATTATTTGAGCTTGTCAACACATTATGAATCAATTTCCAGAGGTGTTCTTGATTCAAAAGATTTAATTTATTTCTTATCAATTACAGTAGTCGGTTTATTATTAGCCGATTCAGTTTTATCAAAACGAAATATAGTTGAGTAATAAAGAATTATGTTAACAAAACGAAAAGTTCAAACAACGCTGTTTTTAATAATTGCAATTCTTGTTCTTGTAAATTTTCTTTCTACAAGATACTTTTTCAGAATTGATCTTACCGAAGATCAAAGATATTCACTAAGTGATGCGACAATTAATATTTTAGAAAATTTAGATGAACCGGTAACGGTTACAGCATATTTTTCTGAAGACTTGCCACCGGATATAGAAAAAGTAAGACAAGATTTTAAAGACCTTTTAATTGAATATGCAAACTATTCAGAAGGTAATGTAGTTTACGAATTTATCAATCCTGCTGAAGATCAAGAAACTGAAATGAAAGCTCAGCAAAGTGGTATTCGTCCAATAATGATAAACGTTCGCGATAAAGATCAGCTTAAGCAACAAAAAGCATATCTTGGTGCACTTGTTCAATTAGGAGAAAGTAAAGAACCAATTCCATTTATTCAGCCTGGTGCTGCAATGGAATATTCTTTATCAACTGCAATTAAAAAGATTTCTGTTTCTGAAAAACCTGTGCTTGGTTTATTACAAGGGCATGGAGAACCAACATTGGGGGCTTTACAACAGCTTAACATGCAGTTAAATGTTATGTATGATGTAAAACCATTTAATTTTTCTGATACAAGTGGTGTTCCAGTAACATATAATACAGTTGCAGTAATTGCTCCAACCGATTCTATAAGTGATCGTGATTTTATGTATTTAGACCAATTTGTTGCAAGAGGCGGAAGGTTATTATTGGCAATTAACAAAGTTAAAGGTAATTTTCAAACAGCTTCCGGTGAAGCCGTGAAAACCGGTTTTTCAAATTGGCTTTCAAAATACGGTTTAACAATAGAAGAAAATTTTGTTCTTGATGCAAATTGTAGCAGTGTTATGGTTCAGCAACAGCAAGGTATGTTTAGAATGAATACTCCGATAAGTTTTCCTTATTTACCAAACATTACATCTTTTTCTGAACATCCAATTGCAAAAGGTTTAGAATCAGTTGTATTTCCGTTTGCAAGCTCTATTAACATAACACCAAAAGATACATCAATCAATTATCAAACAATTGCAACTACTTCAGAAAAATCTTCTATGGAAACTTTACCATTGTTTTTTAATATTTCTAAACAATGGGGTGCTAGCGATTTTACAATGAGTAATATTCCAGTTGCTGTTGCAATGGAAGGAAATATTTCAGGAAATACATATTCTAAAATGGTTGTGTTTAGTGATGGTGATTTTGCTGTTAATGGAGAAGGACAAAGTGCACAAAAACTTTCTCCGGATAATGTAAGCTTAATGAGTAACGCAATTGATTGGCTTTCTGATGATACCGGATTGATTGAGTTGAGAACAAAAGGAGTAACTTCCAGACCACTAGATGCTCAACTTGAAGATGGAACTAAAACATTTGTTAAATACTTAAACTTCTTATTACCAATTGTTCTTATCATTTTATTTGGTGCAATAAGATTTCAATATAAAAAGAAAATTAGAAATATTATAAAATCTACTGACTATGTTTAATAAAAATTCAAATAAAGCACTTTGGATAGTGTTTGTAGTTTTATTGGTTGCCGTAGTTTTAATTTTTACTACGGAATCAACTAAAAGAGAAAAATCTTTTAAAACAGAAATAGTAAATATTGATACCAGTGCAGTTACAAGTTTTTCAATATTTCCTAAAGTGAAACCGGGACAAGAAGTTAAATTCTTAAAAGATGGCAATATTTGGAAAGTTACCGGAACTTCTGGCAAAACTTTTACTGCTGTTAACTTTAAAATTAAAAATCTATTTGATGAATTATTAAAAATAAAAAGCAAAAGAGTAGCTGCAAGAAGCAAGAATAAATGGGCAGAATTTAAAGTTGATTCTTCTGCAACAAGAGTTGTGGTTAATGAAGGCGGTTCTAAAGTTTTAGATTTAATTATTGGTAAGTTTTCATTTCAACAACCAAGATCAATTTCTACCTATGTTCGCTTAAATGATGAAACTGATGTTTACGAAGTTGACGGATTTTTAGATATGATCTTCAACAAAGATGCAAACAGTTTTAGAGATGAAACAGTAATCAAATCTGATAAAAATAATTGGAATAAATTATCTTTTTCTAATACAGAATCTGAGTCGTTTGAATTAGTTAGAATTGATAATAAATGGACAATTGATGGTCAAGTAACAGATTCTGCAAAGACAGTAACTGCTCTAAATTCTTTAGCAAGATTATCCAATAATAACTTTGTAGATAATGTTGAAGATGGATTATTACCATCACAAGTTTCAAAGCTTACAATTGAACTTACTAATAGTGAAGCTATTGAAGTTATTGGATACAAAGATGCTTCTAAGTTTTTGATACACTCATCACAGAATAACGAAGCTTATTTTGATGGAAATAAAGTTGGTGAAAAAGTATTTTTGAAGAAGGAGGCTTTCTTTTAGAAAACAATTATTTCTGTAAATACTTACTAATCTAAAATTCATACCGGAGTTTATTTTTATAATAGATTCCGGTTTTTTTATATGTGCAAATTTAATTGATGTAAAAAATAATATCATTTTTATAAAACTATGACTCTTTTTCTATTTTACACTTTATTTAACAACTATAAGTTTATTATTTTCTATTCTAAAATTTATTTAATATTAAAAAAGAGTAATTATGCTTAAAGTTGCACTTATAAATAGTAGTCATCAAAAGAAAAATTATAGCTCACTTGTATTGAAAGTTGTGAAAGATGAATTAGAAAAAAATGATATTGAGGTTGTAGATGTAAGATTAAGTGAATTTAATTTGCCATTCCCCGGAGATGAAATAGTAGCTGATAATTCTCAAAAGATGAGAGATTTATTGATTTCTGTTGATGCTTTTATATTAGGAACTCCGGAATATAATGGGAGTTTTCCCGCAAAATTGAAACTGATGGTTGAAAATGGTGGCTTCCCATCTGTTTTTAAAGGAAAACCTCTTGGTTTGGTAGGTTTTGCAAGTGGAATTTTGGGAGCTACAAAATCTTTAGAGCAACAAAGAACATTGTTTTCACATCTTGGAGCTTTTGTTCTTCCTCGTGTTGTCTCACTTCCTCAAATAGAAAAGAAATTTGATAAGGAAGGAAATTGTGTTGATAAACAAACTGAAAATGATATAAGACTTTCAGTAAAAAATATGGTTGAGTTCTTAAATAGGTAGAATATAAAAATATGATTTAGAATCTGCTGTTATGTTTATAGAATTATAACAGTAAAATGATATTTCGATTTCTGTTTTTTTTTTGAAACACCGGATTTTTAAAACTTAAAATTCCGGTGTTTCATATTTGGGTAAGTTCAGTAATAAAATCAATAACTATTGCACTAAGTATTTAATCTAACAATTGTAACACTTTTTCTACATCTGTTGTTGGTAAACTACATTTATAGTTTTTACAAACATATACGGTCGTTTCATTATTTAATGTTGTATAGGATTTTGTAAATGGTGAAATTTTAGCGATTTCATCTCTATCTTTTTCATCTATTAGCATTATAATTTTATTGGGTATAAATTTGTTATTAATTGCTTCTAAAATTTCTTTTGTTTTTTCTGATTCTTTATTACCGGTAATTATAATTTCGTAAGAATCATTTAGTGAAAAATCCAATCCGCATAAAAACTGTGAAAAGCCTGTAGATGTTTGTTCTAAAAAATGATTAAATGCAAAAAGAAGTTTATCTGCATATTCAAGAAATTTTGGATCAGCAGTAAGTTTATTTAATTTTAATAAATTTGAATACATTACTGAATTACCCGATGGAATTGCACCATCATAAAATTCTTTTGGGCGAGCAATAAGATTGGAATTTTGAGGAGATGTAGAATAAAAGCCTGAATCGTTTTCCTCATCCCAAAAATTTTGAATAACATAGTTTGATAATTCAATTGCTTTTTTTAGATAAAATATTTCAAAACTTGTTTCATACAATTCCAATAATCCCCAAATAAGGAAAGCATAATCGTCTAATTGAGCATTTATTCCTGCTTCACCATCTCTATATCTATGTAAGAGATTACCATTTTTATCAATTAATTTATTGAATATAAAGCTCAATGATTTTTTTGCAGCTTCTGTGTAATTATCACAATTAAAAACTTTACCCGCTTTAGATAAAGCTGCGATCATTAAGCCATTCCAATCAGTTAAAACTTTATCATCTTTATAAGGGTGAATCCTTTTTTTACGTACATCAAATAAAATTTTTCTTATTTGTTCTATTCTTTGTGATAATAACTCTTCATCAATTTCTAATTCATTAGAAAGTTCTTTTATCGTTTCTGTTAAATGTGGAATGTTAGTTCCTGTCTTGTGTCCTGTTGCTTCTTCATAATAATTCCCTGATTTATCAATATTAAAAACCGCACAAAATAATTGAGCATCATTTTCTTCTAATAATTCTAAGATCTCACTTTTTTTCCATAAATAAAATTTACCTTCTTCACCTTCACTATCAGCATCTTCTGCTGAAAAGAAACCACCTTTAGAATCAGTCATATCACGTAAAGTATAAGAAATAATTTCTTCAACTGTTTGTTTGAAAATTTTATTATTGGTTACTTGGTATGCTTCAGTAAAAGCAATAATTAACATTGCTTGATCGTAGAGCATTTTTTCGAAGTGAGGCAGAAACCAATTTTCATCAGTAGAATAACGATGAAATCCGAATCCCACGTGATCATAAATTCCACCTAACCGCATTTTCGTTAAAGTTTTTTCCACTAATGTTAATGCATCCTCATTTTTATTAGAAGAATGATATCTTAAGAGAAAAGACAAATTATGTGGAGAAGGGAATTTTGGTCTAGTTCCAAATCCTCCGTTTGTTTGATCAAATGTACTTAAAAAAAAGTTAAAAGCATTAGCTAAAACTTCTGATGAAATATTTTGTACCGTATTAATTTTAAAATGAGATACAAGATGAGAACTAATACTATCAGCAGATTCATATACTTCTTTGTTTTTATTTTTCCATGCCTCATTAATTTGGGGCAGTAATTCCATCATTCCAACTCTTTTGTTTCTTTGGTTTTTGGGAAAATAAGTTCCGGCAAAAAATGGCTTTTGATCGGGAGTCATAATAACTGTTAATGGCCAGCCTCCACTTCCGACTAGCATTTGACAAACTGACATGTAAATACGATCAATATCCGGCCGTTCTTCTCTATCAACCTTTATACATACAAAATATTCGTTTAACAATTTTGCTACTTCTTCATCTTCAAATGATTCATGTTCCATTACATGACACCAATGGCAAGTAGAATAGCCAATTGATAAAAAAATAGGTTTATTTTCTTTTTTTGCAGTTTCAAAAGCTTCGCTACTCCATGGGAACCAGTTTACTGGATTATGAGCATGTTGTAATAAATATGGACTTTTTTCGTTAATTAGCTTATTTGTGAATTTAGAACTCTTTATCATAATTTCTTTCTTTTTGAGTGATGAAATATGTTGAAAATTTATCTAATTAAGATAAAAATAATAAGATTGAATATCTTAAAAAGATATATAAGAATAAGCTAAAATAGGAAGAAATTTTAATACTAGATTATTTTTAATAATTTAAAAGGAAGCAAAATTATTCCTCGTAAAACTTCAAAAACTGTTCCTACTGCAATACCAATTAATTTAAAAGGAAGTAATAATAACCAAACAAAAGGATAAATAATCAAAACAGCTATTGCTAATGGAAATGAAATTATTGCTAATAGAACCCATAGAATAAAAGTAAGCATAAATTTTCTCTTCTCCTTAAATATTTTATTTCATTAGACGTATTAATATAAATATAGTTCTTAAAAATTAATATTAGAATCCGATAATAATGAGTAGGTTATAAATGATATAACGGTTATAATGATTCAAGAAAAAGTATTTACTCCCAAATTAGCACCTGATCATCAAATAATTCTTGATGCAACAAGTGATTTAATAGTTGCCTTCGATAAAGAATATCAAATAGCATATTGCAACAAAGCCTTCAAAAAGAATTTTCAAATGTTCTTAAATGAGCCACTTGATGAGAACCGTCCATTAAATGAAAATGTTGGATTAGTGAGATTTATAGATTTAGAAAAAAAGTGGATTGCTTGGTTAGATAGAGCTTTTAATGGTGAACAGTTTCGAGAATCATTAGAATATAAAATTATTGCAAAGAAATTGTATTATAATCTTGAATTTACTCCGGTTATAAAAAATAATGAAGTAGCTTATATTCAAATTTCTGCAAGGGAAGAGACTCTTAAAAATAATTATAAAGATTTAATCCAAAAAAGTATATATGAAGAAAAAACAGAAATAAAAGAGAATAGAAGTGAAAGTAATAACGATATAATTCTTAAAGAAAGAGATGATGCTATTGAACTTCTTTTGGAAAGTGCTCAAAGACTCCAGATGGTTTATGAGGGGTCAAGTGATGGATTTTGGGATTGGGATATTAAAAAGGATGAAATATTCTACAGTAAACAATACTTTTCAATACTAGGTTACAGAAATGGAGAAATAAAATCAGATATTAAGTCATGGCAAAGTATGATTCATGAAGATGACCTAAATTCTGTAATAGAGGCTTTATTTTCTCATCTTGAAGGAAAAACTGAACGATATTATTGTGAATATAGAATTAAAACTAAGCATGGAAAATGGAAGTGGGTATTAGATAGAGGAAAAGTTGCAATAAGGGATGAACAAAATAATCCTTTAAGAATTGCAGGTACTTTGAGTGATATTGATAAAAGAATAGATGCAGAAAAGAGATTAAGATTAACTCAATATACTGTAGATAAAAGTGCAGTTGCAATATTTTGGTATGATAAAACTGCTAAATTCTTTTACACGAATGAAAATGCATGTAATCAATTAGGTTATTCTAAAGAAGAAATGTTTAACCTAAGTATTAAAGATATTGATCTAAACTGGACAGAAGAAAAATGGCAAAAGGAAAGGATAGAGGAATTTGAAGAAAATACTATTTCAAAAAAGGAATCAATTCTTCGCAAAAAGACAGGAGAAGAATTTCCGGTAGAAATTATTACTACTCAAATGATGTATGAAAATGAAATAGTTTTTGTTGCATTTGTTTCTGATATAACAAAAAGAAAAAAAGCAGAGATAGAATTACGTGAAAGTGAAGAACGATTTGTTAATATGGCCGATAATTTACCTGTTATGGTATGGTTAACTGATAAAAATTTAGATACTAAATATATAAATAAAAAAGCTATTGAATTTATAGGAAAAGATAGTTTAGGTGGTTCTATAGAGCCACTTATTCATGAAGATGATTTAGAATTCTTTCAAGATGTTTTAAAAGAAGTTGTAAGAAATAAAGAAGTACTTACTTGTGAGCTTCGTTTAAGACAATTTGATAAAAATTATAAATGGATTCTATGTAATGTGGTTCCTAGGGTAAATGAAAAAGGTTATTGTGCGGGGTTACTTGGGGTTGGTCAAGATATTACCGAGAGAAAAGAAATTGAAACCCGCTTATTAGAAAGCGAAACACAATTTAATGAAATCACTTCTGTAATTGGTGATGGTGTTTTCATGTCTGATGCGAATGGTAAACTTCAGTTTGCAAATCCTGAGTTTTCTAATCTTTTAGGTTATACTTTTAACGAGGTAGAAGGTGAAAACATCCATGATATTATTCACAATCATGATTCTTCTGAAGATGATATTTGTCCATTAAAGAAAGTATTAAACACGGGTGAGACTTTAAGAGTTTCCGAAGATTATTTTTTAGATAAATATGGTGCGGTAATCCCTGTTTCGTATGTAATTACACCTATTAAACGAAATAATGAAATAATAGGATCTGTTTCTGTTTTTCATAATATATCAGAAAGGCTTGAAAATGAAGAAGAAATGAGGCGATATGTTGAGGAGTTACAATTTAATAAACAGTTGATGGAAGAAAATGCTGTAGAACTTGCAAGACTTACAGAAATGTTAGGAGCATCTGAAACACAATTAAAAGAGTTAAACGCAAGTAAAGATAAATTTTTCTCAATAATTTCTCATGATCTTAGAAGTCCGTTTACTTCAATAATTGGATTTGCAGAAGTAATTTTAGAAGATTTAGATATTCTTGAAAAAGAGGATATTAAAGAATTTACCAGTAGTATTTACAAATCCTCAAAAAATATTCAGAATTTGCTTGAAAACTTATTACAATGGTCAAGAGTTCAAACAGGTAGAATGGAATTTAATCCAATTTCATTTAATCTTGGTCATTTAGCTAATGATATTGTTGCTCTATATCAGGTTAATGCTGCTCGCAAAAAGATTAGTCTTTTTAATGGCATAGAAACCCAATATGATATAAATGCAGATAAGTTTATGATTGATACTGTCATCAGGAATTTAGTATCAAATTCAATAAAATTTACTAGACAAGGTGGAGAAATAAAAATTGATATATTAGAATTGGTTGAGGATGGTCTTCTCCAAATATCAGTTTCCGATAATGGGGTTGGAATGAACGATGAAGTAAAAAAGAAATTATTTAAGATTGATGAACATGTTACAACAAAAGGAACTGAAAAGGAAAAAGGAACAGGAATTGGATTAATCCTATGTAAAGAATTTATTGAAAAGCACCAAGGTAAAATTTGGGTTGAAAGTACATTAGGAAAGGGAAGTGTATTTAAATTTACAATTCCCCATAAATTTTAACAAGCTATACACATACAACAGAATTTGAAGAATCAGCAAAACTAGTTGCTACTTCTTTATCCGGATTATCATCATTTAGCCAAACCTTATTATCCAACAAATACTTAAATTCATATTCTTTGCCAACTTCTAAATCAAGCACAACTGAGAAAGAACCATCTTTCGCAAGTTTTTTCATTTTGTTTGCTTTTTTATCCCACTCATTAAAGCTTCCCAAAATATAAGCAGATTTGTGATTAGCACCAATTTCTGCTGGAATTCTAAAAGTTACTTTGCAAATTGATTTAGTTTTTAGATATTTCTTTGTAATAGACATTACTTATCCTTTTGATTTTTAATATATAAAACTATATAGTAGATGGTTGCTAAAAAAAAATCCTTACATAAGTAAGGACTCTTGCGGGGCCGACGAGACTCGAACTCGCGACCTCCTGCGTGACAGGCAGGCGTTCTAACCAAACTGAACTACGACCCCTTAAGAACAAAATTAAGACTCAAAATATATCATTTTTTTTGTGTAGAAGCAATATAATATTATAACAAATTTTAAAAAAAATATTTTTTTTCTAAATTTGTGTTAATTTAATCCTTAAAATGCTCCAAGCCATCTAACTACACTACTATCCATTGCTTCAACACCAAAACTTGTTCCTACTTGTAATGCAGAATGCACACTTTGATTTTCTGCTGTTACAAGTTTTTGTTGTTTAATTGCATCTTCAATTTCAACACTAGTAATTTCTGAGCCTTTTAGAGCAACCATTCTTCCAAACATTTTATTCATAGCTAAATTAATAGCATATGTTCCAAATCTTGTAGAAAGTATTCTATCGTATGGTGTTGGGCTACCACCTCTTTGTAAATGCCCCAAAACAGTATAGCGAGTTTCAATATTAGTATTTTCCGAAATTCTTTTAGAAACATGTTCAGCTATTCCACCAAGTTGAATAGGATCTGTACGCTTAATATCTTTAGCTTTAACTACCATTTCTTCATTTTGTGCTTTTGCACCTTCGGCTACAACAACAATACTAAATCTTTTACCCTGCATACTTCTTTGTTCAACTTTATCATAAATTGTTTCCCAGTTAAAAGGAAATTCGGGTAATAAGATTATATCTGCTCCACCTGCCAAACCTCCATTTAACGCAATCCATCCGGCATAACGTCCCATAACTTCTATAACCATAACTCTGTGATGGGTTGAAGCAGTAGTGTGTAATCTATCTAGAGCTTCTGATACAACAAATACAGCAGAATCATGACCAAATGTTTGGTCGGTAGCTTCTAGGTCATTATCAATCGTTTTAGGTACTCCAACAATATTCATTCCCATTTTTGCTAATTTGTTGGAGATATGCATTGTTCCATCTCCACCAATAGCAATTATTGCATCTAGGTTCCATGCTTCATAGTTTTTAATTGCTTTTTTTGATCTGTCCAATATTTGAATTTCATCACCAATATCTTCAGGCCAATGAAAAGGGTCACCTTTGTTTGACGAACCAAGAATACTGCCGCCTTGTGCTAAAATTCCGGAAACATCTTTGTTATAGAGTTCTATGGCTTTTCCTTCAACTAAACCTTCAAAACCATCTTGAATTCCTAAAACCGTTAAACCATGGTCATGTGCAGGTTTTGCAACACCTCTAATTACAGCATTTAATCCCGGACAATCTCCTCCACCGGTAAGTATACCTACTCTTTTTATTCTGTTATCTTTTGACATTTTTATATCCTTAAATTATAATGCCTAAATATAAGTGATTAATATTACTTATTCTAAAGTTGGTTTAATTATCGAATATTTTTTGTGTTGTTTTAAAATGAAGTTTAACAAGCGAAGGAAGTATTTCTTTTCCGTGTTTTGAAGTAATCAATTTTGCAGCTTGTTCAACTTCAGCGGAAGCTCCTTTTTTAACAGGAATTCCTTCTTTTTGTATTCGAGAAAACCACTTATTCATTTCATATCGGGCAATAATTGATGCTGTTGCAACCCCCAAATGTTTTTCTGCCTTTGTCATTTGAACAAATTCAATATCTGAAAATGTTGCTAACCTTGATATTTGCAGAGGTTCTTTACTAAATTGATCAGTAATTACAACTTTAGTATTATGTATCTTTAAAATATTTTCTGTTACTTTAGAATGTCCCCAATTAAGCATCTTATTTACATTTTGAAATTTTTCGTAAAGCTGGTTATATTTTTCAGGGTAAATTAAAATGGTGCTAAAATGCTTTGGAAATAATTTAATGATTTTTTTTGCAATTAAGTTTATTTGTTGATCACTTAATTCTTTACTATCCTTTACTCCTAAATCATATAATTGAATGGAATTGCTTTTTGTAGCATAAAAGCCTGAAATGACTAACGGTCCAAAATAATCGCCTTTTCCTGTTTCATCAGTTCCTATATAATCGTCATATTCTTGTTCTTTTTCTTTGGTGAACGGTAATGACATATTTCCGGAAATAATATTTGCTAATTCTTCATATACCGAAGTTGTTGAATTTCCCTGTATTACTTTTCTTATACCTTTTTTACCAAAGTAAACCTGAATTTTATTCTTAGTTCCGTTCTTAACTGCTGTAAATTCGTAATTGTATAGTTTCTCTTCAATTCCGGTATTTGTAAAACCTGAACTTCCAATTAATTTTTGTAATTCTATTATTTGTTTTAGTGCTGAGTCTTTAATCATATAAGGAATTAATTAAAAAAAATCATTGTATAATACTAATAAATTATTTCTAATGCTTAATTGAATTTTTCGTTATTTTAAATAGTTGTTATAGTTTAAGGAGAACTAAAAATCAATTTTATAAAAAAGATTTATTTCAATATTGTTCTGTACTTATGGATGAGTATAATCACTTTTTCGCAACCGACAAATCTACAAAACCTTACCTTTGAGCATTTATCTATTGAGCACGGACTATCTCAAATAACAGTTCATGCAATTTTACAAGATAGTAAAGGATTTTTGTGGATAGGGACTGAATACGGATTAAACAGATATGATGGTTACAACTTTATAGTTTATCAACACGACCCTTCTGATACTAATTCTATAAGCGATAACTTTATTTGGAAAATATTTGAAGATTCGCATAATAATCTTTGGATAGGAACAAACAGCGGTGGGTTAAATAAGTATAATTATGAAACCAATACTTTTATTAGGTTTGATGGAAAATTCAATGTAGATTCTCCAAGTAATATAAGGAGCATATTTGAAGATTCACAAAATAATTTATGGATAGGAACAGAGAATACAGGATTATTTGTTCGTAGAAGTAATAAAGATAAATTCATAAGAATTGGTAATGAAGATAATTCAGATTTGTCCGTTAGAGCAATATGCGAAGTTGAAAATGAAATTATTTGGATTGGTACAGACAAAGAAGGAATGTTTGAAGTAAATCTAAATGGCAATCAATTATACAAAAATAATAATATAAAAAGTAATTCAATTTGGGCATTAGAAGCTAATAAAAGTGGAAATGTTTGGATAGGAACTTACAGTGATGGGTTAATTAAATACAATCTAAAAACAAAACACTCTACTTTTTATAAGAGTACGGGTTCGGGTAGAACTTTAATAAATAACAATATTACTTCTTTGCTTTTATACGATGAAAATTTATGGATTTGTACTGAAGCAGGGCTAAGTATTTTACAAACAAAAACCGGTAAGTTTATTAATTATAGTCATAACCTTTCTAATCTTAAAGGAATAAGTAATAGTTTATTGCGAGTAATTACAAAAGGCAATTCTAATTTAATATGGATTGGTACCGTTGGAGGCGGAATAAACAAGATTAACTTAAATAAAAAATTTAATCAAATAATTCATAATCCTGTAGAAGAAAACAGCTTAAGTCATAATATGATAAGAGCAATAGAGGAAGATTCCAAAGGTGATATTTGGATTGGTACGATGGGTAGTGGGATAAACAGATTTAGGAAAAGTGAAAATAAATATCAAAGGATAAATTCTGCCAATAGTCTACTTACAGAAGATGTTGTTACTTCAATTTTAGAAGATAGTAAAAATAATCTTTGGGTTGGAACTTGGGGTGGAGGTCTAAATAAATTTAGATTTAAGAATATTGGGAAAAATAATGTAATTGAATCGCACAAATTTTTTATAAATAATCCTAACAATAATAATTCTATTTCAAGTAACATAATTCAAGATATTTTTGAAGACTCCAAAGGAAATTTATGGATTGGAACTGAAGACGGTTTGGATAAATTAGAATTACAATCTAACTCGCAAAAATTTAAACATTATAAGAATAGCCCCCAAAATAAAAACTCACTTAGCGATAACAGAATTCAATCACGATGCTTAATTGAAGATAGGTTTGGTTATCTTTGGATTGGAACTTGGCAAGGATTAAATAGACTTAAAATTACTGACTCATCACGAAATCCAAAGTTTATTAAATTTCATAAAAATTCTGGGTTAAGTGATAATCGTGTAATTTCTGTTATGGAAGATAGAACAAATATCCAAAATGACACACTAATTATTTGGGTGGGAACAATAGGTGGCGGACTTAATAAGATTAGTGCATTTATAGATAATGGTGAAATAACTAATTATTATATAAATATTTATAAAGAAAAAAATGGATTGCCCAGCAATGTTATATATGGAATTTTGGATGACAGCGAAGGGAATCTTTGGCTAAGTACAAACAAAGGTATTTCAAATTTCAATCCAAGTAAAGAGCTTTTTAGAAATTATAATATTGATGATGGATTGCAGAGTAATCAATTTTTCTGGGGTGCTTTTCATAAAACAAAAAATGGAGAGTTATATTTTGGTGGTGTAAACGGTATTAATTCATTTAATCCAAATAGTTTTATAGAGAATAAAAATATTCCACCATTGTACATTACTAAGTGTAAAATTGAATCATCTGATGGGAAAAAGAAATATTTGTTTGATAACATTGTTGAACTAAAAAAGGAAGAAACCAAAAATTTACCATACGATACTTATAATATTTCATTTGATTTTTCTGCTTTAGATTTAACAACACCAAATAAGAATAGCTACAAATATATTCTTGAAAATTTTGATGATGATTGGAGTAAGGTTTCGAATACTAATTATGTTAATTATACAAATTTGAGTGATGGAAAATATGTTTTTAAAGTTATAGGTTCTAATAATGATGGAATTTGGAATAAGACCGGAGCAGAATTTTCGTTTTATATCGAAACTCCTTTTTGGAAAGCATGGTGGTTTATAGTTCTAATAGTAATTTCTATTGCAGTATTAGTTACATATTTAGTAATAACGCAAATAAAAAATTTGTTAGCTGTAGAAAGAATAAGAAGTAAACTTGCTGCTGATTTGCATGATAATATTGGTTCAAGTTTAACTGAAATTTCAATACTAACCGAAGTTATTTCTACTAGACTAAAATCAGAAGATAAAGATGTTATTAAATCATTAGCTAAAATAAGTACAAAATCAAGAAATTTAATAGACAAAATGAGTGATATTGTTTGGTTAGTAAATCCTAAACGAGATTCTTTATATGACTTAATTTTAAGGCTTCAGGATTCTTATTCCGATTTACTTGCTGATACTGCAATATCTTTTAAATGTAAAAATTTGAAATCGCTAGAAAAAGTTTCTTTATCAATGGAACATAGGCAACATTTATTTTTGGTATTTAAGGAAGCTATAAATAATGCTGTAACTCATAGTAATTGTACTGAATTGACTTTAGATTCTAATGTTTCGGGTAAAATATTAAAAATGACATTAAAGGATAATGGAGATGGTTTTGATACAGAGTTGAATAGTAATGGTAATGGATTGGATAATATGAAAGATAGAGCTTCAAAAATTGGAGGAAAATTAAAAGTAACATCTGAAAAAGGTATTGGAACAGTTGTAAATTATTTTGGGTATATTTATTAAATAGGAGAACATAATTTTTTGATGATGATAAATGTTGTAATAGTAGAAGATAATAATACAATAAGAGAAGGACTTAAGTTACTTATTGAAGGTACCGCTGGTTATTCTTGTGTAGGTGCTTATTCTAATTGTGAAGACCTGCTCAAAGTAATAAAGGAAATGACGATTGATGTTATTTTAATGGATATTGATCTTCCGGGAATTTCGGGAATTGAAGGAATAAAAAGAATAAAAGAAATTTCGCAGGATATTATTATTCTCATTCTTACTATTTATGATGAAAATGAATTAATTTTTGAAGCGCTTTGTACCGGAGCTTCGGGTTATTTGGTAAAAAAAACACCTCCGGCTAAATTGTTGGATGCTATAAAAGAGGCTTATGAAGGCGGTTCTCCCATGACTTCAAATATTGCTCGAAAAGTTGTAGATTTCTTCCAAAAGAGCAAACCATTCCCGAAAGAAAAGACTGAAGATATTACTTTAACACGAAGAGAAAAAGAAGTTCTGAGCGGTTTGGTAGATGGGAATAGTTATAAAGCTATTGCCGACAAACTAAATATTAGTATTGATACTGTAAGATTTCATTTCAGAAATATATATAAAAAATTACATGTGCATTCTCAATCGGAAGCAGTTGTAAAAGCGATTAGAGAAAAGCTTGTTTAACTCTCATTAATTAGGTAGTAATTCTCTTTATACTACAATTAAAAACTCTACCTTTATGTAGTTACTTAAGGCAAATAGATTACGTAGATTGTTATCAATAATAAATTCGATTTATTTAAGAGAAATGCATAAAGTTGTAATAGTAGAAAAAGTAAAAAATATTAGAAATGGAATAAAAATTCTAATCAATCAATTTTCGAGATTAGAATGTAACTATACTTATGGTGATCTAAAAACATTCAAGGAAGAAATAGAAACAACAAAACCTGATATACTTTTACTGCAACTTGAATTAAAAAATTGTTGTATTGTTGAAGAAATAAGAAACTTACGTTCTAATAATCCAAATTTGATAATTGTATTGTTAACACTAAATGAAGAAAATGATTTGGTGTTCGATGCCCTATTAAACGGTGCTTCAACCTATGTCCATAAAAATTCTACTGCATCAAAATTGGTAAAAGTCCTTGAAGATGCATCAGAAAATAAAATGACAATTAACTCGTTAATTGCCAGAAAGACGAACAGATATATTAAGGATAATAAATTAACTAAAAAATTAACAGAAGAAAATCTATTACTTTTGCAAAAAGTTACCGAAGGCTATAGTTTATTGGCAATTGAGAAATCATTAAAAATTAGTTGTGATAGGATTAAGGAAATTTTTTGGAAAATTTTTGAACAACTTTTCTTAATGGGTAATAATTTTGAAAAGTTAAACAATTACCCTGCATAAATATGTAGGTTTTTAAATCTAATTATTGAATAAATATTAATTTCACTATATAATGGCAGTTTTCAAAATATATATAATTTGTTATTTTTTAATAATTATTACACGGAACTATGTATTTAAGTAGAAAAAATAATCTACTGTTTCTTATAGAAAACAATATCTTAAGATATTCAAGAGATAATTTCCAGATATTTTTTGTAGGAAAGTATTATACAAGCTTACTGTTCAATTATAAGAAAGAAATCGTAAATACTACCAAAGGAAATATATCTTTTACCTTAACCAATCTTGTTACAACTAAAAAATCTAAATTACATAAACCTTTTAATTTACAATGTGTTTAAGAAATAAATTATATAGTTTTATTAGTAGAAATACTAAAACAGTATCAGCAAAACAGATTCTTAATTATTCATCTGATAAATACATAAGAGTTTTACAGTTTTATGAAAAGTAGATATTTGTGTAGAAAATAATTTAATTAACTAATTCAATCGTATTAAATAAACGAGGAAAAATATGATAAAACCGAAACCAGCTTACATTCCGGATGCTTCAAGTAAAAATTGCTTGAACCAATTTGGTTTGTGGCATAATAGTAACCGTTTATTATCTAAAGAGAATGTAAGGAATTACTCCTTTGCATTAATGAGTAAATTCTTAATGCTGGCTTTACTTTTGATAATAAGTTTTACTTCTACTACTTTTGCTCAAGAAGTAATAGAAGTGCGTGGTAAAGTTGTAAGTGCTGATGATCAAAGTGAACTAATAGGAGCCAATGTTTTTGAAAAAGGTACATTAAATAATGGAGCTTCAACTGACTTTAATGGAGAATTTACTTTAAGAGTTCCTATTGGTGCAACACTTGTTGTATCTTATATAGGATTTGAAAAAACTGAAGTGAAAGTTGTTGGTAAAAAAACTTTGCTTATTGAATTGAATCAAGAAACACTTGAATTGGAAAGTGCAGTTGTTGTTGGTATCGGTTATGGAAAAATTAAAAAAGCAGATGCTACAGGTTCTGTTACTGCAATTTCTCCTAAAGATTTCAATCAAGGATCAATTGCTTCTCCACAAGAATTATTAATTGGTAAGGCTTCTGGTGTTGTTGCAAGCACTCTTGGTGGTAGTGCCGGTGCAGGTACAAAAATTCGTATCAGAGGCGGTTCTTCAATTACCGGTAATAATGATCCATTAATTGTAGTTGATAACATTCCTCTTGAAAGTTCTGGGATTTCCGGAATGGCAAATCCATTGTCAACTATTAATCCTAATGATATCGAGTCAATTTCTATTCTTAAAGATGCCTCTGCTACTGCAATTTACGGTTCAAGAGCTTCTAATGGTGTAATAATTATTACAACAAAAAAAGGGAAAATATTTGATCCTAATGCTTCATCAAAGCTAACTGTAAATTATAATGGTAATGTTTCTCTTGCTACACCCGCAGATTTGTTGGAGGTTTTTTCTGGTGATGAATTTAGATCTATAATTAAAGATAGAGTTGATAATTATGGATTAACTGCAGAAGCGTTAAACAGATTAGGAAATGCTAATACAGATTGGCAAGATGAGATTTATGAAAATGCTTTTTCTACAGACCATAATCTAAGTTTTAACCATGCAATTAGTGGAATACCTTACAGAGTTTCTTTAGGGTATTTACGTCAAGGAGGGATTCTAAAATATAATTCTATTGATAGAAAAAATGTTTCGTTTGCAACTTCGCCTTCATTATTTGATGGTGCTCTTGATATTGATTTGAATGCATCGTTATCATTAATTGATAATAATTTTTCAAATACCGATGCTATCGGTTCTGCACTTCAATTCGATCCTTCTCAACCGATAAAGAATGGAAATAAAAGATATGGTGGATATACAGCATGGACGCTATTAGGTGAAGGAATTGATGGTACTCCAATCAATATTGCAACCCATAATCCTGTTGAGACTGAAAAATAATTTGTGTAAATGGAATTTTTCATTGATTAAAACTCCTCAAATCTGTCGTTAAAATAAATAGAAAAATGGGATAAAACAATAG
>PDWI01000679.1_pt1 | contig 82938 bp, 86 predicted proteins | sample 1430891 | NCBI WGS metagenome assembly PDWI01 (sample SAMN01162508, study PRJNA174530) | Oral metagenome, whole genome shotgun sequencing project. | biome: Marine environment; feature: Marine mammal; material: Swab sample of the gingival sulcus; isolation source: swab sample of gingival sulcus... | reverse complement strand
CAAGATTTAGTAATTTTTCAATTTCAGGAACAGCTTCAAGTAATGCTTCTTTAACAGATACAAACAACGATCCTGAAACTCCGGAGGATAGGTGGTGTTATTTAAATGATGATCACAATACGCTAATTGGTGGTTATGAAAAAAGATGTATGACAAAAGAGGAGTGTATAGATGAACAATCTTTTTTCAATACACAGACAGATACTAATGGACTTGTTCGTATAAGTGGTTGTTATTTAAGATTCGGAACAGATGCGAAGGAACAAATGAGACAAAATAACACAAACAGATATTGTATGTATGCTAAGGGGAGAGATGATTATGTTTTTGCAGATAGGAGTCAAAAAATATATTGTTATAACAGCATAGGTGAGTGTTTGGCTGAAAAATATGAAAGAGGTAGAGGTTGGCTTGATGTAACTACGGGATTTACTTGTAAAGATATGCTTAATTTAGAATTAAGAAGTGAGCAAGAAGTGGTGGTAGATGCTATTAGAGATAAAATAAATGCTTATCATGAACAAGGGGCACAAAGAATAGATGTGAAATTTGTGGAAGATGAAAATTGTGTTTTCGGTGCTTTAAGGAATTGTGAATATGATAGTACTCTTGAAGGGTGTAAAGAAGCTGTAAGAGAACATGGAGGGATTGAAGGTTCGTGTGTTCCTGTAAGTATGGAAAGAAGTAGAAGACTGGGGCAAGATATCTCGTGGGCGTTTTATAAAAGGTAATGTTTCTTAAAAAAGCACTTGCTTTTTTTTTTATATAATATATAATGTAGTTAGTCAATGATTTTTAAAACAATTATCCAAGGAGGTAAAAATGTTTTTCTTAAATAACACTTTATTAAAAATAAATTTTATGTTAAATGATGACGTATACTTTCATCAAACATACAATTATTTTAAAATTTTTTTAGTTTGTTTATATACAAGTTTTTAATAAAAACTTGTATATAAACTTTTTATTTTATTTTTGCTTGTAAAAGCAGGAGAGTTCAGATGAACATTAAAAGTATTGTGGTAACCCTTTTTCTTTCTATTTTGTTATTTGGATGTACATCGTCCAAGCTAACAGAAGAAAAAAAGCTGAAGGATCTTCCTTTCAGAGAGCATGCTTCCTATTGTGCTGATAAGGTTGGTGGTAAAAAATTTAAAGAAATTTTGAAGATGTATGGCATTTCTCAAGATTTTTTTGAAAAAAACTATGAACCAAAATCAGACGAGGAATTTTATGAAGATTATAAAAAAATAAATGAAAGTGGATGCATACTTCTTATAAGTATGATAAATACACCAGAATTTATTGAAAAAACATATTTTGAAGAAGATCTGGAAAATACAAGGAGAGTATTTTTGCAACAAAAACATTCTTTTGGAATTGTTTTCAGGGAGTTGAGCAAAGAACAAGGAATTGAAATTCCAAAAGAGGAAATAAAGCCGGTGAAAGGTGAACAAATGAATTTGCAAGAACAAAAGGAATATTGTTTAAGTAAAGTTAGAGGTAAAACTTATAACCAGCTACTTCAAGGATTGAAAGAAAAATATCGAAAATCAAACTTGCTTAAAAGTGAATACAGAAAAGCGATGTTTAATGAGGAAGATGTTCTATGTTATCGATTTGTGATGTATCAGTACAATGGAGACAGGGATCTTCCAATTTATAATTTTGACTGGATAGATTATGAGACGAGAGATCGTATAATGAATTACATAAGAGAAAGAAGAAGTGTCTTATAAACTCTATCCAGAACTCGTTTACATGGAGGTGAACGGGTTTTTTATTTTCAAATAAATATTATTTTGAAAACTTTTACAAAAAATAGTTTTTTATTTATTTTTTGATATAATATAGCTTATGAGTTTATTGACCAAAAAATTAGGAATTGATTTAGGGACAGCAAATGTTTTAGTGTATTTACCAAACAAAGGTGTGGTTATTAACGAACCGTCTGTTGTTGCTATTTCAGAAGACAAAAAAAAGATTTTAGCCATTGGGGCTGAAGCAAAAACCATGATTGGAAAGACTCCAGATGAAATTATTGCTTATAAGCCAATGAAAGACGGAGTGATTGCTGACTATCGTGTTACAGAAGCAATGCTTGCATATTTTATCAAAAAAGCCGTAGGGAAGTTTGCGCTTTTCAAACCGGAAGTGATGATCTCGGTTCCTGCTGGGATTAACTCAACAGAGCGACGTGCTGTGATTGAAGCAGCCATGAAAGCTGGAGCTAAAAAAGCATATATTGTAAAAGAACCTATTTTAGGAGCAATTGGATCTGGAATGAAAATCGAAGAGGCGACAGGAAGAATGATCGTTGACATAGGTGGTGGAACAACCGATGTTGCTGTTATTTCACTTGGAGGAATTGTGTGTGCAAACTCTGTTAAATCAGCTGGAAACAAAATCGACAAAGCTATTGTGGACTATGTTAAAAAAACTTATAACCTAGCTATTGGTGAAAAAACTGCTGAGAAAATTAAAATTGAAGTAGGTTCAGCTGTACCTTTTGAACCCAACGAAGAATTAAAAATCAAAGTTTCAGGACGAGATTATACAACAGAGCTTCCTAAAACTATTGAAGTTTCAACAAACGATGTGGTTAAAGCTATTTCTAAAAACTTAGGAGAAATGATTAAAGCCATTAAAGATGTTTTGGCTCAAACTCCGCCTGAACTTGCTTCAGACGTAATCGAATCTGGAATTACATTAACTGGGGGAACAAGTCAGTTAAGGAGACTGCCTCAGCTTGTAGAAGAACAAACAAAAGTTAAAGCTTTTATCGCAGATGATCCTTTAACTTGTGTGGCGCGTGGAACAGGAATTGCTTTGAACCATTTAGATGTTTACAAAAAAGCAATGATTTCAAAAACTTTTTAAAAAAAATAAATAAAATAAATATATGATAGAAATTACAAAGGAATTAAGTTCATTTATTCTTGTTGGAATATTTTTAGTTTCAATGGTGGGACTTGTAAAAGGTTCAGACTTTCTTCTAGAAGGAGCTGAAAGAATTGGTAGATATTTTAAACTGCCAGCTTTTGTGATCGGTGCTTTGATTGTTGGTGTTGGAACTTCACTTCCAGAACTTGCCTCATCGTTTGTAGCAGCTATGGATGGAAAAACAGGGATTGTTGCTGCCAATGTGGTTGGTTCAAATGTAGCAAATATTTTGCTTGTAGCAGGTTTTGCCGCCATTTTAGGAGGAGTTATTCAAACAACTAAAAATTTAACAAATATTGAAATTCCACTTCTGGTTATTTCAACTTCTTTGTTTTTGTTTGTTGCTTATGACGGAACAGTTAGTTTTGCGGAAGCCTTTATTATTTTTATAACTTTCATTGTTTATATTGCTTACTTGTTAAATAATAAAAAGTTTTTGACAGAAGATGACAAAATTAGAGAAGCAGCAGATGAAAAAAAACAAGCAAAAGAAAATAAAGAAGAAGTTGTAACAAAACTTGAAGTAAGAGATTTTGCACTTTTACTTGGCGGTGGTGTGTTGCTTGCTTTAGGGGCAAATTATTTGATTGATTCTGTTGTTGCCATGTCTGAAAAATTTGATGTTGCAGAAGATGTAATCTCAATGTCGGCTGTTGCTATTGGGACATCTTTACCTGAGATTTTAGTTTCAACCAAGGCTGTCTTTAGAGGAAAGACTGACTTGGCCTTTGGAAACGTTTTTGGTTCAAATGTTTTCAATATTTTGATGATTACAGGTATTGTAGGGCTTTATAAAAACATTAAACTTGATGAGATTACTTTACAAATTGGTCTTCCATTTTTAGCTATTACTACTTTGATTTTCTATATTTCAGCTCAAACAAAAAAAATTTATATTTGGGAAGGCTTAATGTTTTTAATTTTTTACACATTTTTTGCCCTAAAAATGTTTAAATTAATTTAAAAAAAAGTTAAAATATAATATATGAGTCTAAAAAAAGTAAAAGAAAATAAAATATATAAAGTCACAAGAAAAACTATTTTATTTTTTTTGCTTTTTTTGTTTTGTTTGATTTTGTTTTCAAATATTGCAGTTTTGCTTGTTTCAAAAAACAAAATTTATACGGATATTGTAGAATTGCCTAAAAATAAAACAGCCTTGATTTTAGGAACTTCAAAATATTTAGCAAATACCAAAGGGGCTAACAACTTGTTTTATAAAGAACGTATTAAAACAGCCAATGATTTGTTTGAAGCAGGGAAGGTTAACTTTTTGATTTTATCAGGTTCAAATCCTACAAAGTATTATAACGAGCCGGTTGATATGCAAAAAGATTTACTAAAACTTGGAGTTCCAGAAGATAAAATGTTTTTGGATTATGCAGGTTTTAGAACACTTGATTCTGTTGTCAGATCAAAGGAGGTTTTTGGACAAGAAAAAATAACTTTGGTTTCTCAAAAATTTCATTTGCAAAGGGCTTTGTTTTTGGCAAATTTTTATGGAATAGATGCTGTTGGTTTTGCAGCGGAAGACCCTAAAATTGGGAATTTCAAAGTGCATTTCAGAGAAGTTTTTGCTCGAGTTAAAATGCTTTATGATATTTTAGTTGGGGTTGAACCAAGATTTTATGGTCAGAAAATTGAGATTAGATAAAAATAAAAAAGCCCATTTTCGCTCTTTTAAAATTTAAAGCAGTGCGAAAATGGGCTTTTTTCTTTTTATGTTAATTATTTGTAATTTTAAGATTTTGTTTTTTAAAAAAATTTGTTATAATACTTTTACTTTATACTTTAAAAGGCATGGTGGCGAAGTGGTAACGCTTCGGTCTGCAAAACCGACATTGCGCGGGTTCGATTCCCGCCCATGCCTCTTAGTGTGTAAGGTTATGCCCAGGTGGTGAAATTGGTATACACGCAAGACTTAAAATCTTGTCACTTCGGTGGTATGGGTTCGACTCCCATCCTGGGCACAGATTAAAACTTACTCTTCTGTAAGTTTTAATTTATCCACCTATAGCTCAGTTGGTAGAGCATCCGGCTCTTAACCGGCAGGTCGAAGGTTCAAGTCCTTCTGGGTGGACAAAATAAATAAAAAATCTCGAGCAGTGCGCAGGGATTTTTTATTTTAATTTTGTCATATCCAGAAGGATTTGAAGAGAGCTTAACTTTTTTGTTCTATTTTAAGGGATTTTTTACTTTAATTTTATTTCACTTAAATTTGTTTTTTTAATTTTTGGTGTTATAATTATTTATTATAAATTGTATAAAATAAAATATGAAAAAGAAAAAATTAATTATTTTATTTGTGGTGTTTGTGGTAGCAGCTTCTGCTTTTGCTTATTTTTATAAACAAAATCAAGATTTTGCTAAAAACATAAGTATAGAAAAAACACTTGAAGAACAAATAAAAAATATAGAAATGCCTACAAAAGGTGAAATTGAAATGGAAATAGGAGTTAAAGGAGAGGTTGAAGGAGAAAAGATTGATTTTAAAATGAAATCTGCTGGTAAAACTCAACAAGATTTAAGAAACAAAAAATTAGACTTTGATTTGAAAAATAAAATCTCAGCTAATATTGATACAGAAGAATTTGGAAAAAAAGAAATCAAGGATTTAGAGGTTGATTTTGGAATGAAATTAGTTGATGACAGCATGTATTTTAAAGTATCAACAGATTTAGACAAATTGATGAAAATTTTTGAAGACGATAAACAAATTCAATCAGGAATTCAATTTTTTGGAATGATGATAAACAACAAAGATTTCTTCATTGATTTGAAAAAACTTGAAAGTTTAGATCCACAAGGTGTAAATAATATAGATCAAATTTATAGTCTTGATGAACAAAAACAAATGTTAGCTGCTGTTAAAAACTCATATCTAAAACACAAACCATTTAAACTAAATTTTTTAAATCAAACAGATAGTGTAAATGGGAGCAAAGCAGGAAAATTTGAAGTAGAGTTTGATACAGAAAAACTTATTGATTTTTATGTTGAGGTAGTTAAAGAAAATATCAAAAAAAATCCTGAATTGAATAGCGAGGATGTGATGAAAGAAATTGATAGAATGTCTTTAGTTTTGAAAGAAAATAAAGATATTTTAGAAAATAATATTAAAGGAAATATGTATCTTTGGATAACTCAAGATAATAAAATTGTAAAATCAAAAGTTAATCTTGAATTTGATTTTATTAAGCTAGGAAATGAATTAGATAAAAAAATGGGTGGCAACAAAACAGTTCAAGGAAATTTAGATATAAAACTAAATATTACAGCTACTGAAAATAAAGCAAATACTATTGAGATTGAGAAACCAGAGAAAGCTGTTGATGTGATGACTATGATGGGTGGATTTATGATGGGTGGAATGCAACCACAAGAGCCAGTGGCACAACCAGTACCAACACGGTTAATACCAGAAAAGGTAGAAAAAACAGCTCCTTCAGTTTCTCCAGCCTAAGTAAAAATTTAAAAAATCAGCAATTTTGCTGATTTTTTATTTTATAAATTTTTTTGTTTTAAAAAGAGTTACAGAAAACGATTGTGATAAAAACTGTTAAAATAAAAAGTTTTAATATTGACTTTTGGTGTATTTTTGGTAAAATTTGGGTTAATTATGTTAAAAATAAAATTACAAAGAGTAGGTAGAAAACACGATCCTTCTTTCAGAGTTGTTGTAACAGACAAGACAACAGGTGTTAAATCAAACAAACACGTAGCCATTGTTGGGCACTATGATTCAATCAGAAAAACAGTTGAATTGAAAAAAGATGAAATTTTAAAATACATTTCAAACGGTGCACAACCAACAGAAACTGTTCACAATATTTTGGTTAAAGAAGGAGTGATTAAAGGAGAAAAAATCAATGTTCTTCCTAAAAAATCACCAGTCATTGACGAAGAAAAATTAAAAGCAGAACAAGAAGCAAAAGAAGCCGAAGAAGCTGAGGAAAAAGCATCTGAAGAAACTGAAGCTCCAGCTGAAGAAGAAAAGAAAGAAGAGGTTACAGAAGAACCAAAAGAAGAAGAAAAATCAGAAAATGAGGAAGAAGAAGCCGAAGAGAAAAAAGAAGATTAAAATAAAACAACCGAAAGGTTGTTTTGTTTTTTCGTTTTTTAGATTAAGTAAGCCCGAAAATAGCTGCGCTGTTTTCGGGCTTTCTGAAACTATTGACAAAAGATAAATATAATATAAAATGTTATCTAATTTTCATTAACAAAAGGAGAAAAATATGTCATCTGATTACGCATCGGCAATTCAGGATATACTAAAACTTGAAGCCCAAATAAAACAGCTTCAAGAAGATAAAAAAGATTTAAAAATCCAGAGTAAAGCTCTCAGAAAAAGAATTGCTGATCTTGAAAAAGAAAAGCTGTTACTTTCAAGAGCAAATTCAAATTTGCTTTTAGGATCTACAAGCAAACCAGGTTGGGGGAAAAGATAATGAAAGAAATAAAAGTCTTTATTTTGACTTCAAATCCTGACAGTAAGTTTCTTTTAGAAACAGTTGAGAAATTTGAGTTTGTAAGTGAATTGCAGATCGTTCATAGAGACAAAATCTTTATGGGTGAGATTTCAAATGCAGATGGGGTTATGATAATTACATCTGAGCCCGAATGTTTTAAACAAGCAATTTTGGAAGTTGAAGAGTTTTGTAAAGACAATCAAACTATATTTAACTTCATTGACGCAAGTTTATCAAAAGATTGTTCTTCGGAAGGGGAATATGATATAGAAAAAGTTATTCACGAATTTTTATATCGGTTTATGATAAAAGTCTTATTGGGGAAATATTATTCTTAAAATTTCCCCCAGACAAAAACCGCGAAACTTGTTTCGCGGTTTTTTTAAAATTTATTTATTTTTGTGATATAATTGAAACAATAAAATAAAAAAATGTATAAAAATATAAGAGAAGAAGAGTTGAAAAATAAAGTAGGAGAAGATTGGTTTTCTTTATTTGATACAACAGAAATTATCGGAAATATTGATTTTTCAGTATTTTCAAAACAACAAACCCTGCAAGAAAGTCTCGGGGGGGGGGCAAGTCTATAAGACAACCTCTTTTGTGGGCCGAAGCTAAAACTGGAGACTATGATACTGTAACGATGTTTGTACAGTTAATTTTAACAATTGGAAAAGCAAAAACTTTTGATAAAACACTGCCACCTGAATTTTTAGGAGCATTTGATTTTCACAAAATTTCTTTTGTACCTTATATTTCTATTGAGGATATTTTTCATTTAAATGATTTTAATTGGAATGTTACTCCATCAAATCATGAAACAAAAGAATTTCAAATAATTAAAGAAAGAATAGAAAGTATTTTAACAAAAAATACATATACTTTTAACTATATAAAAGACAAAAAAGAACTTGAGAAATTTATTAAAACAAACATTGCGCTATCAAAACAAAGTAATAAAATAAAAATTAATAAAAATAATTTTATTCCAATATATTTAAGATGGCTTGAAGTTGTTAAACCCATAATTGCTGTAGATTGGGAGGAATTAAAAAAATCAAATATTTTAGATAGCGACTTTTATTTAGCCGATTTGTTTGTAGATGACAAAAACACACAAGACACATCAGACGATGTTAGTATAAAAGAAAATTTATTTGTAATTTACCAAAATGAAGGTTATAAAATTTCAAAAGAAAATTTAAAACAAATGTTTGATGCAACTATTAACATAAACAATAATGATATTTATCAATCTTTTTGGAAAAGTTACAAAAGACCACCACAGAAAAAATTTCAAGAATATATTATTCAAAGAAGAGACTTGATAGTGCCACAAGATATTCGCGAAAGAAAAGGAGCATTTTTTACACCAAGACAGTGGGTAGAACTTTCACAAAAGTATATTGCAGATGTTTTTGGAGAAGATTGGCAAGATGAGTATTATGTTTGGGATTGTGCAGCTGGAACTGGAAACCTGCTTGCAGGTTTAACAAATAAATATAATATTTATGCATCAACACTTGATCAAGTTGATGTAAATGTAATGCATGAAAATATTAAAGCTGGAAAACAAAATTTGTTAGAAAAACAAGTTTTTCAGTTTGATTTTTTGAATGACTCTTTTGATAAGTTACCACAAAGTTTACAAGATATAATAAATGATAAAGAGAAAAGAAAGAAGTTGATTTTGTATATTAATCCACCGTATGCGGAAGCTGGAAATAAAACAAAAATATCAGGTAAGGGAGAACACAAGGCTGGAACAACTACAGAAAATTTAATTTATAAAAAGTATGAGTCAGAATTATCAAAAGCACGAAATGAACTTTTTGCTCAATTTTTAATAAGAATTTATAAAGAAATTCCAAAGTCAAAAATTGCAAATTTTTCAAAGTTGAAAAATTTGCAAGGTTCTAATTTTAAAATTTTCAGACAAAACTTTAGACCAAAACTTGAAAAATTATTTTTAACTCCAGCTGACACCTTTGACAATGTAAAAGGAAAATTTCCTATTGGTTTTTTTATTTGGAATGGTGAAAAAATTGATGATTTCGACGAAATTAAGGCTGATATTTATAATAAAAATTGTGATTTTTTAGGCTTTAAGAATATTTCTTCTAATAAAAACAATAAATTTATCAGTCAGTGGATTCCAACTTTTTCAGAAAAAGAACCTGAAAATTTTATAGGTATTTTAAATACTACAGGGAGTGATTTTCAACAAAGAAGTTTGGTTTTTATTGCAAGTAAATTAAATGAAAAAAACCATAATACGAGAATAAAAATTACAATAAAAAATTTAATTCAAAGTTGTATATTTTTTACTGTCAGGTTATGTATTAAGGCAACTTGGTTAAATGATAGAGATCAATTTTTATATCCGAAAGATGGTTGGCAAAATGATTTTGAATTTCAATTGGATTGTTTAACTTTTACTTTGTTTCACACACAAAACAGAATAAGTTCAAAAGAAGGAGAAAATTTTTGGGTTCCTTTTTCAGAACAAGAAGTTGATGCAAAAGAAAGATTTTCAAATCATTTTATGATAGATTTTATTTCTGATTTTAAATCAGGAAAAATTGTTATTGAAAAAGAAAAAAATATTCAAAAAGAACTTTCAGAAAATACAACAATTGAAGTTGATAAAAAGTTTTTTGAAAAATATCAAAATCATTTTAAAGAAAATCAAGAGTTAGAATTTTCAAAAGAAGCAAAAGATGTTTTTGAAGCAGGAAAAGAACTTTGGAAGTATTACCATAAACAATATGGTGCAAATGTAAATGCAAGTTATTATGATATACGAGAATATTTTCAAGGAAGAAGTAAAGCAGGAAGAATGAATTCAAGAAGTGATGATGAAACTTATACAAAACTGAACTTGAATTTAAAAGAAAAAATGAAAATACTTGCACAAAAAATTAAACCGAAAGTTTATGAATATGAATTTTTGAAATAATGGGTTTTTTGGGAATGGGCCCGAAAATTGCGGAGCAATTTTCGGGCTTTTTGACATATTTTAAGTTAAAATATGTGTCTAAAAATGTCCAAAAAAGTGGAATTTTTAGGCTTTTTTTGGTATAATATAACACATATGATAATTACAAAACACGGAGAATCGTTTTTAAAATTTGTATATGCAGATAAAACAATTGCATTTAATCCAATTTCAAAAAATTCTAAACAAAAAACAACAAAATTTGGCTCAGATATTGCCATTTCTTGCTTGTATCACCCAGATTTTAACGGATATGATCAAGTAAGTTACAAAGACAAAGTTCCATTTACAATCAAAGGAGCAGGGGAATACGAGATTTCAGATGTGTTCATTAAAGGCTACGGTTTGAAACAAAAGTTTCAAAAAGCAGATGAAATGATCACTTCTTATTCAATTTTGTTTGACGAAATTAACTTAGTTGTAATTGGTCCGATTTCAAAAGCCGAAGATTTTTCAAACGAAGCTTATGAAGAATTTAACAAAGGAGATATTTTCATTGTACCAATTGGTGGGGAAGAAACTTTCACCCCAAAAGAAGCTGCAAAATTTGTAAAACAATTTTCACCAAAAGTTGTAATTCCTATTTTTTACTCATCAAAAGATCAGTTGAAAGAGTTTTCAGCCGAGCTTGGTTCAGAACTTAAAACTGAAGAAAAACTTACAATCAAAAAGAAAGATTTACCAGAAGAAGGAAAAAAAGAATTAATAGAATTAAAAACAATATAATATGTCAGAAGAAAAAAATAACAAAAATTTAGATAATGTTTTGGAACATAAGTCAATCATTGAAGCACCTATTGTTGATACAATGCGAAAGTCATATATTGACTATGCCATGTCGGTTATTACAGACCGTGCGCTTCCTGATGTGCGAGACGGAATGAAGCCTGTTCATAGAAGAATTATTTATTCTATGCACAAAAATAACCTTACAGCTTTTTCAAAGTTTATGAAATCTGCTCGTGTTGTGGGAGACGTTTTAGGTAAATACCACCCACACGGAGATGCTGCTGTTTACTTAACAATGGTTGGAATGGCACAAGATTTTACATATAGATACCCATTAATTTGGGGGCAAGGAAACTTTGGTTCGGTTGATGGTGATTCACCAGCTGCTCACAGATATACCGAAGCTAAAATGCAAAAAATCACTTCTGCGTACTTGTCTGATATTGAAAAAGAAACTGTTGAATATGCACCAAACTACGACGGCTCAATGCAAGAACCAAAAGTTTTGCCAACAAGAGTTCCAGGGCTTTTGTTAAACGGTACTTTGGGTATTGCTGTTGGAATGGCTACAAATATTCCACCACACAATTTAAAAGAACTAACCGATGCAACAGAACATATTTTAGATAATCCAACTTGTTCTGTAAAAGATTTGATGCAGTTTGTAAAAGGACCTGATTTTCCACTCGGAGGAATTGTCTTTAACAATGAAGATATTTTAGAAGCATACCAAACAGGTCGTGGAGGAGTTGTAGTAAGAGGACATGCAGAAGTTGAAGAGTCAGACGGTGGAGGAAGTAAAATTGTTGTTACTTCTTTGCCGTTTCGTGTGAACAAGGCTGTTTTTGTTGAAAAAATTGCCAACCTTTTCCGTGACAAAAAAATCACAGGTTTGAAAGATCTAAGAGATGAGTCTACCGCTGACATCCGAGTTGTAATCGAACTTAAAAGGGGAGCATTTGCACAGAAAATTTTAAACTATTTATATAAAAACACACAGCTTGAAGAAAAGTTTAACTTTAACATGGTTGCACTTGTTGAAGGAGTGCCAAAAACTTTGAATTTAAAAGATGTTTTAGAAGATTTTATTGCTCACAGAAAAGAAGTTATTTACAAAGCAACAGAGTTTGATTTGAAAAAAGCTGAAGCTCGAGCGCATATTTTAGAAGGATTGAAAAAAGCTCTTGATCATATTGATCAAGTGATTAAAATTATTAAAGCTTCAAAAGACACTGTTGAAGCTAAAAGCAACTTGATTAAAAAGTTTAAATTCACAGAAATTCAAGCTCAAGCTATTTTGGATATGAAACTTCAAAAGTTGGCTGGACTTGAAAGAAAGAAAATCGAAGATGAACTTAAAGAACTTTTGGCAAAGATTAAAGATTTGAAAGATATTTTGTCATCTCCTGCAAGAATTATAAAAATCATCAAAGAACAGTTAAATGAAGTTGCAGAACAATATGGAGATGAAAGAAGAACTGTGGTTGTACCACAAAAAGCTGGAAACTTTAAAGTAGAAGACTTAATTCCAAACGAACAATCAACTCTTGTTTTGACAGAAAAAGGGTATTTGAAACGAACAAATCCAAAAGAGTTTAAAGCTCAAAAAAGGGGAGGAAAGGGAGTTTCTGATATGTCAACAAAAGACGACGACGTGATTTCAGAATTTATCACTTCTTCAACTCATTCAGATATCTTGTTCTTTTCTTCAAAAGGAAAGGTTTACAGAACCAAAATGTATGAACTTCCAGAAGGAAAAAGAACAACTAAAGGGAAGTTTATTGCTAACTTTTTACCACTTGAAGAAGGGGAGAATATCACTTCTGTTTTGACAATGGACAAAGAGATTAAAGAAAGTGCAGAATCTTTGATTATGGTTACAAAAAACGGGACTGTCAAGAAAACTGCTGCTGATGCATTTTTTGAAGTCAGAGCAAACGGGCTTATTGCAATTTCTTTGAAAAACGATGACGAACTTATTGACGCAAGGTTTGTTAAAGAACAAGATGATGTTGTTTTAACTTCACAACAAGGAAAAACTATTCATTTTGAATCATCACAAATCAGAAACATGGGTAGAACAGCCGGTGGGGTGCGAGGAATTAAACTTGGAAAAGATGATATTGTGGTTTCACTTTCTATTTTAGAAAAAGGAAGAAAAGACGATGCTTATATTTTAGTGATTACTCAAAACGGATATGGAAAGCAAACAAAAGCCACAGAATACAAAACACAAGCTCGTGGTGGAAGTGGTATAAAAACAGCCAAAGTAACAGAAAAAACAGGTCTTATTGTTAAATCTTCTGTAGTTTATCCAGAACATGAAGAAGTAATCGCTATGTCTAAAAACTCTCAGGTTATTAGAATTTCAATTGATTCTGTGCCAAAACTAAACCGTGACACACAAGGAGTAAGAATAATGAGACTTAAAGAAGGTGATAGTGTAGTTTCATTTGTAAGATTTTAAGATAATTTTTTCAAAAAAACTTTATATTTTTAAATATGATGTTTTTTTGTTATAATATAAAAAGTTCAATTTTTAACAAGGAGGCAGAAAATGAAAAAAGGAGAAATTGGGAAGCCAAAAATTTTTAAACCTGAAAAAATTACAAAAATTAAAACAGTCAAATTCGGCTGTCCAACTTGTGACGAGTTTGGTATTTGTACCAACAGATGTCAGCAAGGTAAATAACAACAGTTTTTATGATTACAAACATCATAAAAACTGTTTTTTATTTAAAAAAAATAAAAGAAAAAGCCCTGCAGTATTTGGGCGTTCCGGGTCCAATTCCCGGGGCTGCAAATACAAATGCAGAGCTAATTCATACTTTAAGTATAATCCAAAATTTTAAAAAGTCAATTGTAAAGGAGGAAAGAAAGAAAAAACTAAAAACCTCTTTTATTTTAGTGAAATTTAATATTTTTAAGGTTGATATATAATGCAAGTTATTCACAATTTAAATGTTGATATATTTATCAACTGTGATAATATATAGGTATGAATAGGGAAATCAAAAAATATAAAAATTATTTTGATAAATTTATAAGTAAATTAGAATTTAACGAAGCAGTAAAAGTTTTGAAGGCCCTTGATATTTTAAAGTTTAGACAAGAATTTACTCTGAAACATTTTGTAAAAAAGATAAAGAGTGTAAAAGGAGTTTATGAGTTAAGAACGCAGTACGGAAATAACGAATTTAGAATTTTTTATATTTATGAAAACGACAAAATAATTGTTTTGTTTAATGGAATTAAAAAGAAAAATCAAAAGTTAAGTAAAAAAGAGTTAGAAAAAATTAAATTAATTAAAAAAGCCTATGACAAAGAAAAATAAAAAAGATATATTTTCAAGTAAAAATTTAAATAAAAATCCATCAGAGAAAAATACTTATAACATTGATCATGTTTTGGATTCTGTTTTTGGAAAAGAGGGTACAAAAAAAAGAGAGCTCAATAGAAAAAAAGCGATGGTTTTATTTCGAGCTGAGGATTTAATAAACGAAAGAAAAGAGTCAGGATTAACTCAACAAGAAATTGCAGACAAGTTGGGAAAAGATAAAACTTATATTTCAAAGATTGAAAATGGAAAAGTAACTCCGTCTGTAGATTTATTTTATAGATATGTTCAAGCCATTGGGAAAAGAGTTGAGATTGTTTAAATAAAAAACAAGCAAAAGTTGTTGCTTGTTTTTTAGCTCCTGTTTTTTTAAAAGAGAATAAAAGAAAGAGAGAAGTGATCTATTTGTTTATTAGAATTATTTTTATTTGTCGCACAATATATCTTTTACGACAAATATGTTCAGGGGTGTTAAGAAACGGCTTGAATACTTTAAATTACTATATATTTTAACATATATAATACTTTTAATATATTTGATATTGCACAATTATCTTTTTACTTTAATAACTATGCTGTTTCTGTCTACCGAAACTTTTTATCTAAATATTTTGTTAATTAATATGTTTGTATTAAAATTTTAGCCTTATGTTTATACCTTTATTTTTTGTTTTGAAGTAAAAGTTCAATTATTACATATTGTCTAATTTTGGGCTTAAAAACTTTCGGTTTGAAAAATATTATAAAGGTATGGTGGTACCTCTAAAAACTCTTAGAAAGCCATTTTTGGGCTTGTTTTATGCTTAAAAATTAACTTATGGTAACATTTAACTATTTTATTATTTAAATTCTGCTAAAATGATTAAATTTATAAACTTAACATATTTTATATAAAGTTTTTAGAATTTTTTTATATTTTAAAATAATTTTTAAATAATCATGAGCTTATCACACTTAAGTCTTTTATAAAGTTTTTATTTGGGAAATTTCATAACAAAATTTATGTATCACTATTTTAGTAAACAAAGTAACTAAAAAGTGAAGTGTCGCACAATATAAATACTATGAAAATTAAAAAACCTCCTGCGGTTTTTTATCCCGCAAGAGGAAATATTTTTTGCACATTTTTTATTTTTTTGTGCGGATTAAACAACTTTTTATACTAGTCACATAATTATTCTGTGACTTGAGATTTTTAGATCACCCCCGATCTGTTGTTAATACTCATTTGATTATATCAAAATTTATTAAAAAAACAAACACTGCTTGTGTTTATTTTTTACTTAAGAAATTTCAAGCTCTCTCCCCTCACCTGCCATTTTTGTTGCAACAAAATCAATTATAAGTCCCATAATTGTTCCGTCGATTACTGCCCAATACGGACTTTCAATTCCCATCCAAGAAATCAAAGGACTATCTATAACAGTTTTAAATGCATCATAAGACAAAAGAACAAACATGAAAATAATAAGTGTTCCTAAAAAAGCTCCTCTTAAATACCACTTCATTTGAAAACCTAAAAATGGATGTTTTGCAAAAACTCCAGCAAGAGCAATCACAAGACCCATAGTCATGCAAACAAGTAAAGTTCCTAAACTTAATTTGCTTACTAAATCGTGATTTGTTTGTGTTACAAAAGTTGCAATATAAATAACCGCAAAAATAAATGCAACTGCTTTTGCAACAATAATTCTTTTTGTTAATGTTTTTTTATTATTATATGTATTTTCCATATACTTTTATCTTACATTAAAAATAATTTAAAAGCAAATTTAATTTTTTAAATCATCAAATTTTTCTTCAAAATTACTATTATTTCCAGAATTGAAAAATGGTAACCCAATAAGCTTGTAATCTTTGTTTTCAGCATTTAAAACTTTATTTTATTGTTTATATTCAAAAATAGATTCTAACAATGATTTATTGTGTTTCATCATTGCTTTTAAAATAGAATCATTTTTTGAGTACTCTGTATTATCATTGTTAATAGCTTCTATCGTGTTTTTTTCAAAATCTGACAGTTGTAATTTTTCTGGATCTATAAACAAAACAACATGTCTATCTTTATTTTTTGTGATCTCTTTATGTTTACTTTTGTGTAAATATATTAAGTTTTTATAATTATCAATTAATTTCAATTCATTTTTATTTCTTGCATGACGAAAAGGTATTATATGATGTAATTCGAAATTACTTTTTTTATTTATTCCGTGCTCTTTAAAATAATCAATTTTAACAGATTCCGAACGTTTTTGTAGCATATCTTCTGAAAAAATACCAGTATTGCCAACGTTTAATTTTAAAAATCTATTCAGGACTACGTCAAAATACACTGTTGTCTTTAGTAATGACAAAATTTGTTGTGACTCATTTTTCCAATTGTGAAAATCTCTTTTTTTTGTTTTGTTCCCATCGAAGTTACTTGGTTTAGCATATTCCTTCATTTTATCAAAAAATTTATTTCTACCTATTTTTGGCAGTTCTCTATATGACTGCATCAACTCAATTTTTTCTTCACGACCAAGAGAACTATCAAGTAATATAAAAACAAATTCATATATTGATATAGTAGTATTTCTGTAGTCTGAATAATAAATAGTTTCAACAATTTCTGAAAGTTTATTCCCAAACAATCTTTCTACTGCATCGGTAAAAATCTTATATTTCTTTAAAATGTTAGTTTCTTTTATTAGAGACACAGCTGTCTCAGTTAGTTGTATATAATGCACTCCCACACCTTTGAAAGAGTTTCTTTTCTTTCCATCCTTATCATACCTGTTCAAGAAAGACATTTTATCCCAATCAACAGAAAAATTCTTCTTAACAGAATTGTATGTTCCTTTACCTGTTTCTTCATATAGACTATCAACTATTTTTTTATATGTACTAAATTTAGTTTCTAAATCAATATCATTAAAATTTATTTTATGATCACCTGTAGGAATTGCAAATTTGTTTGTTCCAGCAATCTTAAATATTGTATTAAACACTTGCTCCATATATTCCATAGTGTATCTATTGTGTTGAGAAATATGTGTCCCTCGATAATCATCTTTTTGTATCCTATTTACAATATATTTTAAAAATTTATTTTCTGGCTTTATTTCTAAAATCTGCTTTAATATTTTAGTAGTGTCAATATTCTTACTTTCCATATTTTTTATTTTATATTTTTTAATCTTTTTTTTGCGACTCCAACATATTTTTTTTCTTTATCTGCACAAATAAAATTTCTTTTTAATTTTTTGGATGCTACTGCTGTAGTCCCTGTTCCTACAAAAAAATCTACCACCAAATCACCTTCATTAGAACTTGCTTTAATTATTCTTTCAATCATATCTAAAGGTTTAGGGGTTGCGTGACTCATTTTTTGAGTTTTTCCTTTAATTTTATTTTTGTGTCGTTCACTTGTTATATGCCATACTTCTCCACACAATCGTCCTTTGGGATTAGGGAACCATCTTTTACCATTTTTCAGAATGCCTTTTTTCATTGCATGTTCTATTCTTTCTGTTGATTCATAGGGTGTACGAATATCGTTATAGTTGAAAGTATGTTTCGTTCCTTTAGTAAAAAATAATATTGTTTCTTGTCCGTTACTAAATTTCCTTCTCGCTGCTCCCATGCCGTCTCGCTTGTCCCAAGTTATCCAATTTTGAAAATTTAATTTTTTATTTACCAAGAAATTAAGAATAAATGCTGAATTATAAGGAGTATTAAATATATAAATACTACCATTTTTTTTAATTTTTGGAATTATTTCTTCCAACCATTTAAAAGTAAAATTAAAAAAATCTTTTTCTGATTTAAATTTATCCCAATCACCTTTATTCATGTTATAAGGAGGATCCACAACAACAAGATCAACGGATTCATTTTTTAGATTTTTTATAAAATCAAAACAATCCATTTGATATATTTTATTTTTTTCGAGTTTTTTCTTCATTTTTTCTAATAGCTAATTTAATTTTCTTATCAATTATATCACGATAACTCTCCATTATTTCATATCCAACAAAATTACGACCGTTTTCTTTTGCAACTTTCAATGTTGTTCCACTCCCAGTGAATGGATCAAGGACAGCATCACCAACACATGTGAATAATCTTACACAACGATAAACTATTTCTTCAGGCATTATTGCACTGTGTTCCCCAAAAGCTATATCACCCCTTCCTGGAATTGGAATTTTCCAAATTTGCTTAGTAAATTCAACCCATTCTTTGTCAGTTAACTTACTTAATTCTTTATTTTTTTTATTAGATTTATTATTTGTTAACCCATCTTTGACATAAACAGTAATAAATTCACTAGTGTTTTGTGCATAAAAGTTTCTTGGATACGGATAACTACCAAACATTAGTTTTTTGCTTGGGTTGGTTCTTTCCCATATATAAACATCATAAAGAAACATTTTAGTGTTTTTACGGTTTAATATTGAATGTTGTATATCAGCATTTAAATCAAAGATGTGTCTATTTTGATGAGTGGAGTAATCTTTTTTTTTCATCGGCATTAGTGGTGTATTGATTACCATTTTTCCGTTAGGTCTTAAAATTCTCTCGCACTCTTTCCAAACTTTTAACAATTCTTTTATAAATACTTTATAATCATCAAGATCACCAATTTGACTTGATTTTTTTTTACTATGTTTCTTGTTTTGATGACCATTTTTAGAATAGTCTTTAATATTAAAATATGGAGGTGAGGTTACAATCAGATCGATTGAATTATCTGGTATTTCTTTCATTTTTTGTGCATTTTTATAAAATACCTTATTTAAATATTTTTTTTTCATAATTATTTTTTTCTTGTATTAAAGTATATCATATTTTAGTTTTTTTAAAATGAAAAAAGTAGGAAAAACTTTGGTTGGATGGTTTGTTTTTCATGCTTTTTGTTATTTTTCTTTTTCCGATTTTATTTTTTTATTTGTTTTTATCATTTTAAATTCTGATATTCAATTTCTAACTGCTCTACAAATTTTTCTAAATCTTCTCGTGTTGCACTAAAATTAAAAGTTAAACCTTTTTGCCCGACTCCTGTTCTTTTTTCAAATTGTGAAAAATCAACAGAAAGATGTATATCATATTCATCATCTGGTAGTTTCCCCATTTTCTTTTTTTTCTTTTTTCTTTGTTTTTGTTCTTCTTTAAATTCATCAGATAAATATAATATTCCACTTTTCTTTTTATAATCAATCCAATACGGTAAAGGTTCAAAATGAATTGTTACATCATCAAAAAAATCACCCCATATTTTTTCTGTGTCATCTTCTAACAACTCTTTAATTACTTCAATTAAATAACCCTCCTCTTCTCCATCTTGCCAGATTACTCCTTCACTTAATTTGCTCCATGGACCAAAACTTCTTTTCAATACATTGTTATTTAAAATATGTTTCCCGTCCCATTTAAAAGTCATATAGTAATCTATATCACCATATTCTAAATCTTTTGAAAGAGTAATTTCAAATTCAAATAAATCATCTATTATTTTTGCCATTTTTTATTATTATAGTTTTATTTTAACATATTATGATGTTTTTAGCACTTCTGAAATTTAAAATTGACTTTTTTGTAAAAAAGATTATAATGTGGTTAAACTTAATATTAAGTTAAAAAACACCATAGGTTTGGAGACGTCCCATGGGGGGACATAATCTACAAATCATTCATGTTGGTGTTTTTTATTTTTTATTTAATCTTTTATAAATATTTTTTTAAGAAGGTTTTACGGTGGATTTTAGAGGGGCCGTGTTTTGAAATGTTTTCTAGGTGTTTTTTTGTTCCGTAACCTTTGTGTTTTTCAAACTCGTATTGTGGAAATTCTAAAGCGATTTTTTTCATATAATCATCACGAATACATTTTGCCACCACAGAAGCACATGAAATTGTAAATTCTTTTTGATCACCTTTGATAATAGTTTCTTGAAAAATATTTTGATTTTCCAAAAAAAGCCCTCCATCTAAAAAGACTTTTAGATCAGCTAAAATTTCTTTTTGTTCAAAATCTTGGACTTGTTTTAAAGTATTTGAAAAAGATTTTTCAGTTGACTTTTTAATGGCTTTTGAAATTCCTATTTTATCAATCTCTAAAGCCGAAACGAAAACAGCCGATGAAAAAACTTTCCCGTCTTGTTTTAATTTTTTGATTTTTTCAAAATAAAAATATCTTTTTTTCTCAGAAAGTTTTTTTGAATCAGTGATTTGTTCAAGCTCTTTTTGAACTTCTTTTTCAAAGTCTTTTTTAATCAAAAAAGCACAAACACAAACAGGTCCTGCAACAGGGCCTCGTCCCACTTCATCTATTCCTGCTTTGTAAATAATATTTTTCATTTTATTTTATTATTATTCGTGTTCGTGATCATGATCGTTTTGATGCTGACCGTCTTCTAAGACATGTGTATGCGGAGTAAGTAAATTCACAGAATACAAAACTCCAAAACCTAAAATTAGAATTAAAGTATATAAAACTAGATTTTTCTTTGAAACTTTTTTGTATAACTCTGGAAGTAAATCTTTAAAAATAATATTTAGAAAAATTCCAGCTGAAAACGAAAGCAACGACATTTCTAAAAAGTTGTTTTGAGAAATAAGCAATGCGATCAGAACACCCAAAATAATTGTTAAAGATGTTAAAAAGTTTCTAAATAAAGCTTTTTTACTTGAATAACCAGCTTTTTTTAAAACAAAAAATTCTGAAACTTCTTGGATAAATTCGTGAATAAAAATTGAAAAAACAGTAACTGCTCCCAAATAAGTTGAAGCAAAAAAGGCAGGAACAATAATCAGTCCGTCTGTGATGTTGTGGATTGAATCTCCGATTAAGACTTTTTTGGCTGAATGTTTGTTTTTTGTGTGTTGGCAGTCTTTTGAAGTGTGGTGTTGATGTGTTTCTGGGATAAAAATGTTTAAAACCACTGAAAATAAAAATCCAGATGCAATAAATAAAACAGGATAAACAAAGTTTTGGGATAATTCAAAAACTTCTTTGGTAACTGAAAAAACTGTCATTAAAAAAACTCCAGCCGAAAAAGCAATAAAATATTTTATTTTTTCTTGAAAAAATTTTTCAAATTTTTTGTTAATAAACAAGATTCCTGATAAAGAACCTAAAATAATTATTAAAACTGATATTGTAATATATACATATTCCATAATTTTATATTATAACAAATAAAAAAACTAAACAAAATGTTTAGTCCATCGCTTTTTTTATAAGTTTTAAATTTTGTGTTGTGCAGGCAAGGCGAAGCCTTGCCTGCATTTTTGTTAACAAAAATTTAAGCTGGGATTCTCAGCCCCTTTTTTCTTTGCTCAAATTCATAATCTTCCTGACAATCAACACACCGTTGAACATCAGGATTAGCTTCGATTCGAGCATCGGGTATTTTTTGATTGCAATCAACACAAACACCAAAAGTTTTTTTATTTAATATAAACTTTTTGAGAGCTCTTCTTGCTCTTCTTAATTCTTCTCTAGAGTTCTGTAAAGTTTTATCAAGTCTACGAATCTCTTCCTGCTTAGCCGCATCATCAGCACTGTCAGTACCATTATCCATCAATACTGCTTGCTTTAAATTTTTTTTATCAAGAAGAACTTTCTCTTCTTTTTCTTTTAATCTTATTTCCAAAATATCTTGACTGATATTCATTTTTTACTCCGGTTTTTTGTTATTGAATTTTTTTTCACTTATAAAAAGCAAAGGTTATTATAATATTTTTAAATTATATTGTCAATTATTTTTTGTGAACATAAAAACAGTTAACTTTTTAGGTTAACTGTTTTTTATTAAACTTTTTTTCCGTTTCTTTTTCTTTCGGTTTCTGTTAGGAATTCTTTTCGGAGTCTAACAGCGTTGGGTGTTACTTCAATAAACTCATCGTCTTTAATAATATCAATTGCTTTTTCTAAAGTAATCTCTGTTGCCGGCGTCAACCGAACAGTTTCGTCAGATCCAGACGCACGCATGTTTGTTAACTGTTTTCCTTTTGTTGGGTTAACTGTCATATCTTCTCCTTTTGAAGTGTTTCCCACAACCATTCCTTCGTAAACTTCGTCTGATGGTTTGATGTATAGCTCTCCCCTTTCTTGCAGGGTTGTCAAAGCAAAGGCTAAAACTTTTCCTGTTGCCATTGAAATCATTGAACCAAGTGCTGTTTTTGAAATTTCTCCTGCATAAGGTTTAAAATCTAAAAACAATGAAGTTAAAATCCCTTCTCCTTTTGTGTCAACGATAAACTCGTTTCTGTATCCTAAAAGTCCTCGTGTTGGAATTTCAAAAATAATTTTTGTTTGTCCATGTTCGTCAGTTTGCATGTCCATCATCACCCCTTTTCTTTTTCCAAGTTTTTCAATAACGGTTCCTGAAAATTCTTCCGGTACTAAAATATTTACTTCTTCAAAAGGCTCTAAAGTTTGCCCGTCAACTTCTTTTGTAATAACTTTTGGAGATGAAACAGCAAGTTCAAAACCTTCTCTTCTCATGTTTTCGATTAAAACTGCCAGGTGAAGTTCTCCACGTCCGTAAACTACATATTTTGAATCATCAGAAAAGTCAACTTTCAAACCTACGTTCATTTCAAGTTCTTTTTCAAGTCGGTCTCTGATTTGTCTTGAAGTTAAGTATTTTCCGCTTCTTCCTGAAAATGGAGAATCGTTTACAAACATATTTAAAGAAATTGTTGGAGAGTCAACTTTAATTTCGTCCATAAGTTCTGCAGCCTCATTTTCAGCTAAAGTTTGTCCAATGAAAATTTCAGGAATTCCGGCTAACATAACAATATCCCCTGCTTGAGCTTCTTTTACTTCTTTTCTTTCAAGTCCTTCAAATGTAAAAAGTTTTACAACTTTTCCTGTGAAAGTTTCTTGGTTATGGTTTTTAACAAACAAGTTTTGTCCTTGTTTGATTTTACCTTCGTAAATTCTTAAAATACCCATTCGGCCTAAAAAGTTGTCGTAAGCTAGGTTGAAAACTTGCGCTTTTAGTTCTGAGTTAATATTCTGTTCAGAAGATGCAGCTGGTACTTTTTCTAAAATCAAATCTAAAAGCGGAGTGATATCTTTTAGTTCATCAGACATTGAAGTTTTTGCAACTCCATCTCGTCCAATTGCATAAACAGTATCAAAGTCAAGTTGTTCGTCTGTTGCTCCAAGTTCTACAAACAAGTCAAAAACTTGGTCGTGAGCTTTGTCTACGTCGGCTCCTTCTTTGTCGATTTTGTTTAAAACTAAAATTGGTTTTAGTCCTAAATCAAGAGATTTTTTCAAAACAAATTTTGTTTGTGGCATTGGCCCTTCTTGAGCATCAACTACAAGCAAAACCGAGTCAATTGATTTTAAAACTCGTTCTACTTCTGATCCAAAGTCGGCGTGACCTGGTGTATCTAAAATGTTAATTTTTGTATCTTTGTAAAATACAGAGGTGTTTTTTGCGTAAATAGTAATTCCTCTTTCTTTTTCCAAATCGTTTGAATCCATTGAAACTCCTTCTTTTACCATTTGAGTTTGTTTTAAAATCTCGTCTGTTAAAGTGGTTTTTCCGTGGTCAACGTGGGCAATAATTGCTATGTTTCTGATTTCCATAATGTTTGAAATTATAACACATAAACGGAAAGTCTGAAAGTTAGGTTTGGAAGGTTTTTTGGGTTTGGGCCCGAAAATGACGAAGTCATTTTCGGGCTTTTCAGTGTGTTGACAAATATTTTTTTAAATATTATAATTTTATAACTTATTCTTTAAACAAAAAATGGAGAAAGTTATGTCTGTAGTAGAAAAAAAAGTTGATGGGGTGAATTTTTTTATTGATTGTTGTTTCGACAACGATCAAGGAAAATTCATTTATGCTAAGGACGATGAGGGCAATAGCTACTTAACTTCGTTGCCAAACATAGATTGTTATACTCATAAGTATGCTGTAAACTTTTCCGAAAAAAAATACGGTAAGAGACTTACAGTCTTATGCGAAGGTTTGTTTTGGTGCTATGGAATTACATTTTCCATAAGTGAGATGATTGGAGACACGGACTTGGGTCAAATTATAAAAACATTTCAAGAAGTTTTACCCCATAAATATGTTCGGGTAACCATGTAAAGATTTTGGTAAAAAATTTAAAGCAGTCGCTACACCAGTGGCTGCTTTTTTATTTTACAGAAAAATAATTGACAAATAGGTTTTTAAATATTATAATTTTATAACTTATTCTTAAAACAAAAAAGGAGAAAAACAATGAGTGATATTGTAGAAAAAATGGTTGATGGAGTTTCAGTCTTTATCAACCTTAAAAAAACTGGTGGATATGGTAAATTTGTTCATCTCAAAGATGAACAAGGGAGTGAATATCTTGTTTCATTAAGCTTGCAAGAATATGAATATCATGAAGATATTGTCAAATTTGCTCAAGAAAAATACGAAAAAGAATTTAAGGTTATTGGTGGTGGCGAAATCGCCATACAAATCACTCCTAAAATTTTTGTTAATGGTAGATCGTCAAGGTATGGTCGTACTGACAATGAGTACATAGGAAAAATTGTTGGGAAGCTATATCCAGACTTTAAAATTGTAGCTTGGAATAGTTAAGTAAAAAATTTAAGGCAGTTGCTGTACCAGTGACTGCTTTTTTGTTTTGGAGTTGGAGAAGCCCGAAATTTTTTGTTTTTGAAAGTAAAAGTTGAAAGGCGGAGCCTTTCAACTTTTACTTTCAAAAACAAAAAATTTCGGGCTTTTTAAAAAATTATTCTTCAAAATATTTCTTTGTTTCTTCGTTTTGATAGATTGATTCAAAAAATACTTTTGCTGCGTGTGCTACTGACTTTTTTGTATCTTTAGGTCCGTTTTCTGCTAAAAAGACAAAAGCATATTTTGGTTTATCATAAGGGAAAAATCCAACCACCCAAGAGTTCATTTTGGTTCGTCCTTTAATCTGGGCTGAACCTGACTTTGATGCGATTTGAACAAAATCTAAATTTAAAGCTTGAGTTGTACCTGAAGTTGTTGTTTGTCTCATAGCTTTTTTGATTACATCAAAATTCTTTTTTTTGTATGCCAAAACAGTTTTAACTTCTTTTTCTGAATTTAACAAAATTTTAGGTTTTAAAACTTCACCGTCGTTTGCAATGGCTGATATTCCCACTAAAACCTGCATAGGAGTTGTTAAAAAGCCAAACTGCCCTATTGATGTATAATAAGTGTTACCAACATTCCAAGGGCTGTTTTTGAAGGCTTTCTTTTTCCATTCAGGTGAAGGTAAAAGTCCTTTTTTTTCAGCAAAACCTTCAATTTCAGTTTTTGAACCAAAACCAAACAAAGCCAAATTCTCTTCAATCAGCTTAATTCCAAGACCTTTAAATTCGTTTAAATATCCTCCACCAATTCTATAAAAGTAAACGTTTGAAGACCAAGCAATAGCGTCAAACATGTCTACTGTTCCCTGGTTTCTCCAGTCACGAAAAACAGATGGGTTGTTTGGGTTCCATTTGTTAGGAATTACAAGTTTTCCGTTTGTGAAAACTTTTGTGTAAGGGCTGATTATGTCATTTTCGAGTGCAGCGATGGCTATAAAAGGCTTTACAACAGAACCCGGAGTAAATTCTCCGTAAACTGCTTTGTTTAAGAAAGGTTTTCCTTTGTCGTAAAGATAAGTTTTGATAGTTTCTTTGTCTTTTGCTTCTGAAAGTATTTCAGAAGAATATTCTGGAAAAGAAACCATACCCAAAACTTGACCGTTTTGAACGTTCATAATCGAAGCTGCCCCACCCACAAAGCCATTTTCTTGGACATAAGTTTTCAAAGCTTGAAACATTTGCTCTTGAATGTTTTTGTCAATCGTTAAAGTTAAATTTTGCCCATCTTCTGATTCTGAAATAACATTGTCTGAAACAATTTCTCCAACAGAGTTTACTTGTAAAATAATTTTTCCAAGTTTTCCGTTTAAAGTTTGGTTGAAATATTTTTCAATTCCACCTTTACCAATATATTCTTTTTCAAAATATTTTCCACTTTTGTCTTTTTGAGGATATGACAAAAAACCTAAAAGATGTGAGAAACCTTCTTGTTTGATATATGCCCTTTTGGGAAATTCTGCATTTTCTTTTTCTTCGTTCCAAACAAGTTCTTTACCATTTCTGTCAAAAATAATTCCCCTTTTTGAAAACAAAACATATTCACGATGATAGTTTGCAATTGATTTTTTTAAGTATTCGTCCCCTTTTACAATTTGCATATAAAAAGTTTTTGAAATAAAAAGTAAAGAAACAAGTAAACATACCAAAAAGAAATAAACAAAACTTTTTAAACCCAATGGTTTTTCAAGCACTCCTTCAAATTTCTGAGTATCTAGATTTGAAATATTTTTAGTATTCAAAAAAGCAGTGTCAATGTTAAAATTGTCTTTTTTCTTTTTTAAAAAGCTTCTTTTTCTTTTTTTAAAATTATTTTTCATAGATTATAAAGTTTTATTTTTAAGGTAAATTGAAAAGAAAAGCAAAATTAAAACGCCTACAAAGTAGAAAAAGTTAAAATCCCAAATGTTTTGAAATGGTTTTGAGAATAAAAAGTCTAAATATAAAGCATAAAATAAAGCTTCTACGAAAAATTCTAAATAGAAAACCAAAAAAATAAGTAAAGGTAAAACTGCCCACCAAGGCAAAAAGTATAAAGAAAAAATAAAAATTATATTTAGAAAAATTCTTTTTAACATCTTTTGTATTATAACATTTTTTGAAGTTTTAGAAAAATTTGAATTTAGAAAAGCGTGCAGCCGAAGGCTGCACGCTTTTTTGTTTTATTTCTTTTGATAATTATTAAAGAAACCTATGATTTTGTTGAACTGATCTGAATTTGTGAAGAATACTAAGTGATTTAAATCAATAAATGAATATCCAAATACAACCTCACCTTTTCCATTCATAATAACTCGAGCATCCTTGTTATGTAAAGTTAGATCAACAAAAGGTCTTGAATAGAAAACTCTATTTATATTAAACAAAGATCCCAAATCAGAAATAATCATTTTTTCCCAAGATAATAAGTTTGTATACACAGAATCAATATCTGTAAAACGTAAAACTAAAAATGGTCGATTACCTTCTATGTGTGAATAAATTCCGTAACTGAATTGATCATTCAAATTTTTAATAAATTGAACAGAAACCCTTGTATCCATAGCTTTTATAAACTCTTTTGCAGTAACTAATGTTTTTTTATCATATTTATTCATTTTAACAAAATACTCAAGTTTTATATCTCCAATTGGTATTTGAGTTTCATGAATACTGTTTTTGGTAATTTGTAAAATATTTTCTCTATCTAATTTTTCCAAGAAAATTTCTTTTTTATAATCAAAATAAATAAGAGATTGTGGTTCAAGTGGTAAACTGTTTTCTTTGTTTTGCGATATTTTTGTAGTTGTAAATATTAAAGCAACAGCAACTGCTATTACACCCAACACCACCAATACAGAAGAAATAATGATTAAAAACATGTTTTTTGGGTTTTTTGTTGAAGTTTGGTATTCAAATTCTTGTTTTTTCTTTTCTTCAATTACCATTTTTGCTAAAGAAGTAGGTTTGTCTTTTAAAGCAGAGACGGCAAAATCCCTGTAAGTTTTCACATTACTTCTTTTTTTGAAGTTATTATCTTTTTGATTTAAATTTTCTTTAACATCTGATGTGTTTATTCTGTTATTTTTTTCTTCTGGCATAATTATTTTTTATTATTCGGTTTCTTTCTTTGTTTCAAATTTGGCTTTTGATTTTCTTTTTTTAATTTAACTTTTTGAATATTTTTCTGTTTTTCTTTTTTCTGATTGTTTTTCTTTTTGTATTTTTTAAAGTTTTTTGAAGTAGGAATAATATATCTTTTTTTGTTTTCAGACAAATCAATAAAATCGTCCACAACATTTAAAAGTCCAGATGAGGCTGATTCTTTAAAGGTTGCACATTCAACCTGACAACCTGAATGAAATTTTAAATATTCAACGAGTGGAATAAAATCTCCATCTCCTGAAACTAAAATAACAGCATCAACTTTTGGTGAAAGTCTAATAGCATCAACTGCAATACCTACATCCCAGTCTGCTTTTTTGTTTCCGTCATAAAAAATTTGCAAATCTTTTGACTTTGTTTCGATACCTGCTTTTTCTAAAGCATCAAAAAAGTTTGATTCTTCTTTGCTTTCTGTTGTTATAACATAAGCCACTGCTTTGATCAACTTACGATTTTGTAAAGTATCTTCTAAAATGCTTTTAAAATTTACATTACTGTTATATAAATTACGCGCTGTATGATATAAATTCTGAGCATCTATAAAGATTGCAACTCTTTGACTTTCTTGTTTAATAATAGACATATTTTTTATTTTTATTATACCATATTTTTAATTTTATTGAATTCCTTTTTTCCTTAAAGCTAAAATCTGCGATGGGTCAGATGTAATAATTTGGTCTTCTGTATAAGATGCAATAACTTTGATTGCAGCGTGTTTTGTTCCAGCAAAGAAAATTCCCTCTCCTACATTTGCATCAAGCAGAAGCATTTTTTCTTCTTCGGTTAAGTTAAAAACTTCTTGAAGCCTGTCGATTGTTGTCGGAGATTGTTTTAACAAAATCTGCATAGACGAGTTTGTAATAATTGGTACTCCGTATTCAGATCCCAAAAAGTCTCCCACATCTTGAGTAATTGTTGAAAGCCCTAAGTAGTATTTTCGGCCTCTTTTTGCCATACCAAACAAGAAAAATGCGGCATCTTCTGATTTCATCATGGTCCAAGCTTCATCGATTACCAGAAGTCTTTTTTTCAAATTTCGTCTTACAGAGTTCCAAATGTGATGAGTAATCAAGTACATGGCAACTGGACGCAAGTCTTCTTCCATATCACGAATAGAAAAAACTGTTACCTTTTTATCCATATCAACATTTGAAGGCTTGTTTAAAAATCCAGCCCAAGAACCCCGAATGTATTTTGAAAGTTTTGAAACTAAAGTTGAAGAACCTTCTGTTCCTGACAAAACCATTTCAAAGTCAGACAACAAAGGTGGTTCGATATCTGAAAAATCAACTTCTGGAGTAATATCTTTCAAAGCGTAAGTTTCGGTCAAAGCTCGATCGACCATAGCGTCTTCTTCAGGAGACATACCTCCAAAAATAATTCTGAAAAAACCAACCAAAGAAACAATTTGGTTTCTTAAAATTGACTGAGGGTCATCTTCTGGACCTACTGGTGGCAAGTCGAATGGATTGATGTGGTGAGATGAAGAAAGTGAAATATTGAAGTATCGACCATCAACAGCTTCTGCTAAATATTCATATTCTCGTTCAGGGTCAATGATAATTACATCTGTGTCGAACATTAAAGTTCTTAGAATTTCAAGTTTAGTTGTGTAAGATTTACCAGCACCAGAAGTAGCAAAAGTCACAGAGTTGTAGTTTGGAAGTGAAAATCTATCAAACAAAATCAAAGAAGAGTTGTGCCTGTTGACTCCATATAAAATACCATTGTCGGATGTTAGGTTAAATGAAACAAATGGAAAAATTGAAGCTAATGGCTCTGAGTTTAATTTTGAAGTAACATTTAATAAATCTTTATTTAAAGGCAAAGTTGTTTTAAAACCTTCTGCTTGTTGAAAAACAGCGGGTCGAACGTAAATTAGTTTTGATTCTAAAATTGATTTGATTTCTGTTTCTACTTTATCAAGTTCCTTTTCATTTTCTCCGTAAACAGTAATGTAAATACCGATAGAATATAGTTTTTCAGTTGATTGCTGAAGTTTGTCACGCAGTTTTTCAATATTTAAATAAGCAGCATCAAGGGCTGGGTCACGCACGAGACCTTTTCTCTCTCTATCCATAATTTGACTTTGAACTTCGGCGATTTTTTTTTGTAGATTTTTTAAAGCTCTTTCTGATTCAAGTGGATTTATAAAAATTGAAATATCAAACTCTTTATCTAAGTTAATTACTTGTGAAAACCACCCATCTGATAAAAATTTTGGGTATGAAATAATGAAAAATGTTCTTGATAAAATATCTCCTAAATCTAAATATTTTGATTTAATATCTAAAGCTGATGGAGCGATAATGTCTTTCAAATCCAAAACCGCTGATTTGTATATTTCCTGAGGTAAAATCTGAGTTACTTCTATATTATTTTTATTGTTTTCTTTTTTTCCAAAATTAAAAAATCCCATATTATTTTTGTTAAATTATTATTAATACTTTATATTATCTCCATTCGCCTTAGCTGTAAACTTACTTGTCGGATTGAATGTTGAATAAAATACCTCCAAAGCAGCTTCAGTATCAAGTTTTTTGATTTTTACACCCGTTCTTGAAAGTCCAGATGTTAAAAGTCCCACTCTTTGTTCAAGCTGTGATTTTGCTTCTTCAAAAACCATTCTTGATTGTTTTTGTTTTTCATCTTCTGTTTTCTTTTCACCCCCAATCATTGACAAGAAACCTTTTTTAGAAGTATCAATTGTTATAGGCTTGTAAGAAACAACTAAAAAGAACTGCTTATCCATAATGTTGATAGCGTCTGTAAAGTTTTTAATAAAGCCTATGTATTCGATTGTTTGTAATTTAATAATTTCAATTGTTTGTTCTTTCAGTCTTTGTTCAAGCAAATCCAAATAAGGGTTGATATCAAGTTTTCTTGATTGAATAGAAATTTGAACTGGAAATTCAAGTAAATTGATAAATGCTTGAAAAGAAGCAATAACCGATGCTTGCTCTTCTTGTGATTTCAAAGATAAGTTGATAGATGTTACTAAAGAAACAGAAACCAAAGTTCCATCGTCTAAAACAACAAAACCATCTTTAATTTCTCTAATCGGAACAAAGTCTTGAGATGAACCAATTCCTTTTTTACTATTAATATTTTGTCTACTATTATTCATATTGATTATATTATTTTATTTTTCAGTATCCATATCAAGTGTCCATGCTAAATCTTTCAATTTAGATCTTGTAATATTTGGAACATATTGCTTATCAATTCTAGCACTTTCTAATTCTTGTTTTTTTACAATATCTTTTTTTTCACTTTTATTATGTTGTTTTTTGCTCCAAACATATCTTTTGGGTTTTACAAAAAAGTAAAATAAAGCCTCAACATATTTAATAAAAGGTCTTTTGTTTACCTTTATAAAAGCAAAAGCAAGTCCGATTGCTAAAGGCGGTGAAGCAAATATCAACTTAACTATTCCACCCAAATCCACAGGTACGAACTTTTCAATTCCATAATAAATCATAAAAGAAAGTCCTGCCGAACCTGCAATATACAAGGCTTGCTTGAAAGTTAATGGTCCGAAAATTTTATCTTCAATATCGATAAATTGTGGTACTTCGTATCTCATATTTTTATTGTAACATTATTATTTAAAATTTTAAAACTACTTATCCAACATTGACAAGTTATAGTTTTTGTTTTCTTCAATACCTAAAATTTTCAAAATAGTTTGAGCAATGTTTGAAAGCCCAAAAGTCTTTTTAGTATTTAAAGAAAATTCATTTTTTTTATTAATTAAAATAAATGGGACTTTACTTTTGGTATGTGCTGTAAATTTCTCAGAAACCTTTTCTGCGTTTCCGTGATCAGCTGTAATTAAAATTGTATAGTTATTTTTAAGTCCATTTTTAACAACTTCTTTTAAAGCTTGGTCTATACTTTCTACAGCTTTCTTGGTTGCCTCAAAGTCCCCTGTGTGCCCTACCATATCAGCGTTTGGATAATTTAGAATTATGAAGTCGTATTTATTTGTATTGATATTTTTAACAACTTCTTTGGTTACTTTAACTGAACTCATTTCAGGTTGCAAATTATAAGTTTCAACATTTGGAGATGGAATTAAAATATCTTTTCGATTTTTGTGTTTTTTAGCAACTCCCCCATCAAAAAAGAAAGTTACGTGAGCGTATTTTTCGGTTTCAGAAATTCTTAGCTGAGATTTTTTATTTTCTTCTAAAATATCTCCTAATGTATTTTGTGGGATAATATTTTCAAAAACAACATCTGTTTTCATTTCTTTGTCATATCTTGTTGTTGAAATAAAATAATGTTTGGGTGCTTTTTTATATTTTATTTCTTCTACCTTTTGTCCTGTTACCATATTTGTGAATTGTCGAGCTCGGTCTTTTCTGAAGTTGATGAAAAATACAGAATCATTTTTTTGTAAACCTTTGTATCCTTTTTTAATCATTGGTTTGATATACTCGTCTGTTATTTTGTCTTTGTGATTTTCAAAAATAGCTTCAATTCCACATTCAAAAATATTTTCAGATTTTCCAAACACAACTGCGTTGTAAAATAATTTTGTTCGGTTGTATTTTTTGTTTCTGTCCATTGCATAATATCTTCCTGAAATTGTAGCAACATTTCCAACCTTTAACTCCCCCATTGTTTCTTTAACTTCTGATAAAAACTCTAAAGATTCTTCTGGGTTTTCATCTCGCCCGTCTGTGATTAGGTGCAATAAAACATTGTCGTGATTTAAACCTTCTTTTTTACAATATCTTAAAGTTTCGTATAAATGGTCTAAATGAGCGTGCACTCCTGCTTTTTGCATTAAACAAACCAAATGTAATGTAGAATTGTTTTTTTTGACATTTAAAATTGATTTATAGATTGTAGGATTTGTTAAAAACTCTTGGCTTTTTATAGCTTTGTTGATTCTTAATAAAGATTGATCAATTTGCCTTCCTGATCCCATTGTTATGTGTCCGACTTCTGAATTTCCTGCATAGCCTCTTGGAAGTCCGACTTCTTGGCCTGATGCTTTGATTTGGATATTTGGATATTTCTGTAACAAAGAATCAAAAAATGGTGTTTTAGCATTAAAAATAGCATCATTTTTTTTCTTTGTTTGGACTCCCCAACCATCATTTACAATTAAAATTACTTTATTATTTTTCATAAACATATTTTAACATAATTTTAAAAAATAAGAATTTTAATTTTTCCTGTTTTTTGCAATTACAAAAATGTTGCCGAAATCAGATTCCCAAATGTCTTGAATTTTAAAATATTTTTCAAAAAGTTCTTTTGTTTCATTTTTAGAATACAAACATACTTTTTGTTTGATTTTAAATTTTTTTTGATTTTCAAAACTTAATTTTGAAAATCTGTCTTGAATGTTTTTTTCTTTATCCTCATAATCTTTTGATAATTCAGAATTTATTCCTGAAATGGAGAAAAAGATTTTTCCTTCATTGTTTAAAGTTTTTTTTAAAATTTTTAAAAAGTTTTCTGTTTGATTGTATTTTAAGTAATGCAAAAATCGAGAACAATAAACAATGTCAATATTTTTTGGAAAAGTTTTGTAGTTTATTTTTTTTAAATTTTGTTTTTGGTAAATTAGATTTTTTAATTTAAATATTTTTTTTATAATTTTAATATTTAGATTTATTTTTTTATCATACAAAAAAACTCTTTGACCAAAAAAAACACAAGACAAACCAAAAAAAGAAGATCCTGATGCTAAATCTAAAATCTTTAACTTTCTTTTGCTTTTCAAAATTTCTTCAAAAGCTTTTTTCTCTAATTTAGTTATTCTTTTTGATACTATATCAAGTCCTGTTGTTTTCATTAAAAATATTTTAACATAAAAAGTTTTGGAAAAAAGCCCATTTTCGCACTTTTTAAATTAAACATTGAGCGAAAATGGGCTTTTTTTACTTACATTTTTTAATTTCCTTTACAATTTTTTTAACTAATTTTTTCTCAAAAACAGATGGGATGAATTTATCTTTGCTTGGTTTTTTTATAAAAGAAGCAATTGTCTGGGCAGTTTTGATTTTCATTTCCTGTGTAATTTGTTTTTTGTCATTTTCAATTACTCCTTTAAAAATTCCAGGGAAAGCAAGCAGATTATTTACTTGATTTTTACAGTCAGATCGTCCTGTTGCCAAAACTTCCACTCCAAACTTTTTTGCATTTTCTTTTGAAATTTCAGGGTTTGGATTTGCTAGCGCAAAAACAATTGGTTTTTGATTCATAACCTCGATATGTTCTTTTTTCAATAAGTCAGCTTTTGAAACACCCACAAAAATATCGGCGTTCTCTAAGGCAACAAGTAAATCACCGTTACTATTTTCTTTTGAAAATTTTAAAACTTCTTTTTTATATTTATTTAAATCATTTCTTTTTTTTGAAACTATACCTTTTGAATCTAAAAAGACAATATTTTTAAAACCGTATTGATTTAAAAGTTTTCCAATAGCAATTCCGGCCGACCCTGTTCCATTGATAACCACTTTTACTTTTTCTTTTTTCTTTTTTACAACTTTCAAAGCGTTAATCAGTCCTGCTAAAACGACAATGGCTGTTCCGTGTTGGTCGTCGTGAAAAACTGGAATATTTAAAATCTTTTTAAGTTTTTCTTCAACCTCAAAACATTGTGGAGCTTTAATATCTTCTAAATTTATGCCCGCAAAAGACGGAGCGATGTTTTTTATAGTTTGGATAACTTCATCTGGATTTTGAGTATCCAAAACAATTGGAACTGAATTTAAATCTGCAAATTTTTTAAACAAAGCAGACTTTCCTTCCATAACTGACATAGCTGGTTTTGGTCCAATATTCCCCAAACCTAAAACAGCAGAACCGTCTGAAATAACTGCTACTGTTTTTCCAGCGCTTGTTAAGGTTTTGTATTTTTTAGAATCTTTTTTTATCTCATCACATACAAAAGCAACCCCTGGAGTATAAGACAAAGCTAGGTCTTTTTTAGTATTGAGTTTTACAGAAAGTCCTGTGAAAATTTTTCCATTTTCTTTTTTGTGTAATTTTAAACTTTCTTTTTTTAAATTATTTTTTTGCATACAAATAATTATACAAGAAAAATCAAAAAAGTGTATTTTATTTTTAACATTTTTATGTTAAAATTTAATTCGTTTTTCTTTATCCAACACAAAAAATAGGAGAAAAAAATGTGTGAAGTAGATAACTTTTTTAAACAAATCAATCAAAATCCAAAAACACCTTTTTATGAAGGGATCGAATTTTTAGAAACATCTGATTTGGTAAATCATCCAAATTATCTAAAACATAAAAATAATTTATTTTTGGGTTTAACCTTTGGTGATATTGGACATATCGCCTATCATCCAAATGGTAGCATGGAAGCACAAAAAATTGTGCCAAAAATAAATATCCAAGAAAGTATATACTTATAAACCAAAAACAAAGCCGTCAATCAAGACGGCTTTTTTTAAATTTTACACAAAATACATTTTTTCAAAACTTTTTGCATTTTCTTTACTGAAATATCAAAAAGTTTTTGTTCTTCTTTATTTAGTTTTTTATTTAAAATTTTAACTCCTTTGTTTGAAACTCGTGCTAAAACTCCGATTGAAATATCTTCAAAACCAAACTCCCCGCTTTGGCAACAAGAAAGTGAAAAAATCTGATTTTCATTTCCAACAATTGATTTTAAAATTTGTGATGTTACAAAGCCAATTCCAAAATACGTTGAGCCTTTACCTTCAATAATTTCATAAGCTTGAGTTCTAACAATGTTTTGTATTTTTTCTTTTTGTTCTTTTGAAAATTTTTTAGCATCTTTGAAATCAGACCAGTAAACAAAAGAACTGTCTCCGTGCTCGCCTAAAACATAAGCTTTGATCTCATTTGGTTTTTTGTTTAAAGCTTCAGCTAAATGCCATTTTAATCTTGAAGAATCCAAACTTGTTCCTGTTCCAAAAACTTGTTTTTTGTCTAGGTTGAAAATTTCACTTGCAGATTGAGTTAATAGGTCAACAGGGTTTGTAACCAAAATCACAATAGCACTTTTTTTAACTTCTCCAATTTCACTTTTAATTGATTTTAAAATTTTAATATTTCTATCTAAAAGTGAAATTCTGTCTTCGCCTTCTTTTTGCCTTACTCCAGCTGTAATAACAAAAATATCACTTTGTTTTACAACATCATCTGCTAAATCAGCTCCAGCAATTTGAGTGTTTTTTGTAAAAGCTAAAGTGTCTTTTAAATCTAAAATTTGAGCTTCTTCAAATTTTTGATTAATATCTACTAAATAAATTTGTGCATTTAAGTTTTGATGAATACAAGCAGAGGCAATGTGTGATCCAACATCCCCTGCTCCGATTATTGTTATTTTTTTCATGTAAATATTATAACAGATTTCTGAAAAAAGCCCATTTTCGCACTTCTGAAATTTAAAGCTGAGCGAAAATGGGCTTTTTTCATAAAACTCACCTTTTACTTTTTTTATATATTTTTGATTTATGTTAAAATATACACATTATGTTAAATCAAAAATATACCAAAGCATATTCTTCAAAAGAATTTGAAGACAATATTTCAAAAATTTGGGAAGAATCAGGTTTTTACAATCCTGATGTTTGTGTTCAAAAAGGAGTTACAAAACAAGATGCTGAAAAGTTTTCAATCGTTTTACCACCTCCAAATGTTACAGGGAAACTGCATATTGGACATGCTGACATGTTGGCTATTGAAGACTCTATTGTTCGTTTTCAAAGAATGCAAGGTAAAAAAACTTTATGGCTTCCAGGAACAGACCACGCAGCCATTGCTACTCAAACAAAAGTTGAAAAACTTTTACAAAAAGAAAAAATTAGAAAAACTGATTTAGGAAGAGAAGAATTTCTAAAAAGAGTAAATGATTTTGCAATAGACTCTCAAAGTACAATTATTAACCAAACTAAAAAATTAGGATCATCTTTGGACTGGTCAAGACTTGCTTTTACGTTAGATGAAACAAGGCACAAAGCTGTTGTTGAAGCTTTTAAAAGAATGTATGATGACAAAATCATTTATAAAGATTACAAAATTGTAAATTGGGATCCAAAAGGACAAACTGTAATTTCAGATGATGAGATTATTTACAAAGAAGAAACAACAAAATTTTATTATTTTAAATTTGGACCTTTTGAAATTGGAACATCTCGACCCGAAACAAAACTTGGAGATAAATATATTGTAGTTCATCCAGATGATAAAAGATATGCAGAGTATAAACACGGAGACAAATTCAAAGTAGAATGGATTACAGGAGAAGTTGAAATAACTTTGATTAAAGATGAATCTATTGATATGGAGTTCGGAACAGGAGCTATGACCATTACTCCAAGCCATAGTAAAGTTGACTTTGAAATTGCTCAAAGACACAATTTAGACAAAAAACAAATCATTGATAAATATGGAAAAATGATGGAAAATTGTGGCGAATTTTCAGGGTTGAAAATCAAAGATGCTCGAGAACAAATTGTTCAAAAACTTACAGAAAAAGGACTTGTTACAAAAGTTGACGAAAAATACGAGCACAAAATCGCTACGGCCGAAAGGTCAGGAGGAATTATTGAACCACAAATTATGGATCAATGGTTTATTTCAGTTACAAACAAATTTAAAATTGGACCAAATAACTTAGGTCTTGATGAACAAAAAGAAGTAAATTTAAAAGAGTTAATGATGCATGCTGTTAAAAGTTCTTCGATTGAGATTTTGCCTGAAAGATTTGAAAAAGTTTATTATCACTGGATTGAAAAACTTCACGACTGGGCTATTTCAAGACAAATCTGGTACGGACACAGAATTCCAGTTTGGTATAAAAATAAAGGACAAGAAAATGAAGAAGTTTTTTGTGGAACAGAAGCTCCAAAAGAAAAAGCTTGGGTTCAAGATGAAGATGTTTTGGACACTTGGTTTTCTTCTGGACTTTGGACATTTTCAACTTTAGGTTGGCCTGAAATGACAGATGACTTTAAAACTTATCATCCAACAGATTTACTTGAAACAGGACATGATATTATTTTCTTTTGGGTAGCCCGAATGATTTTAATGTCAACTTATTTGGTAAAAGATATTCCTTTTCAAACCGTTTATTTCCACGGACTTGTACGAGACAAACAAAACAGAAAACTTTCAAAATCACTTGGAAATACAATTGATCCGCTTGAAATGATTGACAAATATGGCGCAGACGCTTTAAGAATGTCATTGTTGGTGGCAGTGGCACCAGGGCAAGATGTAAAATTTGATGAAAACAAAGTTCGAGCTTACAGTAAATTTGGAAACAAGCTTTGGAATATCGCAAGATTTATTTATCAAAATACAGAAGATTTTGATTATCAAAATTTTGATACATCAAGCTTGGAAGATTATCAAAAAGAAAAAATCAAACAAGTTGAAAATTTTAAAGAAGAATTGAAAAAAGAATATTCTGAATACAAACTTTATTTGGTTTCAGAAAAACTTTATCATTTTGTTTGGCACAATTTAGCAGATGAGGTAATCGAAGAAGTTAAAGAAAGTGTAACAGCGGAAAATAAAAACTTAAACAATCAATATTTATTGCTTTACATTTTAGAAAATGTTTTGAAAATGTTGCACCCGTTAATGCCATTTATCACCGAAGAAATTTGGAAAGATTTTCCAAAAGAAAACAAAAACTTATTGATGGTGGAAAATTGGGATTAGAAATTATAAAAAATAAAAAAGCCTGAAAAATCAGGCTTTTTCTTTTTTAGCACCCTCCTCGTGCTTTATGGAACAGTTCATTTGCAGCTGCTCCGGGATAAACTTTTTTAGGAAAACTTTGATTTTGACCTTCTTGATCAAAATAAAAAATATCCCCTACTTTTTTTAACCTTTTTTCAGCAAAGTAAATTGTTCCCAACTTGCTCTCAAAATTATCCCAAAAAACTTTTTTAGGGCTTGGCACAAGAACACTTCCACAAGACCCTCTCGTTCCCCATTTTAACGATATTCTTTTCTGAATACCATTAAGTTCAACTAAAAGCGTGTAACTTTTAGTATTTTTCTTTAAAGAAATGATCTTATTCATTGTCTTACCTCTTTTCTATTATCATAATATTCAGACAAATTTGAAAAATTTTTTCCCTCGAAGTCGTAAAATCTTTCGTATTGACTTGATAGATTTAAGATAACTTCTTCCAAGTCTTGTTTTTGTTTTTCAGAAAGCAGATTCCACCTTTCTTTATTAATTTTATTTTTAGGTAGTCTTCTACCTTTTGAAAAAACAAGTTTTATATCCCCCGCAGAGGTTCTAACTAGAACTTCAACTTGTTTTTTAAAAATAAAAAAAATTTTTACTTTTTCCATCAATTTCTCCTGTGATGTTTAATTAACTTCGTTTATTATAACTAAAAAACCTAAAAAGTCAATATTTTCTTTGATTTAAAATTTTCTTTTGATATACTAAATATATATGTAATCAAACATATAATTTAAATAATTTAAAAATATGGAACAAGAAAATAACAATCACAACTCTACAGTTGCAAAGAAAAAATGGCCTTATGTATTATCAATTCTAATTGGTGTGCTTTTGATTTTACTTCCCCAATTTGCATCTTTTGTAAGCATGACACTTGAAATGATTTTAGGATGGTTTTTAACAATCGTTGCATTTTTACAACTTGCTGTTTTGGTTTTTCAAAAAGAAAAACAAATCACTTCTTATATTTTGCCAACAGCACTTTTTGTAATCGGATTTTACTTTTTACTTAATCCAGCATCGGCTTTAGCAGTTATGAGTTTGCTGTTTGGAACAGTGTTTGTTTTAAGCGGTCTTTCAAGTTTAATTCAATCATTCTCAGAAAAAGGAAATATTAAAAAATTCTTACTTTTTAGTTCACTTTTGGCCTTTATTTTTGCAGTTATGATTTTTATAAACTGGCCTGCTTCTGGAATAAGCTTTATTGGAGTTCTTTTGGGAATTCAACTTATCATTTCAGGAACAACAGGGCTTATTGATAAAAGATAGATAAGTAACTCAATAAAAAACAATATAAAAAACCAAATTTCGCGTAGCGAAATTTGGTTTTTTAATATTGACTTAATTTCCATTAAAGTGTATAATTTATTCTCATTCTTTAAACAAACCGGAGAAAAAAAATGAGTGAAGCAAAATTTGAGTTAAGAATAAGAGAAGGCGACCTCATCCGAGTCGCCAAATCAAATGATCCGGAAGAAATTTATAAATTTTTAAGAAAATTTCTTCCCGTCATTTTTATAATAAAAAAAGACAAAGACGGTTCAGAACTTGAAAAAATCAAGGTCGAAAACCGTCAGGCTGCAATTGAATACATTTGTAGTCAAGACAACCTTGAATCAAAATCCTTAAAAAAGATTTTGGTGGGTGGTATAGAACACAAATGCTTACGGTGGCATGACGCCGTAAGAATAATTCACCAAATTTAAACAAAAAGCCGTCGCTTTCAAGCGACGGCTTTCTTTAATCTTTTTTCTCTTTCTCTTCTTTTTTATCAACTTTCAAGCAAAGTTCATCAAGTTGTTTTTGTGTTACATCAGATGGTGAATCAAACAAAAGCTCTCTTGCTTCTCTTGTTTTTGGAAAAGCAATCACTTCCCGAATATTTTCTTCATTTTCCAAAAGCATAACAAGTCGATCAAATCCCCAAGCAATTCCTCCGTGTGGCGGGGTTCCTCTTTTAAAGGCTTCAAACATATGTGACAAGTTTTGCTCTTTCATTTTTTCGTCATAACCAATGATCTCTAAAGTTTTTTCCAAAATTTCAGGTTTATGTGCTCGCACAGATCCACCACCAATTTCAAAACCATTTAAAACAATGTCATATTGTTGAGCTTGAATCTCTCCAATATTTTCCTTGTTCATCAAGTTATCTAAATGTTCCTCTTTTGGCATTGAAAACGGGTTGTGTGTAAATGTCCACTCTCCCACAGCTTGCGGGTCATCTGACTCTGCTGTTTTTTCAAAAAACGGAAAGTCTACCACCCAACAAAAAGCAAGTAAATTCTGGTCATTTTTATCTTCTCTTAAATCAGGTCTGTCTGATCCATATTTTTCCATCGCCTCCTTGTAAGTGATTCTTGGAAATGGAACTTCTTGAATTCTTTTTTCAGGATAAAACTTTTTAACAATTTGAATTAAAACCTCTTCGTTTTTTTGCATTACATCTTCTTCTGTTACAAACGACATTTCAAGGTCCATTTGTGTAAATTCAGGCTGTCTGTCCCCTCTTAAGTCCTCATCTCTCATACAAACTGCAAACTGAAAATATTTTTCAAATCCAGATGACATTAAAAGTTGTTTATATTGTTGTGGAGACTGTGGAAGTGCATAAAACTTTCCAGGATAAATTCTTGATGGAACCAAATAATCACGAGCTCCTTCTGGTGTTGTTTTTGTCAAAAGTGGTGTTTGGATTTCACAAAAACCATCGTTGATAAAATACTGTCTTACAAAGTTTGAAATATCTGAACGAGCTTTAATATTTTTCTGCATTCTTTGTGATCGCAAATCTAAATATTTATATTTCATTCTTACTTCTTCTGAAATTTCCCTTGTGTCTTTTGTAATATCAAAAACTGGAGTTTCTGCTTTATTTAAAACTGTAATTTTTGTAATTTCAAGTTCAACATCTGTAACGAAAAAAGCAACTTTTCCTGTTTTTTCAAATTCTTCTTTGGCTTGCTTTGCAGTTTTATCATTTCGCTCTTGAACCACACCTTCAATTTCCACAACATCTTCATCTCTTAAAGTTTTTGCAATTTCTAAAACTTCAGGTTTTCCAAAAACCACCCCTTGAACTTTTCCTGTTACATCTCTGAACTCAAAAAAAGCCATTTTCCCTTGATCTCGAGCTGTGTCTACCCAACCGTTTATTTTTACTTCATTTCCAACCTCTTTTTTTAAATCTTTTATATATTCTCTTTTCATAATTTTTTATTTATTTTTTATCTATTCATTAATTGATATATTTTTTTATCAATATTTATTTTTTCATTTAATTTATAATTTATTTTTTGAATGAATCTCATTGTAGAATAAAATTTATTCCAACTATATTTATTTTGAATTTCCCCTTTAAGTTCTGATAAGTCAATATCTCTACCAAAATTATGAAATATATTATTCCTTTTTTCTAAAAACCCTCTCATTTTTTTAACCTCATCCTCTAAACCAATATTATTATGATTTAATTTTGAAAATTTATCTATTTTTTTACCCAATGTTAAGTTACCTTTAAAAAAATCTTCTGATAAGACATTAATATTACTATTACTATATATTTTATTAAATCTTTTTAAGCATTCTTTATGTAAATTTAAATTTTCTGACAACAACGATTCGAAAACAAAAATTACATAAATAAAATAACTCATATAATCTTTGTTTTCATAGAATACACCCAATTTCACCATCAAATATTCTATTTTTATTTCATCAACTAATCCTATGCTTATATTTTTTATAAAATTTTTAACAGAAAAATCAAACACTTCTATACTTGTAGGGAGTCTACCCAACAACCCCATCGCTAAACCACTTTCTAACAACTTATTATCTTCTTCAATATTACAAGGTAAAGATAAAATACCACTTTCCAATGCTTTTATTCTAGCCAAAGGATCATGTTCAATATATATACAATTTTTAGCCTGCAAATTAAAATATTGTAACATTTCATCATAATACTCTTCATTTGTCTTAGTTAATGATTTTTTTGAAACATAAATTTCTTTTTGTCCAGTTAATGATTTATTAATTTTATTTTCATCTTCTTTTCGCAATTTTACATCAGAAAGAATAATTTTTCTATAAGAATACTTATTCAAAATTTCTTTTAAATCTTCGTTTATATTGTCTTTATTTAACAAACACTTACAAGCATCTATCAAAATAATCTTATCTTCTTTTTCTGTCATATTTCTTTTTTCATGCAAAAATTTAATTTTAGAAACAAAAATCGCCTCTAAAATAAAGTTAAATTTTAGGGACGATTTCTACAAATAGAATCCGCGGTGCCACCCTTTTTCTTGATTTATTTAATTTTTAAAACTTATTTTATTTTATAGAAAAATTGTCACATATTTTCTAAAAATAAATTTTAAAAAGCAAATTCAAAACCAAGCACTTATTAAAACAATTTTAACAAATTTAAAATAAAAAGTAAAATAAAAGCAGGCTTTAAACCTGCTTTTTTAAAAAAGTTTTTCCAAATACAGTTTTACTCAAACCCTTATAGGTTAAACTGTATTTATTATTATTTTCTTGAACATATTTTTTTGCCTTAAGGTTTTCCAAAATATTTTCAAGTCCTGAAATATCCACCTCTATTTCTTGAGATGAAATTTTATTAAAAATTTCGACAAAATTAAGTTCTTCTTCTGATTTTAACAATTTTAAAACCATATTTTGAATTTTCTCTTTTTTCATTTTTTACCTCAAATGTAAAATGTAAATACTCTTTCAACAACAACCTTTTTGTTTTTATAAAAAAAAGTATTTTTAATAGTAGTGGTTGAAGAAATAAAATCATATAATTTTTTACCAAGTTCGGTTAATATATATCTTTTGTTTTCATTTCTTGTGACAACCATTAAACAAGAGATACACTTTTTAGCCTTTAATTCCGTTATGTATCTTTGATATCTATCTTCATCAAAGTTATTTCTATTATTTATCATTTCTAAAACAAAAAATTCTCTATCAGAGATTGTAATTTTCATTTAATTCTCCTTTTTTTGATTATACACTTTTTTTAATATAGCATATAATTAAAATAAATCAATTAATATGTTATAATTCAAAATATGAAAAAATATTTAAAAATAATTTTAGTTTTGGTTGTTTTAGCAGGATTATCAATTTTTGTTCTAAGTAACAAAAATAGTAACAAAAACAAAGAAAACTTTGAAAATAACCAAAATAATAAAATAGAAAATAAAGTTGAAGAAAAAACAACAGAAACAAAATCAAAATACAAAGGTGTTTGGGTTGACACAACCATTTCTCAGAAAAAACAAGGTTATTTAAGCATGTCCTTTCCAGTTGTTAAAAATCAAAAAATCAACACAGATGTAAAACAGTTTTCTGATAAATTTAAATCAGATTTCATCAAAGATGCAGACGAACACGAAAAAGAATATCAAGAATTTTTGAAAAAAACAAAATCAAACAAAAATGATCTTTTCTCCCCTCCTGTTGAATATATTCAACACTTTGATGTTTTACTTTCAGATGAGAACTATTTTATCTTTTTGATTGAAAGATATGTTTCTTATGGGAACACAAGTGAAAATATTATAAAAACTTTAATTTACAACAAAAAAACTGGACAAAGAATTAAAATCAAAGACATTTTTAATCAAAATTTCTTGCCTTTGGTTTCTAAAATTTCAAGAGATGCTTTACAAGAAAGTATTAAATATGAAATGTCAAAACTTGGAAAAAATACAACACCAAAAGCAAAAGAAGAGTACGAAAGAGGTTTGAAAGAAATGATGTATCAAGGAACAGAACCCAAAGAAGAAAATTTTGATTCCATTTCTTTTTCAAAGGACGGTTTGTTAACAATTTATTTTGATAAATATCAAGTTGCCCCAGGATCAAGCGGGTCTAAACATATAGTTATTCCCTTGCAAAAACTAGAATCTGTTATAAAACCTGAATTTAAAAAAATGCTTTTGGGAAATATGGTTAAAAAAACTAAAATTCCAAAAAACGAAAAAGAAAAAGAAGAAATTCAAAAAAGAGAAACTGAAAAAGAAATTCAAAAAGAAAAAGATTTAAAAGTTCAAAAAGTTGAAGTTGAGAGAAAAAATCAAAAAGTTGATTGTAAGGTTCAAAAATGTATTGCCTTGACTTTCGATGACGGACCTTCTGTTTACACTCCAAAACTTTTAAATATTTTAAAAGAAAATGATATTGTGGCAACTTTTTTTGTTTTAGGAAAATCAGCAAAAATTCAGCCTGAAACAATCAAAAGAGAAATTAAAGAAGGACACGAGATTGGAAATCACTCTTGGGACCATAAGAACTTGAAAAAATTAAATCCTGAGGCTGTAAGAGCTCAAGTTTTGAAAACAAATCAAATTGTGTACAAAAACAGCGGATTTGAAGTTAAAAATTTCAGACCACCTTATGGTTCATTTTCAAACCAAACAAAAGAAAATATAAATATGCCGATTGTTTTATGGAGTATTGATCCTGAAGATTGGAAAAAACCTCAGAGAGATATTCTTATTGAAAGAATGACAAAAGTTAAAAAAGGAGATATAATATTGGCACACGATATTCACAAACAAACTGTTGGGGTTGTTGATACGGTGGTTAAAAAGCTGAAAAATGAAGGATTTGTTTTTGTAACCGTGTCTGAATTGTTTGGGAATAATATGATTAAAAATAAAGTTTACAGACAAAAAAAATAAAAAATAAATATGAATAAAAAACAAATAATATTAGCAATTTTTTTGGTTTTAGTATTAACGATGTTTTTCTTTGTAAATAAAAAAGAAAATATTGAAATTCAAAATACACAAAACACAAAAATTGAAAAACAAGAAAATAAAACAGAGCAAGAATTTATAAAAGAAATTAAATATTCAAACTTAATGGGAGAAGAAGTTGAAAAAGATTTGAAAGATGAACTTCAAAAGGTAGGAGTTTCTGATGAGGTTGTAAATAAGTTTATGAATGATGTTTCTTTATACAATAAATTTATCGGACTTAAACTTGGTGGAACTTTAAACACAAAAGGTTTTGAAACAATAGATAAATTAAAACCTGATTATGACTTAACAAATATTGATCAAATTTGGAACAATTACGACCAAAATGATCCAGGACAAAACTGCCGAATAACTTCTTTTAGACTTTTTGAAGATTTTGTTGAAATTCAAGATCCAAAAAAAGAATATTCAAGGTTTATGTTTATAGATGAAGAGTCGCTTAAGTATAACAAAGAAAAAATTGGTTATAAAAATTTAGATAAATTTAAAACTTTGTTTTCAAGTATTCCAACTGAATTGGTAAAAGACCAGAAAGTTCATGTTCAGAAAATTGAAAATTATTTTAAAGAAAGAAAAGTTCAGTTTAAAAAATCAGACAAAATTTCTTTAATCTCAGTTTGGATGCACAGCGACTTGGACAATGAGTTGTTTGTGGGGCACACTGGAATTTTACTTCAAAAAAATGATGGAAAGTTTTGGTTTATTGAAAAAGTTTCTTTTCAAGAACCTTATCAGTTAGTTGAGTTTAAAAATAAACTTGAACTGAATGATTATTTAATGGGGCTTTACGATACGTCTTGGGGACAACCAACAGCGCGACCGATGATATTTGAAAACGATCATTTGATTGAAAACTTTAGACTGAATCCCGGAACAACAAAAAAAGATCAGGAACAAAAATAAAACCAAATTTTGAAGAATTTTGGCAGAAAAAAACAGGCTTCGCATGTTTTTTTTTCTACCAAAATTTTTTTACACAATCGACAAAAATTTTAGCCAATTTCTGATATTTTTTAAAATACTTGAAAAATGAGATGTCTAATAAGGAGACAAACAAAAAATCTCCGAGCCTTATTTGATATAAGGTGAGGAGATTTTTATGTGCAGTCGACAAAGCTAGATACCCATTCAAATATGTAAAAACACCAAAAATTAGATGTCAAGCGCGGCGGCAAATAAAATTATTTGAGACGTATGTGTTATTACGTTGAAAAATAATTTTATGAAGCCAACAAAGCTTGGCGCTAATTTTTGGTGTTTTTTTTTAGAGGTTTTCTTTTTGAAGCTCCTCAAATATCTTCCTCTCCTTTCTCGAAAGCCTCTGCGGAATTTCAATTTTCAAAACAATATATAAATCCCCTCTCGTTCCATTTGAAGTTACAAAACCTTCATTTTTAACTTTTAAAATTTTTCCATCAAAACTTCCTTGAGGAATTTTAACTGTAACATATCCGTCTGTTGTTTTTACCTTTTTTTCTCCACCTAAAACAGCCTCTGTGATTTTAATATCTACTTTTGTGTAAATATCGTTGCCTTTTTTTTCAAAATTTTGATCATTTTCCACTTCCACATTGATATACAAATCTCCATTTTGTCCACCTTTTACAGCACCTCCTTTGTTTCTAACTCTCAAAACACTCCCAGATTCAACTCCTGCTGGAATTTCAAACTTAACTTCTTCTGTTTTATTTAGAACTCCTTTTCCAGAACATTTTTTACAAAGATTTTTTGGCACTTCCCCTTTTCCATCACACACAGAACAAGTTCTTTGAGTTTGAACCTGTCCGAACATTGAATTTTGAACTTCGTAAACTATCCCGTGCCCATCACACACTTTACATTTTTCAAAAGAAGATCCGTTTTCAGCCCCTGTTGCATCACAACTATCACAGACAACATCTTTTTTAATTTTCAATTCCTTTTTAACTCCAAAAACAGATTCTTTAAAAGTAATTTTTATATCAGTTTGCAAGTCATGACCCTTCTTCTGTCTTTGTCCGCCCCCTCTTGACTGAGAAAACATATCAGAAAAAATATCAGAAAAGTCAAAACCTCCGAAACCTCCACCTTGCTGACTATAACCTGAAAAATCAAAACCACCAAAACCACCTGCACCTTGCTGTCCACCTCCAAAACCAGAACCAGCATTTGCTCCGGCTTGTCCAAAAGCGTCATACTGCTTTCTTTTATTTTCGTTTGACAAAGTCGCGTAAGCTTCATTTACCTTTTTAAACTTTGCATCGTCTCCACCGTTTTTGTCTGGGTGATATTTGTGAGCTTTTTTTCTAAATGCTTTTTTAATCTCATCGGCACTTGCATTTTTATCTACTCCTAATATTTCATAATAATTCTCTGACATTTTGATTTTTTATATTATTCTGATATTATAACAAATATAGGAATAAAAAAAAATGATTTACATAAGAAAAATAAAAAGAGATCCCGAAGATGAGCCAAAATACAAATTTGATATTTTTGATTTTTTAATGATTTTAATTTTATTTGGTGGTTTTTTAGGTATTTTGTTTGTAAATTATGAAAAAAAAGAAATTAAAATAAATGGAGAAAGCCAAATAAAAATTATTGATGAAAATAAAGAGCAACTAGAAGAATTTATCAAAGAGGTTGATACATAAAAAACGACTTTAATTTAAAACTAAAGTCGTTTTGTTTTTTCTTAAAAATAACCATATTTAATTCCATATCTGACAGAATTAAACAAAATTATCTCCATATAATCCTTGTAAACACTCAGACCTTCTGTTTTTACTAGATCGTATACAAAACAAGGGTTTTGCATAACGACAGTATAAAGAATATATGGATCTTCTTGCAACAAATTTCCAGAAAAAAGATTATACATTTGATAAAAATTTTCTCTGTCCAGATTTTCTTTTTGACATTCCTGTTTTATCTTTTTGCTATTTTTTACAAACTTAGTAACAAAGTGTTTTTGTATCACTTTGTAAAAATAACCTTTGTCGAAAAACAAAGAGTGTTCAAAAAGAAAAAAACAGTTATCAACTGAAACATCAAGTGCTTTTCTATGTTCAATATCATTTACAACAATGTAGTTTCTGTGTAAAAAATCTATGTACTCATAAAACTCCATTGTATAAACTTTTTGTAAACATACTTCCCCATCTTCTTTCTTTAAAAGATTGTAAGCGTTTTTATTTAAAACACTCTTATGATAAATATTGGCTGGATAATATCTTTGACCCATCAACACTCTTTCTGATTTTGTATAATCGTACCCAAAAGCAGAAAAAACAAATGTTAAAGCAAAGAAAAACAAACATAATTTTTTCATTTTGCACCTCCAGTGCACATATTAAACTTTCTTTATTATACAATAAAAATATAATTTATCAATAACACAAAATATTAAAAAACGGCTTTGCCAAGAAAGCAAAGCCGTTTTGTGACAAATTTAAAAATATTGGAGTTATCGCACTTTTCTACTCCACCACTCCTTCAATTCATCACCTCTTGGATGATATTTTGAAAGAAGTTCAACGGCCTTATCTTTTAGATAAGGACATCCCTCCTCTACACCAAAAATAAATTCTGTAGACTCTAAAGACTTTTCAGCAATTGTATAAAATTCAAAGCCAGCAAGCCTATCCAAACTACGGTTTATGATTTTTGCCCAAGTGGTAATAAACTTATAAAGGTATTTACCAAACATGGGGAGTTCCTGATCTTTCATGCACTCTTCGTGTAACTCACTAAGATTTGCCATGCAATAATCATCATCGTCGGAGTTGGCCCATTTTTCTTTTAATCCATTACGCTTTAATTCAAGTTCTGTTTTCTCAATCTGAGAAGAGATTAGATTAACCGCTTGATCTTGTCCAGTTATTCTTTTTACTCTCCCACTGATCTGAACCTTGGTATTTTCATAATAAGGTCCAATGGTTTCAACAGAAACTATTTCACAAGAAACTCTTATTGCGTTAAAATAAAGCTGGCCCAGATCTGAATCTGGAGCAACTTGAACAAAAGCACCATTAGGAATTTCAAATTCGATTATAACGCCCTCAAGCTGAGCTTGCTTTTGAACGTTTTCTAAAATATTTTTAAAAGAATCTCCTTCAGGCTCACCTATTTTTTTAATTTTTAAATCACTCATAACTTTCTCCTAATAAAATGAGTTTAACAAAAATTATATATAAGCAGTTTTTCCTTTCGGAAAAACTGCTATTTTTATATATAAAAACCTAACAAAATTTTAACATTTATTTTTTTAATGTCAATTTTTCAGAAATCGAAAACCAAATTTCGCGCAGCGAAATTTAGTTTTTGTTATCAAACTTTCAGCCACGAAAAAACACCAAAAATTAGATGCCAAGCGAGGCGGCGAGTAAAATTATTTTGAGACGTATGTGTTATTACGTTGAAAAATAATTTTATGAAGCCAACAAAGCTTGGCGCTAATTTTTGGTGTTTTTTTAGAAGAAGTCTTTTAAGCGGTTAGACTCACTACTTTCCCTAATCTTCTCATGCGCCTTCGCTTCAATTTGCCTTATCCTTTCTCTTGTCACTCCAAACTCTTTCCCTACTTCTTCCAACGTATGAAAAATTCCATCTGCAAGTCCATGTCTCATTTCCAAAATTTTTCTTTCTTTTTCAGACAAGTTTGATAAAACTTTTTTGATTTCTTCTTTTAAAATCCTTAAACTCGATTCTTGCTCTGGAGTTACAACAACATCTCCGTTCACCACATTTTCATCTGAAATAAAATCAGACAAAACAGATTTATCATCTCCTGAATCACTTCCAATTGGAGTTTCTAAAGAAACAATGGTTTGGTCAATTTGCATAATATTGTAAATTTTATCAACTGGAATATCCATCTCAATTGCAATTTCTTCAGGTTCGGGTGGTCTTCCCAAATCTTGTGTTAAACTTCTTAAAACTTGTTTGTATTTTGTAATAGTTTCAACCATATGCACTGGCACCCTGATTGTTTTTGACTGATCAGCAAGTGCACGCGTTACAGCTTGTCTGATCCACCAAGTAGCATAAGTTGAAAACTTAAACCCTTTTGTGTGGTCAAATTTATCTACGGCTTTATATAAACCAATGTTTCCTTCTTGAATTAAATCAAGCATAGTTAAATTTGGAGACTTGTTTGCATATTTTTTAGCAATTGAAACCACAAGCCTTAAGTTTGCTTGAGCAAGCTTTTTCTTAGCTTCTTCATCACCTAATTGAACTTTTTTTGCAAGCTCAACTTCTTCTTCAGAATCAATCAGATCATGACTTCCAATTTCTTTTAAGTAAATTTGGACAGAGTCGTATGATTTTTTATCTTTTTTTGAAAAAGCTTCAACAAACTCATCATTCAAAGACAAGTATCCATCATCTTCTTTTTCTTTTCCCCCAATAATTTCAAATTCCTCAATTGATGGTAAATCAACATCATCGATTAAAGATATATCGATATCTTCTAAACCATCTAGGTCTAGGTTCACATCATCTACTAAAACTTCTTCTTTTTTATTTTTTTGATCTTTTTTTAATTCTTTTTTAGTCTGTTTTTTTTTGGCCATATTTTGTTTTATTTAAAATATCAATTTCTTTCAAAATCTTTTCTTTTTCTTTTTTGTCAGTTGAAAAAAGTTCCTTTTGTAAGTTTTTTATTTTTTCTTTTTTGTTAATATCAAAAAGTCTTCTTTGTAAAAAATCAATATCAGTTTCAATGGCGTGTCTTTCTTTGTTTGTGTATGATTCTTCCACTTCAAAAATCAAGTCTTTTTTGACATCCTCTTTCAATCTTATAATCTTTTGGAAAATATCTTTTTGGGTATTTTTTCTTAAAAAAACTAAAATTTCATCATAATTTACAAAGCTATTTTCAGACAAACTTTTCTGCCAAAAGTAAATAGATGATAATTGTTTTAATATTTTCTTTTTTGTCTTATCTATTATATTATTTTTTGAAAAAATATCAACTTTTTTTCTCTCCATTATAACATTTTTAACTTCATTATTATAATCCTCAGCTTCTTGTTTTTTCAAAATTTCTTTAATTTTTTTCAAATCATCTTCCACAAAACTTTCTTTAACATCAAAACCTTTGGAAATTTTTGAAATATATTTTCCTTTTTCAATAGGATTTTCAATTTGAGCCACAAAAGGTAAAATTTTCTCTTCCATTTCTTTGACCTTGTCTTTAATACTTAAGTTTGTGTTTAAAGTTTTTCCAATATAAAAATCAATAAAGTTTTTTGCTTCCGAAATGCTATTTTTCCAACTGTTTTGATCTTCTAAAATCATGTCAGCTGGGTCTTTGCCTTTTTGAATATCAACAATTTTAACATCAAAGTCATTTTTCAAAGCAAGTTTAATTCCACGGAAAGCAGCCTCAATCCCTGCCCGGTCAGAGTCAAAAGCAAAAATAATTTTTTTAGAAAAGTAAGACATATTGTCCAAATGTTTTTGAGTTAAAGAAGTTCCAGAAGTTGCTACTGTATTTTCAAAACCTGTTTGGTGCGACATAATCAAGTCCATCTGACCTTCAACCAAAATAAAATAACCTCTTTTTCGAGCTTCGGTTTTTGCTTGATAAAATCCGTATAAAATATCTGACTTATCAAAAAACAAAGTTTGGGGTGAGTTTAAATATTTGGCCACTTTGTCGTTTCCTGACAAATCTCTTCCCGAATAAGCAATCACATCTCCTGATTGGCTAAAAATTGGAAACATTATTCTTTGTCTGAATCTATCATAAACTCTGTTTTTTTCTTCATTTTTTTTAACCAAACCAACTTTCAAAATCTGTTCTTGGGTATAACCTTTTTTTTCTAAATACTCTTTTAAATCTGCCCAACCTTCTTTTGCATATCCAAGTTTAAAATCTTTTACCACTTTTTCTTTGACCCCTCTTTTTTTTAAATAATTTTTAGCATCTTCATTTTGAAATAAATTGATTTGAAAATGTTTTGTAGCGTCTTTTAGTAAATTCAGTAAAATCTCTTTTTCAAGCTCTTGCTGTTTTTTGTATGCAACCTCTCCAGGAGTTCTTTTTTTGTATTCTTGTAATTTTACTCCGGCTTTTTTAGCAAGTTTTTCTAAAGCCTTTTGAAAATCTACATTTTCATATTTTTGAACAAAAGTAAAAATATCCCCACTTTCACCACAACCAAAACATTTATAAATTCCCATTTGAGGCGAAATGGAAAAAGAAGGAGTTTTTTCATTATGAAAAGGACACAAAGCATTGAAACCAGAACCTGCTTTGTTTACCTTTATATATTCAGAAATCAAATCATTGATTTTAATTCTATTTTTAATTTCATCAACTTGCTGATTTTTCATTAAGTATATTTTAACATATTTTAAAATTTTATATTTTAAAATATGTTAACCAACTGTGATTTCAAATTTAAAAAACCCGAAAATTGCACAGCAATTTTCGGGTTTCAAAATCAAAAACAAAAATGCTTTTAATTTTAAAAATAAAGTGGTTTTAATCCTTCCCTTTTCAAAACTTCCATATTTTTTGACATGTCTGACTTTATTTCTTCAAACACATCTTCAGAAACAGAATAAAAGTTAACTCCGTATTTTACCAATTCCTTAAGTACCGAATCAAATTTTTCTTCTGAAAGAACTCTTTGCTCTTGATCTGCTATAAACTCAGACATATCGCCTTCATCGTGATGATAAAAGTCTTCACTGTCTAGTTTATACAAACTAAAAGGATTGTCAGTTTTTAAATACTCTTCTTTGCTTAACTTACCAATATAATTGATTATTTTTTTATCTCTTATATTGTTTACACAAAGAAAAGTATCTGGATTGCGAACAGTCCGATAAGCAATCATTGTTGATATTGCCTTATCGTCACTTGCGTAAACCGCGCAAGGTTCATTTACATTATTTTCACCCCTTGGAACTTGCGGTTTTAAAATTTTTAAATCAGGAGTTTCTGAACCGTGATATAAAAATTTTGGTTTTATAATTTTAAATTCTGAATTCATTTTTACCTCTTGTTTAATTTTAAAAAATTATATCATGATAATTTATTCTTGTAAACCCTTAAACAGAGACGCTTTCGAAATATATTTTAAATCATTACAAAAAACCAAATTTTGTCCGAAGGACAAAATTTGGTTTTCTAAACTGCTTTTTTAACCACTTCTTTTAACTTACTTTTTCTTCTTGTTGAAATTTTACTTTTCGATACTTTAAAATCAAAGACAAATTCTTTGTTTTTAAAATCAACTGTAAAGACTCCCTTTTGCTCGTAATTTTTCAAAATCTGATCTGATAAGTTGTCTAAAATATTTTCTTGAATAATTCTTCGAATTGGCCTTGCTCCAAACTCTTTTGGATAATCATCGTTGATTAATTCATCAATAGCTTTTTTAGTCACCTTCAAATCAATATTTTTCTCTTTCAATCTTTCAGAAACAACATCAAGCTCAAGTTTTACAATTTTCTCCAAAGTTTTTTCAGACAAAGCTTCAAAAACCACAATCTCATCAAGTCTATTTAAAAACTCAGGTTTAAAGTAATTTTTCAAGTTTTCAATAGCTTTGTTTTTAACTTCTTGGTACTTCTCTTTATCACTTTTAACTTTTTTAGTTTTTTGTTCTTTTTCAAAACCAATTTTGTTCATTGTATCTGATATCTCAGTTCCAATATTTGAAGTTAAAATAATAATTGTATTTTTAAAGTTAACCACACGCCCTTTTGAATCTGTCACTTTTCCATCATCAAGAATTTGCAACAAAATATTGAAAATATCAGAATGAGCTTTTTCGATCTCGTCGAACAGAACAATCGAATAAGGGTTGTGTCGCACCTGTTCTGTCAAAGATCCACCTTCTTCATAACCTACGTATCCTGGAGGCGAACCGATAAGTTTTGAAACTGAATGTCCCTCCATAAGTTCTGACATATCAACTTTAATCAAAGAGTCAGAATTTCCAAAAACAAATCCGGCTAGCTGTTTTGTAAGTTCTGTTTTACCAACACCAGTTGGACCTAAAAATAGAAATGTCAGAGATTCCTGTTTTCGATCTTTTGACAGCACTTGCGATTTTTTCAATTGCATTTTCTTGACCAATGATTTTTGAAGACAAAAAGTTTTCAATTTCTAAAAGTTTTTTAACTTCTTGTTGCATCATTTTTTCAACTGGAATTTTTGTCCAAACTGAAATGACCTTGGCAATATCTTCTTCTGTTACTTCTTGGTTTTTAATCATTCGCCTTTTTTGCAAAGCAACAAGCTCTTTTTGTTTTTTTGACAAAATCTTTGTAACTTTTGGAAGTTCAATGTATTTTACTTCTGAAACAATATCAATTTCACCTTCAGACGAAGCAATTTCCAGTGCTTGCTCCAAGTTGTCTTTTGCTTGTTTGTATTTTTTAATCTCGCCTGTTACTTCAAGTTCTTTTTGCCAGCTCAAAGAAAAATCAGAAACTTCTTCTTTCAAATCAGAAATTTTCTTTTCAAGTTCTTTAATTTCTCTTTTGGCTTTAACTGTATTTTCTTTTTCCAAAGCTTGCTTTTCAGCCAACAAAGAAACAATGTGACTGTCGGCTTTTTTCAAAACCTCAGGTTTTGAAGAAATCAAAACACGCACCTGGGCTGAAGCCTCATCAAGCAAGTCAATGGCTTTATCTGGCAAAAATCTTGAAGGTAAATACCTTACAGAAAATTCAACAGCTTTTTCCAAAGCTTTGTCTGAAATTTTTACTCCGTGAAAAACTTCATATCTTTGACGAATTTTTTCTAAAATTGCCAGTGTATCTTTTTGTGACGGTTCTGAAACATAAATTGGTTGAAACCTTCTGTTTAAAGCCGAATCTTTTTCAATATGTTTTTGGTATTCGTCTGTTGTTGTTGCTCCAATAACATTTAACTCTCCTCGAGCCAAATCAGGTTTTAAAATATTTGAAGCATCAAGTTGGTCAGATCCAGCAGAACCTGCTCCAACGATGGTGTGAATTTCATCGATAAATAAAATGATTTCCCCATTTGAATTTTTTACTTCTTTGATCACTCCTTTTAGCCTGTCCTCAAACTCTCCTCTGAATTTTGTTCCAGCGATTAAAAGCCCCATATCAAGTGAAACGATTTTTTTATTTTGCAAAAAAGATGGAACATCTCCTTTGACAATTTTCTGAGCCAGCGCTTCGACCACAGAAGTTTTTCCAACTCCTGCATCACCCATCAAAAGTGGGTTGTTCTTTTTTCTTCTTGAAATGATTTGAATAAGTCTTTGAAGTTCTTTTTCTCGTCCGTAAACAGGATCAAGTTTGTTTGAAAGAGCCATGTCTGTTAGCGACTTTGTAAACTTTTGCAAAAAAACATTTTTGTTTTTTCTTTGAACTTTTTTGTCTTCAGCTTTTATTTTTTTTAAAACTTCCACAACATCTTTTTCTTTGACACCGAAAGATTCAAGCATTCTGAAAACAAACTGATCTTTAGCTTTGAAAAATGCTTGGAAAATATGTTTTGTTGAAATATGTCTTTCTTTTTCAGAACGTGCAAGCTTTGACGCTTCATCAAAAATCATCAAAATTTCACCTGTTAAAAACATTTGGAATGGCGGGTTTAAGTTTTGACTTTTAATTTCTAAATTTGCAATACCGTCAAGCTCCTCCATTAAAAAAGCAAGAAATTTTTCATAGTCCACACTTAAATCTTCCAATACTGTAATAGCGATTGAATCTTCAGACAAAAGCATAGAAGCCATTAAGTGAACTGGAGTTACTTGGTTTTGACTTCTCTCCATTGCAAGCTCGTGAGCAAATCTTATATTTGACTGGGCTTTTTGTGTAAAATTGTTTAAATCTGGCATTTTATTTTCTTTAATTGATAAGTAATATATTTAATATCCGTATTTTTTGATTATAACATTTTTCAACCCTTTTTGGAAATTTTAAAGAATAGAATAATTTTAATTTAATTTAAAAAGCGCGCTGACTTCGTCAGCGCGTTTAGATAAAAATTAAAATGGTATAGTCACTTCACTGTCCTTTGAATTATCCCTTTGAACTTTCTTTCGAATTTTTGTCATAAATTCAGAATTTTTATGCCTGACTCCGAAATCTGTTAAAGAATATAAAGACTTTTCAGTTTCTGAAAAATGATCTATTTTTATATCTACAATGCCTTTATCAAACATCATAATAAGGATATGGCGACAATGTTGTTCATCGATAGGCAAAGGCTCATATATTTCCCTTGCTTTTAACCACTCTTTATCTTGTTTTTCTAAAAACAACATAATCTTCATTTCTGTTTCCAAACCTTTTTTAAACATTTTAACCTCTTCTTTTTTCCAATTGAAAATAACTCTTTTAAGTTTAATATAAGGTTATATTTTATTCAACACAATCTAAATTGAACACTTTTTGGTTGTGTTTGAAAGTGCTTGGTCGAGCTTAAATTATTTAAGGTTAGGGCTCGCCTTCCAGTTCTAAATTCACTTCCTCACTGCGTTCGTCGTTCATTAAGAACTCGCAGGCCCGACGCCCGCCGTTTTCGTTCAAACACAAAAACACAGAACGAAAACATGGCTGGGCTTTTTTCGAGCCCTTCCAAGCGGAAGAAAAAAAAGTAAAACCAAAGCTGTCGCTTTGGTTTTAGTTTTTTTCTAGTCCGCTTGGAAGGGCTCGAACCTTCGACCGTCAGCTTAAAAGGCTGCTGCTCTACCGACTGAGCTACAAGCGGTTAATGTACGGAATATTTTAACATAAAAAATAAAAAATAAAAGTCTTTTTTACACAGTAAATCAATTTATTAAAAATATAAAAAACACATTTTAATAAATGTGTTTTTTATTTATTCTGAAACATTAGAATTATCTTCCAAAATTCCATTTTCCAAATCTATTTCTGGCGCTTTGTAATTTATTCTATATTTTAAAACATTTTGCTGATGACCTGTTCCTGTTTTAGCATAGTAAAATTTCCCATCTTTTCCTGTAATATAATACAAATAAGAGGTTTTTGTTGGGGAAAAGGCTGCCACAATTGAGCTTGTTGTTGGGTTACAAATGGCTGTTGGAGGAAATCCTTTGTATTTGTAAGTATTGTAGGGAGAATCAACTTTTAAATGTGAATACAATGTTTTTTTAATATGTCTTTTGTTGATGTAAGAAAACACTGCATCTACTTGCAAAGGCATTCCTCTTCTAATTCTATTCCACAAAATTCCTGAAACCATTTTTTTAACAGAAAGCGGAGCTGAGCCTGCCTCTTTTTCAATCAACGACGCCATAATAATAATTTTCTCCAAAGATTTGTCAGAATTTTTAATTTTCTTTAAAATATCTTTATTTTTCTGATCAAAATTTTTCCTTAAAACTTTAATAATATCTTCTTCTGTTGAATAAGCTGTAAAGTCGTTGTTATAAGTATCAGGGTATAAGTACCCTTCATGTTCTTTTGCTTTTTCTAAAAATGATTTTTCTGTAATATTTTTAAATTTACGAGCAATTTTTTTAGCGTATTGATGATTAGTTTCTCCTTCAATAAAAGTTATTTTAACCTTATCCACCCCTGATTCTCCATCTTTCAATCTCCTGTAAACATCAAATACATCTAAAGGTTGTTTAAAATTATACCAACCAGAATCAATACTTCCATCTTCTTTTTTAAAATCTGTTATGTATTTACCATAAGCTCTAAAAACAAAAGCTGATTTAATATAATGCTCCTTTTCTAAAAATTCACCAATTTCTTTAATACTCATTCCCTTTTTAATTTCAAAATCCCGATTCAAAGGAAAATCTCTTGGCACCCCTGAAACAAAAGCATAAGAGAAAAATACCACAATTGGAAATATAACAAAAAGCAAAGCCACTAGAAAAAGTAGTTTTTTCCACCATTTGCCTTTTTGAGTTTTGTATAAATAATTTACATCTGACATAATATTTTATTTTATTAAATTGGTAAGTTTGCTGGCGCTGATCCTTTAGCCGACTCCTCTCTTTGAAAATTTGGAGAAACAATAGTTGTTGTTGGTAAATGAAAAATTGTTGCAAGCTCTTCTGTACTTAAAACAAAGTCAGCATAAGTATAACCATCTGCATTTTCCTCTGTATAACTTAAATTCATCAAAGGTGTGTAATAATGAGGGTCTATTTTACCATAATGAAAGAATTTTCGCCTCTTATATTCTTTAAAAAAGTTTTCTTTTTTATATTTTAATTTTCGTAAATATTTTGTGTCATCTCCTGATGTTCGAGCAGGAATAATTGAGTTTAATTCATTTGAAGCAAGAGTTGAAAAAATTGTTGCCAAAGCTGGTGCGTTTGCCATATTGAACTTCTCTTTGTCTGCAAAATAAACAAGTCGAATTCCAGCCCAGAAACCTGGTTTTGAAGTGTTTTCAATAATATCGTTAATCAAATCACTTTCTTTTGAAGCATCAATCCTTTTGAATTTTACTTCTTCGGTGCTTTTTGCGTCTTCTACATTTCTTATTTTTTCAATCACTTCTTTGGCTTCATCTTTCCAATCTGATTTCTCAGAAAACTTTTTGTTTTTAAAAATATCAAAAAGTCCATAGTTTTTACTCCTATCTTTTTTGTGAGCTCGAATCACCATTTGCAACCAAACTTTTTCACCAGGACCAATATTTGATAAAACTTCAATAATATGTGACATGGGATCTGTCACTTCTTCTGGTTTCAACCCAACGCTTTCTAAACCAAATTTTCTATAAGTTTTGATCGGATACGGGTCTTCTTTTGAAAGTTTGTATTCTATGCCAAACAAGTTATCTTTTTTTTCATCAAAAGCTGAAAATTTTGTATAATCCTGAACCTCAATAAGTTGCACTCCTGGATATTGAGCATAAAAAGCTGATTCTACAACTTTCACAAGTGCTTTTGGAGTCCAAATATAAAACTTTATTTCACCTCCGTCTGAAACAATTTCTAAAGAATAATAATGCCTTCTTTTTCCTTTAAACAAAACATCAGTCGGACGACTCTCCCCACCACCATTGTATAAAGCAGAAAAAACCATCTCCATTGCCAAAGGAGTTTTGGTTACTTCTTTTGGTATTTTAATTTCATACATCACCCTTTCAATTGATATATCATTTTCTCGGGCTGTGATTTTAAAATATTCATCTTTAGTAATTTTAATTAAGTAAATTAAAAGAACAAAAGGAAAGAAAATTATTAGATAATAAAATATTAGTTCTGCTAAAGGCATATTTATTGTTTAAATTATAATCCGAAAAAGCCGCCGAGTCCTGAATTTTTATTTTTTTTACTTCTCTCTTCATTATAATACTGTTGATTTAAAACTTCATCTTGATTTTCCGATTTTAAAATTAATTTTAAATTTTTGTGAGCTGTTTGTAAAATTCTGTAATCATTTTTTAATTGGAAAAAAATATTTAAAATAGTCTCTTTTTTGTTTGTATCATTCAGAAAAACCAACCTGTCTCTTTTGTCTCCAGGGTTGTGAAGGTACCTTTTATTATTAATCTTCCAAGTATAGTCTAAATTTTCATCTTCACTCATATCCATAAAATACGGCACAACAAGTACCGTTGTGTTTTTATCAGAAGTTTTTAAAACACCGTTTTTCACAACATTTTTAAAAGTAAATGGTAAAGATTGATTTAAAGAATAAAACTGAACATCTGTAAATTCAGGACTAAAATAAATTTTATTTTTTGCAACTTTCTTTTTTGTAACATCTGTTACAAGCACATCAATATACAAATCACTCGGTCTTGCTGGCATTCTTTCCACTTCATATTTATATTTCCCAAAACCAGATGCTTTGTTATCAACTTCTCCATTTTTGTACCAAGTATAAATTAAGGATTTTTTATCTATTCTTTTTCCACTTTTAGAAACAAAATCAGGAAAAGCAAAAATATTTACTTTAGAGTTTGAAATAACAGTAGACTTACCTTTGTAACCAAAAGGCACATTAGGATCTACTACTTCATAAACAAGACCAACGTTTTCGGGTGTAAATTCTACTTTTTTGGTATGAATTTTACCCTTAGGGTCTCTAACTACAACTTGGATTAAATTTCTCTCTCCAGGCTTACCGGTTTTAATCTTAAATTCTTTTAAACCAACACCTTTTTTATACTCTTTACCATTAAAATAAACAACTGTTTCAGAAAAGTTTAAATTAAAATAAAATGATTTTAGTTTAAAAAGAACCTCTTGGTGTGATGATGGATGTTTTGGAAACATATCCAAAGAAAGCTCTGAAATCAAACCGCTGTTTTTATCATTAAAATTTTTTAAATTCAAACTTTGACTAAAAACACTCGTACTTAATACAAATAAAGCTAAAATAGCAATAATAATTTTTTGAATCATATAATATATTTTAACAGATTTTGAATATAAAAAAAGCCCGCTTCCACAGCGGGCACGAATTTTTTGTTTTTAGATTGGATCATATCCCTCTGCAAAATAATAAAATATTTTATCATATTTTTCCCAATCCAAATAAAATTGTATTTTAATATCGCCAAAAAAAGATTCGGCATCCTCCCAATTCACCTCTTTTATAGAGGTTCTAAATAGATTTGCTGCTTTTGCGTATGAAAAGCACACAAGTTCTGGATTTGAGTAAATACCCTTTATTTTTTTTTCTAAAAAAGCAAACTCTTGCTCCAAATCAGAATATTGGAGGTCTGAAATGGAATTAAAACCAGCTTTTTTGTAAAGATACTGATTTAATTCAACATCAGTTTTACCACCAAGTTTCTGTTGGCATAATTCAAGCTGGATCCAGTTCAATTTTTTAAAAATAGGTTCTTTAATCTCACCTGCAAAAGAGTGTGCAAATGAAAAGAAAAAACAAACGACAACTAAAATAAATTTTTTCATTTTATTTCTCCAACGAAATTTTAAAATAAGAACGACATTGCATATTATACAACTTTTTTAAAACATTGCAAGTTCTTGAAAGATTGGGATGTGACGAACCAGAAGACGCCCCAAATTTTTTGAATTGCAAAAGCAAAAGTTGAGAGGCAAGGCCTCTTGACTTTTGCTTTTGCAATTCAAAAAATTTGGGGCGTCTTCTGGCACACTCCAGTGTCTCAAAATATTTCAGATTACTCCAAAACTATGGTATAATATAGAAATTATGGCAAAGAAGAAAAACAATATTAAAGACGAAACTATAAAAAGGTCTCCCGTTGTAGCTGTGATGGGACACATTGACCACGGAAAATCTACTCTTTTGGATTATATTCGAAATCAAAATACAGTTGATTCTGAATTTGGAGGAATTACTCAACATGTTGCAGCATATGAGGCAGAACACAACGGACAAAAAATTACTTTTATCGACACCCCTGGGCACGAAGCCTTTGCTCAAGCTCGAGCGCGTGGTGCAAACATTGCAGATATTGCAATTTTGGTTGTGGCAGCCGATGACGGAGTTTCAGAACAAACAAAAGGTGCTTTAAAATTCATTCGTGACTCAAAAATTCCTTTTATTGTTGCGATTAACAAAATCGACAAACCAAATGCTGACATTCAAAAAACAAAAAACTCATTGATTGAAAATGAAGTTTATCTTGAAGGTATGGGTGGAGATATAACTTACAGCGAAATTTCAGCTTTAAAAGGAACAGGTGTTTCAGACCTTTTAGACACTTTGCTTTTGGCTGTTGAACTTGAAGATTTAAAGACAAACAATGCAGAAGCTGGTTCTGGATTTGTTTTAGAATCAAAAACAGATTCTAAAAAAGGGATTTCAGCTTCAATGATTATTAAAAACGGTCATGTTAAATCAGGAGAATACATTGTTTCAGGTTTTGCATCAGCTCCTGTGAGAATTATGGAAGACTTTAATGGCCAAAAAATTCAAGAAGCATTTGCATCAAGTCCTGTGACTATTATTGGTTTTGACTCTTTGCCCAACGCTGGAGATTCATTTTCTGTTTTTGCCAACAAAAAAGAAGCTTTAAAATACATTGAAGACTTGAAAAAACTGATGTCTGAAAAAGAAGTTTTAGAAAATCAAAACAAAAAAAATACTTTCCAGAAAAACAAAAAAAATGTCTTCCCTATTGTTTTGCGTGCTGATGTTTCAGGATCACTTGATGCTTTAAAACATGAGATGAAAAAAATCCAAAGCGATCGATCAGAATTTAAAATCGTTGACGAAGCAACAGGAGAAATAAACCAAAATGCTGTTAAGGCCCTTGGCGGACTCCCAAACTCAACAATTATTGGTTTTAATGTCAAAATAAAATCAGACGCTCAACAAATGGCTGAAAACTTGGGAATTGGAATTAAAACTTTCAATATTATTTATGAACTTTTAGATTATTTAAAAGAACATATTGTAAAACTTACTCCGAAAGAAAAAATAGAAGAAACTGTGGGGGAAGCTAAAATTTTAAAAGTGTTTTCTTGGATGACAAAATCAGGTGTTGTAGGTGGTGAAGTGCTTGATGGAAAAATAAACAAGAGTTCAAGAATTAAAATTTATAGACGAGGTGAATATTTGGGAGATGGAAGTATTAAAGAACTTCAAGCAGGAAAAAATAAAACTTCAACAGTTGAAAAACCTCAACAATTTGGAATGAACATTGCAACAAAATTTGAAATTACAGAAGGGGATATTTTAAAAGCTGTTGAAATTGTTGAAAAATAATTTTAAAATTTATGTTTAAAAAAGAAAAATCACAAAGACAAAAAAGAGTTTCAGAACTTATCAGACAAATCGCATCTGACTTTATAAACACAGAAACAAACAAAACAAGTTTAATCACAGTAACTCATGTTGATGTTGCTCCAAACTTATCACAAGCTGTTTTGTTTGTTACTGTTTTTCCAGAGTCTGCTGAAGAATCTGCTTTAAATTTTCTAAAAAGAAAAAGATCTGAAATAAAACATGCTGTTAAAAAAAATACAAAGATGAAAAGAATTCCCTTTTTTGATTTTGAAATTGACCAAGGAGAAAAAAACCACCAAAAGATTGAAGAAATTTCGATTAAATCAAGGAGTAAAAAATAGTTTGGTTTGAATTTGAAAAGAAAAACTACAAACAAAAAGTTAAAAAGCGCAGCCTACGGCTGCGCTTTGTCTCCTTATTTTAATTTATTTTTTTAAATAAAAAGTTGTTTTTCTTTAACAGAAGAAAGATGATAAGTTTTATCACCATTCTCTTCTTTTTTGACTACAACTCTAATTTCAATACTGAACTTAATAATCACCTCTTCTGGATAACCATTATCATTTAATATTCTGCCTCTGCAAGCAACAACCAGAATTGGTTTAATCACATTATAATCTAGCCAATAATTATAATTCATACCATTTATCACTTTTGTAACTATCTCATCAAGGATAGTGGAAAAATAAAAATTTTCATAAATAATATTGTCGCTACCAATCAACTCTTTCTCGAATTCTTCTCTATCCATCTTTTTCTCCTTTTTCTGGTTTTTAACTTCTCTTATTATAAAACATTTTTATAAATTTGTAAATAAATTCAATTGTATAAAATATTTGTAATACTTTTAACAAATCTGTGACAGGCCTTACCTGTCACATTTTGCCTATCAAAAAACTTTTTTGTAATAAGCAAGGCCTGTTACAAGGCAAGGCCTGTTACAATGTTTTGATTTTGTATTTTTTATGATATTATAAGTTCAATATGAAAATAATAGGAATAACAGGAACAATTGGTGCTGGAAAAGGAACGGTTGTTGATTATTTAGTTGATCAAAAAAACTTTGTTCATTTATCTGTCAGGTCTTATTTAACAGAGATTTTGGAAAATCAAAACAAAGAACTTTCAAGAGAAAATATGTTTAATTTGGCAAACAAGCTACGAGAAGAAAACGGATCTGACTTTATCATCCAAGAACTTTACAAAAAAGCAACAGAAACAAACAAGAATGTCATTATTGAAAGTGTCCGTACAGTTGGCGAAGTAAAGGCTTTACAAAATAAACAAAACTTTTATTTAATCTCAGTTGATGCTGATATTCAGAAAAGATATAACAGGATTTTGGAGAGAAAAAGTTCAACCGACAATATTTCTTTTGAACAATTTCAAACAGAAGAAGAAAAAGAAATGATTTCGGAAGATGAAACAAAGCAAAACTTAAAAAAGTGTATTGAAATGTCTGATTTTCAAATCCAAAATAATGGTGATTTTGAATCTTTGTACAAACAAGTTGATCAAATTTTAGAAAAAATAGAAAAATAAAAAACTGAAAATATCTTTTTAGTTTTTTATTTAATCTCTTTAAAACCAAAAAATGTTTTTTTGCCAATTTTTGTTCGGTTAATTGAATACGCAAGTCCAAAAAAACCTAATTTTTGAGCAATTTCTTTTGCCAAAACTCTCATATAAGTTCCAGAAGAAGCTACACACCTTATTTTTAAAATTGTAAAATTGTCCTGAGAGATGCTATTAAAAAGTTCGTTCCATTGTTTTCTAATCTCATCTCGTCTAAAATCATTTCCCAGTTTTTTCGATTCTTCTTCTACTTTTTTAATTGAATTTATTTTTCTAAAAATTTCTTTCTTTAACTTTTCTTTACCCAAAAAATTTATTTCTTCTAAAAAAATATTATAAATTTTAACATCCTTGGTTGGGATTTTAATATTTTTCAAATTCTTTTCTAAAGCATGCAAAAACAAAGGCTTACCATCAACTGTTTTTGAAGAAAAAACTGGATATTCCATTTTTCTTTTTCCTTTAAACTTTTTAATTTTTTGATTTATTTGTTCAAAACTTAAACTTTCTTGATTTTCTTTATACTCAGCAAGCCCTAAAACATCAGAAGTGTCTGACTTAAAGTTTAACAAAATTTCAAAAACATACTCTTTATCTAAATTCAAATATTTACTTCTTTCTTTACATTTCTGTCCCTGCAACACCAAAAGCTTACCTTCGGCCATCGGATCAAGTCTACCTGCATAAGCAAGTTTTGTTTTTTTATCTAGATTATTTTTTTCTTTATACAAATTTAAAACTTCAAGTGGAGTTTGACCCACTTGTTTTTGAAGTACAAAAATTTTATCTTCTATATTTTTTCTTTGTTTTTCTTTTACTTTTTTAGTCATTTGTCTGGTCTATTTTTTTATCAACCTCAACAAAAGGAAGCAAATCTAAATTTGGAAAAATTTTAAAATACAAAATCTTGTTTGTGTCTTGTTTTTCAAAATCAATCTCAACAAGTTTTGCAACCAAAAAATCAGCATTATTTATATAAGACAAGTAAACTTCATTTTGATTTTCAAACTCAACATCCCTGTCGGCTATAACTTTGATTACAGAATCTCCTTGCCCTATACCTTTGAGTTTCAACTTTAAATCTGTTCCATCTGTAACATAAAAATAGTTTTCTTGACCAAACGCTGAAAAAGGAACAACTTTTTTAACCTCTCCTAAGCTTTCAAAAACTTTCCCTACAAGCATATTGTATTTATAAAAAACCAAATCCCCTTTTTCCAAAATATTTTCTTTGTCTTCAATTAAAATAGTATTGTAAACATTTACATCAGAATTAAAAAAAGTAGGAAAAATCACTCTTTCTGTTTTAAAAAGTTTTGTATAACTCAACTCTTCTTGCAAAGCTTGATTTTTATTTTTGTAAAATGCAATAACATCTTTGCTATTTTTCAAAGATTCATTTTCCAATTTTATTTTTTGGCTTTCTTCCAACATGCTTTTTTTAGATTGAAAATAAGAAGAAAGATTTTGAAAAAACTCAAACTGCTGACTGAAAGAAAAGATTTGTTTTTTAAAAATTACAAAAAGAAACAAAAAAACAAAAGCTATCAAAAGCAGTTTTAAATGTTTGTTATTCTTTTTTCTATATTTGTATTGGTCCTTCATCTTGATCTTTTAATATTGTGTCTTTGTATTCTTCTATATTGTTAAGAATAATTCCTGTTCCTTTAACAACTGACAAAAGTGGTTCATCAACCAAAGAAACTGGCATTTTTGTTTGTTTTGCAATCAACAAATCAAGCGCATCAATTTCTGCTCCACCTCCTGACAAGTAAATTCCTGTATCAAGCGAGTCAGACAAAATTTCAGGCGGAGTAAGTTCAATTACTTCTTTAATACCTTCAATTAAAGTATCAACTGACTGTTTCATAGCATTTTTAATATCTGTAGCTGTAATTTCTACTTCTCGAGCAAGTCCTGTAACCAAATCTCGCCCTTTAGCGATTGTCTTTCTTTCTTTTCTGGCGATAACAGACCCAACTTCTTTTTTAAGTCTTTCGGCTGTATTTTCTCCGATTAGAATTTTGTATTTTTCTTTAACATATTCTTCAATATCACGGTTAAATTTATCTCCAGCAATTGTAAGTTTTTTTGATGAAACAATTCCCCCAAGTGAAATAACAGCAATATCTGTTGTTCCACCACCTATGTCAACAATAATAGTTCCTTTAGCTTTTTTAACTGGTAATTTGTCACCAATTGCAGCAGCCATTGGTTCTTCTACAATATAAACCTTTCTTGCTCCAGCATCAAAAGCCGCATCAATCACGGCTCGTGATTCAACGTTTGTAATCCCAGAAGGCACACCCACAACCACTCTTGGTCCAAAAAGTGTAAATTTTTTAGAATATTCTCTTTCGGCTTTGTTGATTAAGTATGCAATCATTTCTCCTGCAATTTCAAAATTTGAAATCACTCCGTCAACAATCGGTCTTTCAGCTGTGATGTGTTCTGGAGTTCGCCCGATCATTTCTTTGGCTGGATAACCAACAGCAACAATGGTTCCTGATTTGTTGTTATAAGCCACAGTTGAAGGCTCATCAATAACCACACCATCACCTTTGATGTAAACAAGAGCGTTTGCTGTTCCTAAGTCAATTCCAATATCGTTTGAAAAGTATTCAAACATCTTGTCTTTGATTTTCTTTAAACTTGATAAATTCATATTCATTTGTTAATTATAACAAATTTGCAGTTTTTTTCAAAAAATACAAAGAAAATGTGGGATAAAACAAGTTCGCCCGAAATTTTAGAATTTTTTAGACAAAAACCAAGAAGCGACGCTTCTTGGTTTTTGTCTAAAAAATTCTAAAATTTCGGGCTTTTCTACAACTCAATCACCCTTTTAACTTCATCATAAGAAGTTAATCCCATTAAAACTTTTACAACCCCATCTTGTTTTAAAGACAAAATTCCTTGCCTTTCAGATTCTTTTTTAATTTCTCTTTCAGTTGGTTTTGTTTTTAACAAATCTTCAAGCTCTCTGTCCATTACAATTCCTTCAACAATAGCAACTCTACCTTTAAAACCTGTATTGTTACACTTTTCACAACCCGTTGCTTGATAAATAATATATTCTTGATTTTTATCTAAATATTTTTGTTTATTCTTAATTCCTCCAAAAATTTCTTTAATCTTTTCTTCTTGTGCAGAGTTTGCTTTTTTTGAAAAATCAACTGGCACTTTACAAAAAGGACAAAGTTTTCTAACAAGTCTTTGGGCAATAACCATATTCATAGCCGTCGACAAAATCTTCGGATCAATTCCTAAATCAAAATATCTAGGAAAAGCACCTGCAGCTGAATTTGTGTGCAAAGTTGATAAAACCAAGTGCCCTGTTAAAGCTGCATTCACAGCAATAGATGCAGTTTCTGAATCACGAATCTCCCCCACCATTATAATGTCAGGGTCTTGACGCAAAATCGACCTTAAACCTGAAAGAAAAGTATAACCTTTTTCTTTATTAATTTGAGTTTGGGTAACTCCATCAATATGGTATTCAATCGGGTCTTCAACTGTAATGATTTTAATTTCAGGATTAACAAGTCTTCTTAAAATAGCAAACAAAGTTGTAGACTTACCAGAACCAGTAGGCCCAGTATTAATAATCATTCCATTTGGTTTTTCTGACTGCTCAATTACGATATTCATAAAATATGGAAGCATCCCAAGATCTTCCAAAGGAACAGAAGCAGCAGAAGGATCCAAAAGCCTCATAACAATTGATTCTCCGTATGCATCAGGCAGAGTTGATGTACGAATTTCAATATCTCTGTCTGCCATTTTAATTGTAAACCTACCGTCTTGAGCATTGTTTTTAATATTGATTTTAAGCCCTGCAGTCAGTTTAATTCTCATTAAAACTCTATGAAAAGTTTGTAAGTCAAATCTTACAACTTCAGTTAAAATACCGTCAATTCTAAAACGAACTTGTGCATCAAATTCTGTTGTTTCAATATGCACATCTGAGACCTTTAAAGCATAGGCTGAAAACAAAATCAATTCAATGATTTTTGAAACACGGTAAGACTGATCTGAAGAAATAGCCTCAGCGATAATATCTTTAGCTTCTTTTAAAGTATCAATATTTTTTAAAACATCCTGTAAGTCGTCTGATGAAATGTCAATTACCCCTTTTTCTGTTTTCACAGAATAAGAAATATCTCCATAACGCGACCAAGCTTTTTCGATTGATGCTTTTGAAACCATAAAAAGCTCTACAATGTAATTTTTATCCTCAAGCTTTTTAATTTCTTCTTTTACAAGAGTTGGCAAAGGAGAACGAACAGCAACAGATATTTTTTTCCCAACCATATCAAAAACAGCAATATTTGCTTTTTTTGCTCTGTCTTCAGGGATAATTTTCAAAGCGTCTGTGTTAATCGGCTTTAAAGATAAATCAATATACTTTACTCCATATCTTTTTGCATAAACTTCAACCATCACTTCTTCTGACTCTTTTCGAAGTTTTTTTAAGTTTTGCATATGCTTTGCTTCTGTAAACTTTACCATATTATTTTTTATAAACATATTGTAACAAAAAAATCAAAAAAAATACAATTTTAACTTTATTTAAAATATGTTAAAATCATTTTATGAAAAACAAAAAAGAAGAAAACTTAATTTGGATTGATGCTGAATTTTCAGGTCTTGATAAAAACAAAGACAGAATCATTGAAATTGCTGTTCTTGTGACAAATTCAAACTTAAAAATTCAAGCTATAGGTCCAAATATTGCCATTAAAACACCAAAAAAGATTTTAAACAATATGGACAAATGGAATACAGAACATCATACAGAATCTGGACTTGTTGAAAAATGTTTAAAATCAAAAATTACAACAAAACAAGCTGAAAAAAAAATTTTGGATTTTTTAGAAAAATGGACATTACCTCAAACTTCCCCTTTGTGTGGAAACTCAATCGGACAAGACAGAATTATGATTTTAAAAGATATGCCGAAACTTGCAAAATACTTTCATTATCGTTCAATCGATGTTTCAACTATTAAAGAGCTTTCACAAAGGTGGTACAAGAACAAATATATTGCGATGAAAAAAAAGCAAACTCATACGGCTTTGTCCGATATTGAAGAGTCAATTGACGAACTTAAATATTACAAAAAAAATGTTTTTAAAAAAACTTTTGGTAAATAAAAAACACAAACAAAGTTTGTGTTTTTTAAGTTTTAAACTTATCGTAAAGTTCAATAAAAAATTCTGAAATTGTATCCCAGACACTTGCAGGGTCAATATTGAAACGAGCCATAATAAATATAACTGCTACAATAACAACGATCTCTTTAATAAGTCCTCTTTGATTTTGCATATTATTTTTGATAAATTTTTTCTTGATAATCTAAATTTTTATAATCACCATATAAATTAAAAGCCATAGCTAAAATTAAAAGTGATAATAATATTGTAAAAAATATTAAAATATTTTTTATATTTCTCATATTGAAATTATATCATAATTATAAAAGAAAAAAACTTAAAAAATTAATATAAGAAATTTTACTGGAAAACAAGCCCGAAATTTGGAAAGATTTTTGGTAAGAAAAAAACAAGCGTCGCTTGTTTTTTTCTTACCAAAAATCTTTCCAAATTTTGGGCTTGTTTTTAACTTTTTATTCTTCTTCTTTTTTATCTTTTTTTCTATTAAAAAGTGATTTAACCCACGCTCCCAAAGTTACATCGTTGTCTTCTGTATTTTCTTCATCTTTCTTTTCTTCTTCAACTTCTTCTTTCTTATCAGAAGCAATAGGCAGACCAAAAGATTTTACATCTTGAGGATAAAAGTCTTCTTCCATATTGTCAAAGTTTGAAGCAATCACAGTTACTTTCAATTCTCCTTTTTTAAGTTTTGGATTTTTTACAGTACCTGATTTGATAATAGCCTCTTCAGAAGCTTCTTCTGTAATAAAGTTTGCAATTTCGTGTACTTCTGACATTTTCAAATCACCCCCAGAAGCGATTGAGAACAAAATTGACTTTGCTCCTTTTGTAGAAGTTTCAATCAAAGGAGAGTTAATAGCAGCAGAAGCAGATTGTTTTGCACGATCTTCTCCACGAGCAGAACCAATACCGATCAAAGAAAGTTTTGATTCTTCTAAAACAGATTTAATATCAGCATAATCAATATTGATAATACCAGGTTTTGTAATCAAATCTGAAATTCCTTCAACGGCTTGTTTTAAAACTTCATCTGAAAGCGCAAAAGCTTCTTCAAGTGATGCATCTTCCCCTGATGTTTCTAAAATTTTATCATTTTCAATCACAATATATGAGTCAACATTTGTAGACAGGTTTTCAATTCCCTCTTTTGCCAAGTCAGTCCTTACTTTTCCTTCAAATGAAAATGGTTTTGTTACAACAGCAATTGTTAAAATCCCTAAGTCTTTTGCAATTTGTGCAATAATTGGTGTTGCTCCTGTTCCTGTTCCTCCACCCATTCCACACGCCAAGAAAACCATTTGTGTATCTTTTAAAGCATCAGCAATATCATCAGCTGATTCTAAAGCTGATTTTTTACCAATTTCAGGATTCATTCCGGCTCCTGAACCGTTTGTTAAAGATTCACCAATTTTAATTTTTTTAGATGCTTTTGTTTGGTTTAAATCTTGCAAGTCAGTGTTGATTGCAATGAATTTAACATTTTTTACATCTTTTCTGATCATGTAATTTATCGCGTTGTTTCCTGACCCACCAATTCCTACAACTGTAATTTTAGGTAAAATAAGTTCCTGTTTTTTAGAAAGTCTTTTTTCTCCTAATGAAACTTTTTGAACTCTTCTTTTTGATGTTGTTTTTTTATTTGTTTTTTTTTCTGCCATATTTTTTAATTTATATCTATATCATACCAAAAAAAATTACTTTTTGCTAACTTTTTTTTCTGCATTTCTTTCTTTTTCCATCTGCTTTCTTTCTTTGGTTAATTGGTCAATTTTTGCCTGTGACATTTTTTCTAAATTCTTGGCTTTGTCACAAAACAAAATCCCATCCAAGTGGTCAATCTCATGTTGAAAAACTTGTGCCAATATTCCTCCTGCTCCCCAAGTTTTTTTCACTCCTTTTTTGTTAAAAGCAGAAATTGTTATATTTGTTGATCTTTTAACATCTCCATACCAATACCGAACTGAAAAACACCCTTCGTCCATTTGTTTTGATTTTTTAGAAGTTTTAATAATTTCAGGATTGATAAAAACTAAATCATCGGCACTTTCTATTTTTCGCCCCACGGCTGAAAAAATATGCGGTGAAACAATAAAAAGCCTTTTGTTTACCCCAACTTGTGGTGCAGCAAGGGCTGCTCCATCTGGCTGAACTTCTAGAAAATATGTCATATCGTCAATTAGTTTTTGATTTTCAGAACTTGTAATTTCATTTTGTGGAATTTCTTCTGAAATGCTTCTTAAAACTTTGTTTTCTTCTGGATTTTCTTTTTGATAAATTTTTAATTTACTCATTTGTATATTTTAACATAAAAATGAAATTTGCACGAAATTTTAAATTTGTTTTTTGAAAAAACCAGAAGCTGCGCTTCTGGTTTTTTCAAAAAACAAATTTAAAATTTCGTGCAAATTTTTACTTCACTTTTCTTCTTCTCCTTTTTTTACCCTCAACTTTCTTTGACAAATCAACCTCTTCAATCTCTCCTTGTTTCAAAGCTTCTTTTTGTCTTTTATCAACATCTTTGATATATTCCATGAACGCCGCTGCAATCGGAATTGACAAAATTACTCCTAAAAATCCAAAAAGTTGTCCACCAATAATCAAAGACATCAAAACCAAAAGTGAAGGTATTCCTACAATTTTTTTTACAACCAAAGGATAAACAAACTGACTTTCAATAATTTGAATAATCAAATAAAACAAAATCACAGGAATAGCAAGCGGCCAACCACCCACAAGCAAAGCAATGGCAACAGCAGGAAACGCAGCAATATATGGACCTAAAAACGGAATTAACTCTGAAAAGGCAGCGATTAACCCAAGCAAGGCAGCTTGCTCAAAACCAAAAATATATTTTAATCCTAAATAAGTTATACTACCAACAAGTAAACTGATTAACAGCTGTCCTTGCATCCACAAAGAAATTTTTCTTTGACTTCTTTTCCACAAGTTAATAGCGTATTTTGTATATTTAGCGTGAGTTACAATTCTTAAAAATTTATCAATACTGTGCTCCTGCAATGCCAAATAAAATGACAAAATGATAATCAACATAAAGTTAAAAATCCCACCAAACATTGAAATTAAAAGTCCACCCCAGTTTTGAACATGTGTGTCATCAATTTTCTTTACAGACTCTGTCAAACCTAAAATATCAAAATTTGCAACCTGATTTTTAAACTCTCCAGCAAGCCTTGATAACAATTCTGAATTTTTAGTAGCTTCAATCAAATAGGCATTTAAAGAATCAATATGCCCAGGAAGTGCTTTTAAAATATTGTTTAATTGATCCAAAATAATAGGCATATAAATGACTGACAAACCTAAAATAATAGAAATTAAAAGTAAATACACAAAAATCACCGAAACAACCCTTGGTACTTTAATTCTTTGCAAAGAAATAATAAAAGGTTCAATCACAGATGCAATCACAACTGCTGTTAAAAAAATCAAAACAAGTTCTTTTAAATAAAATATTACATAAAGCAAAATGAAAAACAAAGAAGTTTTCACAACAGTTCCAAAAGTAATATTTACATAAATAGATTTTTTTTCTTCCATATTTATTATTCTAACATAAAGTTTAAAAAAATAAAAAACAAACCACCAAGTTTGTTTTTTAAAATTAATCAAATTTAAATTTCCTTAAATCAAATTTCAAGTACTCAACATTTCTACCTCCCGAATAAGCTCTAAAAGCATAATCACCTATTTTAATTTCATAAGGAACACCCACATAAGCAGCAACAACAAAAGTATCACTATCAACCTCTTTAATACCATAAAATGTAAAATAGTGTATTGTCTGGATATCTTTAAATATATTTTTTTCAATATTATAAACACTCAATTTAGAATAAGTTTCTGCATTGTCACCGTAAGAGTCATTACTGTTAAAAATTATATATTTTTCTTTACCAGGATAACCAATCGGTTTCAATTCTTTCACGTTATATTGGTCTAGATTTTTAAAAATGTTTTTTCTAAATTTTGTATCATACGCACCAGCAAATTCAGAATTTGAATAAAATATATAGTCATTCCAAACCCCAATAGAATCATCCCTTTCTAGAACGATCTTTTCTTTTGGATTTTTGATATTTACAAACTCTAAATTTTCATCTTTATTTATTTTACCACCTTTTGTATTTTCCAGAATATATTCAATGCTTTTGTCAGAGTTCTCGATTTCCCTTGCTTTTTCATATTCAAATTGATCAATAAAGTCAACATAATCATTGCTAATAACATATTTATATAAATCTGTTTCAGATAACTTAGTAAAGTATTCATAATTATAGTTACCGCAATTATATTCATCAAATGTTTTTACACAATCACGGTAAGCATATTTTAAAATATCTTTCATGCTAACTTTTAAATCCTCAACTTTCATTTCTTTAATTTTGTTATTTCGAATAGAAAGTATTTTTAAAAAGTCTCTACCCATTGCTTGAACATCTATTTTTTGTTCCCCTTGTTTTAAAACAAAACACTCATTATTATAATATTCAACACTATCTTTATACTTTTCACCTAATGCAGAATAAAAATAATCATCATAAGTATGGCCTACGATATATTCTTCTCTTAAAATATACAAAACACCTTTTTCCATTTCAATTATTCTGCAACCATCTTTTGTAAGTTTTTCATTATCTTTTTTGTTTTTATCTTTAACTTTTATTTCCTTTTTTTCTTTACTGATTTGTTTTTCATTCTTTAAACTTCCTTTTTTCTCACTTTTTTTTACAGTATAATTTGAGTCCACCTCCCTCTCTTTAATTTCCCTTGAAGATTCATTTTTACTAATTTTTTGATTTTTATTTAAAAAATCAAAACCACCTTTATAAAAATACAAAACTACAACAGTAGCAACTGCTAAAATTAAAATTGAAACTAAAATATAAATTACTTTTCGATTTGTTTTTTCCATACCCAATTATTTTATCATACAAAAAAGAAAAACAAACTATTTTAGTTTGCTTTTTATCTAAACTCATATTCTCTCATATCTGGAATTTTTCCTTCTTTTAATTTTTCCAAAATAGGTTGAAGTTGTTCGTCGGTTATAATATACATTTCTTTTAATTCTTTTGCTGCCTTTTCCAATTCTTCCCCTTTTAGTGGTTTCTGTTGTCTTTCAAGTTCTTTGAAATATTCACTTTCTGTAAAATCGCCTACATCTTCTTCATCTTTATCTTTTTTTAATTCTTTTATTATTTCATCTAATTCTGGATTGTTTTTATAGTAAATCCAGTTTATTGTTTTATCATTTCTGTTTCCTTTTCCTTTTTGGAATTGCTCACAATCTTGTTTTACCATTCTTAGAAGTTCTGGGAAAGTTGTGTTATTTACTTTTGATGAACCTAAATATTTTTCATTTACTTTAGAGGTAAAAAATGAATTAGAATAATCAGAAAAATATAATGCTAATTCTTTATACTTATCTAAAATAACTTGTTCTGATACAAAAACAGATTTTGTATCAAATATACTGTAACTACATCTCACACTCTCATATTTATTTATTTTTTTTCCTTTTGATGGAAACCAATAATTTAACTGATGAGTTTTTATATTTTTATTTTGAATATAGTATAAAGAAAAATATAGTATATTCATAATCAAAACAAAAACGATGAAAATAATTATTTTTTTTTCATATTTATTTTTATTAATTTTATCACCAAAACAAACTATTCTAGTTTAATATTGTATTAATATCTGGGAATAAATTAAAATGATGAAATAATAGAATCTAATATACCTTTATCATCGTAAAGTGCAAAACTAAAAATCAACCAACATAAAATAAAAACTATAAATTCTTTAAAAAATATTTTTCTAAAAATTACAAAAATAAAGAAAAATAACAAAATAATTGGAATAAATGAAAGAGTGAGTCCTATAGAAATAAAAGAAAACATTAAAAAAAAATTTGTGTTATATACCACTTGCAAAAATATAACAAGAAGTATATTTTTTTTACTAATATTTTTTTGTTTTTTAACAAAAATATCAAAAAGTCTTATTACAGAAAAAACAACAATACACAAAAAAATACAAACAGATAAGAACTCTCCAGAAAAAATAGGATTTTCATGACTATCCCACGCAATACCAACATAAATACTTGCAGCAAGAAACAAAGAAATTAATAGTGATATTATGTTAAAAAAATATCTGTTTTTTTATGCTCTACTAATATTTCATGAGATTTTGGAATAATTTTACTTCTCAATAATAAAAAAAATGTGAATGGATTCATATGAGTTAATATAACATAGGCATAATAGAAAAACAAACTGTAAAGTTTGTTTTGTACTACTTTTCAATTTCTATTCCAAAACAATTTATTGCAAATAATGTATTAGAAAAACAAAATAATATTAAAATTAATATTATTTGTTTTAAATTTATGTAATTTAAAAAAATGTTTTTCTTTTTCATTGTCCATAACTTATTATTCATAAGAAACTTTTTTTCCTTCTTTATTTTGTCTTATATAATAATCTTGTTTTTCTTTTGTATAACTATTAAATTTATCTACTTTTTCTTGTTTTTCTTCTTCTGAAAAAGAGTCCCACATCTTTTTATAATCTTCATTTAAAAAACTTACTATTTCTTCTCTTGTATAATGCCTTCCCTTGTTTTTTTCTTTTTCTATTCTTTTTACCTTCTTTTCTTCTTCTGTTTCTGCTTTTGAATATATCCATTCAATTTTTTCTTTTTTATTTCCTTTTTGGAATTGATCACAATCTTCTTTTACCATTTCAAAAAGTTCTGGAAAGGTTGTGTTTTCTACATCAGCACCACCCAAATAAACAAAATTATATTTCTGTGAAAAAATATCTTTTAAACTCACATTATAAAACATAATTTCATAATTATCTCTATCTTTCCATTTATTAACATACGCATATTTTGGATTTGTTAAGTCAAAATAATTACATTTTACCGTTTCATAAATTTCATATTTTTGTGGAAACTTAATAACTCCTTTTTTTATAGCCAGCTCTTCTGGAACCTTTCCAAAAGAATAATGTCTTATAAAAACAAAAATTATCAATAAAATTATTATTATACTTACTATTATTTTAATTATTTTTTTCATATATTTTTTATTGCACCTACTCTATTTGTATAGGTAATTTTTTATAATCTTCCTTATCTATCAGTCCATCTTTGTTTAAGGAATTTTTTACCCATTCTTTAACCTCACCAACTGAAACACCATCCAAATAAATTTCTTTTTCTTCACTCTCTAAGAACCAACCACCATAATTCACAACAACACCTATTTCATTGTTGTACTCAACTGATTTAATCTCCTTAAATCCTTTATCAATCATTATCTTATCACCAGAATAGTGTTTTCTAAAATCTTTAATAACATAGTTTGTTGTATCATCATCTATTTTATACTCATCATCTCCCAACCAACCATAAAACTGACAAGTTTTCTCTTCACATTTAAAGTTGTTGTCAATTTCTGTTCCAAGATAAATGTTTTTTTCTTTCCCGTCTTTTTTGTTTTTTAATTCAAGATATTTTAATTTTTTTGATGTTAAGTTTTCTACATTTAAATATCCGTTAATTGAAATTTGGTTTCCTTCTTCATCTTCATCTGTTATTTCAATATGTGTTGGTGGTATATTTGGAAATATTGAGTTATTGTATAAAGTATTTTTATTTATTATTTGATCAAATACATTATAAGTTAAACTGTGTTTTGATAATGTTGGTATTTTTAGATACTGAGATTTTATTAAATATGATTGATCACAAGAATTCAACAAAGTTTCATTTGATAAATCAGAACCTCTTGTTGAAATACAAAGTGTTTTTTCTGCTTTATTTGCAAAATCTGTAAATTTGTCTCCCTTGTAATTTATTTCATATTCAAATAATCCTGCTGGGTCAAGAGCCACTATCTTTTTAACCTTTCCTAATTTTTGTGAAAGTTCGGCTGAAAGCAATGTTCCAAGTGAATGAGAAATAATTGTTGTATTTTTTTTGTTTATATTCCAATCTGTTAAATTCTTTTTTAACTCTTCGGCAACATTTTGAATGTTTCTTGAATTTGCCTTAATGTTTAAGTGATCTACAACATCGTCCCAGTTTAACAAAAGAATTTGATTTTTTCCTTTTCCATATTTCCTTTCAATTGATCTTGCCATATCTTTAGCCCAAGCTTTTGGACTTGATCTGTAACCGTGAATTAAAATATATACAGGTTTGTTATTTGTTCGTTCTTTATTTGCGGAATTATTGTATATTTGAAAGAAAAATTCTTTTTCTTCTTCACCTTCCAAAGCAAGTTGTAAATCAGTTAAAAAGATGTCTGCTGAATTTAATGTATTTTCTGTTGCATAATACATAAACCCACCTATTGAAAATAGAATATACGCAGGTGTTGTTGCAATATCTTCAAAAGTGTTGCCACTATACGCTGCCTCTGTTAGTTGTTTTTGTTTTTCTATATAATTATTGACTCCCTCATTACTTTTTTTCAACTTTTCTATTTTTTCTTCAATAAGTTTTCTATGTATTGGAGACAAAACAGATTCTTGTTCCGTAACATCAGAATTTATACTTAAATCATTGTCTGTTTCATTTGAAGTTTGTGTCTCTTCTATTTCTTCTTGTTCCAGTTCCTCTTTCTCTTCTTCAATGTCTTCTTTTGTATTTACCTCTCCGCAATTTTTATCAATATATCTTGCAGTTTGTTTTCCAAACTTTCCGTCTGAAGTTAGGTTGTTATCTTTTTGAAAATCCTGCAAAGCTTTTTTTGTTTTGTTCCCAAATATACCGTCAGGATAGCCTGCGTTGTAACCTTTTTTGTTTAAGTATTTTTGAAGTTGTTTGGTTGATGTTTTGTCTTTTGAACCTTTTTTCAAAAGATTTAATTTTGAACTTAAAGGAATACAAGTTGAATTTAGTTTGATTTCGTCTTCTGTTTTTTCATCTTCCTCTTGTTCTTTTTCTTCCGTTTTTTCTTGTTCCAATTTCTCCTCTAACTTTTCCTTCAATTCTTCAAGTAACTTTTTAAGTTCCTCTATTTTTTCTTGATTTTCTTTTTCGATTTTGTCTTCTAATTCTTCTTTTTCTTCCTTTTCCCTTCTTTCTTTTTTCCTCCTAGAACTTCCAGATGAAGAACTGTTTGAAGTGTGTTCTGTAACGTTAACTTCTCCTGTTTGGTCTTCTTCGTTTTGGTTGTTGTCGTTGTTATTGTTGTTATTATCTTCCCCTTGATTTTGATTTAAATTAAAAAACAAATCGCTAAAATATGGCGATAAAGTTGTTTCATATTTTTCTTGTGATTTGTTTTTTAACATTATCATATTTTAAATACTACTTTTCAATCTCTGTAATCTTAATTGATTTTACAATTTCAATAAATTCTTCTCTTAGCTTTTTATATTCCTCCTTTGAAATCTTTTCATTACGTTTTTTAAAGCTTGCTGTTATACTTAGAAATTGTGTAGGAACTATTTTATTAGGATCTTTATTTAAAATCGATAAATCAAATAAAACTTTATTCTTATTTACTTTTTGGTAAATATTCATATCAGAACCAGATAAATCATAATCTTTTTTAACATAAATCTCTTGCCCCCTGATTTCTGCTATTTTAATATATGTATCATCAAGATCATTCATATCAAGAAAATTATACTTAAGATTAACACCAACTCCACCCGTATCACCATGAGTTTGTTCTATCTCTTTTTCTGTCCATTTGTGCAAATCTTTGTAATAATCTACTTCTATGCGTATATTCTCTTTATCTTTATAGTTAAGAAAACTTAATCCTGCACTATATTTATCTTCATCATAATATCCCTCTCCTTTTTTAACCTCCCATTCATTTTTATTATATTTTAAAGATATTTTTAAACCCTCTTCGGTAACATTCTGTGTAACTTCTATATACTTCTCACTATCTTGATACTGTGTGTAACCAAAATAAATCATTGATAAAAATATTATGGTTATAATTATTATTGTTATTGATTTTATTATTTTCATATTCTTATTTATTATTTATATATTTGTAACTTAGTTTTTCTATCATCCATTGATGTACATAAATAGTTATCATCTAATTTTGCCCCTTTAAGTCCTGATCTACACATAAACTCACGTCTAACATCCCTATCACCTATTTTTTGTAAATATGAAACTACGAGATAACCTGACTTAAAACCATCTGCAGCAAAGTAACCTTTATTTTTTGTTGATCTATTTCTGTTCCTTTTTGGATCGTTTATAATAAGAATAAACTCTTTTTTCACGCTAGCTGTTTTTAATATGTTGTGCCCCTCACTTTCAATATTAACTGTTATTGTATTTTTTTCACTTTCTGGAATATCAAGATATCCAACTGCTACCATAATATGCCCTTGCTCTCCCAACAAAACTGGTCTATTATTATCTATAGAATTTTTAACCGCTTTTAGGTTTTTTAACTGCTCTGTCTTTAAATCATAGATGTTAAAAAAGTTAGTGTAATTTTTACCTAGGTTACATTCCCTTTTTGAAGTTACAGCAAATGCTCCACCAATTCTTTTACCATTTTTTTTACCATTGAGTGTGTTGTTTACAACTTTTCCTCTTGTGTTAACTGTTGTTGGTTGACATACTTCATTTATCTTCCCATCCATGTCAATATAGTTATATTTTTGTAAATTTAAATCGAATTTATACTTATTTGAGTACTTAATGTTTTTTTCTCTTCTATTTAATACCCTATAATAATTTGCGATCATATTTACAGAAGAAGCTGAACACATTGAACCACCAAGATTTCCTGGATAAATAACATTTCCCGATCGAACTTTTTGTGGAATATGTTCAACATCTAAAATCTTTCCTTTCAATGTTTCTTCTGGATAATCAATTTCTATTTCTTCTTCTTGCCCTTTGAGTTTCATTCTTTTATCTTCGTCAAGTAACTTAATGTTATATTTCTCTTCAAGTTTTTTAAGTTTTACTTTGTCTTTAACTTCGATTATTGTGTTTCCGTTTTGGTCTTTACTTTCAACAATTACTTCTTTTTTAAATAATTCTGCTATAAACTCAAAAAACTTTTCTGTTGGATTTGTAATAAAATCAGTTACTATTTCAACAACTTCTTTGTTGTTTTCTAAAAATTCTTGCAGCTCTTCGTTCTTTGTTTCAATGTCTTCTTGAATATTTTGATCTTCAATTTCTTCATAATCTTCGTCACCTCTTGCTGACTCTTCTATTATCCTTTGTTCTTCTTTTGTATTTACTTCTCCACAATTTCTATCAATATATCTTGCAATTTGTTTTCCAAACTTTCCGTCAATTGTTAGATTGTTATCTTTTTGAAAATCTTTTAAAGCATTTTTTGTTTTGTTTCCAAATATACCGTCAGGATAACCTGCGTTGTAACCTTTTTTGTTTAAATATTTTTGAAGTTGTTTGATTGATGTTTTATCTTTTGAACCTTTTTTCAAAAGATTTAATTTTGAACTTAAAGGAATACAAGTTGAATTTAGTTTGATTTCATCTTCTGGTTTTTCTTCTTCTTCTTTTTCTTCTGTATTTTCTTTTTCCAGTTTCTCTTTTAATTTTTCTTTTAACTCTTCAAGTATTTTTTTAAGTTCCTCTATTTTTTCTTGATTTTCTTTTTCGATTTCATCTTCTAATTCTTCTTTCTCTTCCCTCTCTCTTCTTTCTTTTTTCCTCCTAGAACTTCCAGATGAAGAGCTGCTTGAAGTGTGTTCTGTAACATTAACTTCTCCTGTTTGATCTTCATTGTTTTGGTTGTTGTTGTCGTTGTTATTGTTGTTATTATCTTCCCCTTGATTTTGATCATCATTATTATTGTTATTATCATCGTTATTTTGATCATCAGAAGGATTTAAACTTTCGTCATAAGTATTACCAACACTTGGATTTACATCAACAATTGTATACTCTGGAATTGTCTGAACAGGCTGAGTAAAACTTGGCTCTGTATAGTTTGTACCTTGATTTAAGTTAAAGTTTTCTATTGTAGACCCTCTTTTGTAATGTATATAATATACATTTGATTTATCTTGTAGATATGGAACTAGGTTTTCTGTGTGCAAAACAAACTCTTTTGCCTCTAGATCTGATTCTTCTTGTTGTGTAAGATTTACATTTTTAGACAAAATATACTTAAACTGAATATTGTCACCCAAATAGAAAAACAATCGCCCTGAAACTTGATTTAAGACTTCCATCTTGCTGGAAGGTTCAATTCTCCTTTATTAATTATTGTTGAATTTAAAACTGTTGAGAATGGAACTTTTACCTTTGAGGTTTCGGGAATGATAATTGTTTTAAAATTTGATGTATTGTCTTTAAAAGAAATTGATTTGTTAACTGAGTCAATTGTTAAATTAAAATTTTCATCTGCGTTTAATTTTGAAAAGTTATCTTTTGTTTTAACATTTAACTCTGTATTGTTTTTTGAAATTAGATTTAAGCTACGAATTTCTTTTTCAAAAACTGTATCCTTTGAAAGTGTTAAAGTTTTTGAATTTCCATAAATATGAAAATTAAAGTTTTGGTTTTCTACAAATTCTAAATCTTCTCTAAACACAATTTTTTTGTTTAAAGATGTTTCATTTACAATTTCTTTTAAAGTATTGTTTTTGTTTTTGTATAAAGATGTTTTTGTTTGATAATCTCCTTTGTTGTATAAATTTGCGTAAAGTTTAATCTGTCCTGTTGTTTTCCCTTCATTAAAAAAATCTTTTTGTATTTTTGTGGTTGTTCTTTCTTCA
>PDWI01000258.1_pt1 | contig 82973 bp, 69 predicted proteins | sample 1430891 | NCBI WGS metagenome assembly PDWI01 (sample SAMN01162508, study PRJNA174530) | Oral metagenome, whole genome shotgun sequencing project. | biome: Marine environment; feature: Marine mammal; material: Swab sample of the gingival sulcus; isolation source: swab sample of gingival sulcus... | reverse complement strand
AATTAGTGTGAAGACGAATTTTGAAGAACAACCGATGCTGATTATTCCCATCAAAGGCAGCGTAATATAACACTGTCTGATTTCAGGTGAACAAGAGCCTGGAGATAAAATGCTTCGGGCTCTTGATTGATTTTCAATTTTCAGGCTGAAGGAACCGGGTTAACAAGCACTCCGTAAAATGTTTTCTGTATATTTACTTCAAACACCTGCTCACCTCGCTCTTATTGCACAGCAACGGAAGTATCATGCAATCACTCTGTAGACTGACAAGAACCATTCAGCCTCAGTGGGCTGTATTTCATAGTTAGAGACAGATCAACTTCTCTTTTTTTACGTGATCTAAAAAGTCTGCCATACATTTTCTTGACAAACCATGGTCATTGATTCTATAGAAATCAAGTGACTGAGGACAAAGGTAGATTTGGCACTGACACTGAGTGATTTTTTCCACTAAAACACGCTCATTGAAAAGCAGAACACCTCGGTGTGCAAAGTACAGGCCGACGGGTCTGTTTAAAAGCGAGAGAACCGCATCGAGCATCAATCGACGTCCAAGGCTGTGGTCTCGCTGTCCTATTTGATCGTGTTGAATGAACCACCAGCTGTGAACATGTATCTGCGCGTTGGGGAAAGCCGGCTTTGCGCTTGAATCCAGTTTAGGTGCTTTTTCTTCTTTAACCTCTGGCATGTCCACAAATAAAAGAAAACGGCTGGTTCCTTCTTTTTTTAATTGCGTCTTAAAGCCCAATTTAGCCGCTCTTTGATAGAGATTGAGTTTGACCGTTTCGTTGTCAATCACAAAGCAAATGGCTCCACTGCTGGAGCGAACCGCCTCGTTGAATAATTTTAAACCTTGGGTCACCGTTTTACCGTGTAAATTGATTTCATTCATTTGAGCTTCTCCAGATCATAAGGGGGAAAGTTAATTCCAAATTGGACTTTGAAGCTGTTGCTCATCTTCCAGCTGCACTTAGGAGACATATTATCCACCAAAAGCAGAAAGTCTCTCATTTTGTCGTATTCAAAACCTCGCTTGAATACCGTTGGCAATTGAACGGGCGTATCCAGGTTGATTTCCAGGTTGGTGAAGTTAATGGTGATATTTGTAAAAACCATCGTACATTGGACCGTCCTCGGTCTGGCGAAGCGCAGTTCGACAGCCTGAAGCTGGTCCCATGATGAAAATGTTTCGCGCTTGTTGGTGTTGACAAAAGTCAACCCTGCCTGCGTAATTCGCAAATAGCGGTTTGCCTGCCATTTCAAAATAAAGAGGAATCCCAAGTAAAGCGGTACGGCGAAAAAGAAAGCCAGCATAAACGGTAAAAAAACCACATCAAAGCTCAGCATGAGATCCTGAAGGACCAGGAATACCAGCATGGATGTCAAAACATAAAACAGAACAGCTCCACCTAGCAGGACAGGCACAAATGACAGAGCGGAATAAAAACGTCCGGAAAGTTTCAGTTTTAAATCTGCTGTCTGTTCCATTAAAGACGGTGCTCCTCAAAAGCCGATTTCAGTTCGTCCATACTGGATATGCGTATTTTAGGAAATTCTGCTGCCATATCCAAAAATTTTTTACCGTAGTATTTATGGACAATGCGATTATCTGCCACAATGACAACTCCGGTATCTGTCTGTGAACGCACCAGACGGCCCACACCTTGTTTGAACTTTAACAAGGCAAGCGGCAGGGCGTACTCTTTAAAATCATTACCCCCCTGGTTTTTGATCCTGACAGAGCGTGCTTCAAATACAGGATCTCTTATTTGTCTAAAAGGGAGTTTGGTAACAATTAATTTTGTCAGGGAGTCTCCCTTCAAATCGATTCCCTCCCAATAAGTATCGGTTCCAAAAAGGACTCCTCTTGTGGAAACGAGTCTCTCTACAAGCGCGGAACGCTGGTCTCTTCCCTGAACAAAGAGCGGAACACCATCATTTCCAAGCATCTCTTCACAGAGTGTAACCATTTGATAGAGAAGCGCATAAGAAGTAAACAGCACCAAGGTCCCACCGTTTCCCCATTTTGCCGATTCATGAATTAAGTCACGAAGGAAAAATGTGTATTTAGAACTTGAAGGGGATGGGAAATGGTCGGGAATAATCAAGGAGGCCAACCGAGAAAGAGGAAAAGGGCTCGCAAATTGATGGAACCCGATCTCTTTCTGTTTAACTTGATCAATCCCGGATCGAGCCTGATAAAACTTGAACTCGTCTTTCAAGTTCAAGGTAGCCGAGGTGGCAACAAGACTGTGAAAGGGTTTGTAGAGAGCTTCAACCAGCAAGGAACTCACATCAATAGGCGAAATCTGATAATCAAATTCCCTACGGTTATTTTTCCAGACAATCAAGTTGAGCCACTGAACCTGTTCTTCCTTTTCTTTTGAGGCAAAACTCTTAAAAACCGGACTTAAATCAATCAACCGACTGAGGCGGGCCTTGTATTCAATAAAAAAGCCCTCCATCACATCCATCTTGTGTTCTAAGGCATTGATCGCTCTCTCCAGAATGGCTGTAAGCAGGCTGCTTAAATGCACTATTAAGGCTGCCACTTCTTGAGCCGCTTTTCTCAGTGGTTCCAGCTCTTCCGAAGATAAAATCGCACGATCCAGATGCACTTGACTTTTTCTTTTACCTGCCTGATTGAACTGATGGTGAAGAAGCTCTGAAAACTCATCCAGCTTATAAATGAACTCATCCCGAACCAGCTGAACTTCTATCGCTCTCTCTTCCAATTCGCTTACCAAGTCCATCAAATTAAATCGTTTGGATCGTTTTGCCAACTGCTCCAGCAACCCCGTATTCCTCCGCATAGAAATAAACTTGCCAATCATCTTCCTGGCACCAAAAGAAGAAACTCTCTTCCCAAAGTGGCTGGTAGCAATATCTTCAATACTGTGTGCTTCATCCATAATGATTGAAAGATAGGGTGGAATAACAGCGGAAGCCTTGTAGTTCCCTGTTGCAGCTCGAAGGGCCAGGTCCGTGAAAAGAAGAGCCTGATTGACAATCAGGATTCCCGATTTAGCAGCCAGGCGTCTCGATTGATAAAAGGGTGATTCCTGATAGTAGGGGCAAGATGATCCCAGGCACATATCAGAATCGGATTGAACGGTTTCCCAAGCATCCACACCAGGCTGAAACGGCAATTCTGATCGATCGCCACTGGGATGATTTTCAACCCAGTCAGAAATAGCCTGCAACTCGGAATGTATGGATTTCATATCAGGTCCAAAATCAAATTCCATTTGGTCCAGATTTAAATCTCTCAATTTACGGAGACAAATATAGTTGGATCGACCTTTGATAAGAGATGCCTGAGGAGCATCACGTATTACTTTCCTGGCAATGGGAATATCTTTATAGAGTAATTGTTCCTGGAGGGCGATGGTCTTGGTAGCAATAAGTATCCTTTTTTTGTTTTTCTTAGCCCACAGCAGCGCAGGCACAAGGTAGGCGAGGCTTTTACCCGTTCCTGTGCCAGCCTCGATAACGGAGATACAACCTTTGTGAAGGCTGTCGGCTACCACAAAAGCCATTTCCTGCTGGCCAGCCCTGGTTTCATAGTGTTCCATCATCTGAGACAAAGAACCGTTATCAGCAAAAACGTCCACTATTTCCTGCGCTAAAACAGGCTCTCTCTCTCCCTCCTCAAAGGGTTCAACAACGATATAAGCTCTGGTCACTTGATTATCAATAATCATGGAACCGACGCCTTCATCGCCAAAATGCCCGGCCATGCGCATGTCGGCACTGGAAGGGATCAGCACGCCGCTGGGGTGATTATGCAGCGTCATTTCTCCGGGTTTGGTTCTTGAAAGTAAAGCGGGCACCTCGACTTTGGATCCCCGACAGGCAATGGTAACTTCGCTATACAGCTGCCCTCTACCTGGCCTGCTGAGAATGGCAAACACTTCCGAACCACCGGAAGCAGCAATCTCCACACGCAGCTTTTCAATGACTTCTGCCGTCATCAAGCTTGCACACTCAATGCCTGGTTTGTTCACTGACTCTGCCATTATTCTGTGTTCCCTGTGTTCTGCCTGATATCGAAAAACAATTCATGCCTGTTGCCGAACGGGCTGCAAATTCTGTTTGTTATCCATTCGCCTTAACCGCATCTTGCATATTCAGTCGTTTCATTTTTTCAACTAAAGTGGTTCTTTTTATTTGCAGCAGTTTAGCTGCCCTTGTTTTCACTCCACCTGCTTTTTTCAATGCCTGTTCTATCAATCGTCTTTCATAGTTCGTCATAACTTCTTCAAGGGATATGCCTTCATCTGAAATGACACATTGATCTGTGTCTCGAGCACTACCTGTAATTTCATCGGGAAGATCGGACACTTCAATAAACTCATCATTTGCAGCCAGTGCAAGACTGCACTCAACAATGTTTTCAAGCTGGCGAATATTGCCAGGCCAATCGTATCGCTGCAATACTCTGATAGCTTCTGAAGTAAAACTCATGTCCTTCATGTCGGGTAATGGTGCGTGCTTTGAGATAAAGTGCTTAATCAATAAGGGTATATCACTTCTCCTGTCCTTCAGCGGCGGCATGTGAATGGGAATCACATTCAATCTGTAAAAAAGATCTTCTCTGAACTCTCCTGTCCTGGCCATGGTCTTCAGGTCCGCATTACTGGCGGCAACAATTCGCACATCGACTTTCTGTGACTTACTGGAACCCAATGGGCGAACCTCCCTTTCCTGAATCGCCCTCAAAAGTTTCACCTGTAAATTGAGAGGCATAACGCCGATTTCATCCAGAAACAAGGTGCCTCGATTTGCCTGCACAAAACGCCCAATATGATCCGAGCGGGCATCGGTAAAGGCTCCTTTTTTATGGCCAAACAAATCGCTTTCCAGTAAATTCTCTGGAATGGCACCACAGTTAACGGAGATAAACGGATGGCCGCTGCGACTGGAATGTTTGTGTATAGCGCGAGCCACCAACTCTTTGCCTGTACCACTTTCACCTGTAATGAGAACCGTTGTCTGTGTGGGAGCTGCTTTTCTGATAATGTGAAAAACCCGCTCTATAGCTTCACTCTTTCCAATGATATCCCAGGTTTCAGTTCGACCTGACAACTCCGTCTTCAACGATCGGTTTTCAATACGCAGGCGCCTTTTCTCTAAAGCGCTCAAAAGGGTGTGTTCAACTTTTTCAAGCTTGAAAGGCTTTAAAAGATAGTCATAAATCCCCAGTCTCAAAGCCTGAACAGCCGTTTCAAGAGACGCGTGTCCGGTAATCAGGATAACCAGCATATCACCATCTTCCTGTAAAGCCAGGTCAGCCAGCTCCAATCCATTTAATCCGGGCATCATCAAGTCGGTCATCAAAACATCGTAATGCTCGAATCGCAATAGCTTTGCCGCCTCCTTGGAATCCAGGCAAACCCTAGTTTCAAACCCCATCCTACTGACCAGAGCTTCAAGTAAAGAGACAATACTGGGATCATCATCAACAATTAAGATACATGTCATAAGTGCCCTCTAAGTGTGCGTCAACATTTTGACGCTAGCTTAGAGCAACCTTTTATTTTTGTCAATTACCTTGACCTTTTATTCTCTGTCGAGCTATTTCGTAGAGTACAGCAGAAACAGATGCACCGACATTGAGAGAGTTTATCTTTCCGAACATGGGCAGTTTAATGGTCTGATCGCACGACTGCAAGGTCAACTGCCTCATTCCCCGGCCTTCACTTCCAAATACAAGCACAACGGGTCCTGTATATGTTTCTTCAAACCACCACCTGGATGATTTGGTGTATTCGCAGGCATAGAGCCAGAAACCCTTTGTTTTGATAAAGTCTATTGCTTGTCTTAAGTTTCCGACGTGAAAAAATGGCACCCAGGCAAAGGCACCCTGGGAGGTTTGAATGGCTGCCCTTGTCAGGGACACAGATCGTCTGTCTGGCACCAGAACAGCATCCACGCCCGCACCGTCACATGTTCTGAGAATCTGGCCTAGATTGTTGGGATCTTCAACCTGATCGAGCATCAAAAGAATGGGTTTCTTTTTCTTGTTCGTTAATTTTTCGATGTAATCTCGATAATCGCCCCAATTAGGCGCACTTATTCTGCAGCCAATTCCCTGATGGAGATCCTCCAGCATGCAATCGCCGCGTTTCAGCCAGGTGATGTTTGTTTTTTGAGGAATACTCCAGTCGAGTGTTTTGACATGCAAGCCGTCTCTCAGATAGAGTTCCTGAACCTTAATATGAGGCGAGTTAAAACACTCACGGACGGTATTGAATCCAGAGAGAACAATCCCTTTGGCCTTTCTTCGGCCGGAATTTTTAGCCACAGATCTACTTCAATTCGTCAAAGGCTTCAATTGTGGCACGAACACAGGCACCTGAACCGCCCTTGGGGCTTAGTGCGCTCTCTTTCTCCGTAATGGAGGCCGCTAAATCGCAATGAGCCCACTGAAAGCTGCCGGCAAATCGCTGCAGGAAAAGACCCGCCGTGATGGTTCCCCCCCATCTGGTCGAGGAGATATTACTGACATCAGCCACCGTACTCCTGAGAAACTCTTCGTAGTCTTCTTCAAGCGGTAATTGCCACAGCGGATCATCCAGTTCGGCTCCTTTTTTAACCAAAAGATCGATCAACTCCTGACAATTCCCCATAATACCGGAGATTTTGGGCCCCAGAGCAACCAGACAGGCACCTGTTAAAGTGGCATAATCAATAACATAGTCTGGCTTATACTGTTTTGCATAATCAAGAGCATCGGCCAGGATCAGTCTGCCTTCTGCGTCCGTGTTGTTGATTTCAATGGTCAATCCCGACCTGGAGTACACCACATCACTGGGCCTGGTTGCGGAACCCGAAGGCATATTCTCGACAGCAGGAACCAAACCAACCACTCGAAGGGGGCATTGAATAGCCTTCAAGACAGACATAATGCCAAATACCGTTGCACCGCCGCCCATATCACCTTTCATTTCCGGCATGGCAGAAGAGGGTTTCAGGGAAAGTCCTCCAGAATCAAACGTGACGGCCTTGCCTACCAGCACAATGGTTTTCCTGGCATTCTTGGGTTTGTAATCCATAACGATCAGACGAGGTTCTTTTTCAGAACCCTGAGAAACAGAGAGAAGCGCACCCATTTTTTCTCTTTCAAGGTCTTTCTGCTTTAAAAGAGAAACCTTGAAGCGTCCTTCCTTACCGAGCGCCTCAGCTTTTTTGGCAAGTGTCTCGGGATAAAGATCATTTGCAGGCGTTAACATCAAGTCTCGCGCCAGATAAACGCCTTTGGCAATTTCATGCCACCTGGCTATTTCAGCCTTTGACACTTTCTTGATGTCGACATTCAAACACAACTCCGTAAGATGGACCGGCAGCTTTTCTTTCTTTGTTTTATAGGGCGTAAACTGATAGTCAGAGAGACAAACCCCTTCCACTAAAGCTCTGACCTTGCCCTTACTCAGTTCGCGACAGCTGATGGCTATTTTGTCTATCTTCTTTGCTCGTAAAAATTTCCAGGCTTTAGCTGTTGCAATTCGCAGTTTTTTAGCACTGCTTTTTTTTCGGCCCAGGTTATAAAAGAGATAACTTTTTTCATTTTGGCGAAGATAGGCCATGCAGCCAAACTCTGTTCCCAACTCTCCATCGGAAACACGCGCAAGAGCTTCTTTGGCTTCTTTACCGCTTTTATTGAGTATATTCCTTTCCGGATCGGAAAAAACAATACTGCAAAAATTCTTTTTTACCTTTGGTTTCCCTTGAAAATATGTGATTTTCATGACCTATTCCCCCAGTTCATTTATAATTACTCCGATAATTATACCACCTATAGGCATATACAGAGCATTCCTTACCTTTTTCTGAAAAAAACAGAAAATCACTAGTAGGTTCTATTGCGGATAAAGACAGCTAATTCTTCCAGAAATCCACACTCGAGCCTGGCATGGTGAAGAAGTTCAAGGGCTTCCTGTAAAAGTTTATCGGCAAGCTTTCTAGTTTCTACCATTCCCAGCAGCAATGGAAAGGTTGCTTTGTGTTGTGCTTCATCCTTTCCAGGCGTTTTACCCAACTCTTCCGGAGTTGATACGCGATCCAGAAGATCATCCACAACCTGAAACAGGAGACCCAGTTTTTCAGAATATCCGGTGATGGCATCGAGTTGTTCATGATCTGCTTCGGCAAGTAACGCTCCCATTCTCGCACTGAACCTGATCAGTGCTCCTGTTTTTTGTTGGTGCAACCGCTTTAAATAAGGCAATTTGACTGTCTTTTTATCCGCGAGAAGATCGAGTGATTGTCCTCCCACCATGCCATGACGACCGACAGCATGGCAGAACTCACTGATAATTTTCAACCGAATTTCAGGTTGGACACACCCTTTATCAGAGAGAATTTGAAATGCCTCGGATTGCAGCGCGTCTCCCGCCAGGATCGCCATCGCTTCACCGTAGACAACGTGATTGGTTGGCTTGCCCCGCCGCAATTGATCGTCATCCATGGCTGGCAGATCGTCGTGAATAAGGGAATACGTGTGCAACAATTCAACGGCAATGACGAAATCAACTATTTTGAGCGGATCCCCTTCCGGTAAAACGCCATGATACGTCATCATAGCGAGCAGAGGTCTTATTCTCTTGCCACCTGCACACACAGAATAAGCCATGGCCTCTTCAAGCTGAGAAGGAGCAGCGGGAAAATACTGTTGCAACTGACGCTCTACAGCCTGACCCCATTGAGTTATAACAGGATTCTTCATTTCACTCACTCTTCCCCACAGGTTGCTCTGCAATGATCGAGGATAAATTTTCAACTTTCTGTTGTGCCTGCTCCAGCCTCTGAGATAGTTCCCGACTTAGCACTATACCTTCTTCATAACACGCAAGCGCTTCTTCCAAAGACAGCTCATCGCGACTCATTTGGCGGACAAGTTCCTCCAGTTTTTGCATTTGACTTTCAAATGATGTTTTTTCCCCCATGCTCTGTCCCCTCCTGTTTCATGCCTGTTCAGTCGGTTATTTTACTCTTTAAATCGGGTACGCTGCCTGGATCATCTGACCTCATATACCGCTTCTCTTTATCGGTTGCTGTCACATTTTCATAGACACCCGACTCGCGCTTAACCAGCTTGGTAAAACCCAGATTTTTCAATTCGGTATTGGTTTTGGGGAAAGCAAGACTCGGTGTGCTTATCTGTTTTTTAACCGGTGCATCTGGGCTGGTTGTACCTGGATCAATGCCCGCAAGTAAACATAGTTGTCCCCAGGTTTCTACTTTTTCATCAAAATGATGTAATACTTCCATTTGACGTTCATTTGCTGAACAAATGTATTCATAAATAGGCATAGCGTGCTTATTTTTCAACCCACATCGAACATGGGGATATCAGGCGGTTCAATTCCCTTCAGATTGTCAACCCATTGACGCCAGGAATCCTGGGCAATATGTTTGATCTCCAGTCCGGCTTTTGTGTATTCCGACGAGGAACTGGTCCAGCATACCCGTGCGTCGTAACACGCTGTTCCATTACCAAGTTCAATTTCACCTTTAACTTCAAGAGCGTCTTCAAATGGCTCCCAGCGTGCATTCTCTACATGGATCCCTATGCCTCCATAACTGGCATCGACAATTTTGACTTCCACTCTCATTGACTGATAAATCACGACTGTCGTTTCGTCACAATCGATCCGAGGGCTTAGCCTTAACTCATTCACTTTCTTGAACCTTATCCTTTTTTTCTTCTGGCTCTTCGGAAACAGGCTCAGCTTCAATAACTTCAGGCTCTGTTTCTTCTGAACTCTCAGCCTCTTCTTTGTCCGCTTCTTTTTCAGCTGAAAAATCAGACACTTTTTCGACGGACAGGTCCTCTTCTACAACGGGCTCAGAAGAAAGAGCTTCGACACGCTTTTCTCGTTCTTCAATTTCATTGTCCAGTTCTTGAATCTCTTCATAAAAGCCTTCAAGAGCCGTTTTATAGCTTTGCTCTTCTATGGTGTTGGACTTCAAGGATTCATAGACAAAGCGCCCCAGTTCTCTACACGAATTACTTTTCCGATGCTTCATGGATGCTATTTGAACTCTTAGAGAGTTAATTTTCCAATGTTTTTCAGCCTGTTTGGATACCTTGGCTGAAATATCCTTTGTAAATTCCCAGACACGATCAATTGCTGGCCGTTTTTGTTCACTCATATTTAACCTCCAAGCAAAGAGCATTAAAAAACGCTGACATTCAGACACAGTATACTCTGCCAGTGAAACATGGAGAAGTTTTTTTTCGAAAACAACAAATCCATGAACTCTCCATCTACTTGTGAGCATGTTTCAGCAAAGCGTCTATCCCTTTTTTCAGCTGATATTGTGTGTTTGACACCGTTTCAGGACAGTTATAAGATTTCAGAGCGTTTACTGCTGTACTTGATGATAACGGGAACCAATATGATCCATCGCCTAAAAAAACAAACCCTTTTGTTAATTTTAACGACAATCGGTTCCAGGCTTTTTGGATTAATGAGAACCCAGATTATCAGTTTCCTGCTGGGCACCAGCAGATCTGCTGATGTTTGGGGTATCGCTTTTCTCTTTCCCAATTTATTCAGAAGATTAATTGCCGAAGGGTCCATGTCTTCTGCCTTCATACCCTTTCTTTCAAGTTTTAAAACAAAAGAAGAACGAAAACGCCGCGCTCGTTTTCTCTTCTCATCTGTTGGCATGCTGTCACTGATACTTATCCTTCTTCTCATCATTCTAATTCCGGAATTGCTGCCGTGGTTATTGCATGCAACACCTCTATCCCAGTCTGATTTTGCCACCTCCGAAACAGTCTTCCTGACCCGGTTGATGCTCCCTTTTGTCTTCTTTGTATGCCTGAGTGCTCTTTGTCAGAGCCTGTTAAATGTTGAAAACGCTTTCTTTTTACCTGCGTCTACTCCCATTCTGCTCAGTTTGTGTATTATTTTTTCCGGGTTAATCAGCTGGCATTTCCAGCTGAACATTCTCGTTGGACTAGCTTTAGGCGTGTTGACCGGCGGTTTCGTACAGTTTTTCGTTCAGTGGATGGCTCTTTTTAGAAAAGAATTTGTTCTTTTTCCAAACAGCTTTAACTTGCCCAGAGACGTAAGAAAAACACTGTTACTCTGGCTGCCAACAACTATTAGTGCCGGTATCTATCAGCTCAACATTTTGCTATGCCTGACCTTCTCTTTCAACCTCTTCAATGGGGCCGTGGCTTCTCTAAACTATTCTTTGCGCCTCACAGAACTGATTCTGGGAGTTTTTGCAGCCTCCACGAGCACCGCACTTCTCCCCACACTAACAAAACAAGAGGTCAAAAGCGATTTGAATCAGCTGCACCGATACACGTTTTCCAGTCTGACTGATTTGACATTTATCGCACTTCCCGCCTCACTTGGCCTCATTTTATCCGGTTACCCTCTGATAGAATTTCTCTTCGTACACGGAGAATTCAATAGCTGGAGTCAAATGCTGACTTATGGTGCCCTTCTCATCTTTGCCCTTACCCTGCTTCCACTTTCCTGGTACCGCATACTCAGCCAGGTTTTTTATGCACTGGGTAAAATCAGAATCCTTGTCACTATTTCCTGTTTGACAACGATAATCAATGTAACAGGGCTTTGTATTCTGCCAAACCTCTTCCCTCCGGAAACAAACCACCTGGGTATCGCCCTGTCTCTGCTGATCTACAGCTGGATCTTGTTTTTCACAGTCTATCTTTACTGCAAAAAGCTAACCGGCATGAAGCTTTCCGCTGCTCAAGCCCTTGAATTCATAAAAATTATCGCAGCATCCTGCCTCATTGTTCCTTTATGGTTCCCATTCAAAATGGCCAACTCTTCTTTTGGTTATTGGCTCCTGCGTGTACTCCTCTCTATTCTGGCCTACACTTCGGCATCTTACCTCATGAAAACAAGGGCTTTACTGTCTGTCCTGGCTATCTCCAAATGGCGTAAGTGATTCTTTTAACCTCGACAAATTACGACAGAACATTTATATTGCAACATTAGAACAAAGAGCCGCCTCGATCTATATGGGTGGTTCAATCTCGTCTATATGTCGATAAACGTGCTTGTTCTAAAAGTTTAGAGCCGAACTCAGGCTGGTTTTAGCCTCAAAAGGCAAAAGAGGTACTTTCTTCATGAAACAGACAGATGATATTAAAACAGTTAAACAAGAGGGGGCAGCTAAAACTGAAGACCTTGCTCCTGAGGAAATTTTTTCTAATATCATAACCAGTCTTGATAAAGGGTCAAAGATTGCAATCATCATGCAAGACAACCCTGACCCGGATGCTCTGGGCTCAGCTTGCGGCATTAGTTACTTGATAAAAAAAATCAGTTCAGGACATTCTGTGCAGATTATTCACGGTGGAGATGTTTCCCATCCACAGAATCGCACCATGGTCAATCTGCTGAACATCGATTTAAAGAGAGTCAATGGTTCCTACAACTTCAGTGAATTTAATCTTATTATTTTTGTAGATGTAGCTTCTTCCGGGCAAAAAAATCTTCAAACCATAGAAGTCAAACCAAATATCATTATCGACCACCATGAAGACAATCCCAATGGTGACTTTCTTTTAAAAGACATTCGCGCTGTGGGTGCCACCGCCACCATTGTTGCAGATTACATCTTTAAATTGGGCTATGAGTTTTCAGAAGAATCAGAAGACGATGTCCTGGCCGCCTCAGCGCTGTTCTACGGCATCGAAAATGATACCGGCAACCTGGTGTCGGAAAACACCAAACAAATAGATATCGATTACTTCCTTCGGCTGCTAAAATACATGGACATGAACATTATCACAAACGTAAGAGATTATCCCATTCCCCGATACTTCTTTGAGCTGGAAGAGGTCGCAAACAAGAATCGTCAAATAGAAGGGTCCGTACTGGTAACCGGACTGGAGTTTTTAAAACCCGAACGAAGAGACGGTATCCCTTATATTGCCGATAAATTCTTGAGGATGGAGGGCATTGAAACCGTGATTGCCTTTGCTATCATTGGGGAGGATCTGATTGCCAGCCTGCGCACCACCAACAAGGCCATTAACCTCAACGCTGTGTGTCACGGTATTTTCGGTGAAACATACTCAGGAGCCAAACAGGGAGCCGGGGGAGCGAAAGTACCCCTTGGTCTGATGGCCCCGCAAAACAACGACAAGGAAGTGCAAACCCTCGTATGGGAAGCTGTATCGCACAAGTTAAAGGCAGACATCCTCAATAAAATTGCTGGCAAGTAAAAACCCAGCTTGACCCGGTTGCCCTTTGCGGATTGACCAGAGCCCACCGTCACCAAGAGCTGTTAACACCCTGTTAACATAAGGTTAGTTGATATTTACAAAAAATCTGGATGGTTTTTTGTGGTAAATACTTATTTTTGAAAACAACACTAGAATCTCTGTTTCTATATCCCCTGGAAACACTTGATCATAGAGCAATAAATCTTCCAAAGGGCTTTCCCCATAGATTCCCAGGTAACACAATTGTGAGCCCTTGGCACGCGCTAATGGTGCATCCTTCGCTTTCAGGGCTTGATCGTAATCGTGTTTGACAATTAAAAAGGCCTGTGAGTTTAATCGGTTCTCAGCAAAAAATGCCTGCTTTACTCGATTACAGCCAATATCTTCGTTGGTTTCAACCTTCACCCGATCCAGGAGTTCGATGGCTTTTCTGTTAAACCCGGAATGATAGAGAATAAAGGCCATATTGATATTCGATTTGATATCGCCTTTCTGAACAGCGGCTCGGTATCCCTGAAATTTGGAGTCGAGATCTTCAATGCGTTTTTTGATTCTTTTTATGAGGTCACTCGTGTTCTTTTTCTCTAGAGAACGATCATGTTTATGACCCGACTTCTGTAGTATGGCGAGGAATTGCTCAGCAATAATCAAAGCCGGAATCGGCTTGGAGTCATCTACCAGGTTTTGACAGAGTTTTTCAATATTCTGAGCATTCGGCTCTAACAACACCTGCTCTATGAGTTCCCCAAACGCCACGCTTTCGGCAATTCTAGCGTATTCCTGAGAGGGAACCCCACTCGGTGGAGAGAATGATCTCTGTTGGCAAAAAACATACAAACCCATAAAAAAAAGACTGAGAATAATCGCGTTTTTAAACATGCAACTCACTTTAAGTACAACTGTATTTTATAAAAGTGTTTAATCATTGCCTCTGAAAAAACCCGCAAATACAATGGGATTCATTCACTCTTCCTGACCTAATGTATCCTCGATCCTTTCAAACCAGAGTCGTGTGATTTGGCACTTCAGCTGCCAGTCATTTTGACCGTTTCGCGTGTCATTTTGTCAAAATGACATTTCACCGAAACTTGAAGGCAATTAGAAACGAACCATCACAGATACGAATCAGACTTTTCAGTTGCTTTATACCTCTTTTCTGATCAAGCATTGTCAGGATTGAGCACAAAGCAATGACACCTTGACAGCAAAGACAGCAAGTTGCATTCCACCTGTCGGGCATGTGTTTTGCAAGGCATATGGTCAATAATGCTTTTGAGGTAACACATGTTTTTAAATATCATCGGCCCACTACTCATCCTTTTCGCACAGCAAGTGACAGACGTTGAAGTTAAATTCAAAACAACAGATAAGGGTTTTCAATACATCAATGAACCAATGCCTGATGGCATTCAATTGATGACTTTAGATGGCGAAAAAACTATTTTGGAAATCAACACGCCAACGCTTGTTCAAGTATGGTCCATGTGCTGTGGCGGTGATGCCCTGCAATGGGCTGACCAACGCTATATGGAGCAGCGTTACAGCAAAAAGGGTCTCCGGGTCGTCAGTATCAACTTTGAGAACGGTCTTACCCGAAAAAAGCAGCAAAACTCTGTTCGTGAATTCATGAAATCCAAAGACAAACCTGCTGAAATTTATCTGGATCCCATGGGTTGGGCCTATGAAGACCTTAAAATTAGCGGTTTTCCAACTTATGTGTTAATCTCACAAACAGGGAACATTGTGTTGAAAACGTCTGGAAAGAGTGAAGAAGGTATAGCCCTGCTTGAATCTGAAATAGAAAACCTTTTGGAAAATATGTCTAATAATTAACTTTAACTGGAATCATGACGGACTCCAATTCCTCAACACCTGTGTTGACAATTAAAAAGCCATTTATATTGTTTTTTGCATCACCGGTATAAGACACATTGAATTGATACACATTCCCCTCCTGTTTGAGGTTTGAAACGCTGAGCATGGGTGGATAGACCTCAATTGTAATTTCAAGTTCCCTGTTGACATGAGATTCAATTTGTACTTTTGCCGATTTTTTATTGGCTTTAAGTCTAATTGTTTCGGGTTTAACGATAATAGCATCTCTTGATGTACCCTTAATGATCACTCGTTTCTCAGGAGACTCAGGGTCATTGGAAAAAACGTGAACTGTCTTAGACCAAGTACTGTTTTTAGGAAAGGAAATCTCCAAAAGCACCACGGCTTGTTCTCCTGGTCGAAGGGTATTCTTCTGAAGATTCGCGACTATACAGGAGCAGTCACTTTCAATATCCTTAATCAACAGATCCGCACTTCCCTCATTTCGAATCACGAACTCATTTTGAAGTGTCTGTTTATTGACGACAAGACCAAGGTCCACTACCGCTTGGTCAATAGCTATTTTGGGGTTACCGGTTAATAAAACCATGCAATAAATAACAAGCATCTGATTCTCCTGCGTTCAATTTTATAGCCTGGCTTGGATGTTTCACCACTATTGCCTGGAAGTCCTGACAAGACTCCTGAAATCGGTGCCCTGCATTAAAGAAGCCAGGATAAGGAGTTGTGGGAGGTTTGGTGAAATGTATGAGGGACTTTCACTCAATTCACAACTGTTAAATCTTAACGTACAGAACAGAATGAAGTCATCTATATATTTTCAATATAACAGTGTCAGAAGAGGCCTTTTACAAATATAGCCAGACTTCCAAGCTGAAGTCTGGCTATCTTTTCATTGCGATCGTTATACTCGAATAAATCAGAGTCTGCTTTTATAGAATGCAACCAACCTATAGCGACTTTTGATCTTTGTTGCGATTGAGTTAAATTGTGACCTCAATTAACAGAACCATCAAACGGGTCGGTATCACTCTGATTAATCACACCATCCAGATCAGCATCAGAAGTGGGATATTCTGTTTTAGCATACAGAACAGCCTTTTGGTAAAGGTGATCCTGCAGGTTTTCAGTTGTGTCCTGAGTATTCAGGGATGTACGATTAATGGTATACCCGTCATCTGTAAAAATGAAATGATCATCAACCGCAGAATAGTCCAGGGTATTGAATGGCGGATTATTGACCAGTTGGGTCAAAATCCGGTCTTTCCAAGCTGATAGAGTCATATCGATAGAGGAGTCGGAAAAAGATCCAATCCAAGTACGAATGTCGGCCTCTGTTCTGGCTGCATCAGACCCTGGAGTTATCACATCACGACTGTAACTCGTTCCATAGTACCAATAAAAGTCACTTTCAGAAATGTAGTCAATGTCACCTTCGCTCACTGATCCGTGAGGCCAAGGCGAGGTAACATTGTCGTTATTAATGGCATTAACCACTATTCCTGCCTCTATATCGCGAACCCAATCTTTTACTTTATCCTTCCAATCATCATCCCATGACAAAGGTGTGCCAGGCAATGACCCGAGGAAATCCGTCCGACTTAGGTAATGACCGCTGTCACCCTTTGAGTCAATGTAACTAACAGAATTTGTTTGCAGCCTGACGAAATCAGAAGCATCATAGTCCAATTGCCTGGTTGCACCTCCCATTGTCTCCGCGGGATACTCGTTTTGAAGCAGAGCGATCACATTTTCGGCAAGTTGGTCAGATCGCCACTCCTCTAGTTCTGAAAACTCGCGGAACACCTGGTTTTCACCTGTACCCGTTGAACGTGAAATCTCTACCGTATAGCTGTTATCACTGCTTACATAATGATATTTATTTGTTCCAGCGTTAAAACTGATGAGATCCAGGTTCTGTGAGATAATGGCTGCTTCGGAATCCATCCAGAAGTCAATAACATCCACCAGTGCTGTACTGGCACTCAGGGTCATGGAAATGAAATTGCCATTGGTATTTTCATACTGAAAAGAAGGACTGGAAGTCCCGCTGGGAGCAGGAATTACGATCAGATCCACAAAGTGACTACTTGGAGTTGAACCCGCAGAACCATATTTTGCTTTAACATTATCTGCCAGAGAATTAGCATAAGTATTGTCTGCCCAATCTTTGACTGTATCGTAGCTTTGCATCTGCCAACCGATATCTCTTTGCAGTACTTCTCCTGGCATGGAAGGTGTTACAAATTGATATTGGGGTGACGGCTGATTCACATATTCAATTTCATAAGACGATGTGTTGCTGTTCACTTGATCAACAATCCATGCTGCATGCTCTTGTTTCTTTAGCTCGAGCCAGGCTTCTATGTCTACCTGAGAGCCAACAGGAGACAGGTCGAGTATGGACTTTTGGTAATAGCCGGGAGGAACCACACTTGGACTGCTCACCGATTCAGGGTTGAAAATGAAATTCAAACTGACAGTATTAAATGATACGTCATCCATTCTGGGCGCTTGAGCAATCGTCAACCCATTGTTAACATGGACCCACGCCTGAATCTCATCAAACACTTTCATTCCATTTTGATTGTCTCTACTCTGAGTCGAGCCCGTTCGATCATAGACGTATTGATTCAAAACCGCATCATAAGTCACTTCTGCTAAAATCAGTTGGGTCGGATTGTTGGCTTCCCTGTAGTACACTTTATTCAGATGTTTAACTAAGTACGCGGCTTGACAGTCTTTGTCGCTTTCTCCATCACAGAACAAAAGGTCTCTAACATCATAAGTTTCAGGCCATCCCTCTATTCTATATTGTCCCGGCTCATTGAAAATATTGATAAGATCACAAAAACTGCCGTTTGTTCCGGTATCGTCAATGAGGAAGGGGTAGATTCTTGAAGGACCGGTGTTGGAACCGTGCTTTATTTTCACATAGTAGATGCTTCCCTCCCGAACGCTTCTTGAAGCAAACGGAAGTTTATTGGAACCAGGAGTCCCTATTCCGTCGTACAGCTCTTCCTTGCTTTCATACCAAACATAGTTGTAGTCTTCGGGGTCCACTTCGGGATCGAGGAACTCTACTGTCTCACCCGTAAAACACAGGTTAAGCATGGCATCGAGGTTGATATGGAAAACATTGTCTCTCAGCAGATCCTGGTAGTCTAACTCAATATCTCTGATCTGCCATTTGTATGAGCCCGTTGTATTGTTACTGGTTGGCGATTGAAAAACGAAACGAAAGGCAATTGAGCTCCAATTTGATTGTCTGACAAATGGGACACTGACCTTAGTCCAGGTTCCATCGGCCGTAACCCATGTACTGTCACCTTCAGCAGCCAACTTGGAGTTTCCACCGCCTAACGCATCGGTATCGTATAAATTAGTTGGTAAAATAGCAATCTGTTCTATGTTTTGCCAAGGCTGTACAATAGCCCCCAACAGATTATAAGTTTGATACTCTATGAAACCACCTTCGGTCCATGTTGAAAAGTCCCTCTTGTGCCAGAACTCCAACGTCATCTCATCAGTAAGACTGGCTGTCGATGTTGTCAATGTATGCAGCTCGTTTTCCTGATTATTTGAAGGTGCTTCACATACCCACTGCATTTCACCATTTATTTCCTGGTATTGCCAGAGGTCCTGGTTCGATGGAACAGGCTGGGAAAGCAGGTTGTCCTCTCGAGCTTCATGACTGAATTCACTAGATTGATCAACACCGTTAAATCGATCGATCGTCTCCAATTCCGCATTCAAATCAAATGTCTGCTGTGCATCCAGCTCATATAAGTTGTATTTGTGCGTGTAGGTGAATTCAGAATTCGAAAAATTTTGCTTAATTTCAACAAAGAAAGTACAGCTTGATTTCTGGTTAGCTTCCAGCAACCTGTAAGGTAACGTAACAGAGCCTGTTGTTTGAAGGCTTTGTCCGGAATCAAGAAGCCTAAAGGCGGGATTGGGCCAGTAATCACCTGCGCCTCCACCTACGGTTACATAAGAAGCGTTACTGAGAATGCCGTCATAAGAACCGCTGAAAGGCTTGTAGTAGACCTTGGTGTCGTTCAGATCAATATATCCGTACGTCAGCCCTGTGACAGAAATACCTGAAGTGTAATTAAATACAACCTGCATGTCTTCACCGGGGTCTTGATAGGAGTCTGGAGTAAGTTCCGCTTGATCGAAATCAAAAGTGAACTGACTTTCGATTGGAATGTTAAATAGTTCAGATGTTTTTGAAACATATGCCTGTCCAGAATTGTAAGACACCACTGCCATGATCTTAAAGGACTCCAAACCTCCGTCAATTTGTTCATCAAAGGTCAAAGCTCTGTTATCGGAAACAAACACACGTTCAATTTCTGAATCTGACAGGATGTACCACTCAACCTGGAAATCACTTGCCAGCTGTCCGTTGTTTTCCCATTCACTGGGGATAGAAATACTCGTTTCAACTTCCAGCATCTCATTTCCGTTACTTTCATTGATGTATCGAGTAACTTCTGTATTGTTCAGTATAAATTCATCGTCATTTTCAACTAGAAATGAAGGATTGACCGATGAACAGCCTTGTTGCTCCATGTGAACAATCGCTACTTGTCGAATTACTGCCCAACTTGCACGGCAGTCAATAAAACTAAAAACCGTAGCATTTTGATTAAAATCTAAATTTTGATAGGCAACCCCGCAACCAGTAACCATTTCTGTTATATCAAACAAGTTTACACCTGTACCGTAGGTATGCACAGGACCTCCACCGCCCCCTAGTGGTGCTTGAACAATAAGGTCCCCCGGCTCCATCGAACCCGTGTCAATACTGTTTCCCATATCGTGTATAGCCGTTCCAGTGTATAGCTCCAAGGTTCCATTGGAGAGATCATTTAGAAATTGGTAATTGCAATTTGGCGGTGAAGAGGCGCCGTTCCCGGCAATGGGAATCGTGAAACCGTCAAAACCATTCCAAGGTATCGTGCCCGATTCAGAGTCCCAATCTAAATACAACATGAGACGATCAACTTCTGGATTGAAGTCAGACATAAAAATGCTGGTGTCATTAACATCGTTATAAATAAGATCCCAATTCGCGGAGTGAAGGTCTACAGGTTGATTGATCCTGCCTACAAGAACGTTTTTTAAGTAGCCAACATTATTGCCAGGAGCCAAGAGAATCAATTCTTCTCCAGTGACTGCTGGAGAAGTTCCGTCTAGACCCCTTGTAAATGACAATTCAAACCCAGACCCCTCAAGACAAGTGCTGGTGCACAAAGAACCGTCACCGTCTTCGGTGGTATCGTTCATCATGTGAACATAAAAACTGACTGAAAAACTCTGCCCCGAACTGACACTCACAGGATAGTTCTGTGCATCTTTCAGAGTGATGTTGACCCTGTTCTCAAAGCCCGAACAGGAAGCAGGAAGATTTAGATGTGGTATAAGGTTGGTTTCTCCCGTTGATACAGCACGACAATCGATGACAAGTTCGATAGTCTCATCTACTCTCAATTGTTCATCTGTGTAGCCTGCTATGGAGTAAGAATCAATGTTGATACTTGAATAAGCATAGCTGATAAAAAAGAATATAACTATTTTGCAAATATAATGTGGAATGTTGGATAAAGATAATTTCATTAAAACTCCCTAATAAGTCACTACAACTTGTAACTGCAAGCAATTTTCACACCACAACCTGTTTTTTTTCGAAAAAAGTGCTTCAAAAGATCACATGCCTCAATGTAATGGACGTGAAAAGCCGTTTCTTTAGCTGGATTTAAATACCCTCTTATTGATAAACAACTCGCAGGACTCGAATTGGGCCCCTTCTTTGTAAAACAAACCTGCATACAGGAACTATTAGTTACGGTCCATCCAATAATCAAACCAATTTTGACTTTGTTTTCCCGATAGCAGCGACATTTTCTTGCCAAATGGGAAAATATGAGTCAGGAACGGCAATTTTGTCCACAAAATGCGGATTGTACACAAGATAGAGTTGCTGCTCGTGTGTTTCCATGTACCTTTGGCAATTCCTCACGGTATGAAAAGAAAATATAAATTTATGGAATCTTTTAAAACCCTGCTCTCTTTTCTTCTTCCGCCCACAATGGTGACCACAGTCACATTGCAAGAACACTACACATCACATCGCCAAATTGACTTCTATCAAATTTGGACCGCTGGCAAACTCTGTCTCCATATAGAAAGACACTTTGTTTGATCTAAATCGCATATCCACTGAATTCAGGAGACTACAAAAAGTAGTTTGCCATACAGAGTCCAGAGACAATCTCAATCGCAATGGCATGAATCAGCGGTTTTTCGGACTGCCCCGTGATCCATCAAGAGCTCAAGGACGAGATTGGGGTTTTCAGTGGATTGTGCCATATAATAGACTGTATCCCCCAGCTTGTTTTCTGCATGAATATTGACATTGGTTTGCAAGAGCAACTCAATCATATCGAGGCGTCGCTCTTTGGTTGCAAACATAAGAGCATTCATGCCATCGTTATTTTGGACATTGACATCGACTCCGGCCTTTAGAAGATAGGCCAAACAGTCTTTCTGTTTGTATTTAGCTGCCAATATCAGAAGAGAATTTCCTTCAGTGTCTTCTGTATGAACTGAAACGTCTTTATTTTTTAAGACTTTTTTCAAACCTTTTAATTCACCTGTCGCTGCATAAAAACACGCTGTCAACTCATCTTCGCCCGGTGTAAAGGGCTTGGCACCTTTTAGATCGAGAAGCTTCAGAAACGAGTCTTCTCCATGAAGCATTGCGTACATATAGCTTGTCCAGCCCTCCGGATATTCTGAATTGATATCTGCACCTTTTTGAATAAGCCAACGAGCCAGGGCAAAGTTGTCTTCTCTTGCAGCCATTGGGAGCAAATGGGGTCCATGTGGCCGCTGGGCATTGACATTAGCCCCGTTTGATACTAGAAATTTCATCATCTTAAAGTCTGATGCCACCATGAGGGGCGTTTTTCCATCTGCATCAAAGGTGTTTAACTCCCCACCCAGTCGCAACAGTTCTTTTATAATGTTTCTTCTACCTGTCTCCGCAGCAACCATCACGGCTGTTCGACCTCTGGCATCTTTACTGTGAATGGAAAATCCTTTTTCAATAAAAATCGCAACATTGTCAGTCAAGCCTGATATAACCGCGAGATGAAGAGGGAGATATCCGTCCTTATTGATTTTTTGTTGCTTCAGGCCAAGCTCCAATAAATACGAAAGAAGTTCAGTGTTGCGATTCATAGCTGCAAAATGCAGCAAGGTATTTCCCCTGACATCAACATTCTCAATGCTTGCTTTATTTTCAATTAAAGCTACCACCGTCCCTAAATGCCCTTTTTTTACAGCCTTTATCAATGGTGTAAATTGATAAGGCTTTTCCCGACAATTTACATCTGCACCAAGTAAAATCAATTCATTTACCCGATTTGCATCTCCTCTTTCTGATGCCTGGAGCAGCTTTCTGTTTAATGGCTCATTGACAGCTTGTTCCTGCTGAAATACAAGACTAAAAAATAACAAATAAAGCATGGCCTTTTCCTCCCAATTGTATTTGTCTTAAAATACAGAGCATCACAAAAAGCTCCTAATTACATGAAGTCATGTGCCGGATTTGGACGGATCATTTTTGTATTTGTTTGTGCTAACCCCTAAAAATCCAACAGGAGCAGGAGCTTTACACTGCGGCCCGGCTTATGAACAGACACCCATTAAAGCTTTTTTCTTCTTGTAAAAAAAAGATAAATAAGACACTAATGCATGCCGGCTTTTTCTGTTTTCTTTTCTTCGCAGGGGAATGGAGGATAAGAGTCCTTCTCTTTATTGCGGGGGGCAAAGCCCATTCCATCCACTTTTTCATAGGGATTGACGTAGAGTTTCCAAACACCATCTTCAATAAACCACTTCTGTCTCATATTAATCTTCAGGTTGTCAAATTGGCCGCTAGAGCCACAGTATACTAATTTGACCACTGCACAATTTTTATCTCCTAGAACTGTAACTTTTTTTATTTCTACAGAACTGACCACCATTTTCTCTTTGTCTACGTACGTTTGAACCGTTTTAAGATTGCGATACGAGCTTGAATGCATTTGATAACAAGAGACAAATTGACCCGCAATATAAGCTTCCCAGAATGACTTTATGGAACTGGCTAACTTTGGCGGTAGTTTTTCAATTCCCACATCGGCCAAAAATACTATAGATTCTTTTGCTTTGCTTTTCTGCGTCGTCTTCCGGATTAATTGATCCAGTGAATCTACTTCTTGCTGAAAAAATGAACTCATTAGAAAAAATGAAATAAGTGCTGTCATTTGTCTAATCCCCTAATTTAATATTTTGTGTTCTTTGGTAAATGGACCGTAGTACCTGTAATATCTTTTGATCCACCTTCTCATTGGGAAACTTTCCCTTCCATTTGTCAAAAAGCGATATTGCATATTCTTTATGACTGTTTAAATAATACCAGTGACACGCTGCTAGAAGTGCCATTTTGGCATCTTTACGCTCCATAGCGTCGCTGAATTTGCCCTTGATCACCGCTGATGCTTTTTTCCTGTTCTTGTTATCCTCGAGAAAATTGCGCCACAAGTTAAAAAGTTGTGGATGCTGTCCTTCTTCCTCCATTTTGGAAATCAGAAAGCGGACCCCTTCGTCATCCTGACCTAAGTGATACTGTATGGCGGCCATTGAGCAATAATGGTTAACTACTTTTGTCGATTCAGCCAGATTTTTATAGTTAATGTAATTGGTTTTTAACTTTTCGACATAGAGATCAATGTCCTTTTTATTCTTTTGAAGCATCTCGTGGGAAGGGTGCCTTGCTGAGCCTTCCTCTAACAACGCCTGCAGGAGCACATTCTTGGCGTCTTTCTGAAAAGGCTGTCTAAGTTGAACAAATATCTCAGGTTGGGGATTAGTCAAGAGGGCGTGAAGCAAGTGTGCGTTTTTTTCACTTTCATTGACTATCATTTCATGAGGGTTATTTTCTATGGTGATGCCATTTTGAAGAAAAGGCAATCCCATAACGAAAACGAAAGACAAAAAATTAATTGCGGCCATTGGGTTTGTAACCATCTTTTTCAATGTTTTTCAGGGCATTTTCAATACTATCAAAGACAGTCTGAGTTGTCTCAAAATCACCTCTCCCTCCATGTGTTGCCTGTTGACGGTGGTCGATCAGTATGTAAAAAGAAGGCCCTTCCAGATGCACCTTTTCTCTTAGAATTTCCTCAATATCAAAAAGAAGATTCTCACTCAAAGGCATTTTAAATTGTCGCAGTTCATTGATTTTTGCGGGAATTTGATCGTTCTTAAATAGCGATGCGTCGTGATAAATGCTGATAACTTTAAAACGGGGATCTTCTTTGTATTTCTCTTCCAGGGCGCGAACTTTTTCCCAATAAAGATTATTCTTAACGGTGTTTTTAGTCCAATATTCCAGTAAAACCACACGATCCAGTAAAATAGGAACCCTTTTACCTGTGACATCATAAAACATACAATCCTTAAGAGCTACTTCTCTTTCTTTTTTGTATTCAGGTATAAATCGGCGTCCTACCTCTTTGACACCGGTAATTTCGTATTCTGGGGCCTCGCCTTGTCCAGCCTCTCCCGTTTTGAGTTTAAGATCCTCAATCGAAATATTTTTTGCAGTATCAATAGGCTTTTGCTTTTTTTCATCTTGCTGAGCGAAAAGTGGTATCACAAATAAAACAGATAAAAGAAACAAGTATTTCAAATTACATCTCCGATAAATCATATTGCACAGCATCTTTCATGGCCGCACCGCTGTAATCCATAGCAGGATTAATGCCAACTGGCCTTGTCGTCAAACGGTACTCGTTTTGAACCTTTTGTTCCCGAATGTAGATATCTTCTGGCAAGGACACTTTGACATGTGAACAGAGGTTAATATCTTTATAGGTAAATCCGTTTTCAAATATTTGAGATAGAGGAACCCGGATTGATTGATAAGGTGAAATAGCTTCACCCAAGGTTACATTATATCTACCCAGCAATTCACCTTGGGAAGAATAAGCTTCAAAGAGAAGGTGTTGGTATTGTCCTGATTGATTATCAATAAGGAGGTAATAGTTTTCCCGCTCCGCGTAGGAAATGGCTAACCATGTATTTTGATAATAATCTAGACTTGTGGCATAAGGCTTATACCCATAGCTTATCGGGGAAGATCCGAAGCGGTTCTGAAGAACCAAGCCCTCTATTTCATATTGAGAGAAAAAGTGAATGAAATGTCCATCGTCTAATTCACTTTCAGTCATCGCTTCCACGGTAGTTAACTTCTTTTCATTCGGTTTAAGCGTAAACATGCCGCTTTCCAGTAAGACACCGTCCTGGTCAAAATGACGGTACATGATCTCATTGGATATGTCGCTGACATTGACGAGTGACAGTCCTGTCCAGCCCTTGCCATTTGGACAAAGATCTGAAACAAAAAACTCTGCAAAAACCGGTGCACCTCGTAACGGAAGGCGAATCATATCCCCAACTTCCTTTCTGGAATATTCGTAAAAACCATCCACTTGATGAAACGGCGGTGCCAGTATCTCCATGTGTGAAACAATTTTCGAACCCGAATAACCGAGTACTTTGCTGAGCGATCCATGAAAAACGCCATTGGTCAACGGAAGTTGTAAATTTTTCAACATGGTGCCATCTTGAGTCCAGACTTTAGTCCCAACTGAAGGAGAGGTTGTGTCTATTGATATATAAAGCACGGTATCCCATCCGTTTTTAAACGTGACATGGGGAATTCTGTATTTTGTCGTTTTTGGGTGATCAAAATGATACTCTCTATGGTCAAAGGGGGCCACATGGTATTCACTCATCCAGCCCATTCTTGGTCCGTAAGAAGACAAGGTTCTCGGGACTTCTGATCCAGCCGCATAAACCAATGAACCGTTCGCAGGTAAATCAAGCATGTTAACCTGGGCATTCTGCGTACCGAGATTTAACCCCTTAACTTGCCATGTCTGGTCATTCAAAGCTCTTAAATTGTGAAAGTTATAGAACCCGTTATTTTCTTCGAAAACAAGTTGGTAAAATAAATCTCCTTGTTGGTCATCTGACTTGAGTTCAATAAAAAACTCGTCTGCTCGAGGTGCATCAAACACAATTTCAGCAACACCCTCAATGCGGTGTTCCTGCATTAAACGGCTGTCTGAGCTTAAAATTGAAATAACCAAAATTTGAGCCCCTATGGCTTCGACCGCAACCTGAAACCGCTCGTTCTCTTTGAGGTTGATCGAAAAATAATCCGTGTCATTTTCTGCAATACACCCCAGCAGCGGCTGAAAGTCAATTTTGGTCGCAGTTGTGAATGAATTATTGGGCTCATATACATCTTCAGAACCCGTGCTTGATTCATTCATGAGGTGATCATATTGTTCAAGATTGAGATATCGATTGCCAGTACTGTACCATGTTCCCGGATAATTGGGTGCCAACGGCAACCAGGCAATATCGGGTTTATTCACGGATGTCCAGGTGTAGTTACCACTTGAATCCCGTGTAAAGGTATAGTTCACGGTAAAAAATTGATTTTCATTTACCTGAAACTCCATCAACATCGGCGAAACATAGGTAACATCGAGTTTGTAATGGGTAATTCCATTTTCTTCTGTGGTATCTAAACTGAAACCCGCAACAGGATAATTCCAGTGCTCTTCACCCTTGTCTATGTCAAAGATAACCGGTTTATCCTTTGCAATGGTATTATAAAGGGTTGACAACAATTCACCTGGACTCATGTATCCCGGATCATAGCTACCTGCCAACAGTGAAATGGTATTATCCTTACGCAAGGTGCTTAAGATAGCCTTTAATTCAGGCGAAAAGAAGTGAACGCCTTTTACTTTTCGTATTTCAGGAAAGGGATATAAAACCGCTGCAGCAGACCAGCCTTCACACTGCCCGTACCAAAAAGGCGCTTCTCTTTCTACAACGTGGTTTAACTCAAAAAAAATGCCGGGATGTTCAGAATCAAGCCCCTGTGAAATAAAGTATTTTACAAGTGGACCGGGATATTCCTTGTAGTACTCCCCATGAACCATTACATCCCTTCGTGCCGGAAGCCAATCGCCAGTCCACGGCATACTCGTTAAAAAGTATGTTTCGGCACCATGTAAACACAAAACAGAAGACCAAAGAAAGAGTGTGTTTATTAAATATTTCACTATTTATACCCCCATAAACAAAACGATCTCCGCCAGTTTCACTACTGACGGAGATGTTTTTTTGTTGTAAATAGAACTATCGTTCTAGTTCAAACTTACTTGATAATTTGAGTCATGTTCATCAGCTTGTCAAGACTGAAGTCTTTTTTCAGATCTTTTTTGCCGATTACAACAGGCAGATCCTGATGCTGAGTTCCCTCTCGAGCGATGTTACGTGCTAAATAAGCACCGTCAACGCTAGTTCCGAGGCCGATCAGACAGTAACCGTCAAGATCACCAAGATCAAGTTCCCAAGTGAAGTTAGCTGCGAAAGAACCAGTTACGAACATGTTCATACGAGTGTCGCCGAATACCAGGTCGTTTCCAGATGTTTCTGGCTGCAGGAATTGACCTTCAGTCAGAGGATCACTAGCTGCGCCGTAGAAGCCCAATCCGCTGTCGCCTTCAGTCAGGAGCCAAGTTTGCATGGTCTTCTGAGGAAGAGCTGGGAATTCTACTGACCAGTTAGAACCGTCAGCTTCGTAGATGCTGCCAACAAGACCGCCACCAGCTTCAAAGTCTCTTGCACCGTGGTTAACGATAGCGATACCTGTCCAGAAGTCTGTATCGTAGAGTCTAGGCATGTAAGGGAAGAAGATACTTACATCATTACCTTCACATTCTGTGAAGCCACCGAACTGCCATACCGCTTCAATCATTTGAAGTGAAGGGTAGCAGTGTAAGTGTTGATCGTAGCCATCATAAGGGGCATCATCTTCAGGCTTCGCAAAGTTGTTGGTTACAATTGTCACGTTAATGTTTACGTCACTAGCAGGATCAGCATAGTACTGACATGCTTCAGCATGAAGGGTAAGAGTCTTCATGCCAGGAGTACCGTAGCCAGAAGCTGCAGTGCCGAACCACAAGACACGTACAAGACTGGAGAGGTAGTATCCACCGCGTTCGGCAGCACCAATCATGATGTCAGCAGAACCAGCATATCCAGAAAAGTCATCGCTAAAGTAGTTTCTATTTGCACCAACGTATACAGGGTATCCAGCTATGTTACCGAGGAGTCGGTCATTGAGAGTTTCTGAACCTGTCAAGTGAAGCGCAAAGCCCCAGTATGCATCAGGATCAGCTTTTTCCAGCCAAACACCAGCTTGGTTCAGGCGACCGTATACGTTGAATTGATCTATGTCACCATACCAGCCTTCACAGTTAGCAGTAATTTCAACTTGGTTTTCGATGCATACCAAACCGTATGCGTCAGCGTTGCCATGTGCCCCTGCAATACAAAGACCAGAGTAAACGGGTCCAGTCTTGAAAGGTGAAAGACCACCAGAACAAGATTGATCATAACCACGAGCGATGCTGTCATCACCAGAGAAGTTAGTTTCAAACTGAGGAGGTAAGTTGATTGCGTTAACCGCAGCGGCAGAGAAGATAGTTGGCTCTGTTTGATTTGTGTGGTGCCATGAAATGGTATCGAACTTCAACAGAGTTTCTTCGGGGTTAGCCGCTGAAGAACCAGCGTTACCCAACCAGGATTCTGATAAGTCCACGCAAAGCAGAGTGGATACTGGATAATCGATTCTCTCGTTAGAAGGCCTGTTAGCCTGATTTGCCAAGAAACGGGGATTATTGTTGTCGAAAGAGGCTCTGGCTGTTACCCCAAAGGTCCACGCAACACGTGAGCGACCGGCCTGAGGTGCACCAGGGCCGCTAGCTGCATAGTCAACCCATGTAGATGAAGAAGACTGTACTCTGAGCCAAAGTTCGCCCTCGCCTGCTCTCCATCTTTCGATGTTTACGGTGTCAGGGTGAGCCAGAATGGTGTCGCCAGCGCCGCCATCTTCAAGTCTCATCGCCAGAAAAATACGACTGTAGTCGTCATCTGCAGGAGACACGAGTGTTTGACAAAGCTTAGCGCCGTGAGTCAATCTGATTCTAATGTAAATAGGAGCCGCAGTTGAGGCTTGTGCAAAGTCATCACCGTTGACTGACATGGTAATTGCACCTGCTTCCTCGCAAGTACCTCTGTTATATACGTCTCTAATGTTTGTCCTGAGATCAACGTTCGCCCATGTCATGGAAGCGATTGCTGACAAAGCCAGGATAGCTAATACTTTTTTCATTTATTAAAACCTCCAAAGAGTTTTATTGAGTTTTTTATTTCCTCGGGATTCAGATTTACGCCCACCATTAAGTTATCAATGCAAGTCACAGCCTACCGGCGAGACGTACTCCTACACAAGCAAGTGGCATGCCATCGCACACAAATATGTAAGTAGCAGAAAATAATCGCCATAAGAATATTTCACCTGTATTCTCCTGCCTATAGAAAGCCTAATCTTTTGTCTCCAAGCAAGAGACAGAAGGCTGACTCTGTTTCAGATATCACCTGACCTGGTGTCCATGATGTTATTTCCTGGCATGCCATGTCCCCATCTCCATATGGAAAATCCATCATACACAATATCATTTAAATCAATTTAAATCATGCTTTACCAAAGGATCCCTAATTAAAAAATGAAAATAATCTTTGGCAATGATAAAATGAAGAAATGAAGCGATTTTTTTTTCTGTTCATTACTATCATTGGCTCTTTTTTGTTTGCTCAGACTGATGAAACTATCTTCAGGGAGTTCCGTTTTGATTTTACAACGCCAGGAGCCCGTGCCAATGCACTGGGTAAAGCTTTCGTAGGTCTTTCCGATGAAGCCACTTGCGCTTACAACAACCCGGCGGGTCTCTCCATTCTCGAACATCCTGAAGGGACCATAGAGTACCGAAGCCAAACAAATAATTATTCTTATCTTAAAAGTAATGACCAGTTCGAGCTGCTGAACGGAGACATTCTCCAACCAAAAATTGAAAACGATCTACTGAGCTTTGCCTCGCTTAGCTTCAGTAGGTTCAACGCCAACTTTTCGCTTTTTTATGTCAATCAGCTTGACTACGCCCGTGAACTACCAGAAGAACAGAGCACATGGTACGACACAACTCAGGGTTACAATTTTTTTTATGGCAACCAGCACCGGGTCAATTTGAAGCTCGCCACATACGGGTTGAGCTTTGGGAGAGCATTTTCAAGATTTTCCTTTGGCGCAGCCATTGGCATCAGTCAGTTGGTCATGAACTATAAGTACAGCACCCGGCTCATTTCATATGATATCAATCTCGATCAGCTAGTCCTGAGTGAAACAGACCACCATTTATCGCAGTTTTCCTATGTAGTAGGAATGATGTACCAAATTCACCCAGACATGAAACTCGGTATGTCTTACAAGAGACTTCCCTCATTTCATTTTTCAGAAGAGGTTCAGACTCTGCAAGACCCCAACTACCACCCAATTCCCATCACGTTCAAAGTTCCCGACTCACTGGCTATCGGTTTGAGCTGGCTACCGACAGACAGAATTACCATTCTGCTCGATTTCAACAAAATATGGTATCACCAGCTTGCAGGAGATAATTTCACGGTTATTTCCGGCAGTGATTACTCCCAGGATAATTACATCACACCTGATGCAACTGAAAAGCACATAGGCATTGAATATCTGCTTCCATGGCGAACACATATTTTTGCATTTCGCTGCGGAGCTTATAAGAATCCGGACCACAAAACCCGTTTCTCGCCCTCTTCGCCCTCAATTGCCTCTGAAATTCAGGCTTTTGTTTTCAACACAGGCAGCCAGGAAACAACAACAGGTTACACAGTGGGACTGGGTTATGTCTGGAAGAACAAGCTTCAAATAGATATCGCGCTTGTTTATGAACACAACCAGTTTGATGCCTTTATTACATCGTTCCTATATCGATTTGGGAAAAAATGATGAACAGCTTTATACGAAACCTAGCCTTTTTATTCCTGTTGACGCCCGTGTTTCTGCTTGCAGATGACAACTACCTTGACCACTATAAAAAAGGTCGGGAAGCCATGGGCAAACAGGAATTCAGCCAGGCGATTTCTCAATTGGAAAAGGCTGTGGAAATGGAGCCTGTTTCGTCCAACAAGGTGAGGGATTACGGCGTGCAGTTTATCTCTTATCATCCCTACACTTACCTGGTGGAAGCCTATATCATGTGGCAGGGGCCCGGGCATTTGGAAAAAGCTCAGGAGTACGCCAACCTGGCCGTCAAATACGGTGAAAGTGACCCTGACACTTTTCCGGAACTAAAAGCCAAGGTAACCAGGCTCAGGAGGATTGTCGATGCGCAGCTTCAAGCGACAACCCAACAGGAGAAACCAAGCATTCCGCTGGACACAGTCAATCTTTTAATTTCAGAAGGCCAATTTCAAGAGGCCCTGGACCAAATCGACATTCTTATACACTCTTTTCCAGACAAACCGATTCTCAAGAGCACGAAACGCCTCCTGCAGGAGCTCATTCAAAAAACAACCACAGCAGAAAAATCAGAACAGACCCACAAAAAGAACCTGGAAGATTTTTTAATCAAAGCACGCAGAGGTCTATCTGAAGGAGACCTTGAAACAGCTTATCTTCACTATCTCTATGTGGATGTACTCGATCCGGGCAACGAAGAAGCTGCTTTGTTTATTGAAAAGTTCAAGCAGAACCTTGCCGATCAGGGAAAAACCCAGGAAGAAATCGCCTTGGAATTAACCTCCTACAAAACAGAAAACCAGGATCTTCTCAATAGGTTGACTGAACTGGCGGATAAAAATAAAAAGATTAGAAATGAGCTTGAAATCCTTCAAAATCAGATGTCACAGATGGAATCTGCAACTCAGCCCGTCACGCCCCAGGTTGAAGTTACCTGGGACCCCAAACCAGTCAAAGATGAAGAAAGAGAATATCATTTGAGCGCCACTATCAACAGTAACATTCCCATCGAGAGTGTTAAATTCTTCAGCAATGGCGTGCTGATTAAAACATGGGAAAATATTGGCAAGTCTCATTTCAAAATGCCCACTATTCAGAATTTCAGCTTTCTCAACTACCAGAACAGGCTGCGCCTGGAAATAAGAGATATCAGGGGGAATATACACAACGATGAAATTCCATTAAACATCCCTCAGTCGACCAATAAGTTCTTCCAGCACTTCCCGAAAGCATTTTTAGTTTTTGTTCTATTTACTGTTTCCTATGTTTATATGTCGAGACAACGCAAGAAACGACAGGCTTTCAGAGAGCGGTTCAACCCTTATGTAGCGGGTGCACCTGTCTTTTCAAGCTCCATGTTTTATGGAAGGCACGACCTTTTGAAACAAATTTTAAACACTCTGCATAATAATTCCATGATGATCTGCGGTGAACGAAGGATAGGTAAAACGACTTTGATGCATCGCCTGCATTCGGTGCTTCCGGCTTTGGATGATCCAGAGTATCAGTTCTATCCCGTCATGATTGACTTGCAGGGGATGGTAGAAGAGGACTTTTTCGCCAGTATGGACCACGAAATCATTGATTCACTGGCAGAAACAGGTATCAAGCTGCCAGAATATTGGGAAGGCACCATGAATGTTCGTGTTTTCACCAAACGAATACGACAGATCATCAGTGAACTCAAGTCCCACTCCGATCGTTCACCAAAACTCGTGCTCTTATTGGATGAAGTCGATATTATGAACAGCTTTTCTGAAAAGACCAACCAGCAGTTGCGTTCCGTTTTCATGAAGGGATTTGCCAAACATCTTGTAGCTGTTATGGCAGGCATTCACTTAAAGAAGCGGTGGGACAGTGAGGGGAGCCCATGGTACAACTTCTTTGAACAGATAGAATTGCAGCCATTTACTAACAGACACGCCAAAGCTTTGATCGAAAACCCGGTTAAGGGTATTTACAGCTACAGCGACGAAGCTGAAGATCGCATACTGGAATTAAGTAACTTGAAACCCTATGTTATTCAACGTCTTTGCGTCAATCTCATTGCAACTATTCTGTCTGAAAACAGGCGCCGTGTAACTCGCAAGGATGTTGATCGTGTTTTTGAGTCCATCCAGAAGGAGAAAGAGCAATGAGGAATCCCTTTTCTGCAGGAAGCTGGGTATCCGGTAAGGGCTTTATCGGCCGGGAAGAAATCATGCAGCGGCTCATCTATTCAAATGAAAATTGTGATTGGGTACAGGCACAGCGAAGAATGGGGAAAACCTCCTTACTCAGACAGCTGGAAGAAAAAATCAACAAAGGACAGATCGAATCCGCGTCCATCAGGACCACTTTGGCCGTGTTTTGGGATATCCAGGGAAGCTATGACGCCAGCGGACTCCTTGAAAGTCTTGAGGACGCGCTGGACGACAGTTACGATCTGTTCCCCCAATCATGGCATGACATGGACCCCTCGGATTTTCAGGCCGATCACCCCCATCAGACCATAAAAAACCTTACCAGACAGCTTAGAAAAAAGGCTATGGGCTTAACACTTCTCATCGATGAAGCGGAAGAGTTGATGACCTTGAATAAAAAAAATCCTGAAACTCTGGCACGACTGAGAAAAGTGTTTCACACCTCGTCCAACATTCATACGATCATTTGTTCCACTCCACGTCTTGAAAACTTGAGACAACATCAAGCTATTGAAACATCGCCCTTTCTTCACGGATTTCAGGTCCACTACTTGAGTACATTCAATAGAAAAGAAACACAGCAATTACTTGATATGGGTAATATCTCAGCCGAAACCGGAGAAAGGATATACCAGCTCACACACGGTAATCCCTATCAAATACAATTATTTGCAAAGTACTTTTTTGAGAACAGAGATTTCGAGGAAACGAGCTTGTTTATGCAAAGCAATCCGTCTCTTTCCCAGGTACACGATGTCAACCTCGGCTTGCTCACCGAAAGAGAACAAGAGGTCCTTTCAAAGTTCACCATGGCTCACCTTCAATCGCCTCCGTCAGAAAGTGACCAGTTGATCTTTAAGAAACTCATTAGATTGGGTTACTTATCAGGAAGTGAAAAATCCCCCAGCATTGCATCGGATCTTTTCCACAAATGGCTAAAGCGGTATTTCAGTCAAAATCTCAACCTTCATCCAAAAGACCTGAAGGACATGCCACTCAGCGAAGCAGGCAGCAAGATAGTTCGTGAAAATATTCTCAATTTGTACCAGTATCTGCTGCAAAAAATGCAACAGGGATACCGGCTGAATGTCCATGCAGGACACTTCAACGTATCCAGCATGGATAAAAAAGCCTATCCCACTCATGAAGCCTCTGAGCAGAAAGCAATAGCTCCCAACTTGAATACCCCTCTCTGGTGTCTGGCACTACAAGATCTCATCATTCTCACTCAGGAATTATTTGATTTCAAGAAACACTGGTCCTGCTTCCGCTTGATGGAATTAGCAAATAATCTGGGCAACACTACAGAAGAAGAAATTCTTGATCTTATGAATCTGATTAGAGAAGAAGCCCGGCTGGAATCGGAAAAGATCTGATTCATATCAGAATCTTTGCATCATCGTCTGCGTTATCACACGGAAAGGATTAGACGTGTTACAGCTATTATTAATCTTTAAAGAAGCTAAATGAAAAAGGAAGGGCGTTACTCTGTTTCCTCTAATTTGACATTTTGAATGGGTAAGGAAATGAGAGCGATATCGGAATCATTTTTTCCAAGCATGGTTGATGTGAAGGAACCCTCGATGCTGCTGATCACAAAGTAAAAAGTCTTTGCGGCATCTTCTTTAAACAGGTCTGCCAAAGCAGTTTCATCAATAGACCAGGCTTCAGAAGGACTTAATTTTCTTTTGTTGTAACCTGCAACCCTTCCATCTTCAGCCAGGATAGACAATCGAACAACGATGGGCGTTTTCTCTGTATTTTGAATGTACAGAGTTCTGCTGACCATGCTCTGACCTGTCAGCCAGAAGCTGGAGTAGTTGCCTGTCTGTTGAACATTCACAGCACCCAAGGAAGACTTGTTATCGGTGGCATAATGAAGACCGTAGACAGTGTATTCTGCCAGTTGTTCCTGATCTTCAAGTTCTTCGTCCACTTCAGGAAGGATAATTTGAAATTGAATTCTCAAAGGAATTTTTCCATCAGTTGCGTAAATCTCTTTAAACCAGGTTGAACCAACAACACCAGAGATTCTTGTATTTGGAGGAAGCTTTAGCTCGATGGAATCCTCTTTGACTTCAAAGCCACTCTCATCATCTCCGCTGAGAAACATCTCGGTATAGACCAGGGTGAGATTCATGGAAAATTCATGGTTGTGAGGGTTGGTAAATGTCGCCCAATGACTTGTATTTTCCACAAATGGCAGAAGCGGCAGGGATCCATTTTGTAGAGCCTTGGTATTCAACTCAAAGGCACAAGTCTGCTTGGATTCGTCTACCTTTGAAAAGGTTTGATAGCCCACCAGTTGAAACTCTGGATTCTGACACAGAACCTCCCCCCAAAAAGCCGCAACAGGGTTGTCTAAATCTCCCAGGAACACATCGAAGTACGGTGTTTTTTTCAAAAAGCCGGCGTGATTCAAACCCGACCACAATTCTGTTTCCTGTGGAAACCCGTCCACGTCATAAAATCTGAAATCCAAATTGGATTGCATGGAATCACCGATTCCCACAACGGAGAAGCTCGATTTCCAGGTGAAGTAATTTGTTCCAATTTGCGGAATGACCACTCGATTGCTGTGATTCAAGTGAAGAGAAACGCCGTTTAATTGGCCCGTCTCTGTATTGTGGATCCACATGAAACCTTCCAGTGGCACATCTGACCGGAAGATGAGCGACTGCACCGCTGCAAGTGATTCCCTGTGATCGAAAGGAGAGAAAGAAAAACCGCCACCTCCATTGATGATTACATCGTCAAATTTGACTATTTCCCTGCCAAGGAAACTGTAACCTCTGATATCTATTAGATGTTCACCTCCACCCAGAACACCCGCTTCGATGAGGTATTGCCATTCCCCGCTAAATGTTTTCTCTGGCAAAGGTACAAAGCTGATGTACTCGGGACTATCATCTGTAAGTCCTGCCATACCTAACAATAAAGCTAATAATAGTAACGTTTTTTTCATATTTGCTTCCGATCGATCAAATCCGACACACTCAATGAAGCAATATGCTTGCCACAACTGCCAGAGACAACTTCAGCTCGAACCTAAACCCTGTTTTTAAACAACTTAAAGGGCGGCCTTACACAAGACTCATATCTTTTCTCGCTCAACAATTCATACTCTTTTACACAACCATTCTTGAACCCTTTATTTCATAAACAGCTTTTTCAAGATATAGATTGATTTAAGATCCCTACATCAATATATTGTGTGGGTAACTTGCCTTTTCAATGAATAAACACACTGGCAAATCGCTGTCTCTGCTCTGGAGACAGCCTTTATGTCAAGCGCTTTTTATGGATCAGGACTTCAGGCCTGTGCGATCGAGCATTTTGTAGAGCATGGTGCGATTGATACCCGACTGCTTTGAGGCTTCAGGAATGGAGTTCCCGCATTCCCGCATCAGGTTGACCAGGAACTTGCGTTCAAGTTCAGATTGGATTGTTTTAGCCTGTTCGAGAATGTCATGTTTGACACGCTTCAACTCGTCATTTGTTCGCGGCAGCTCCGTTAGAGAGTCCAGATAAGTACTGAGAGAATCTCCGTTAATTCCATGTTGCTCTGGCAAAGGCACTTCATCGGTATACAGAACGGGCTTTGATTCGAGTTCAAAGTCTGAGAACTGGTCCATCATGCTCTCGGGAAAATGGTTTCGCGTTATTTTCTTACCCTGACTCTGAATGAGCAGGTTCTGGATCAGGTTCTCGAGCTCTCTGATGTTTCCGGGAAATGAATAAGCATACAAAATATCGTAAACCCGGGAAGACACCTCGGGAACTTTCATTTTGAACTGCTTTGCATATCGCCTCAAGAAAAACTGGAACAGAGGCAAAATATCGCCTGGTCGTTCCTTGAGAGAGTGAATTTTAAAGGGTAGAACGGATAGTCGGAAATAGAGATCATCTCTAAAATTTTGTTCTTCCACAGCCTTTTTTAAATCTCTGTTAGTGGCGGCGATAATTCGGACATCGACCGATATTTTCTCCTTTCCACCCACCCGATGAAACTCTTTAAGCTGTAGAAACCTGAGAAGCTTAGCTTGAACCTTTAAATCCATTTCCCCAATTTCATCGAGGAAAAGAGTGCCATTGTGAGCTCGCTCTACCTTCCCGACATGCCTTTGAACGGCTCCGGTAAAAGCTCCCCGCTCATGCCCAAACAGTTCGCTTTCAATTAAGCCCTCAGGAATAGCGGCACAATTCACCGCCACAAAGTCATTTTTCTTTCTGGGACTGTGATTGTGAATGTAATTGGCCAGCACTTCTTTTCCTGTTCCGCTCTCCCCTTCCAGGAGGACTGTCACATCAGTAGGGGCCGCCTTCTTCAGGCTCTGCAAAAGTTTGAGTGACAATTCATCCGTGGCCACCAATTCTGAAAAGCTCACTATGGGTTTCTTGAATAATTGAAAAGGCGCAACCATTCTAGAAAACACATTGGCAACCAGTTTAACGAATAAGTTGCCATGGGAACTGGATTTGGGTCTGCCCGCTAAAATAAGCCTCAGCTCGCTCATGGCAAAGAAGAGATAAAAGGTCTGATTTAAGAATTCTGCCTTTCCATACTTGCCGTTCTCGAGCCAGTCTATCGGTGCGTTTTCCAGTTCAACTACCTGTTCCGGAACCAGGGTGCCCTGCAAAACCCGCCAGGAGTTGGTTGTCTCTCTGTAAATACAGTGCTTGAGGTTGAAGGCGCTTTGCTGGTGAATAACCCAATCAAAAAAGCCTTTAATTGATTTGACATCCAGCAGCATGCCCAGGGAAAAGATATCGACTCCGGCCTCAGCCGAGGACTGATTGGAAACGGCTTTCTGGAAAAACCCCAGTTGAGATTTCATAATCTGAGCTCTTTGGCGAATTTGATTCAAGTCCTCTTCCAAAGACAGCAGATTCAGATTTTCTTCGTAGTTTTCAAAAAAGAGTTGAATACCGTGGTCAGTCATCGAATAAAGTTCCTTGGATTTCTCTGTCTATGTGTTTCCTGCCGCGAGGCGTAATAACCCGTCCTTTTGGTGTGCGGTCCAGGAAACCGAGTTGAATCAAATAGGGTTCGAGTACACCTTCAAGGGCGTCTTTTTCTTCACCTAGTGCTGCGGAAAGTGTTGAAAGACCAACCGGACCTCCACCAAATTTGTCGGCAATGGTGAGCAACAGAGCCCGATGGCCTTCTTCCAGACCCAATTGGTCCACACCCAGCGCCTGCAGTGCTTTTTCTGTTGCCGATTCATCAATAAAATCCAACCCGTCAACAACTGCAAAATCGCGACAGCGCTTGAGCAGCTTCAAGGCGACCCGCGGCGTTCCCCTGGAGCGTTTAGCAATATTCAATGCCGCCTTTTCATCAATGGTCACACCGAGAATTCTGGAAGCTCTCTCAAGAACACGACACAGTTCCCGGTGCGTATAGAATTCGAGACGATAGGTCATTCCAAAGCGATCGAATAGCGGTCGGGTCAACAACCCGGCTCGTGTAGTGGCTCCTACCAGTGTAAATGAGGGCAGGTCAATTTTCACCGTTCTGGCGCTCGGGCCCTGACCAATAATGATATCCAGCTGGAAATCTTCCATCGCAGGATAGAGTACTTCTTCAACTGAAGAACTCAACCGGTGAATTTCATCCACAAACAGAATGTCTCCTGGCTGTAAATTGGTCAAAATGGCTGCAAGATCACCCGGTCTCTCAATAGCAGGGCCGGAAGTCGCCCGCAAGCCGCCACCTGTTTCGTTGGCAATAATGTTGGCCAAGGTTGTTTTTCCCAAACCCGGGGGTCCGTAAAGCAGGACATGATCCAGACTCGTGTTGAGCTTGAGGGCTGCTTCAATGAAAACGGACAAGCTGGATTTCAAGTGACTCTGCCCAATGTAGTCCTTTAAACCCGAAGGGCGAATACTCTTTTCTTGTACGTTATCGAATTCTTTATTCATTGATTAATCTTCCGAAGCGCGTTTTCCATCAAGACCTCAAGAGTCCATTCTTTTTTCTCTCTTTTCAAAACTTGAATCACGCGGTTAATTTTAATTTCAGGGAATCCCAAACTCAATAAACCCGCTCGCAAGTCCGCCCAGATTCCTGCTGCTGCCATGGAAGAACCTTTGAATCCCGGCAGGGTTTTAATTTTTTTCAGTTTACTGTCCAGCTCCAACATCAACCTTCCCGCCGTTTTTTTTCCAATACCGGGAACCGTTTGAAGAGCCATCACATCGTTGCGGGCGACCACCTCCATCATCTGAACAGGGGTGAACAGCTCAACAATGGCATAGGCTGTCTTGGGACCGACTCCCGAAATGCCATTTAAAATAAGGAAGAGGCTTTTGCTTTCGTAGGAGCGAAACCCAAACAATTTGAGTTGATCTTCCCTGACATAGGTATGAATCCAGAATTCCATTTCTGTTCCCACTTGACATTTTTTCTCAGGGGAACCGCAGTATATTTCATAGCCAACACCGTTGTTCAACAGCAACACATAGGGATCATAAACACTTTTCACTTTTCCAAAAATATATCCGATCATATTTTTAGATTCTATCTAGAGGGAAACTGGAATACAATTAAAACGTACAACAAATTATCCAAACAGGAGGATCTGATGAAAGTAACACACGAAGAACACGGAGATATCATGGTACTCGGCCTGATCGGTAACATTACAATCGGCGAAGGAGACATCACTTTGAGACGCGAAGTGAATAAAGCCCTGGAAAGCGGATTCAAGAAAATCGTACTCGATCTCAAAAAGGTCAAGTACGTGGACAGCTCGGGTGTCGGTGAAATGGTTGCGGCTTACACCACAGTCAAAAACAAAGAAGGTGAATTGAAACTGGTTAACCTCAATTCTAAAATCCTGGATCTCTTACAGATCACCGCTCTGGTCACGGTATTCACCATTCACGATACCAAGAAGGAAGCGTTGGAGAGCTTTGCCTGATTGAATGCCATTCTGGAGATCAACGCTCTTCAGAATGGCCTCACCTTTTTTGATTGTGCCCGCTAAAGGATTGGCAGCCCGCAGGGATATCCTTTGAGGGAATGTTGCATTTTTTCAGGTTCGCCCCTTAAAAAGAAAAAGCAAACTGAAAGCTGTCTGCACTCCTGCAAACACCTTTACCGTTCCTGTCTGCCAAGACCCCCTTCAAGCGTGTGATTGACAACCATTGAAACATCACACAAGTGCAGCAACTCCTAGAATGTTACAACTTCTGTTGTTTCCTTAACCATTTCTCCTGCGACAATTGGCGGCTTGGCCTGTAAAACACCCTGAATCAGGGCATCTTTCGTCAGCCCTTTACTTGGAAGATACAAGGGACAAATCTCTACTTTAACGCCTTTTTTTATCAACCCTTTCAAAAGCATTTGAGGAGATTTTTTCGGTGGTAGAAACACTGTTTCCTCACTTCCCTTGATTGCAAGATCGCCGGCAGGGCCACAGAGAACAATCTCCACTTCGGCACCCTGGTTGAGAGACTGCATGGACAAAACCATGGCCATCATTTGAGTTTGGGCATCCGGTGACGTCACAATAAACTTCATTTTCTTTGCAGCAAATGCATTGCCCGCTGCCGCAATCAACAAAGACATAAAAAACACGAAAAAGCTCTTTCTCAATATCATAAAACACCTCCGTATTGGATCACCAATAATCATGCTCAGCCTTATATTTACTGGCAAACACAATCATAGACAATCACCCGCAGGTTCTCAACATAAACCAACCAGCTCGATTCACCGTCTTTTAGTCATCGTCTTTTAGACAGGCTGAATATTATGGCCTTTTTGCACACGAATCGCAGCCAACCCACATGGATTTAAAAAAAAGAATTGATTGGTCGTTTTGGAGGCATTGGGACACAAATCCCTATCTCAATGATTCTCTTCACAAAACCAGGTGTACAGTTCGGCCATTATTCTTTAAAAGCGCGCTTTTTAAGAATCTTCGAGGTGATGGGGAACCTTGTGGTACAATTTTACTGGAGATGGGCATTCTGGCCTGGGAGTACACACCAAAGAGTGTTTTCTATCTCAACCTACATGTCTTAAAAGGATGCATACATGATTCAAGTCTTACTTGTTGAAGATGAACCCGATTTGAGGTTTTCACTCAAACACAACCTGACGTTTGAGGGTTATGAGGTTGATGTTGCGGAAGATGGCGAAGAAGGTTCTCAAAAATTTGAAGAAAACAACTACGACCTTATCATCCTCGATATCATGATGCCCAAGAAGACGGGTCTGGAGTTGCTTGAGGAAATAAGAAAAACCAATACCTCTGTACCGGTATTGATGCTCACCGCAAAATCTGAAGAGATGGACAAGGTGATTGGCCTTGAAATGGGTGCCGATGATTATCTGGGCAAGCCCTTCGGCTTGAGCGAATTACTGGCTCGTGTAAAAGCATTGATTCGCCGCAGCAAAGTGGAAAAACCCAAGCCCCTCATATACAGTTTTTTAGATTTTAAGCTGGATCTTGAAAATTATCAGTTAACCAAGAATGGAGAGGATATTCACTTCAGCCAGAAAGAATTTCAATTGCTGAAATATTTAATTCGCCATGCCAATCAGACCCAAAAGAAAACCGACATTCTGGAAGCTGTCTGGCATTACGACAGCAATGTAACCACACGCACCATCGACACACATATTGCCCGAATCCGCAGGAAAATGATGGACCAGGAGAAGAATGAAATCATTCAAACTGTTCCAACCGTCGGCTATCGGTTCGTTGCCAAACTAAAGAAAACTTAGAGGCGAATAAAAGCCAAACTGTTTGTGACAGAGGTACACACCAAAAACACAGTCATGGATATCTGAAGGTTCTAAACTGTTAGCTATTCACCTCACTCGCTTCAGCTTCCACTGTGGAATCAGGGAGGATCTCTTTAAGCTTTATCTTGAAACCTGTTACCCAAAAACACACCTGTAGAGAAAACGCGCGGTTGTTCCAGCTTTATTTCTTGTTCTTGCTACCGGAGGCTCGATAATCGTAGCCTGCCATGGTGATTTCCGGGCAGATTTCCCTTAAACGGGATCTCAAGCGGTTGCCTATGCAGTCCGTCAACGTCATCTCGCCACTATCTGCCTCATCAAAGTAGTTTGTGGAAATCAGGGTAGGCTTGTTGAAGTTGTATCGCTTATTGAAAACGTAAACAAGCGTATTGATAATCCACTGCGTATTGTCACTGGCGAAAGAGCCCAAATCATCCAGAACCAGTACACTGCACTTGACAAGCGGGTCGAGTACCATTTCTTCTGAAATTTCAGTATGGGGGTTGTAACTGAACATCAGTTTCTTCATGAGATCGGTCATTTCTGTAAAGTAGACGTCCGTAACGCCTGCATAAATGAGGTCACCCAGCAAAGCACAGAGCAGGTGGGTCTTGCCAATTCCCACTGTACCCATGATCAACATGCCCATTGCTTCCCGATGTTCTTTGCCTTCGAGAAAGGTGTCTAAATAGATCTGCAACAGATTGCGACATTTTTTCAGAGCCTGAAATTGACTATGCCAGGTTGTTCTAGACTTTTTTCGGAAAGGAGTACCATCCCAGGGGACAAATGGCTCACGATGATCGTCTGAGGGATCTGCAAGTGCCCATCTCTTGTATTTAAAGGGAATCTGAAAGGGGTTTGCCGAATGTGGTGATTCGCTCTGCAGGGTCTGATTCCAGTAACGGGAGGGAATACCGGCATTCTCAAAGCTCTCAATTAGTTTGTTTTTCCGGGTACAGGAGCATGGCGTAACAGTGTCGTAACCGTCTACCTCCCTTTGTATGTATCCCTTTCCCTTGCAGAGTGAACAAGCCATGATTCAACCTAAAACTGTAATGCGTGGCAAGTCAAACTGGCTACGCAACTGATCATTATACGCTTTTTGAAAAAACTCACGATCACTTTCTTGATCCAAGAATTCGGACAGGGCCTCTTTCAGGGCGTTGCGTTCCTCTTCAGAACACAGCTGTTCCACGACCATTAGCATTTGATGATCCAGAGCAAGGAGATCATTTTCAAGCTCTTCATAGCACACAATTTCTGCCAGCCGCTCTTTTCTGGTAAACTCTTTCAGTTGAGCTTCAATCTCACTCAAACACGTCAAATTTAATTCTTTTATTTGACGTGTGAGCTTTTTCAGCTTTTTCAGGATTTTACCAGCGACCTCTGATTCTTCTTCATCGTAAAGTCCCGCGTGCAGAGTCTGGTATTCCTGGTGAAGTTTTTCCACATCGCCCGCCACATGGGTCAGGAGGTGGTTTTTCCGGCGTTTGCCTTTCTTCTTTCTTTCCAGAAAACGGTCAACTGCGCGTAGCACAACCTGAAGTGGGATGCCCTTTTCATGCCACTCATTGACAGCATCAAATTCCAGAGGTGATAGGATAATCTGATTCTCACGCTTAAGGGACCAATGCAGTTCGATTTCCCTGAAATACCTTTGTCCGGGTGTCAGTTGCTGTGCTGCGTTCATCAATTGCTCTTATCTGACTGTTCCGCCAACGGGAACGCCATCGGGAACGGAGAGAAAGCAAGGCACGCTGTCTTCACCACAGCCGGAAGCGGCCAGAACCATACCCTGTGATTCTATTCCCATCAGTTTTGCGGGCTTCAAATTGGTGACAACGATGACTTTATTACCGATGACCTCTTCGGGAATGTACCAGGGTGCCAGGCCTGCTAAAATCTGTCGAACTTCTGTTCCTACGTCGATTTGCATTTTCAGCAGTTTCCTGGACTTGGGTATTCTTTCACAGCTTAAAATCTTGCCGACCTTCAACTGTACTTTGGCAAAATCCCGTATATCGATTGTATTCAGTTCTTCTGTCTTTTGTTCTTCCATTGTTTTCTCCTGTGTTTACGAATGAGCCATCTGCTTTTCAGGGTAAAGCCTACCTCAGAACGAGCAGGCATGGAACCCTAAATCACGTTCACCATTAAACCAAAACCGGCAAGTTTTTCATGCTGTTGACATTATTGAGTATTAAAAATTACAGATGACCTCGCCCGGCTCTCTCCATAGCAACTGACAAAAACAGCGGATTTGGTCTCTTTTATTGGTATACTTGTCCTATGAAACCATTTCCGCTCCTGGTAACCTTCCTCAAAACTTATCAAAAACACGCACTGCTTTTCCTGGTCATCTTGACTGCAGCCGTCTTTATAATCATTTCTGCCGGAGAGACCTCAACGCCTGGAAAAACACTGTCGCCTGGGGATTGTCCGCTCACAGCCATTGAGTTTGAAGGCCCATGGCAGACAGTTGACTTTATCATAAACGGTCGGTCCATCTATCAACCCATTCAAAAAGAGATACCCATAGAAGAAGACCGTGCCGTTTCTGTCTTTCAATTCATGAGCGAGAACTTTCATACATGGCAAGCTCCTCGGCGTTGTCACTATGAAAAAAACTACTTGTACGGTCTTGGATATGGAATGTGTGGAAGAGAATCCACAATTATGACGGCTATTTGGCATCAAGAAGGTATTGCAAGCCGATCCATCCACTGGCCTCACCATGTTATGGCGGAATGTGACATTAATGGCTCTCCCTCTCTTTTTGATGCCCAGCATGGTCTGGATTTCAATCGGTTGCTTCCAGGTAGAAGCGGTATCAGGCAATTCCAGGAAAATGCTTTTACGCTCCCCGAGGGATACGACCCTGTTGGTTACAGCTTTGCCTATTTGAGTGAGTTCTATTCGGACCGAAACTACGAAATCATAAAAGAGGACAAGGGTCTTGAAACGCCAAAAATTTCTTTAGCTACAGGTCAAAAGGCCATTCTAAGAAAGAGAAAAAGCCTGGCATGTTTTCCCCTTCCGCTACCTGATGGGAAAGTGGATGATCGCACACACCTGGTACCCTGCTATGAACTGCATGTTATTTTTAAATTAGCAGAAAATGAAAATATAGAGTTGAATATCGATCTTCCTTTTTTAGGATTTATAGGTTCTGAAGAAATACAACTAACTTATTTCCAAAGCCCTGGAAAAAGAACACGGAAAACGCTCAATTTAAACGAAGCCAGCAGGGAGTTTCACGCAACAGAAGGTCCCTTAAAACTTTCTTTTACAAAAAAGAGTCCTGAAGAGGAATCCTGTACGGCAGTATTCCTGATGGCTGGATGGCTGGGAGACCGTTTTTTCAACATGTTTTCGCAGGAAAATGAATTCCTGAGTAAAAACACAGGTCCAGGCAGCATTGTTCTGCATCGCAGTCCGACTACAGAAAAAGTTTGGATAAGCTCAATCGAGTTACTTACTGAGCCTCGGATTCACAAACCCACTCAAGTGAAGGTGACCGTTTCCTGGGATCATATTCAACTCGATCAGCCCGCCAGTTTCAATCTTTACCTCGATTCCCTTACATCCAAACTCCCTTGGGATGTCTGGCAGAGGATTTCACGATGGACGTGGACATACAACCCGAAACTTCACGGCATGAAGGGGAGTGAAAGCTTTGAAGTATGTTGGGTTGTGACGCCTAATGCGGGATTTTACAGACCACCACTCATGCGCACGCTTTTTGGCCATGTAAAGGGCCCCTTTATCAATTCAGGTCAGACCGGTTTTCAACTGGATTTCACATGTTTAGCCGGGGAATAAAATAGACCCAAACAACTTCTCCGTTATCGAACCCACAACTTGTTTCCAACGACGCTGTAACCCTCCAGACCCAACCACCTTCACCTTTAAAGCATCTAAGTCGCTGTTATGAATTGCTTTATAAGATATTTTTTTCTGTATTGCTTTTTTCCAGAACATGAATGCAAGAATCCACATGCTAAAAAGTACTTACTTATGCTAAAGTTCGATGGTTCGCTGGGTGCATATTCCCGGACAGACTTTGTTTCAGTGTAATGCTGAAAAAAACAGGGCCATAGGCACTCATCATTTTGGGCACTGAAAAACAATTTACGCGTAAGCAACGGTTGTAAAAGGGGCCCTCTGGAAGAAGGAATTGGAATAAGAGGCAAAAATGAATGATCAACTTTTCTCCGTTGGGGATTTTCTGTATATTTTATTGAAGCGAAAGGGAATACTGTTCTCAGCCTGGATCCTGCTATTCGCTCTTTTTATGGTTTATGGCTTTGTAGCAAAGAAGACATACGAACTTGAAGGCACCTTATCCATAGGTAAATTCAATGAAGAACTGCTGGAGGAAGGTGAATTTGTCGCACAAAAGCTTCAGGACTACAGTTTCATCAAACAGGCCGTGGATGAAGCCGGTGTCAAGCTGGATGTTTCCGTTTCAAAGCTGCAGAAACTGATAAAAACGGAAGTTGTCAATGAAATTAAGAAGAACAAGGATGTCGGTCTGGTTCGATTGCGTATCCGCTATAAAGATCCGCAAAAAATTGTCGCCATCTTTAAAGCTCTAACACGGAAAATTATCCACGAGCACGAGCTCCTGCTGGCTGAAGCTAAAACAATTCTGGACAAAGAAGAGAATGAAATAAGGGATCTGATCAACAAAACCATTGAAGCGCAGGAATTGGATGTCAAGATCTCTAAAGACACTATTCTCAATACAGCTGGGAAAACCGTTCCCTCTCTTTTATTGGCTGAGCACAATTTGTCCTCCAATCGCAATCTCCAGTCCACGATGATTACGAGCCTTTACAAAGTGGTTATGAGCAGAGAAGCGATTACAAAATCGGTACCCACACAGCTCTCAGCAGAACCACAGGTTCCCGATGCCCATATTCGACCTGTCTGGATGGTTGTAATTGCCATCGGGATGATGGCCGCCTCCGTTTTCGCCTGTGCCACGGTCATGTTCTTCCACATTTTAGAGGAAGACGTCAAGCCTCGATTCACCAAAGGTTAATATGCTTGCCGTTTCACTCATTTTACTGGCCGGGCTCGCTTGTTTCGTGAGTTGGAAACTGTTTGGTGACTTTTTTTCTCCACCGGCTATTTTTATTTTCTTTTGGTGTTTTTCACTGGGTTTCTTTTTTATGAACCTGGTGCAATACAACCCGCTCAGCGCAACCTGCCTGCTTGCCATTGCACTGGGTGGGTTCAGCTTCCTGGCGGGCTGCTTCTTTCCCATGAGCCAACTCATCCTCAAACCGGGTTTACTCAACAATCGTCCGCGCTTTCACTTATACGATAAAGTGAGATTCGAGAAGGGCATGATGGTTCTCTTTGCTCTGGGTGTCGTTGGTTTTCTCATTCAAGTTTATCACTTGCAAACTCAAATCGGGTTTCGCAATTTCCTTACAAACCCGCAGGCCGTAAGAGAGGTGCATTCCAATGTCAAGTACCTCGGTTTCTTCAACATTCTCAATCTCGCCAATTTCGCTATTGGCTCCATCTACTTTTTCCTATACCGAAAGCCCAGAAAATGGGTTGTTTTCATGGTCATTTGGGCCATAATCACCACATTTATTTCAACCGACCGCACGCGTTTCTTCTACGCCGTTATATGGAGCTTCTACAATATTTTTTACTTGAGGCACCGCATTGTTCTGAAGATGAAGACTCTCATGCTGGGAGTGGGAACGCTGGTCCTTCTCATGGTTTTTTTCCTTCTGGTTGCGGTGGTGTACAAGAAACAAGCTTACGACCACAACCAAATCTACATTAATCTGCCCAAGGAGGTGGGTTTCCTGGCTGATCCCTACATCTATCTCACAGGATCCTATCCTGTTCTGGACGCCTTTCTCGATGATCAGGAACAGGGTGAACCCCTTTGGGGAAAACACACATTTGAACCTCTTGTCAAGGTCATGGAGGCATTGATACCCAATTTTAAGCGGGCAGAATTGGTGGGCCGCTTCTACCCTGTCCCGCTGGAACTCAATGTGGGGACCTTCTTACAGCCATTTTTCTATGATTTTGGCTGGGCAGGAATAGCTATTATCCCGTTCGCAATCGGGTGGTTTTTCTCCTGGGTTTATGTGAGGATGAGAAAATCCAAATCGCTTTTCCTGGTTTACACTTCAGGCGTTCTGGCTTTTTGCACCACCATTTCCATTTTCGTCAATCACTGTACTCAAGCGGCCACCTGGTTTTTTATCATTGTAGGATGGCTTCTTTTCTCTTATGCAAAAGGCAATGAAGAAACGGATTTAAACCAGTTCAGAGAGGGCATTTACCCAGACCAAGCTGTTGATACATCGAGTAGTTTTTACTGAGCTGCGCGCAACTACCCTGCTAAAGCATCCCAAAACAATTTGACGGCCGATATCGTGACCACCGCCACAAGAAGCATGTGGATGAAAGGAGCGCCGTGCTTAATCGCGACCTTGGTGCCAAGCCAGGCTCCGATCATGTTTCCCAGAGCTAAAATAAAACCTGTTCCCCATTCAACTTGACCGTTTAGCAGGAAAACGACCAGAGCCAGAGGCGTAAAAGCAAAAACAACCAACAGTTTAAGCGCGTTTGCTCTTACCAGGTCGTACCCTGCACCCATGACGAGAGCCGCAAGAAGAAAGATACCTACACCTGCCTGAATAAAACCGCCATATAAACCAATCAGGAAGAAGAGAGGGCCCGCCAGCCACATTGGCAGGCCTTTTTTTTCTGATCCCTCAGTTGGTGCGGATTTTTTCAGCCACTTCTGAGGCTTGGCAATCATAACGGTCAACATAACAACCATCATTATCCCAATGGTCAGCCGCATGATTTTATCATTCAGATCAACGGCTATCTGTGCACCGACAATGGCACCAATGACTGCAGGTACCAGGAACCATTTGCCTTTCTTCGTATCGAGAACACCTTCCCGACAAAAACGACTAACGCCAATCACATTCTGACATAAAATCGCTACGCGGTTTGTTCCATTGGCCGTATTGGCGGGCAGCCCCAGGAAAATGAGCAAGGGCAGTGTAATCAGTGACCCGCTTCCTGCCAGGGTATTGATAAATCCTGCCGCAATCCCAGCCAGTACAAGTATAGGATAGAACCACCAATCCATTATTGTCATCCTTCGGTGTCAATCGAAATCAGGAAGAGTGTAACCAGATTGGCATGAGATTGCGAGCTTTGATTGGCTTTTCAGCTGGAAAAGTTTAGAATAAAGCCCGTTGATTGGTGAGGTGGTATGGATACGGGGCATGTATCACCCATCTATAAATTGATTTTTTTGATACATTGAAAGTTGGTTTGGCAGCCAGTAAAGTTGTAGAATTACCAAGAGGTTTTGTCATCCTGAAAAGGCAAACTACATGATTTGTAATTTGAGTTGAACACATTCATTGAGAAGAATACAAGGTTGAAAGAGTGAACAATTTCAAAATACCCAAAATATTTTATTTTTCAGATGATTTCTCTCCAGAGTTTCTCCATGCCTTTTACAAGAAAATCACATTCCTCAACTACCACAGGTTAACCTGGCTGTCTGTGGTTATTGTCGTCATCCACCTACCCCTTTTGGGTCTTGATTTCTTTCGAGTTACGTCCACTCAAGGCTGCGAAAAGGAGTTTTCGCAAATGATTTTTTACAGTCATATAGCGATTACATTTATATCGGCATCTTATTTCTGTATTTCAAAATATAAAAAGCTGAACTCGGAAAATGAGGTCGCAATATTTAATGAAACGCTTATTTTGTTGGGCTCTTATTTGCTTTTCATCGCTATTATTTTCCTGTCATATGCCGATTTTCTCATGGTAAACAGTATCATTGTCTATATCGCCAGCTTATTCGTTTTTTCTGTTTTTGTGGTGCTGACACATTTTAGTAGTTTGTTCTTTTTCATTTTTAACACCTTTTTACTTTTTTATCTGCTGCAAACCAATGGTCAGACAGCTTTAATGATGAACCAGAAAATAAATCTGATTGTGTTTTCTCTTTTCGCCTGGTTTATTTCGCGCGTCATTTATTACCAGCAGCTGAAAGATTATAAACAACGGACTGATAACAAGAACCTGGTAGAATCCCTGCAAAAAGCGAAAGAAGATGTGAAAGTGCTTTCAGGATTCCTGCCAATTTGTTCCTATTGCAAAAAAGTCCGGGATGATGAAGGGTACTGGAGTCAGCTTGAGGCCTATATCGGTAAACACTCCGAAGCAACATTCAGTCACGGAATCTGCCCAGCATGCATAGAGAAACATTACAAGCACAAGTCCAGCAGTTAAAACCAATACGGTTGAACATGGTTTTCTTTTGAGGATTAAAACCCGTTTCAAAAGGAAACGGGATTACCGGAAAGAGGTGGTTCTCAAAACACCGAAACGAAATTAATCCAACACATAGTCCTTGTATTCTTTCTTGATTTTCTCCATGAACTCCTTGGACACCCTGATGGAATCTTCTTCTGTATCAATTACTTTAGGGGTGATCATAACGATGAGCTCATTTCGTGAACTGCCCTGATTTCTATTCGTAAAAAGGTGCTTAAGAAGCGGTATGCGACCAAGAAGGGGAACAGAAGTTTTTCCACCTGACTCCTGATCTGAAATCATACCACCCATAACAACTGTCTGCCCATCACGCACAATCATTTCCGTATTGAGATCATTCTGATTGATAGGAGGCGCTGGTATGTCCGGACTCGCTTCACCTGGACTGGAAACACTAAGCTCTATTTCCATTCTAATGAGTCCATTGGCATTGATATGGGGGGTAACTGTCAAGCTGACACCTGTATTGCGATACTGTATGCTTGAAGATACGAAAGGTGTTGATGTGCTTGATGACTGCCCGGGATAAGTCGTCCTCGAGTTGGGGATGGGAACATCTTTGCCAATGGAGATTGATGCCGGTTTATTATCAATGGCCATCATGTGGGGCTGTTGCAGGATATTGGCAAAACCCTTGGTTTTTGCAGCGTCGAGCCTGGCTTTTAAAATATCAGTGAAACCTTTGAAAGTGTAGGAAAAGAAGTTACCTCCACCTGAACCACTCAAGAGGCCAAGCGATCGATAACGCTGTTCAGTGCTCCCTTCACCCAAAATTTCGCTTTCTTCTGCTCCCAGAGCCAAATCACCGCTCTGGCCAGACCAATCGAATCCAAGGGAAAAAGTGTCATTCAAGTCAACCCTGAACACGGTCACTTCGAGAAAGACCTGACGAGGCAGAACATCTATCTTTTCCAATGTCTTCCGAATCTTATGATATTGGTTGGGGGTCGTATGAAAAATCAGAGCATTGTTCTCTTCATCAACAATCATGGTTTCTCCGTTTTGGTTCTGTCCGCTTACGGGAGTTGTACCAGGACTCATGCTGCCGCCTTTGTTCATACGGTTCGTTCGGTTCATGTTGTTGGCTTTCGCATTCTGGTTCGGGTTCGTTGTTCGCCTGTTGGAGGCACCCTTACTGCCAGATGAAGCCGCTCTTCCCTGTTGAATACCCAAGAGCGAACTCAGGGTGTTAGACAATGTGGCAGCGGTTGTGTTCTGAACATTGTAAATAAATATGGTGGGTTCTTCGAACTGAGCTTCCTGGTCCAGTTTTTCCAACCAGAACGATATTTCATCAAAAACATCCCGAAATGTGCTGATAACCAAAATGGCATTTAACGCTTCGATTGGATGAATGCTGACCTGTTGTGATTCTGATTCATAGCCGTAAGCAGTCATTATTTCATCGAGTTGAGTTGCCATTTCCGTTGCATCCACAAAAGACAGATTATACAGGACCATCTTCTTGTTGTAGAGTGCGCTGACATCGAACAAGGGGATGATATCCATGGCTTTCCTGATGAAGTGGTTTTTGTCAATAATGATTATTGCGTTGTGTTTCGGCTCTTCCATCACTCGTGCTGAAGGACTTAAGAATCCCTTTATAATGTTAGACATATCGCTAGCAGTAACATATTTTAAAGGGATAATCTGCATAGCGAGTTCTTCTTGCAAGAGGTTTTCATTGGGTCGGCTGCCATAGAGCATGTTCAAACCGGGAATGACATCCGCTGAATCCAGAGGAACAATTCGAATGAATCCCGCTTCCTGAACCCATGTCAAGTCGTGCAACTTGAGAAGTAAATCAAAAAGCTCGGATGTCTTCATTTTCGCTTCGCCCTCAACCATACCAATGGTTATGGTTTGATCCTTAACCGAAGGATCAATAATGTAGTTCACTTTCATAATTTGGCAGAGCGTGTGAATGAGATCGTACATTTTTGCTTCTTCGGTGTTAATCTGGGGCGCCTCAGGGTCCACTTCAAAAGGCAGTTCTTCTTGTCGCTCCAGAACTTTGTCAGGCAGAAAAACGGATTCCCTGATTTCTTCCTGCTTGTGGTCCACAACAATCTCTTCTGGAGGAAGCTCTTCTTCTTCCATTTCTTCTATTTTTTCTTCTTCGGGCTTCTCTTCTCTGGAAACCACATTATCCGAGAACTTACCCTTAAAGGCCTTCTCTAGCAAATCAGGCTTTTTCTCACAGGAGATCAACACCAATAAAGTGATGATAAGAAGTGGGATAGTAGTAATATTTTTCATGGTTAATTCCTGTTAAAAGTCTATTTTTGGTCGTTTTTTATTTGTTTTCTTGATAATTTTTGGCGCGTTCTTTTTCTGTACTTTTGAAACCTTTTTTTTGTTTTCTTTTTTCGGTGGTTTCTTTTTCTTCTTTCCCTTCGTTTTTCCTTTAACACTTTTCTTTTGTTTTAATGGAGAGTTCGCGGCTAAAGATTTTTTGCTCCCGCCTCTTCTGTCTTTTTTCTTTTCCTGTTCAAACAATTTAATCGTGTGTTTTTGAACCCCCTGCTTGAGAACCACCTGATCATAGGTAATTTCGTCTACCTGATAACCATTGGCCTTTTCACCAGGGGCAAGGTATTTAAAGACGGGCTTTCCCTCCACCCTGAATGAAAGCAGTGCGTATTTCATTTTTCCTAAAATCAGCGTACCATCACAAAGAGGCAGATCGACAGGTACAGCCGGTCCTTCATCAGCCTCCTCAACTTTTTCTTTCTTTCCCCGGGCGGGATCAAACGGGTTTCTATCCAGAATCTGGTCCACTAAATTCTGAGATAACAGTTGATTGAAACATAGGCATAATATCAGTATTCTCATATTCTTCCCTTCCCGCGTTTCTTATTGGTATGGGTTAGAGGACGAGGTTTTTTAGCCAACTCTTTTTTAGTGGGAACGGCTTTCTGTCGGCCTTTCTTTTCTTGCACTTTCGTCTGTTCCTTGTTCTCTCTGTTCTTCAGCTTGGTCGCTGGTTCCTTTTCCTCTTTCTTGCCGGTTTTGATTGGTTTAACGACGGTCTTTTCGCGGCTATTTTCTGCCTTGTTTTTAGGGGATTCTCCAGGAGTATCGACTTGAGTTACATCAAGAGCCTTTTCTTCCTCTGTTACGGGATCGTTATGTTCTTCACCTTGTTTAACTTGATAAAGCGTTGCTAAAACACAGGAACCGCGAACCGTTACCTCTTCATCGGTTTCCTCTTTCTTGTCACGGCGTCTTCTCTTTCTCTTTTTGTTGACATTGATGTTCAAGGTATCCACAGCCATGAAGTACTCTTTTTGACTTGTCTCTCCCAGAAAATCAAGAAGATTGACGAGAGGACAGTTGAACCCGAAATAGGCTTTTACCTGAGTGAGCTCGCTTCCCTTGTAGAGTTCCTTAGACCGCCTCTTATTGAGTGAATTTAAATTGATATCTGTTTTATCAGCTACTTTGGTGATGTCTTCCTGCAACAAAAACTGTGCGTCATTTTTGGATTTCATTCTCAGAATACGCTCTTCGGCATCTTCCATGATTTTAGATAAAACCTTCGTCTGCTTGATATAATTTTTGGGATTGTCTTTTAACCTTTCCAGTAACACAGTTTGTGCATTCATGGAGGTTTCAATTTGAAATTGAAGATCGAGTTTCTTTTGGGCATAAGCTTCATAAGCCCAATTTGCCAGGTAAATAATCAGGACCACAATCATGAACTTGATGATTTTCCCTTCTCTCTTACTAAACTTCCTACTCATCGAATGCCTCCAGGACGATTTCCATTTTCAGGTTCGTTTTTCGTTTCTGGCCCGACCTGGCTTTACTGATAGCATTGGCCGTGTCGACATTGGTAAAGTAGGGTAATTTTTGAAGCTTGTTCCTCACCTCAAAAAAGTCATCTGTTTCAATCTGCATGGTCAACTTGTAACCATCCCGAATGGCAAAACTGGTGAGAAAAGAGTGGTCAGGAAGCTCATGCGCCAAAATCCCCATTACCTTTAAAACGAGGTTATCGCCATGAATGTACTTCTTGTAAGCTTCTACTTTCTCCTTGCGTTCCTCAAATTCATTTCGTACTTGAGTCAATTCTTGAAACTGTTCTTCCAGTTTATGGTTCCTCGATTGGTACCGATCCAGTTCAGCAACCAGCGCCTGATAGTCTTTGTATTCCCTTGACATGTACCACCCAGCAACAGCCAGAAGCAGGACAATCCCGATCAAGACCGGTAATTGATGGTGTCTTTTCTGCAGTTTAACGGGGAGGATATTCAGATTACAGGGCACTTTCTCATGGATGGATGTCAAAGACAAACCAACGCCTGACAGACTTTGCGCAGGAATGACATTGTCTTTGGTGTCTTTTAATTCCGTGAGTTCAATCCCCAGTTTTTTCAACAGAAAAACGTGCGCATCTGTAGCGGAACCCGACAGGATAAAATCATCGACCTCATACGGATCAAGGCGAGTTTCACTGAATGCTGCCTCCAGCGTTCGTCCGAGCTTTTCTTCAGATAGTTCGCCTTCCAATTGACTGTAATAGACACCGCTAAGGTGACCTTCTTTGAGTCCGAGAACCTCGATTTCATTCGGTGTAAAATGCAGTATGGCCAAATTCTTTTTCTTGAATTGGCTCCTGTATATTTTGGAACAGGCATTGACGAGAACCAGATGCTCCACGGTAATACCGGCTAAATGCAGACCCCACTTTCTGATGAGTCCAAACACTTTACCGATGTATGTCTTGGGAATGCAGTAAATCTGTACTTTCAGCAGGTCCTCCCTGCCGATGATCTGATGAAAGACATCGATTTCCTGAGGATCCCCGGGATAGAGCGCTTCAATCTGATATTCAATGGTATCTGAAAGTGATTCTTCGGCCTCTTTTGGAAACTCTGATACAAAAGGATGAACTTCCGATCTGGGTATGGCAAGAAAGGCATCGGCTCGTTTCACTTTTGCTCGAGACACAAACTCGTCAATAAAATCCTGTATTTCCTGATCTTCGAGTTTCTCATAGTTTTCCAGAACGGCCGTTTCTTTATACTGGAATTGATTGAATCGATTGCCGATTGCCGTCAGCACCAGGTTAGGCCCCGAAAAAGCCAGGCCCCAGGCCTTTGTTTTCAGGTTAAGTTCATAATTCATCATCGTTTTCATTGCGGGGGTCTGCCTCGTCTGCGTGTTCAAGAGTGAAGTCCTTGTGACTGATTATGGAGTAAACCTTCTGGCCACCGATATATCGGACTTCTTCTTCAACGGTGTACCGCACAGGAGAATCAAAAATAAACCCTGTGGATTTGATTGTAAAATGATTTCCGCTTTTTATGGTAAAAAATTTACTCAACTTATCAGTTGCTTCCAGTGAAATCAATGACCCTGCCTCCTGGACATTCTCAAAAGCCTTTTCTTCACGGGCATCTATAATTTCCTGTGCTTCTTCATCGCTAACCTCAAGAAATGCCACCAGAATTTCCCTGGAGCAGGAGTTAATATCGAAATGGGTAATGTTGGGTGGACTCATACCCAGGATATCCTTTAAGCCAGGCCCTCTGGCACCTTCACTGAATCCGCCGTGATACATCTCCTCAGAGACGCCCTTGACCAACATGATTTCCTCAACGCTCAGAAAGGGCCCGTTTCTCGGTTCGTAGGAAGGAGTCAAGGTGGAATAGTATTCGCCTTCAACTCCCATAGGGTTGCGCTCATCGTCTTCATCTGTCCAATCCAGGATGGCATCGATAATGGCTTCTCTTTCCATCTCATCTTCGGTAAAAAGGGAAAGTGCTTGATTCCAGAGATCGCGATTCTGAGAGTTAACCGGCATCTTGGCGGATTCCGATTCAATGTAACAGATACAATAGCCTTCATCGAACTCGTAGGCATACTTCGTTTTGGGCTTGAATTCTTCTTCGGCTCGATTCCTGGTAGCGGCAAAATCAAATTTTGTTTTTTCAATACCGGCTCTGGCCAGCCAATAGGCTTTTGTTTTCTCTTTCAGGAGCCGCGTGCGTTCGATGTCCATTCGGGAGGACTGAATTAAACCCAGGGTTATGATGACCAGGGCGACAATAATCCAGAGTACCGTCAGGAGGATATTACCCCGTCTACTTCCCGGAATGGCGGTCCCTTTTCTATTGATCATCAAAGAAGTCCCCGTGTTTGCTGCCTCTTCGATCCAGGTTCCCACTGCTGTAAACGGGAATGACCATTCGAACGCCGTCGAGTTCCTCTGTATCGACGTCCTCTGTGATTCCGGGCTTTTCATAGAAGAGAATGAACTCGATAGCAGACGGGTACGTTCCGCTGTTGCCCTGAACATTCCAGCTTGTTTCCCAGTCTTCCTCTTCATCTTCCTCTTCTGCGTCCCGGCTCTCTGCATTTGGTTTTCGATAGCGAATGGAAAAACGTCTCAAAGGCCCCAACAGGGTCACCTGAGTCGTCGCCTCAGACTCTTCGTTAAATATTGCATCCAGAGGAACATCGTCACTCTCTTCTTCCTCTTCATCTTCATCCAGCTGATCCTCTTCAAGGTCCTCAGGACGATTTTCAATACCGGCAGATGCTCCCGTTTGGTTCATGAATATATTGGTCTCCTGAATAACGAGATAGAGATTACCTTCCAGCTCTTCGACATCCTCTGAATCTTCACCATCTTCAACGCTGTGTTCAGGAGGCGGTGGGCCCTCAGCGCCAATGGAAGGGGGCTCTCCGTCCTGTTCCGTATCACCTTCATCCTGCACAACATAGTATTTGACGGAAACTTGTCCTGGAAAGTCGGATAAAAATGAAACCGTAGAAACAAATTCAAGTAACTGGGTTTCGCCTTTAAAGTAACTGGCTCCGTTGGGCAATTGAAAGGCGTCTTCTTTTTTACTGTCCTTTTTACGGCCTCGTTTATTATTTACTTTGCCCTGTCTGTCTTTGCGTTTTTCAGCCTTTTTCGCTTGTTTCCTTTTGCTGGCCGGTTTTTGATTGTTCAAATTTTGAGCATCTTCAAGATAGAAGAGACTTGAACACTGTCGTTTGATGAGATCCAGTACCGTACGTCGGTTGTAATTGACGGCTGTTGTCTTTTCAACAGCCTCCCAGGCGTTAATGGAAGCTCTCAGGCTGCCGGCTATAATGACCACCACCATAGCACCCAGGAGTACGGCAAGCATGAGTTCAATAAGCGTAAACGCCCTTTTCACATCTCTTCTCCCCACAAGTAATAGGTCGTCAGCTCATAGCTGGATTCACCGTAACCCTCAGGCCATCTGGTGGTTGCAACGACTTTGAGTAGCACGATATCGGTATCGACATCCAATTCGGTATCTGCAGGTTCAATGTGGACACTCCAATTGTAGTCTCCATCTTCTCCACTCAACTCAGCATACTCATTCCAGTCATCGGCTTCGTTGAGGTCGATGTAGGTCCAGTGCAGTTGATTTTCAGTAATAAAAATACCCCTTTCATAGTCCTGAATGCGCTGAACGGCATGTATCGTCCGCGTTTGCGATCCAATTAACACGACCAAAGCAATAGCTAGAATCATCACAGCAGCCATTACTTCTACCAGCGTAAACCCCCTTCTGCTCATTGATCCACCTCAACAGGTTCTTCTGATTCCTGAAAAAAGGCCTGAACTTCCTCGGTTTTTAATTTGAGAACTCGACCCCGTCCGGAAATCAGATTCAATTCAGAGAGAAAGGCCGTTTCAACTTCTTCCTTCTCTTCATTGTAAACAGCCAACAGCATGGACATGGTAATCAAACCCCGACCTTCTGATATATAAACAGACTCTGTGCTTTCATCATCATAGGACGATTCGTCTTCGGTATTGGCTGTTGCCAGTCTCTCAGGTGTCAGAAGTCTTTCATTCAGCTTAATAGCCAGAACCTTTGCTGACGATTCAAGTTCTGCCGTTCGCTTTTCACTGAGCCTCGGATCTAAGTAGGAAAACGACTTTTTCTTCGTGTCAAATTCAATGACAAGGGGAACACCTGTAGCCTTGGTGTAGTCCAGCATGCTGCGCATGAATGAAATCAGATGATTGGCATCATTGCGTACCTGGATGGATTCCCGTCCATTCATGAACACGACACTGGCACCCCCTAACAAGATGAGAATAATGGCAACCACTGCCATAAGCTCTACCAGAGTGAATGCATGCCTTGATTGACGCAAACGAGAGACATGTCTTAAACCCACAGGTACTTTAAGCAAGTCTCTTTGGCTTGTGAAGGGGCTGTGTAGACGGGTGTATCTCAAACCGCATAAGTGAGGGTGTCGGGTATTGAAAATGGACATACCGTGACTCTATGCCAAGAAGACTCTTCCATTCATCGTGGAAAGAAAAGTCCGATCTCGAGGGTTACTCCTCATCCCCTTCTTCACTCCAGCTCTTGATGTCCCGAGCGGCACCTTCACCGCCTTCTTTGCCATCACTGCCAAGACAGATGATTTCATATGGACGGCCATCATTACCCGGCACCGTCAACTCGTACTTGTTCTGCCAGGGATCTTTGAGTTCTTTTTCAAGATAGGGACCGTTCCAACCGCGTACTTCATCAGGCTCTTTGACCAAATCTCGTGTTTTCTCGGGAAACTGGCCTGTTTCCATGCGGTAAAGCTGAATGGCCTGCTCCAGTTTCTTGATATCTGTTTTGGCACGTGTCACTTTGGCCTTATCAACCTGGGTAAAAAATTTGGGTGCAATAATTGCCGCCAAAAGACCAATAATGACGACCACAGCCATCATTTCTACCAACGTAAAACCACGGCTGTATCTTTCTTCGCTTCTTATTTTTTTTTCAATTCGGTTCATGTTTTTCGTACTCCTAATATGTTAAATCGCTGCTTGGCTTAGACTTGTTACGGCCAAGAGCATGGCCGCAACAATGAACCCAACCACAACGAACATGACGATAATCATGACAGGTTCAAACATAGCCAATAGCCTTTTGATGTTTCTCTCTATATTTTGCTGGTAGATGCCAGCCACTTTTTGGAACATTTCACCAAGGGTTCCCGTTTCTTCTCCAACGGTAATCAGATGAACAACCATTTTGGGGAAGACTTTCGCCTGTGAAAGAGCCACACTCATGCCATCGCCTCGCTTGACAGCCTTAATGGCGGGTTCCATGGCCTTGATGAACACGGAATTATCGAACAATTCACGAACAATGGACATCGCTTCTAAAAGTGACACCGAACTGGTGAGAAGAATTCCAAGAGCATTGGAAAACTTGGTCACTTCAACCTCCGTGATAATGGTTTTCAATACCGGTGCCCTTAATTTGAAGCGGTCCCACTTGTACCTGCCTTCAGGTGTTGATTTCCATCTTGAGAACCACACCCAGATAATTAGTACCAGAGCGCTCAGCAACCATTTATAGGTTGAGAGGAAGTTGGTTATATCAACCAGGGATCTTGTAATAAAAGGCAGCTCCTGACCCACCTGATCAAAGACCTCCTGAAACCTCGGTAATACAAAAAGAACCAGTACCAGCACCGTTCCCAAACCGACAAGCAAGAGAATGGAAGGGTAGATGAGGGCTGAAACAAGAAAGGATTTCAGGTTTTGTCTTGATTCCTGATAGTCCCGTAAACTAAAGAGAATTTTTTCAAGCACGCCTGCGGTTTCACCTGTTTTAACCATGTTGATGTAAAGCCGGCCGAAGACACGTGGATGTTTGGCTAGCGATTCGGCAAAACTCTGGCCTGCTGATACGTCTTTGAGGACCCGTTGAATGACGTCCTTCATGGGAGCGTGCTGGGTGGTGTCGATCAAGAGCCTCAATGCCTTGGCCAGCGGCAAGCCCGCTTTGAGTAAGGTCGCAAGCTTATCTGTAAAATCCAGTACATGAGCACCGCTGATGCGATTGGAGGGCAGGAAGGCTGCTAAATCGATGCCTTTGAGTGATATTTCCTTGCGCTGTTGGTTTTTATCTGAAACAAGAATGGGAAACAGTCCCATTTTCTCCAGCTTTTCAAGTGCTTTTTGTTTGCTCTCCATTTCAAGCTGCCCGGTTTCCACTTTCCCGTGGCTATTGGTTGCGCGGTAGAAAAAAGTAGCCATCAGTGTGCCTCGTGCGTAACCCGGAACAGCTCTTCCACGGTTGTGACACCGTCAAGCACTTTCCTCCAGCCGTCTTCCCGCAGAGTTTTCATTCCCTTTTTTCTTGCCAGAGAACGCAGCTCCGTTACATCCGGACGTTTCATGATCAGGGCACGAGTCTCATCGTCAAGACGAAAAAGCTCATAGATGCCCTTACGTCCCGAATAGCCTGTTTCACCGCAGAGTTTGCACCCCTTGCCTCTGTAGAACATGGCTTCGGTAGGGTCATCGACTAATTTGTAAATATGTCGGTGAAAGCCGTAATCCGGTTTGTAAGGTTCCTTGCAGTCCGGACAGATAACACGCACCAGACGTTGAGCCAGAACGCCCTGCAGTGTTGAAACGAGCAGGTAATTTTCAATTCCCATGTCCAGCATTCGATTAACTGCGCCGGGAGCATCGTTGGTATGTACTGTGGAAAAAACAATATGCCCGGTCAGGCTGGCCTGTATGGCAACTTCAGCCGTTTCAGAATCCCTGATCTCGCCGACCATGATGATATCGGGGTCTTGACGCATAAGCGTTTTCAATCCCGATGCGAAAGTCAGGCCCACTTTGGTGTTGACATGAATCTGGTTGACGCCTTCCAGTTGATACTCCACCGGATTTTCAATGGTCAAGATTTTCTTTTTCTCGTCATTTAACAAGTTCAACGCGGCGTAAAGTGTGGTTGTTTTCCCGCTGCCGGTGGGACCGGAAACGAGAATAATGCCATGCGGCTGGGAAATGAGTTCGGTTAATTCGCTCTCCAGTTTGCTGTCGAGCCCGAGATTACTCATATTGATGAGTGAAATGGACTCTTTATCCAACAGCCGCAAAACAACGGACTCACCGTATAGGGTCGGAACTGTTGAAATCCTGAAATCAATTTCTTTTCCCAGGATTCTCATTTTAAGACGACCATCCTGAGGGATGCGTTTCTCGGCAATGTCCAGTTTGGAAATAATTTTAATTCTGGAGATAACAGCAGGAGCCAAATTGACCGGTGGTGATTCCATTTCTTTCAAAACGCCGTCTACCCGATATCTTACCTTGAGAACACGTTCAAACGGCTCGATGTGAATATCACTGGCTCTCATCTCAACCGCCCGGGAAATAATGAGATTCACCAGCCTGATAACAGGCGCCTCTGAAGCCAAATCCCTCAAATGCTCTACATCATCGTAATCTTCATCCATGGAGTCCACACCGGAAACAATGTCCTCCATCTGAGTGGTCCCTGAGCCAAAATAACGCTCAATAGCATCCTGAATCGACGTGGGCGGTGAAAGCGAGAGATGAAGCTCAAAGCCCAGCTTCTCTCTCAAAATGGAGAGTGCCTCCTTGTTGGCCGGATCTTCGAGAGCAATAAAAAGGGTTCGCTTTTCTTCGTCCAGTTTGTAGGGAAGGATGTTGTTACTTTTCAAAAACTTAACAGAAATGAATTCCAGTTCAGGACCCATTTCCGGAAACTGTTCCGGATCCAGATAAGGAACATCCAGTTGATCACTCAAAATAACAATGGCATCTCTTTCTGTCAGAAAACCCATATCCACAAGGATTTTGCCGATTTTAGTTCCCGACTCCTTCTGCAGCAGCAAAGCTCTTTCTAGATCTTTCTGAGTGATCCTGTTCCTCTCGATCAGGTATTCTCCGAACTTTTTTCTCCCGAACTTAAATCGAGGTTTCTCTAATTCTTCCTGTAATTGCTCCAACTTTTTACCTCAGCCAGGTTACCTATCCCTTTAAGGACAGCACCTGATTCATTGTTTTCAATCCAGATATCCACCTTGCGTTTGCCAGTGGACTCATCAACTTCACCGTTTCAATAATTCAGAATGAGAAAGGCGTTGACTTACGCTGCCAATCCAACTCCCTGGTCCTCAATCATGAAAAAGCACTTGCAACAAGTGCCCTTTGACATGCTTTTGGGAAAATGATCCACTCCTGTTTTTCACTATTGGACTCTATTTTTGTGGCTTTTTCCCGAAAGCCCAACCATTGGTTGAGACGAAGTTGAACCTGGAAAAGTTCACAAAGAATACATTCTACCTGCTTTTTTAAGGGAACTCTATGAATATTCAACTTCTGCACCTGCCAAAAGCTGGAAATAATGCGTGGCGCCTCTGATCGCAATGAAAAAGACCCCGATGACATGCGTGCTGTCATCGGGGCCAAAAAAGGAGTTAAAGACGTGTTTTTTATCCTGAAAGAGCCAGGTTTGCGCTGGCGTTCCCCTGGGTTGCCATTTCAGAAGCAACTTTGGCCCAGGAAGCTCTTAATTCCGTAAACATATTTTTTAATTGTTCCAGTACTTCCAGGTCTTCATGTAAACTGACTTTCATGAGCTGGGAGCTGAAGAAGTTATAGAGTCGATCGAGGTTTCTCGCTATTTCGCCGCCGCGTTCAAAATCCAGCGTTGCCTGTAATTCTTCAACAATCGCAAGCACTTTATTGACGTATTTCATCTTGTTTTGTAAGTCGCCTTCTTTAATGGCTGTTTCGGCAGTCGTCAAAAATCGAATCATACCGTCGTAACACATCACAACCAACTGTTCCGGTGAAGTGTTGACGCTGTTGTTTCGATATTGATTAGCCGTATAAGTGGCAGCATACATCGTTGAACCCCTCCAGGTGACTCATTTTGATTGCAATGAATGGATCGTGTATTTCATTCATCTTATACTACCCTCATCGTTGAGAGCGATGCAAATCTTGAGATGTTTTATCAAAAAACGAAGCGGCTCAATGGTTGTTTTTTTAAAAATCCATGATCAAAAAAACGCCTGCATCTATGGCAAAAAAACTGACGGCCGTGATCCCGGTCTGGATCTCTCAAAGAAAAGGCCGACCGAATTTGGGGAATCCAATTGGAGCCGGACTGTCTCGATGTGTCTTTCAGGGCACAAACACTTTCAACAAGTTACCTTTTTAATCGCTTTTCTTCTTGGTTTCCGTCCTATTTATATTAATGAAAGGGAACAGGACTCCCTTTAAATAGACTGCTCGCAGAGCAGCTCCCCCAATTTATCTTTACGGTTTCCGGGTTGTATATGATATAGTTTCTGGCTTGTTTGTAGGAAGGAGACTGTGTATTGCAAACATTCACCCTGAAAGCCGTGGACAAAAAAACAAAAGCCCGCAGAGCTTGCCTTAAAACAGCGCACGGGAAAATTGAAACGCCTGTATTTATGCCTGTTGGAACTCAAGGTACGGTAAAAGGTCTGACACCCAGACAAATTGACGAAACCGGGGCTCAAATTATCCTCGGCAACACCTACCACCTGATGTTGAGACCCGGATCAGAAAGGATCCGGCAGTTTGGTGGTCTTCATCGTTTCATGAGCTGGCAAAAGCCCATCTTGACAGACAGCGGCGGTTTCCAGGTTTTCTCTCTGGCCGGTATCAGCAAGAAAACGGAGGAAGGTGTCAACTTCGCCTCGCACATCGATGGTTCCAGACACATGCTGACGCCGGAAAGATCCATAGCCATCCAGGCGGATCTCGGTTCTGATATTGTGATGGCCTTTGATGATTGTCCACCCGGCGATGCCAGCTATGAACAGGCAAAAGAGGCAACCGAACGCACCCATCGCTGGGCCAGAAGGTGTCTGGAGGCTTTCAAGGCAGAGAACCAGTTGTTGTTTGGAATTGTTCAGGGCGGCATGTTTGAAGAACTGCGCGAAATGAGTGCAGCGGAATTAAATTCGCTCCCTTTTGCCGGCATGGCCATTGGCGGCCTGAGTGTCGGTGAATCCAAGGACGTTATGTACCGCATTTTACGACATACAGCCCCTTTACTGCCTGACGACAAGCCGCGTTACCTGATGGGAGTGGGCACGCCCGCCGATCTGGTCAACGCCGTTTCGGCAGGCGTGGACATGTTCGACTGTGTCATGCCCACCCGCAACGCCCGCAACGGACAGGCTTTCACGCACACAGGCACGCTCAACATCAAACAGGCTCGTTTCAGAGAGGATCAGGCACCTCTCGATTCAAGCTGTTCCTGTTACACCTGCAGGACCTTTATACGAGCCTATCTTCACCATCTCTACCGGGCCGGAGAAATTCTCTCATCTGTCCTGATGACACTCCACAACATCAGTTTCTACCAAAAGCTGATGCAGGATGTGCGAAACAGTATTGAAGCTGGTGAATTTCACACATTACAACAAGAAATAATCAAACAGTACGGCGCTATGGATATCGCCGGCTGTCTGGAGGAAAAATGAACTTAAACGGTATTCTGTTAGTAGCCGGTCAAGAAGCGGTCAAGCAGCAAACGGAGCCATGGTATGGAATGATCCCCTGGCTTGTCCTCTTTGCCTTGATGTACTTCTTCTATTTGAGACCCAACTTAAAGCAGCAGAAAGAGCAGCGCAACATGCTCAGCAACCTGAAAGCGGGCGATAAAATTATCACCAACGGCGGTATCTGGGGAGACATCGATTCTATCGACGATCAACGTATTCGCTTGAAAGTGGCCGACAAGGTCAAGATAACCATAAGTAGAAATTGCGTTCACGCCTTGCAGTCAAAAGTAACGGAAACAGACAAAAAATCCTGATCGATATCGGAACCGGACTGAGACTGGATACACGCTCATACTTATCGCTGCTGTTTGGCCCGTTGAATTGGGTTTGAACGATTGCCATTCCACAGTGAAAAGCGTTCTTGGCTTTTGTCATCACGTTATGCTAGACTGTGCGTCACGTCTGGAATCAGGTTGCCTGGGAGGCTGTCCGAACATCAATTTCTGGAAAACCCAAATTTACTTCAAAGCCTGCTGCGGGAAGTCAGTTTACTGCTGCGGATTTGTTCTTGATTAAAAGACACTGATTTGGACCCTCCTGACTTATGATGAGAGATTCCTGGTACAGATCGCCTCTTGATCTGTCAATTTTGAGGAGAACAAAAAAATGAGATTTCGTTGGATCATTATCCTATTGGCCATTCTCTTGAGCCTTTTCCATTTATTCAAAACGGCTGAAGGGGAAGAGGGCTATTTTTCCAAAGAACTGAATATTCGCTACGGTTTGGACTTACAGGGCGGTATTTTCATGCAGCTGGAAGTCGATACCGATGATGCCGTCCGCCAGTACATAGAAGAGCAGGCCGGCAGTATTAAAGTCAACTTGGAGACATCGGACTTCAAAGTGGGTGCTTCTACGCCATTTCCTGCAGAAAAAAAGATTCTTTTAAAAGATGTTCAGGCTCCGAAAGGGGAAGAATCGGCTTATGAAAAAATAAAGGACGATTATGTCAACTGGACTGTCAATCAGACCGATGAAGGCATAACCATGTCACCCAAGAGCGGCTTGATAAGCAATGTACAGGAGCAGGCTATCAGCCAAACGGTAACAAAAATTCAGAACAGAATCGATGAATTGGGCGTTACCGAACCCATCATCACCCGCGCGCTGAACTCCAACAGAATTATTCTCGAACTGGCGGGCGCCGATGACGTTGAACGCGTGCACAACATCGTCAAAGAGCCCGGCAAACTGGAATGGCGTATGGTTCATCCCGGTTCGACAACCGCTCTTACGGAGGCGGAACTGCTCGCACCCTATAACGGCGTCGCTCCTGAAGGAACTAAGATCATCAGGAACATCAGCCGTCCAGGTCAAACAGCTTACTCGCTGGTTGAAAGTGTCCTTTTAACGGCATCCAATATCCGCGATGTATATCACTCCCGCGACCGCAACGGCATGCCCGCTGTCGGTATCACACTGGATCGTTCGGGCTCTGAAATTTTCTCGAAAACCACCGCTGACAATATCGGTAACAACCTGGCCGTCGTTTTGGATGGAAAAATTATTTCCGCACCTGAAATTATGGCTCACCTTTCCGATCCACGCTTCATCATCCAGGGTAACTTTACAGACCGAGAAGTAGGTGACATGGTTGTCAAGATCAAGTCTGGCAGCCTGCCTGCAGAAGTCAGAATTCTCGAAGAACGCGTTATTGGTCCTACACTCGGCAGAGACTCCATCGAGCAAGGTGCCAAAGCGGCTGTTCTGGGTATCATTCTGGTTGTCATTTTCATGTTGGTCTGGTACCGCCGGGCCGGTTTCTATTCCGTACTTGCTCTGGTGCTGAACCTGATCTTCATACTCGGCATGCTTTCCGCAATTGGCTCCGTTCTCACTCTGCCAGGTATTGCGGGCTTTATTCTAACTATCGGCATGGCGGTTGATGCCAACGTGCTTGTCTTTGAACGCATCAAGGAGGAGCTCAAAGCGGGTCTTTCTGTGGTGCGAGCCGTTGATGCGGGCTTTAAAACAGCCTATGTAACCATCATGGACGCCAACATCACCACCTTCATCGCCGCATTCTGCCTCCTTCTGATGGGACAAGGCCCCATCAAGGGATTTGCGGTTATGTTAATGATCGGCATCGTTTCCAGTATTTTCACAGCGGTCTTCTGTTCACGAACATTCTTCCTGGCTTATCTTGGGAACTCGAAACACAAGAAAGTATCAATCTGGCCCGTGTTTGCCAAGAGTCCAGTTGAATAAGGGTTGAGGTGACTGAAATGAGAAAAATTGATTTTATTGGAAACAGAATGTATTTTGGCATGGTTTCTTTGATCCTCTTTGTTGGATCAATTGTTTTAATTCAAGTGAAGGGTGTCAAAAAAAATGTCGATTTTGCCGGTGGAACGCAGGTCATGGTTACCTTTGCCGACTCTTCCATCAAAACTAAAACCATTCGCGACTTAGTTGAGCCCATTGATAAAAAAGCTACCGTCTATCACAATGAAGATGACACCAGCGCCTCTTTTACTATCAAGATTAAAAGTCCTGAGGTAGAGAAAGGCAAGGAAGCAGAAGCCTCTCTTGAGAGACTGCACAAACTGGAAGCCGGCTTTGCATCCATTAACAACGACGAAAAGAAACTGCTGGACTTTGTGAACACCCTTCCGGAAGAAAAAGTCGTTCAAAGCCTGGTCATCGGAAACATTCTGGGTGTTACAGGTACCGATACAGACATCGAATCCGCCTACAAGGATATCTACAGCAAAATGAAAGAGCAGCTGGCCGAATCCAACACCATCGGTGAACTGGCCGGTAAAGTGGCTCCCGAAAATGCGGCAAAAATGGAGCAAGCCCTCAGGTTGGCATTCCCATCCGTCAACAGGGTCACCCGCGATCTCTTTAACGCAACGCTTATCAAGTTCAATCCACTCAACAGGGATCTCTCTGCGGATTATCTGGATATAGCCGATCAGATCGTCGCCTACAGGGAAGGTCACGACGACTTTGTAACAGATATGAACGACCTCACCGCCAGCCTGAAGGTTCAGGAAGGTGAAGACGCTGAAAAGCTGAGCGCCTTCTTAAAAGGACACTTCACACTTGGTTCCTACAACATCACGTCCAATTCAACCTTCTCGCCTTCTATTGCAGCGGAGCTGCTCAGCAAAGCCTGGGAAGCCATTCTGTTTGCAATCATAGGAATTCTGATTTACATCAGCATGCGTTTCACAATGGGTTACGCGGTAGCCTCTGTCGTGGCCTTGATTCACGATGTCGTCATCGCTTTGGGTGCCTTCTCTCTGGTTGGAGCTGAACTCTCCAATCCGGTTGTAGCAGCATTCCTTACCATTGTCGGTTACTCCCTCAACGATACCATTGTTGTCTTTGACCGCATCAGGGAAAACATACGCAATCACAGAAAAGCCGAGCTGCCGGTTGTGATGAATAACTCCATCAACCAGACACTGAGCCGTACCTTGGTTACTTCACTGACGACGTTCATGGTGGTTATTGTTATTTATTTCGGAGCCAATGTGACGTTGAAAGACTTTGCATTCCCTCTGCTGATCGGCATTATCGTGGGTACCTATTCTTCCATATTCGTAGCCAGTCCGGTCTTGCTTTTCTGGAGTAAAACCATTAAACCCATCAATAAAGAGAAATAAATCTGGATCTTTTTCTTGAATTTTTGACACAGAAGATTCATATTGTGAAAGCGGGACTTGTGGGGTTTGCACCTGAGTCCCGCTTTTGTCTATCTTCTGAACAGTTTCCCAGAGTATCGTTTGAACAAGGCATTCCTTTTTCAACTGACTTAATGGTGCAGAACCACATCAAATGATAAAGACTGCATACCATAAAACATTCATTAGAGCGACAGAAGACAACACTTACGGTAGCGAGTTATGGCAGATATAAAAGAACGCGTTCTCAAAGCACTAAAAAGTATAGTTCCATGGAGTGATAGAGAAAAAATGATTCGCTATGAGGATATTGAGAAAGAAGTCCTTAAACACCATCCCGATGCGGATATTCAATATTTGGCTTCTGCCTACGCGTTCGGAGCACAGCATCACCATGGACAACTGCGAAAGTCGGGTGAACCCTATTACTCTCATCCTGTCGCTGTAGCCTACATACTGGCTAAAAATGGTCTGGATCTGGAAACCGTTGCTTCCGGTTTCCTCCACGATGTGGTGGAAGACTGCGAAGAAGTTTCGCTCAAGGACCTTGAAGATCGCTTTGGTCACAATTTGGCTAAAATCGTCGATGGTGTCACTAAAATCGGAAAAGTAAAGTACCGTAACAAGCTCCACGCTCAAGCAGACAGTTACCGGAAAATGATTCTGGCCATGGCGGAAGATCTTCGCGTTCTGATTGTCAAACTCGCCGATCGCTATCACAACATGCAAACACTGCATCATCTTCCGAAAGAGAAACAGGTTCGCATAGCCCGGGAAACGATGGATATTTACGCGCCCCTTGCCCACCGGGTCGGCATGAGCCACTTCAAGTTTCAACTGGAGAAACTGGCCTTTTTCTATATCAACCCGGAAGTCTATGTGGACATTGAAACCAAAGTCAATGAACGCCACTCCAAAGCCAAAGCCAGAATCAATTCAACAGAAAAGAAAATCATTAAACTCCTTGAAGAACACAATATCAAAGCCGATGTCAAGAGCCGCATCAAGAGTCTGTATTCCATTTACAAGAAGATGAAGAACAAGAAAACCGGACTGGATGGCATTTACGATTATTACGCCTTTCGTATCATTGCAGAAAGCGTTTCCGATTGTTACAACATCCTGGGCAGGCTGCACGGAAGGTGGCATCCCATTCCCGATCGCATCAAGGATTTCATTGCCACACCCAAACCCAATTTATATCAATCCCTGCACACCACCCTTGCCGGCCAGCAGGGTCAACCCTTTGAAGTACAAATACGAACAAAAACCATGGATCGTATCGCGGAAGATGGCGTGGCAGCTCACTGGACCTACAAACAGGGCAGACTGCAATCCATCGGCACCCATAAGTATTCCAAGTGGCTCAAGAAGCTCGTTACCGATCGAGATCCCGATATCAAGGGCGTTGACTACATTGAATCCATAAAAGGCGATCTGGTTCCAAATGAAATTTTGGTTTTTACCCCTACGGGAGAAATAAAAACACTGAAGTCCGGTGCCACGGTTCTCGACTTTGCCTATCATATCCACACCGATTTAGGTCACATAACAACGGGTGGAAGAGTGGATGGCGCTCAAGTAGGAATGAGGACCAAGTTAAAGAATGGCCAGACCGTTGAAATTCTGACCAGCAAAAAACAAAAGCCATCAGAAGAATGGCTCTCCTTTGCCGTTACCAGCTCGGCACGATCGAAAATACGGAATTGGCTGAACTCAGAAAAACGCCATAAATCCATTGAAATAGGACGCGCTCTTTTTGAAAAAGAAATCAAGAAGATGAAAATTCCACTCAAAACCGTTTCCAATAAAGTCATCCAGGAAAAACTGGGTGAATTGAACTTCAAAAAAATGGATGACTTCTATTCTGCCATAGGTTTAGGAAACATGACGCCCAGACGCGCCATCCTACCTTTTGTTCCAGAGGAAATTCTGGAAAAAACGCCCAGCAGTCAGGAAGTGCGGGAAAACCGCATTAAAAAAGCGATCAGCAATCTCACCAGGCATTCCAAGCAGCAGGTCATTGTCAAGGACCTCAACGATGTGCTGGTCTTTTTGTCCACCTGCTGTAAACCCATTGAAGGCGATCCCATTTGCGGCTACATCACCCTGGGAAAAGGCGTCGCCATTCACAGGAAAGACTGTAAAAGCCTCAAGGATCCCAATTTAGACAAGGATCGCCTGGTTGAAGACGTCCAATGGGGCAAGATGGACGATACCCAATACTTCAACACACGCCTGGTGATTCACACTGAAGATCGGCAGGGAATGATTGCGGATATAACCAATAAAGTGGCCTCCATGAAAACCAATATCAAGGACTTTGAAGCTCATACAGACTACGATCGAGGTCTCGGTGTCATTGTTCTGGTGGTGGAAGTTCAAAGCGTGGAACACCTCAAAAAGCTGTCCTCTGCCCTGGAGCAGATAAAAGGTGTCATTAGTGTGGAGCGACGTGCGTAGTTTGCGTTGCAAACTGAAACGCTGCAAGGAAATTAATTGCGATCTTCACCGTGCCATACAGCTGTCTGTTAATTCCTTTGGATTGCGATTCTTTTCTGGCCAGACCCGGAAGACAGGGTGTTCTATTGTGAAATGAGATCTTTGGAGTCACAACATGAAACAAGCAAAGTCAATAAAGCGGCTTTGAAAGAGGAAAACGAGAAAGCAAGTAATTGCCTAAGCCAAAGATTTTTTTAAAACCAGCGTTGCCAAGCTCTTTTTCCGCGGCTTGTGCTGCTAGAATAACCTCGTAGTGAAGCGATTGAAGCAACAAAAGGATGATCCTATTGCGCAAAACATACCAATTTGTACTGTACGCTCTTTTCATTCTTTCAGGAGGATTCTCATTGACAAACACCAGACCCGAACTTCCAAACCGGAAAACCATTGAAAAGCTTCCACCTGATGGCGGTCCCCGCTACAACAGGCTCATTTTTGAACAAAGCCCCTATCTCCTGCAGCATGCCGCCAACCCGGTAGATTGGTATCCCTGGGGAAAAGAGGCCTTTGAAGCCGCGCGAAAAGAGGACAAGCCCATCTTTCTCTCCATTGGCTATTCCACCTGCCACTGGTGCCATGTTATGGAACACGAATCTTTCACGGATACTGAAGTAGCTGAATTGCTCAACAAGTGGTTTATCTGTATCAAGGTGGACCGCGAAGAGCGGCCCGAAATCGATCACATTTACATGAGTGTCTGTCAAGCCATGACAGGTCACGGCGGCTGGCCATTGACTGTCCTGTTGACCCCCGATTTGAAACCCTTCTTTGCGGGAACCTATTTCCCCAGGGACAATTACATGAATCGGATTGGCATGATGGATCTTTTACCCCGGCTTCACGATACGTGGACCAGCAAACGCTATCGCGTCGAGCAGTCGGCCAGCCAGATTTTAGACGCTGTTTTCAAAAAGGATGCCGGTTCACAGGAGTTCCTGGATGAAGAAGTTTTTGAGCGCGCGTTTGAGGGTTTCCAAAAAAGTTTTGATATCCCCAACGGCGGATTTGGGCAAGCACCCAAGTTCCCCACTCCGCACCAGTACCGCTTCCTCTTGCGTTATGCCAAGAGAAAAGAAGACAAACAGGCCCTGAACATGGTCACTTCCACTTTGAGAAAAATGCGACAGGGCGGCATTTTCGACCAACTGGGTTTGGGTTTTCACCGCTATTCGGTGGATGCCGAGTGGCTTGTGCCCCACTTTGAGAAGATGCTCTACGATCAGGCGCTGCTGGCCATGCTCTACCTTGAAACCTATCAAGTGACCACTGATGCGTTTTTCAAACACACCGCTGAAGAAATTTTCGAATACGTCATGCGTGATCTCACCCACCCGGAAGGCGGTTTTTTGAGTGCCGAAGACGCCGACAGTGAGGGCGTGGAGGGGAAGTTCTATGTCTGGACAGACAGCGAAATAAAAGCACTCACCAGTCCGGAGGACGGCCAGTTCATTGCAGATATCTTTCAAATTAAACCCGAGGGCAATTACCGCGAAGAATCCACGCAGCAAACCAATGGAACCAACATCCCGCACATGGCCCATTCATGCACTGAACTGGCCCAGAAGTACAACATGCAGGACGAACCATTCGCAAAGCGGGTTCAAGTCATCAGGAAAACGCTATTCCTGGCCAGAGAAAAGAGAGTTCACCCCTTCAAGGACGACAAAATTCTGGCCGACTGGAATGGTCTCATGATTGCGGCTCTGGCTCGTGGATACCGGGTGACAGGTAACGAGACTTATTTGAAAGCGGCCCAAAAAGCGGCGGCCTTTGTCTGGAATAAAATGCGCAATCAGGAGGGCGGTTTATTCCGCAGGTACCGAAAGGGACAAGCGGGATTACAAGCTGTGCTGGAAGACTACGCCTTCATGATTTACGGCTACATCGAATTGTATCAGGCCACCTTCAAGCTGGACACGCTTGAAAAGGCCATTGAATTGATGAATTACAGTATCGACCTGTTCTGGGACCCAAAAGAGGGCGGCTTTTACCAAAGCCAAAAGCAACCCGATCTGATTGTGCGATTAAAGGAATACTACGATGGAGCCATTCCCTCCGGTAACTCCATGCAAATCGACAACCTCCTGAAGCTAGGTCACTTGACTGGAAATCGGGATTTCCTATCAAAGGGCCGCGCGACACTGGCCTCGTTTGCGCAACAAATCAAAGCCTATCCTGCGGGCTACAGCCAGGCTCTTTGTGCTCTGGATTTCGAGTTGGGACCGACGCGCGAAGTGGTTTTTTCGCTCGCAACTGAAAACGCAGCGTGGATTGAAATCAAACAGGCTCTGGGCAGGCAATTCCATCCGCGATCCGTTTTCCTGTTGCGAACTGAAAAGAACCGGGAAAACCTGGCCAGGCTCAGTCCCTTCTCTCAGTTTCAAGTGGCTGTGGATAACCAGTTGACACTTTATTGCTGTGAGGGATTCAGCTGTCGCGCACCTCAAACAGATGCCCGTCTATTTCTCGAAGCACTGAGGCAATGAGAGAAGCTTCCCGCTGCTCCCAACCTTACTGCGAAGATGATTGACCGGGATCGGGTTATTTGTTATACCTTGTGATTCAGGTAACTCTTCAGCATGGTATTGAATGGGACCCTGAATAAAAAGCGGGCAGACTTCTACTGTCTCTGCTGTTGTAAACATTGTTATTGGAAAGCACGTACCACCATGGTGACAATTGATTCCCTCACTGATGAGGAAGTAGTCGCGCGAATAAAAGCTGGCGAGGTCGATCTCTTTGAGATTCTGGTCCATCGCTATCAAAACAGGTTAGTCAACTACATCTACCGCATGATTAACCAGAAGGATACCGCTATGGAACTATGCCAGGAGGTGTTCCTGAAAGTATTCAAATCGCTGAAGCAATACAATCCGGAATACAAGTTCACAACCTGGATCCATCGAATTGCATCCAACGCCACCATTGACTGGATCAGGAAGAAGAAACTCCCCACCTACAGTATGGAATCGGCTGTCAATGAGGACACACCAACCCTGGAACACCAATTGAAATCAACCGCTCTCAACCCACAAGAAAGCCTGGAAATGAGTCAACTGAAGAGTCGAATTATGATAGCCATCGATGAATTGCCAATCATCTACAAGGAATTGATTCTTCTCAGACACATCAATCATCTGAGTTACGACGACATTGCCAAAGCGGTTGATTTACCGCTCGGCACGGTCAAGAACAGAATATTCAGAGGGCGTGAAATGCTTAAATCCGCCTTAGCGGAAGAACTGAAAAGGAGAAGCCATGGTTGATCAAAGAAAAGACCCACAAGTCATACTGGAAGACGACCCGTTCATTGAAACACTCGACCAGCTTCCCATGATCCAGGTTCCTCCCGTCATGCTGCCCAATATCATGAAAAAAGTAATGGACGAATATATCAGGGATCAATTCAAATCCGTTCACGTTCCTCTCTACACGTTGCTTTTGGCCATGGCGTATTCTGTTCTCAATCTCTTTTCCCCTTCAGATCTTCCCTGGCGGGATTTACTGGAAAAGCTATTGTCTTCACCTGAAAGTGGTCTTCTAAACGGTTTCCACTTTGTCTTCAGCATTTGCTGGAACCTGATTGCTGATGCACACCTTCGTTCCCTGCTGCTGGCAGGCCTGCCCCATTTCCTCGGCTTGATTCTCATTTTAGCTTTCGTTTTTGTGGGTGTAAGAAAATGGATTCGCTCCCTGCATCGGCCCGTGAAAACAAGTGAGGACTCACCATGAGATATTCACCACTCACCGTACTTGCGGTTTTAGGCTTTGCACTCAGTCTGACTGGCTATTCTCAGGAACTCACGCGTATTGATATTCCCTTTGGCAAAGAGCTCTCTCACGGTTACTTTACCTATAAGAAAAACCTGCATATCGAGGGCGGCATTGAAGGCGATGTCTTCTGCCTGGGTGGGCGCACCACTGTAACAGGCCGCATCGAGGGCAATATAATCATGGTCAGCGGCACTCTTGAAGTCGCTCCGGAAGCTAAAATTACCGGCAAGATCATCACCATCGGCTCTCCGTTTATCGGGCCCAAATCCATATCTGGGTGGTATGACATCAGCATGAAAGATACCTACTATCCTGAACACTTAACCACTCTTGAGTCACTTAAACGCTGTATCTTCAGAGTGATGTTCGTCTTCCTGTTCGGCAGTCTGCTGATCTGTTTGAAGCCCAAGAACATTCGCACGGCAGGTCTTGAAATTCGGACCGACTGGATACCCACCTTCTTTGTGGGTTCATTCCTTGCCATTGCCTTTATTTTATCTCTGTTTGGAGCCTTGTTCTTCTTTTCAGAACCAATCGGGCCCATTCTGTTCGTGGTGCTCAGCTGCGTGATGACGCTTACAGCCCTTTTTGGACTCGTTGCTGTTTATGAGGCTATCGCTTACAATCTGAAAAAACACATTATGAAGAAATGGGGCTTTGTGCATGCGTTTTTGGCCGCAGTCCTTCTTTGCGAGTTCCTGTTTATGCTGCCAATCCTGGGCCCGGTCATTCAATTAATTGCCTTCATTTTTGCTGTAGGAACAACCCTGACAACCCGCTTCGGAACCAATAAAGGCTGGTTCACTCAATCCAAAAAGGTTTGGAGCGCCTGATTGACTTCATCTGTTTGATGCTCTATATTCAAAACCCGACATACAATCAATGAGGGGTTTTAATGGCAGAACACAGCGGCCATAGAAAGCGTTTATGGGATCGTTATTTAGCCCAGGGATTCAAAGACGGTTTTCACCATGACTACGAGAAGCTGGAGTTTCTCCTAACTCAGGTTATCCCCAGAAAAGATACAAAGCCGCTTGCAAAGGAACTGTTAGCGCAATTCGGTTCCTTCAGCGGCGTTTTAATGGCCTCTCAAGCTGCTCTGCTTGCGGTAGAAGGCGTTGGCGAACGAACCGCCGGGTTCCTGAGCCTTTTTAGAGAAGTTACCCGAACGCTCAACGAAGAAAAGTTGAGCTCAGGGGATTTACTCAGCAGTCCCGATAAGGTTAAAAAGTTCCTGATCAGGGAAATAGGGTGGGAAGAAGCGGAATATTTTCTGGTCCTGTTCCTGGACTCCCAAAACAGGTTCATTCGTTACGAGAGGCTCTTCAGAGGAACCCACGATCGATCGGCCGTATTCCCACGGGAAGTGGCCAAAGAAGCGCTAGCCTGCAATGCAGCAGGCATCCTCATCGCCCACAATCATCCAAGCGGAAGTGTTTCTCCTTCCCGGGAGGATGTCGGCCTGACGAAGAAACTCGCAAAGAGCCTGTCCACTCTGGGTCTGAAACTACACGACCATTTCGTTGTAGGAAAAAACGATGTACTGAGTTTGAGGGAGAAAGGTCTATTTGGCTGAAGTCACAGGCTGCACAAACCGACTGACTTCGCGGTCATTACAGACCGGGCACCGCTCGGGCATGGGAAAATGAGCTGCTGCCAGTTCATCTCTGTTTGTTTCGGGTATCCCACCAATGAGCCAGACCTTGTGCGTTCAGGTCGATGTCATTGGCGAGCAAATGCAGACATGCCTCTTCAGACAAGGTCACGGCGTGCTTGCGCAACGCGGCAACCAACACCTTTCCCATCTCTTTTTGCAAATTCACATGTCTGCTTTCAGGACTCTCGTCACCGTGCGCCGCTATGATCTCGAGATACCTGTCGATTAAGTCATGCAATTGAGCGCCCAGTTTCTCCGGTTCACAGGCTCTTCCAAAATGGGTGGGGTAAATGGCCTCGGGTCGATACGATAAAATGCGGTCAATGGTATTTCTCATGGCCTGGGGGTCAAAGTGAATGGGAGTGGTGGTTGGCAGAATGAACTCGCCCTGTTGGGTATCAAAATCGCGATAGGACAGACCAAAGGCATCTCCGGTGAAAAAGCCCCGGCTCTTCTCATCCCAAATGGCTATATGATGCTTGGCATGGCCAGGCGCGTCGATAAAGAGCAGTTTCCGGCCGTTGAAACTCAGAGTCATCTCATCTTCGGCTGTTAAGACTCTTGACTCTGGAACACCTGAAATGTTGCCGTAAAGCTTTACAGCGTTTTCCTTGCCAAAAACGGCATAGGTTCCCTTAATTAAAACACTTGGGTCGATCATGTGACGCCTTCCCCTGCCGTGGACAACCAGCTCCGCGTTGGGACAAGCCTTCATAAGAGCTCCCGCCCCGCCCGCATGATCCAAATGAATATGCGTCAAAATGATGTAACGAACTTTCTCGGCACACAAGCCCTTTTCCTTGAGTACCTCCATAAAGCCCGGAACGGAATAATTGGTGCCGGTATCGATAAAGACAGCTTGGTCTCCTTCAACAATTAAATGGCTGCCCGCAAACTTGGGACGGACATATTGGGCATCGATCGCTGTAATACCAAACTCATAAGGGAAATATAAAGCACTCATTGGTTCATCCTAAAGGGCAACTAACAGAGCGGCAATGGTCATTCCGCCAAACACCAGCGAGACCACACCGTTCATGGTAAAAAAAGCCATATTCACTTTGGAAAGATCATCACCTCGAACCAGGTAGTGCTCGTAAAACAAGGTGACTCCCACGAGAACCAAACCCGCCCAGTAAATCCACATAAAGCTCAACAGGTAACCAAATCCCATCAGCAAGATAAAAGAGAGCAAGTGCAGGAAACGCGAAAGACAAAGACTGTTGGAAACACCGATCATGACGGGAATAGAATGTAGCTTGTGCTGTCGATCAAAAGCCTCATCCTGGCAGGCATAGATAATGTCAAAACCCGCCGTCCAGAACATCACAGTCACACCCAGCAGGACGGGAATCCAATCCAGGGTTCCTGTCACCGCGACCCACGCGCCCACGGGCGCCAGACCCAGAGCCAGACCCAACACCAGATGACACAGAGGTGTAAACCGCTTGGTATAGCTGTAGCCAAGCAGAACCAGCATCACTACAGGTGAAAGAACCCATGACAAAAAGTTCAGAAAGTAGCATGCGGCAACGAAAACAACTATCGAGCCGATGGTGAACGCGAGCACATACGACTTGCTGAGACGTCCGGCGGGTATGCTTCGAATTTGGGTGCGCGGGTTCCTGGCATCGATTTCCGCATCCAGATAGCGATTAAAGGCCATTGCCGCCGACCGGGCCGAAACCATGGCAACCAGAATCAGGATCAGTGTTTTCAGATCGGGTACGCCATCTGCCGCCAGGAAGGCACTTACCAGAGCAAAGGGAAGCGCGAAAACGCTGTGCTCTATTTTGATCATTCTGAGGGTTTCAAAAAAGGCCTTCAAGATTGCCACCTCTTGATCTTGGTATCGGGTAAGCCAATGTGATCGAGAATGCGATCAACCACCCCGTCAACCACTTCTTCAACACACGTGGGTCGATGATAAAAACCGGGTGAGGCCGGCAAAATGAGGGCTCCCGCTTCGGTGAGTGCGGTCATCGCTCTCAGGTGAATGAGAGAGTAAGGCGTTTCTCGCGGAACCAGAATCAACTTTCTGCGTTCTTTAAGTTGAACTGCCGCTACCCTGTGAATCAGGTTTTCCGATATACCGCTGGCAATCTGACAGAGTGAAGACATGCTGCATGGAACTACAATCATGGCAGAGGTGGGCGTTGATCCGGATGAAACAGAGGCCGCCATGTTCGCTTCCTCGTGAACGGTCAACCCAGCTGAGAGATCGTCCCAGGTTTTGCCTGTTTCGTGTTCCAGAACAAACCGCCCATGGCTGGAGCTGATTAATTCCAAACTCAGATCGAAATTCCGAAGACGCTCCAGACAGCGTTGAAAGTAGATCGCTCCCGAGGCTCCCGTCAGAGCCAATACCATCCGCATCAGTTCAACACGTGAATGGCTGCGCCTTTGGCTTTTTTGGCAGCTTCCATCAGCGATTCGGTAAGCGTTGGGTGAGGATGAATGGTCAACGAGAAGTCGTCGAGAAAAGCGCCCATTTCAATGCCTAAAGTGGCTTCACCAATTAAGTCACTGGCGTGAGGTCCCACAATGGCGACTCCGAGCACTTCCTCGGTTGTCTTTTCAGCAACCAGTTTCACAAAGCCCTCTGTGGTGTTTTGCGTCTTGGCCTTTCCAAGAGCCGCAAAGGGGAATTGCCCAACCACAACATCGAGACCCTTTTCTCTGGCTTCAGCTTCCATCATGCCGACTGCCGCGATTTCGGGATCGGTAAAAACAACCGCCGGACAGACTTTACTTTGATCCATAGCCGCATGACCCGCAATGACTTCGGCTGCTATTTCACCCTGATAGGAGGCGTGGTGGGCAAGCATGGGTTGACCTGTGACATCACCGATAGCGTAAATGCCGGGAACATTGGTTTTCATGTGCTCATCGATGGCAATGAAACCCTGCTCGTTGACGGCCACTCCCGTGTTCTCCAGACCAAAGCCCCTTGAGTTGGGTTTTCTTCCCACACTCACAAAGAGCACATCTGCCTCAATCGTGATCGTTTTGTTTTTCGCGGTCACATCCAGCTCGATACCTGTTTCCGTTTCCCTGTAAGCTTCAGCACGTGCATTGGTGTGAACCACGAACTTGTCTTTCTTTAACTTTCTCTGCATCAGCTTGATGATGTCTTTGTCAAAACCGGGAAGAACCGTATCCATCATCTCGATTACCGTTACTTCCGCGCCGAGTTTCCTGTAGACAAACCCGAGTTCCAGACCGATGTAACCGCCGCCGATAATGGCCATTTTCTCAGGCACCTCTGTCAATGACAAGGCCGTGGTTGAATCGAGAATGCGGCCGCCTGTCGGGAAGGCCGGTATTTCAATGGGCAGGGAACCCGTTGCGATAATGCAGTTCGTAAAAGTTATCTGCTCAACGTTTCCTTCAAGAGTGGTAACATCCATGGTGTTTTCACTGGTGAAATGACCGGAACCCTTTAGAATATCAGCGCCATTTTTCACAACCAGCATTTCAATACCCTTGGTGAGCTGATCAATGGTTTTGTTTTTCCAATTCTGTGTCTTTTCAAAATCGATCCCCTTCAAATCGGCTGTGATGCCAAGTTGATCCATTTTGGAGACGGATTCGTAGGTTTTGGCAGCGTGAATTAAGGCTTTAGAAGGAATACAGCCTACGTTCAGGCACACACCGCCCATGTATTCCCGTTCTACCAGCAGTGTTTCCACACCTAGTTGAGCCAGTCTAATAGCGGCAACATAGCCTCCTGGCCCGGCACCTAAAACAACCGTATGAACATTTCTCATCTCAACCTCCTTGTATTGGGGTATTCTACTTCATGACAGCTTTGGGGTGAACCGCCAGGGGATTCTTTTTTGAAAAAGTTTGAGTTTGCTTTTATGAAAACAGGGTGCCGGTATAAAAACGCTTGCTATTTGAGGTTGCTGGTACATCAAAAAATGGAGAGAAGCTCAGTCTTGCAGGTGGAAGAGAAAAGACCTTATCGTTCCGCACTGTCACTGAAGCACAATCCCTCACATGCTCTCAGCAACCGTCCTCACCAATTCCATCATGCGATGGACATAGCCTATTTCGTTGTCATACCAAACGAGAAGTTTAACCATGTTTCCCTCTATAACTTCGGTGTTGAGAGCATCGACAATGCCCGAACGTGTATCGTTCAGATAGTCTACTGAAACCAGAGGGCGATCTTCATACCCCAAAATGCCCTTCAGTGCCCCCTCTGACGCTTCTTTGAGAAGCCGGTTGATTTCTTCCCTGGTTGTATTTTTATGCATTTCAAACACACAATCACAGAGAGAGGCATTGAGGACAGGAACCCGAACGGCAATTGAAAACAGTTTGCCAACGAGGTCGGGGAAGATTTGAACAATGGCTTTGGCTGAATTGGTTGAAGTGGGTATCAGTGAAAGGCTGTTGGCCCTTGCCCGGCGCAGATCCGTATGTCCCGTATCAATAACCACTTGTGTGTTCGTGACATCGTGAATGGTTGTGAACGTGCCTCTTTTAAGACCAATTTGCTCGTGAAGAACCTTAATGACTGGCGCTACACAGTTTGTTGTACAGGAAGCTGGCGACACCATGTGATGGCGATCGGACTGGTATAGATCATCGTTCACACCTACCACAACATTCAGCCCCCCACCTTTTATGGGAGCAGATACCACCACTTTTTCAATACCGGCCTCAAAGTAAGGTTGTAACAATTCCGGTTTCCTGTGAACGCCCGTGCAATCCAGGACGATGTCGAGGTTCAGGCTTTTTAGAAATGAAACATCCAGTTCTTCTTGTTGAGAATAGGCAATTCGTTTCCCGTCAATAAGCAGGGAGTCCCGTTCGCCTCGAACATCGCGCGTCCATTGTCCGTGCAGAGAGTCAAATTTCAGTAAATGAGCCGAACCTTCGGCGTCCGCGTGGGCTTCGTTGATATGGGCTATTTCAAAAACAGACGACAAGCCCCTTTCAAAGGCCGCCCTCAACCCAAGCCGCCCCATTCTACCAAATCCATTGATTCCTATTCTTACTGTCATTGTTCAACTCCCATTCAAATGGACTGATCTGCCTGTATTCAATCATACATGATCTGATTTGTGTTCTACATCGCATTTTCGAATTAATGTACAGACAAATGCCTGTTAGGCTCACTACTGACTTTAAGTAAAGAGAGCAGAAGAATAAAAAATCATCTTGAAAAACGGCTAATCCATCTGTTCGCGGTTCTATTTCAGTAAATTCAACCGTCCTGTTCCCTATTGCTTTTCTGTAAATACAGTTCATTTTGAAACACTCTATTACTCAAAACAGAAGACTTGGAAGATCTTTCAGGGATAATATGTGATCCATTTCACTTTGCATTTTTCAATGTAATTGTTTATTCTTATTCAATAATTAGAGAGGAGTTTTATATGCGCAAATATGTATTCTTGCTATTCCTGTATCTTCCCGTATGGGCACAGATTGAACCTTGTGGTTTTTTTGAAATTAACGATGTACCGGGATTCGATTCTCAGGATTTACAATTCGCCGCTTCACGATGGCATACTTCCGACCAGGAAGCCGACTTTAACTCCGATGGAGCCAATCGCGTTGACGACTTGATTCAAATGATCAATTGTGTCAACGGTCTTTCCCACGGCCTGGCTGGATCGTATTATGGCTTCCATACAGGTGATGATTTGGCAATCACCTATCCTGATTTCAGCTCACTCCCCGATCCTGTGGTTGTGAGGGCAACTGAAAGGCTCTACCATGAAACGGGTAACTGGAATCCATTAATGGACTCTGAGATGCGGGAAAATACGGCAGGTCTTTTTGAAGGTTATCTGTTCGCACCCATAGATGGTGTGTACGAATTTTCAATACTGGGTTATCGAGGAATTCAGCTCTTTATTGACAATCAATGGGTAACCGGTTTTGAAAGTGATTGGGTTACATCATCGCCCTACACAGGCCAAGCGAATCTCAGCTATGGATTACATCCCATAAGAGTTGAGTATTTTACTGCGGACCACGCGGGAAGTATCGTTATTCAATGGAAACCTCCTGAAAGTGAATTCAGTGTACTCGATCAAGAATATCTCTACCACGAGACAGTGGACGTTCCCGCTTATGCAAGTACGGGACTGGAAAGCTTGTTCGAGCCCGCCTCCGGTACGAGGACGACTTCTCAGACCCTGTCGTTATCAGCCTATTTCATGGGTCCAGATTCGGATATCAGAGCCTTCTCAGGTGGTGAGGAACTGGTACTTCAGGATGGGGTTTGGTCGGCCGATTTGTCACTGGAACCGGGATTAAATGCAATGGATTTCCAAATTGTAGACAGTCAAGGTCGCAGTAAGGAAGTCACTTACTATGTTTACAGTGACACCGAAACCCTGAATCACAACGGGCTGGTAGCCAGTTTATACGGCGAACAATTTAGTGCCACTCCCATCCCTAACATCGATAATCTGCAACCCTTTGCTCAAGTCGCCTTGCCAGGTGCTCAAATCGACGATCCCATGTTAGGTTCAGTCTACACGAACAATGGGGTTGTTTGCCATTTGAACGGAACATTGGAAATCCAGCAAGCGGGAACCTATGAGTTCAGAATCACATCCACGGGATTGTTGAAGTTAAACGGTCACATTTTATGCGGCCTGAGCGGAGAAT